>OCZT010003313.1_pt1 | contig 16458 bp, 11 predicted proteins | sample 1539031 | NCBI WGS metagenome assembly OCZT01 (sample SAMEA3539308, study PRJEB22396) | soil metagenome | biome: tundra; feature: field; material: soil | place: USA | collected 2010-05 | depth 0.15 m | reverse complement strand
GATTTATTATCGGATCCACGATTTCCCATGCATTATAAATCCAATCTGAAATTGGGAAAAGAGTCTGGTCTCCTTTCATCGCATCCCAAATCAACCATTGATAAGCACTTGGTGATTTCTTCACGCCAAATGTTTCTGCGTAATTAAAATTCATTGTAACAGGACGAAGGCAAAACTCTCCCCCCGGCTGTTTTGCTAAAAAAGTATAGATTATTCCTTCATTCGGCTGAAGCTGAAATGATACAATATTCCTGTTTCCTTTTTCCTTATAATCAACAGGGAACATTAGGTGTGGCGTTGCCTTAAATTTGATCCTCACTTCCGTAAACTTTTTTTTCATCCTTTTTCCTGTTCTTAAAAAGAATGGTACCCCTGCCCACCTCCAATTATCAATGTGTAATTTAAAGGCTGCAAATGTTGGTGTCATTGAACTCTTCCCAACATTTTCCTCCTCCCTGTAACCTTTTACCTTTTTCCCCCCCATCTCTCCTGCGGAATATTGCCCAAGAACAAAGTCCTCTTTCTTTAATGGACATACTGCCCGCAGCACTTTCACTGTTTCACTTCTCAATGATTCTGCGTCATATTTTCCCGGCGGCTCTATTGCGGTCATGCATAACAATTGAAGTAAATGGTTCTGCACCATATCCTTAATCACCCCGGTTTTTTCATAGAAAGCTCCGCGTGTTCCAATTCCTATATCTTCGCCTGCCGTTATCTGAACACTGTCGATAAAATTTCTATTCCAAACCGGCTCAAACCCCGGGTTGGCAAACCTGAACACCAACATGTTCTGTACGGTTTCCTTCCCAAGAAAATGATCAACCCTGTAAATCTGCTTCTCCTTCAAAACATCATGTATCCCTTTGTCTAATTCTTCTGCTGTAATCCTGCTATCCCCGAATGGCTTTTCAATAATAATTCTTCTCCAGCCGGTTCCTTGTCCGCCCGCAAGGACTGCAGTCTTCAAACCATTAATAATTGTTCCATAAAATCTTTGTGGAGTGGCAAGATGAAATAATAAATTATCAGGTATTTTCTCCTTTGATCGGACCATATTTATCTTTTCAGAAAGTTTCTTAAAAGAATCTGTCTTTGAAAAATCTCCTTGTATATAATAAAGATGCCTCGCAAATTCGTTCCATGATTCCTGTTCATATTCCCCGTATGTCTTTATTGCCGATTCCATTTCCCCTCTAAAAGAAATGTCGTCAAATTCCTTAACGTCAAATCCAATTATTGCCCAGGGTTCTGTTACAAGCTTATGAGCTCTTAAAGAATATAAAGCGGGAAGAAGTTCTCTGTGTGCAAGATCTCCTGAAGCCCCGAAAATTACTTTTAAACATGGTCCGGGCAGTTCTCCCTTGATCAATCCTTTTTCTTCAATCTCAAGGCTCGGTTGATTCATCATTTTATTTATTTCCTTTTATTATAACTGGAATACAGGATTAACTATTGCCTTCCTTTTTTATAGGATGTCCGCCGAATTCATTTCTTAATACAGCAATAATTTTAGATGATATCCTCTCATCAATCCTGGATGCGAACCTTTCATATAAAGAAGTTGTCATTGCCGGCACGGGTATGCTGTTCTGAACCGCGAATTCAGTTGTCCATCTCCCTGTGCCCGAGTCATCAATGAATGGAGCGGTTTTTTTCAGAACATCCTTGTCTTTTGTAAATGAATCAACCAGCAGCTCCAGCAACCAGCACCTTACAACCGATCCGTTATTCCACAAATCGGCGGTCTGCATTAAATCCAGTTTGAATTCAGACCTTGCAAGACATTCAAAAGCTTCACCGATTCCCTGTAGCATAACATATTCCAAGGCATTGTGTATCATCTTCACAAAATGACCTGCCCCATGTTTTCCTAAATATTTATAACCATTTGCCGGGGCCAATGATTTGTAAATCGGTTCCATTCTTTTAAAATCTTCCTCCTCCCCTCCAATCATAAGATTGTATCCAACCTCCAAACCCCAGATTCCTCCGCTCACACCGCAGTCTGTAAATCTTACGCCATTTGAAATGCATTTTTCCGCAAGTTTCATCGTATCTAAATAATGAGAATTTCCTCCGTCTATTATCAGGTCATCTTTCGCCGCAAGATCAATAATATTTTCGATTGTCTCCGTAGTCGGCGTTCCATGAGGTAGCATCACCCAAATATTTCTCGGTCTCTTCAACTTTTGCAAAAGATCTTCAACTGAGTTCGCTCCTTTTCCACCTATAGCAACAGCATCTTTTACATTTTGGGGATTTAAATCGAAACCAACTACCGTATGTCCCGATTCCGCAAGTTTCTTCAGCATATTTCCCCCCATTCGTCCTAATCCAATCATTCCTAATTCCATATTATAACCTCATTTTTCTTAAATATAGGAATTAATAACCACTTTAAGTTTGATTTAAAGACACTTGACCGGAACAACCCACGTTAATAAAAAAAAAGCTACATTTGTAATATGGATATACAAAAAGCACGTAGCCTCTTCCCTTATCTTAAAACAGGTAAGGTCTATTTCGGTCATGCATCTACCGCCCCCTTATCAACTTATGTGGTCGATCGACTCAAAGATTATATCCATGTTAGAAGCGAAACTAAAATTGACGACTATACCGCAGTCCTGAAATCAATTGAAAATGTGAAGGAAGGACTTGCCGAAATGATAAATTCCACCCCCGATCGGATCGCCTTTACCGATAATACTAACAACGGCATAAATATGCTTGCCCAATCCGTTGTCTGGAAACAAAACGATAGGGTTATTCTCAATGATATTGAGTTCCCCGCAAATGTTTACCCCTTCATGAATTTGAAACATCTTGGGGTCGAAATTGATTTCGTAAAATCCCACGATGGAATTGTTTCCGCTGAAGATATTATAAAAGCAATTACCCCCGAAACAAAATTAATCTCAGTCAGCCAGGTTCAGTTCCTTACCGGCTACCGTATCGATCTCGAACTGCTCGGAAAAGTTTGCAAAGAAAAAGGAATCATATTCTCTGTGGATGCTATCCAGGGTTTGGGCGCTGTCAGGTTGGACATACGGAAAAGCAATATCGATTTTATCTCATGCGGTACCCAGAAATGGCTTCTCGGTCTGCAGGGACTCGCGTTCATCTACCTCTCCCGCCAATTGCAGGAATCAATGCACCCCTCCCAGCCCGGCTGGCTTTCCGTTGAAGATGCCTGGAATCTACTCGATTATAATCTCGATCTTAAAAAAACTGCCGATGCCTTTCAGCCCGGCACCATGAATTATCCCGGCATTCATGTTATGGACACTTCCCTGAAATTATTTAAAGAATTTGGGTTGGACGAAATAGAAACAAGAATAATCGGTAACAGCGTTTATTTTATCTCCCGTCTTAAGGAAATCGGCATAACCCCTTATCTCGACGGCGTCGATAGAAAATACCTTTCCGGCATTGTTAGCTTCGTACACGCTTCTGCAGAAAAGATTTTCCACGAGCTTCTCCACAGGAACATTATTTCCTCCTTGCGTGACAATGTTATCCGTTTCGCCCACCATTTTTACAATACCGAAGAGGACATCGACAAGGTAATTTCTGCTCTTAAGGAAATTTTACCCATCATCCGCCCCCTTTAAGCGTTTCTCTTTCTCTGCAAAAAAGCGCTTCTTCTCACACATTATGCAAAATTACTTATATGGTTTTTTCATATTCCAATCTTTTAGTATTTTATATTAAATAAATTGGAGTATTAAATGAAAAATATATTAAATCTTTTTGTCATGCTCATCCTGGCATTTTCAGTTAGCGCTTTTGCACAACAGGATAAAAAACAAGATAAAAAACATGAAAAGCCTGATGTAAAAAAAGTTAGAGTTAGCCCCAAAGCTGGCGTCTTTCAAACTATCGGCATTACTGATATAAATGTTTCCTATAGCCGCCCCGGTGTTAAAAACAGGAAAATATGGGGAGAACTGGTTCCTTATAATAAAGTATGGCGTGCCGGTGCCGATGAAGCTACAAAAATTACCTTCTCTACCGATGTAATTATCGAAGGGAAAAAACTCCCCGCAGGTGCCTATGGCTTCTTCGCTATCCCGGGTGAGAATGAATGGACCTTGATCTTCAACAAAGTCGCCGATCAGTGGGGCGCCTTTACATACAATGAATCTGAAGATGCGCTTAGAATAAAAGTAAAACCTGTATCTAATTCCAATCATGATTGGTTACTCTACAGCTTTACAGATATGACTTCAACTACCGCTCAGTTAAACCTAATCTGGGAAAAATTAAAAGTTTCATTTAAAATTGAAGGTAAAGGAGACGCTCCGGCTAAATAACTAAATGAAAAAATGGACTCTTAAGAATAAAAAAGCCCTCATTACAGGAAGCACTAAAGGGATCGGACTCGCAATCGCTGAAGAGTTCCTTTCCCTTGGCGCCGAGGTTTTTATAGTTTCAAGAACAGGAAAAAATGTAGTCTCTCTTTTATCTAAATGGAAAGAATCGGGTTATAAAGTTTATGGTATTGCCGCCGACCTTAGTACAAAAGAGGGAAGAGGAAAATTAATTAAGGAAGTTTCACATACTTGGGACTCACTTGATATTCTTGTCAATAATGTCGGTACTAATATCCGTAAGAAATTTCTCGATTATACTGAAGAGGAGTACAGGCTTTTATTCGAGACAAATATGTTCAGCACTCTTGATATTACGAAATCCCTATTCACTCTTCTGAAAAAAGGGAACTCCCCCTCTATCATAAATATTACTTCCTATGCAGGTGTTTTTGATGTGGGTACCGGCACCCCTTATGGCATGTCAAAATCAGCAGAGATTCAAATGACGCGTCACCTCGCCGTCGAATGGGCAGAATATGGAATTCGTGTCAACTCTATCGCTCCCTGGTTCATTAGAACACCCTTAACTGAAAATCTTCTCTCCATAAAAGAAAAACACGCCGGTATTATCGCCAAAACTCCTTTAGCTCGTGTCGGCTCCCCCGAAGAAATTGCTTCTCTCGCTGCTTTCCTCGCAATGGATAAATCATCTTACTTAACAGGACAAAATATTCTCGTCGATGGCGGCGCCTCTGTCAAAACCTTTTAATTCTGATCAGACAATCGCCCCACACTATATTTAATACCTATATAATATAATTCCATTACTCAATTATTTATCCTCTTATCGCCTTAAGCAGCTCCTCTGTTTTCTCTTTCATAAGTTTAATATCGCCGCGGCTCTCAACATTCAAACGTATAATGGGCTCTGTATTCGACATCCTCAGGTTGAACCGCCATTTAGGATATGCAACACTTAAACCATCCATGTGTTCAATTATTCCATCGGAATATTTCTTCTCGATCTCTTTCAGCTTTCCTGCAGGATCGTTAATTGTAGAATTTATTTCTCCCGAACAGGGATATTCCTTAATCATTTCTTCAACAAGCGTCGAAAATGGTTTATTCTCCGCGCTCATTAACTCAAGTATTAATAAGAAAGGGATCATTCCACTGTCTGAATATGCATTTTCCCTGAAATAATGATGCGCAGACATTTCTCCACCATAAATTGCGTTTACTTCTCGCATTTTCTGTTTTATAAAAGCATGTCCGCTTACAGACTCGACGGCTGTTCCCCCATATTTTTTTACTATATCAAGTGTATTCCAAACAAGACGCGGGTCATGAACAATGTTTTCTCCTTTATGGACTTTTAATATCGACTTGGCAAGAAGTCCTACTATGTAATATCCTTCTATAAAATTTCCTTTCTCATCAAAAAAGAAACACCGGTCATAATCGCCGTCCCATGCCATGCCTGCATCTGCCTTGTTTTTTAGAACGGCGTCAATAGTTACTTGGCGGTTTTCTGTCAGTATTGGATTTGGAACCCCATTTGGGAATTCCGGATTGGGGTCATTAAATATTTTTATCATCTTGATAGGAAGATCTTTCTCAATAGCATCAAGTGCAAGCCCGGCACAGCCATTCCCGGCGTTTACCACTATTGTAAACGGCTTTATTCTATTTGCATTGTAGAAATTCTTTAGGTGTGTGATGAATGCCCCCATAATATCTTGCTTTTTAACAAGCCCGGGATACTCGCTGTTTGCACCTAAATCATCATTAAGTATTAACCTCTCAATTTCGTTTAACCCGGTATCATAACCGACAGGTACAGAATGTTTTTTAACAAATTTCATCCCGTTATATTCTGGAGGATTATGGCTTGCGGTAATCATAATCCCGCCGTCAGTTTCTAGTGCAGAAGTCGCATAATATATCATTTCGGTTCCGCACAGCCCAATATCGGTAACATCTGCCCCTGCATCGGTTAAGCCTTTAATCAATGAATCTGATATTGCTTCTGAAGATTTTCTCACATCGTGTCCAACTACTATCGTTTCTGCTTTTAACAGTTTTACAAATGCTTTCCCTATCTTATATGCCATTTCGGGGTTTAATTCACTTGGTACTTTTCCTCTTAAATCGTATGCCTTAAATGCTGTTAATCTATCCATTAAGTCTCCTGAAAATATGTGGTTAAATTAAATCATGGAATTTTTAATGAGTTTCATTACTCGTTTAACATCAGTATAATTGCTGCCTCAAAAATATATATTAAATTTAAGCAAAAAAGTAAGAAAATATTTTTAAAGAGCACTCATTTTTCAATAGATTTTTTAATTATAACTGTTTATGTTTATAACAATAAATAACTTAAAGGATTGTAATATCGAAAACACTGATACAATTAAATGGCATTTCGCCAAATGTAATAACTCCAGATGTAATTCAATTTTTTTGGTTAACCCGGAAGAAACCCCCGGTGATTTAGGATTTATATGTCCAAGTTGTAGTACAAAAACTACTACTTCGCATGTTGTGCAATGTTCAAGTTGCAAAACAATCCTAAATTTTGTTCGCGCGGCTCCCAATGAAGAAAAAGTAGTATTCAATGTTCCCAAATGTTCCCATTGCGTAGGCTCTATCGAAGATGAATGGGAAATTGAACCCCTTTATCAATCCGATTCTTATATCTGAAAGTTTTTAATTAATCGGTTCATTCATTTTTTTTAAGAACATACTTCCTGGCGTGTGTTCTTGCTTATCTAAGGGTATCCTGATTGGACATCTATTCTTTATAATTAATCCTTAATCTGAATTTTATGAAACAATTCATTTCAATTCTACTCCTCCCTCTCTTTTTTGTTAACCTTTCATTTTCCCAGCACCTTTATAATGGTATAAACCTGGATACCGTTAAAGCGCAGCGTTTTGATACTGGGAAAATGTGGACGTTTGATTTTCCGCCCAACGACTATCTTGATAAGACTTATGATTTTAACCCATCTTCGGATTGGCTTGAAAGTGTTAGACTTTCTGCTTTAAGGTTTGGATTCGGATGCTCTGCTTCTTTTATTTCGGAGGATGGTCTGATATTAACAAATTACCACTGCTCCTATGGGCAATTGGATAACCTTCAGAAATCGGGCGAGGATCTCCTTAAAACCGGCTTCACTGCCGCAAATCTTGAGGATGAAAGAATAAGTTCAAATCTTTATGTCGATCAGCTCATATCTATAAAAGATGTAACCAAAGAAGTTATTGATGCAATCAATAAAACGCAGAAGATTAAAGAACTCACAGATAACAAGGGCGATAAGTCTCTTATTCTGCGTGTAATTCCATTGTACAACGGCGGCAAATATTCTCTCTATACATATAAAAGATATCGGGATATTCGGCTCGTGCTCGTTCCCGAAAATGAACTCGGTCTCTTTGGCGGCGATCCCGATAATTATACCTATCCCCGCTACTCCCTCGATTTTACTCTTTGGAGAGCTTATGATGATAATGGCAAACCTCTCAAAACAAAAAACTATTTTAAATGGAGCACCGACGGCGCTAAAGAAGATGAACCGATATTCGTAATCGGAAATCCTGGACAGACAAGCAAATTAAAAACTGTCTCTCAGCTTGAGTTTATGAGAGATATTACATACGATTATAGTTCAATCGTATATAAAGAGGTTACTGATATTTATCAGGAATTGATAAATGAAAAGATCGGTGATTTTGATGACCACTTTACTCGCTTTTTTAGCGCATCAAATGGGGCTAAAAGATACGTCGGTCTCTTAAGAGGTCTGAGAAACCAATATTATATGGCAAGGAAACAGGATTTTGAAAATACCTTTAAATCAAAAGTTAAAGCAGATCCTGAACTGAATTCAAAATATGGAACTATGTGGGAAAATATTGAATCTACACGAATGGAAATGCGGAAAATAATTAAAGAAAGAATAGCTCTTGGACGTAATGACCAGTGGACATCAAAGTATATTAAAATGGCATCCGATTTGGTTGAGTTTGCTCAGCAGATGAAACTCCCGGAGGAGCAGAGAAAAAACAGATATAAAGGAAAATTCTTTGAGACTGCCATTGATTCAATATACCCTGCTAAATTTGATATTCCCGTTGAAATAAGGAAGCTCCGTATAACTCAGCTGCTGTTGAAGAAATATATGGGGGATGATAATGAATTCCTTAAAAAACTTTTTGACAATAAATCCGGAAATGAAGCGGCAGAATATTTAATTAGTAAATCAGAAATTAAAACCAAAGAACAGGTCGCTGACCTGATTAAAAAGGTAGTGATGCTATACTCGGTTCAAATGACCCCTTGATTTATTTTATTCTTAAAACGAATGACCGTTTCAATGAATTTACAAAACTTGAAAAGGAAATAAACGAAACTGAATCTGTATATACTGATATGCTGGGACAGGCATTATTTGCAGTATACGGAACTTCAATACCTCCTGACGGCAGCGGTACTTTACGTATCGGCGACGGTGTCCTTAAAAGTTATTCTTATAATGGTACTATCGCGCCAACCCATACAACATTTTACGGAATGTACGATAGGTACTATTCTTTCAATAAAAAATCCCCCTGGGTGTTACCCGAAAAATGGGCGCATCCCTCGAAAGATTTTAATCTCTCTACTCCCTTTACTATGATTAGCACTCACGATATCGTAGGCGGAAGTTCAGGTAGCCCTGTTATAAATGAAAAAAGAGAACTTGTGGGTCTAGCCTTCGACGGCAATATTGAAAGCAACTCCGGTTATTTTATTTATGATACGGAAGATAATAGGATGATTTCTCTTTGCTCTCAGGCAATTCTGGAAGCAATTTCCCATATATATAAATCCGAACGTATTACTAATGAAATAAAAAACGGTAAGATTGAATAGCTTAAACTTCTCCTCACTTTTCATCTTTCTGAGCAGTAAATGACAAGAATTAAATTTTATCTTCTACTTTTTACAACACTAGTCTATTTAACCGGTTGTTCCTCATCATTACAGCTCCGGGATGAGAATAAAAATGTTCCTGGATGGATAAATCTTGATACAATAAAAGCCGGAAAGTATGATACCGGGAAAATGTGGACATTCGAATATCCTCCGGTTGATTACTTCAAAGAAGAATATAATTTTGCTCCGTCTAAAGAATGGCTTGATCATGTTCGCCTTTCAGCTCTTCGCTTTTCAACTTATTGTTCTGCCTCCTTTATTTCGGCGGATGGTTTAATTATGACAAATGATCATTGCGGCAGGGAAAGTGCTACTGATGTCAATGGTAAAGAGGAAAAGATAAATGATGACGGATTCTATGCTCCAACTCTTGCGGATGAAAGAAAGGTCGAGGGGTTATTTGTGGATCAGCTTGTCCTCATTAAGGATATAACAGATGAAATCCAGAAAGAAATAGATAGAGGTACTTCACCTGAGGATAAAATCTACAGGGAAGAGGATATCAAAAAAGAAATAAAAGAGAGGGAGGAAAAAAACACCGGCTTGAAAATTGACATTACTTCTTTATATAACGGCGGAAGATATTCTCTCTACGGATATAAAAGATATAATGATGTCCGCCTTGTCTTCATTCCTGAATCACAGCTTGGCTATTTTGGCGGGGATTATGATAATTTTACTTATCCCCGTTTTAACCTGGACTGCTCATTCTTCCGCGTTTATGAAAATGATAAACCTCTCGAAACAACAAATTATCTGAAATGGAATAACAATGGAGCAAAGGAGAATGAACTGGTTTTTGCTGTCGGCAATCCGGGAAGTTCCAAAAGACTAAATACCATTGCCCAGCTTGAATATGCCAGGGATTATCAATACCCCCAGCTTGTTGAATACTTCAGTAATTTGGTGGATGTTTTTACTCATCTTATCGAAACTAAACCGGAGAAAAAAGATGAATATACAAATGAACTATTGAAGAATTCTAATGCACAAAAAGCATTGGAAGGTTATCTCAAGGGTTTACAGGACCCTGTTCTCATGCAGAAGAAAAAAGACTTCGAAAATAAATTCCGCGCTGTTGTAAATAAAAATCCCAAACTTGAACAAATGTACGGCGGTCTATGGGACAAAATTGCTTCCATAAGAAAGAGAATGGCTGGGATTTCCGGGGAAACTGAGTTATATAGAATAGATCCTATTACTTCTTCAGAATATTTCTTGATAGCACAGGAAATGCTGAATATCGCAGATGAACTGAAGTTTTCTGAAGACGAGAGATCGGAAGATTATAAAGGTGGCAAGCTTGATAGCCTTATTCTTAATCTATTACCCCCGGATTTTGATAAGGAAAAAAACCGCCGCCAATTGATAGATCAGATCAAATATATGTATAGAAATTCTGGCAGGGATAATGACTATGTGGAAGAATTTTCCAAAGGATTGGATCCGGGTAAAGCCGCCGATGATATTCTTTCCCGTTCTCTTCTGACTGATGAAACCAAAATTAAAGATCTTATCAATAAAGGTTCTGATGCTGTATATAATTCAGATGACCCGTTTATTTCCTTTATAGAAAAAACAGAAAAGAGACAATCTGCTCTTCAGAAGGAATTAAATTTGCAGCAGTCAGAAGAGAATACACTTAACCAACTGCTTGGTAAAGCATTATATAATGTTTATGGAACTTCGATTCCCCCCGACGCTACTTTTACTTTAAGAATATCAGATGGAGTTGTAAAAGGTTTTAGCTATAATGGCACCATTGCTCCTCCTTTTACAACATTTTATGGAATGTATGACCGCTATTATTCATTCAATAAAAAATTCCCATGGAATCTTCCACCCAGATGGGTAAACCCCCCGGCCGATTTTGATTTGTCGGTTCCATTTAATTTTTCAGCTACTAACGATATTATAGGTGGGAATTCCGGCAGCCCTGTTATAAATATAAAAGGTGAATTGGTTGGTCTCGCATTCGATGGCAATATGGAGAGCCTTCCCGGTGATTTTATATACAGTCCTGAAAATAATAGAATGGTATGCGTCCATCCTAAAGGAATAACAGAATCTCTTTCAAAGATTTATAATGCCGGCAGACTTGCGAAAGAAATTATTGAAGGGAAGCTTCAGAAATAAAATTAGTTGGCTATTCTGGTTTATAGAAAATATTGCCCCAACAGATGAAGGGAAAAGTATTTTGCGTAAGTATTGGTAAAAGTAAACCCGTAATCAACTCCTGCTCCAATTCTGAAACCTGCGGGATTATCATTCCTTAAATCAAATCCCGCCCCGATTGACATTACAAATCCATAATCAATATAATCTGTATTACTGAAAATCCTGTCATTAATCATCAGCAATCCTATCCCTTCATCAAGATAATAACTTCCGGAAAAATTCTGAGTGGTTAATCCCTTAAGGCTTACTCCCTTAATAAAAGGATTATATTGGTTCGTTGAGTTGGGTAGTATCTGGTTATAATCTGCAGCATAAAGAAAACTTAATCGGATAGAGAATGAATTAAATAAAATGGGTGATTCAAGAAATAAAGTTGTTGAAAATGAAGACACATTGGGGGAATTGCTGCTGATTAACCCGCCTCCCAAAGAAACTCCGGCGCTCTGTCCCCTTATATTCATATATACCGCGAGTAAAATTATAATAAAAACAAGGTTCTTTTTCATTTAATCCTTTATTCCACTAACCTAAACTTAAATATTTTTATCAAATGTCTATAATTACCAGATTTTAACTCTTTTATTTTCAGGACGGAATAGAGTCGCCCCAGCTTTAATATTGAAATCAGAATAAAATTCAGGGATATCACTATAAGGTCCGTTAACTCTGAGGAAATTTGGAGAATGTACATCGGTCATTACTCTTTGAGCCAAAGATTCATTCCTCTGCTGCCCGAGCCACGAATAAGCATAACCAAGCCAGAATCTTTGACCGGGTGTAAAACCATTGATTAACTTTCCTTCTTTATATTGATCAGTTAACCTGAAGGCATCATAACCCGTTACTAGTCCACCAAGGTCAGCAATGTTCTCACCAAGTGTGGCCTTACCATTAATATGCATGCTGTCAAGTACAATGTAATTATCAAACTGTTCAATCATTAACTTCGTTTTTGCTTCAAACTTTTTTACATCCTCATCAGTCCACCAGTTTTGTAGATTTCCTTTAGGATCATATTGTCTTCCTTGGTCATCAAATCCATGAGTCAATTCATGACCTATTGTTGAAGCTCCGCCATATGAATAAACAAAAGCATCATCCAGAAGTGAATCGGGAACACCGGGTACTACAAAACCGGCATAAGGCAGAACAATTTCATTATTTGAAGGATTGTAATAAGCATTATATGTCTGAGGAGTCATATCCCATTCACTTCTGTCAACGGGTTTATCAAGTTTATTAATTTCACGGTTATACCAGAATTCATGCACGGCAATCGTATTTTCAGCCAGTGAAGAACGGTTGACTGATAGTTTGGAAAAGTCCTTCCATTTATCAGGGTAACAAACTTTTTTGGTAACCGATGCTAGCTTGATTAACGCTTTGTCTTTGGTTTCGCTGCTCATCCAGTCAAGTTTTTTAATTCTTTCTCCGAATGCAGCAATTATATTGTTAACAAGCTTTTCATACCTTTCTTTTACTTTAGGGGAGCAATATTTTTTCACATATACCTGTCCAAGTAGTTCTCCCATTGCATTTTCAGTATAATCCTGAACCCTTTTCCATCTGGGTCTTTGTTCTTGTACGCCATTCATTACCGTGCCTTTGAAATGAAAGTTCTCATCATTAAATGCGCTGCTTAATCTGTCAGCCATTGAATTGATCAGGGACCATTTCAGATAAGCCTTCCATTGATCAATACTGAATTTATTAACCGCGGCATTAAGCTGACGGAAGAATTCAGGTTGACCTACAATTACATCATCAAGTTTTTTTATCTCCATTTTATTAAATATTGACTTCCAATCAATGTCAGGTGTATTCTTCTGAAGTTCAGCAACAGTCATTTTATTATAGTTGGCGTAAGGATCGCGGAGATCTTCCAGTTTGCGTGATGAATCGGCAAGGAAAAGTTCTATTTCGTAAACTGATTTTTCATCCATTGTTGCCTTATTCTGATTTTCTCCAAGAAGGATAAACATTTGTGCAAGATGCTTATTGTACTCCCTGCGTATATTTTCTGTTCGCGCATCATTCCGGAAATAATATTCTCTGTTAGGAAGTCCTAATCCTCCCTGCCATAAATAAAATGCCCATTTATCACTGTTCTTCTCATCCTGCCCTACGAAATCGCCAAACATGGCATCAACACTAATTACCTGAAGACGGGCTACAACATCGAATAGTTCTTTTTTATTTTTAATTGATTTAATTTTATTCAATTCTGAATTAAGTGGGGAAATTCCCTGCCTCTCTATATTGATAGTATCCATACCTGAGAAATAAAAATCTCCTATCTTCTGTTCACTTGTTCCTTTTTTATAGTTTTTAGAAGCTGCTTCCCCTAAAATTGATTTTATTCTGGCATAGGTTTCCTCCTCAACGAGATTACCTATTCCCCACGCCCGTTCTGATACAGGTATTGGATTGTTTTTCATCCATGTTCCGGTAGCATATTTAAAGAAATCCTGCCTCGGATCTACACTTTTATCAATATTCTTGGTTAAGAAATCCCCTTCCTGCGAAAAGAGGCCGGCCGAACAAAAGATAAAAAGTCCTATGGCAAAAAGCTTAATATGTTTCATATCATTATAATTTTTGTGGGAAAATATTTTTATATAATGCTAAAAATAGATAATAAACATCTCAGGAGAAAAATATTTTCATATTTTTCCACTTCTTTTTTTATTTTATATTAAATTGACCCCTGAAATAAACCTCTTTGTCTCAAAATAATTATTTCAATAAAAAGGAAAATGATGAAAATCCTTAAGTTTGGCGGTTCATCTATAAGAGATGCCGAAAGAATAAAAAATGTAATTGACATCGTCAAAAATGAGTCAAAAAACAACAATTTTGTCGGCGTTGTTTTCTCCGCATTCCAGGGGGTTACAGATGATCTGTTAACTCTAAGCAGGATGGCTGCCGATCGGAATGAGTTGTATCTCAATGAATTATCAAAAATAAAAGAAAGACATATAAAAACAACCGCTGAGCTTCTTTCAGCAAAAACCCTTATAAAAACTGAAGCTTCAGTTATTAGCCTTCTGGATGAACTTGGGGAAATATTAAAGGGTATATATCTTATTAAAGAACTTTCAGCAAAAACACTGGACCTTGTTCTGAGCTTTGGTGAATTACTGTCTAATACCATTATCAGTTTCGCATTTCTTGACAACAAAATTGAGAATGACCTCCTTGATACGCGTGAAATAATTATTACCGATAGAAATTTTGGGTTTGCGCGCGTTTTATTCGATAAAACAGACTCTAATGTTAGGAATTATTTTAAAGAGCACAATAAACTTCAGATTATAACTGGCTTCATTGCCTCAACTTTGCAGAAGGAAACTTCCACTCTCGGTAGGGGAGGTTCAGATTATACCGTGTCAATAATTGGAGCCGCTCTTGAGGTCGATACTATTGAAATCTGGTCGGATGTAAACGGGGTATTAACTGCTGATCCAAAAAAAGTAAGAGATGCCTTCTCAATTTCTAATATGGACTATGAAGAAGCAATGGAACTTTCCCACTTCGGAGCAAAGGTTATTTATCCTCCTACAATGCATCCTGCGGCAGTTAAAAAAATTCCTGTAGTTATCAGGAATACATTTAATCCCACTTTTCTTGGGACAGTCATAAGCAATCATACTGACTCCGACTATCCGATTAAAGGTATTTCCTCAATTGACGATGTTACCATCGTGAGAGTCGAAGGAAGTGGTATGATTGGTGTCGCAGGTATTGCCCAAAGAGTATTTTCTTCTCTCGCTAAAAACGAAATAAATATTATTCTTATTACTCAGGCATCTTCAGAACATTCTATATGTCTTGCCATTCTTCCGCATAATGCTGCTACAGCTAAATCAGCTCTGGAGGAGGAGTTTTCTTTTGAACTTAAGACCGGTATAGTAAATAAAATCATTTTGGAAAAAGATTTCTCAGTTATTGCGGTAGTTGGAAAACATATGCGTAATACTCTTGGCATTGCGGGTAAGTTTTTCAGTGCTCTTGGTGATAATTTTATCAATATTTCCGCAATCGCTCAGGGCTCTTCTGAGTTGAATATTTCTGCGGTTATCTCCCGTAAAGATGAACTTAAAGCCTTAAATGTTATTCATCATAAATTCTTTTCAAGTGGTAAACCGGAACCGATCCATCTTTTTCTTGCCGGGTACGGTTCAGTCGGTTCTGAACTTGTAAATCTTATAAATTCTAATCAGGATCTTTATCACCGTATCAGGCTGCATGGTATAATAAATACAAGAAAAATGCTTATCAGCCCAAAGGAAATATCAATTAATTCCCTTCCAAAAGAACTGATGGAACACGGCGAAATAGCAGATTTAAATGGGTTTGTCGATAGGATTAAAGCGATCAATTATAATAATTCCGTTTTTGTTGATTGTACAGCCAGCGATGAAACCGCTGAAATATATGATGATATACTAAATAAAGGAATTAACATCGTGGCTGCAAATAAACGAGCCACCACAAAGAGCTACCCATATTATGTAAAGTTGAAAAAATCCGCAGTTAAAAACAAGGTTAAGTTTTTATATGAGACTAATGTCGCAGCTGCTCTTCCCGTTATTTCAACAATGAATGACTTAAAAAGAGCAGGTGATAAGATAATTAAAATTGAGGGCGTCCTTTCGGGAACTTTAAGCTTTCTGTTTAATAATATTTCTCCGTCTAAAAAATTCTCCCGTGTTCTTAAAGAGGCAAAAGAAAAAGGATATACCGAACCGGATGTAAGGGATGATCTTAAAGGTACAGACTCCGCCAGGAAAATACTTGTGCTTATTAGAGAAGCTGGTTTTAAACTTGAATTGACAGACATTAAAGTCGAAAATCTTGTCCCGTCTGAATATAGAAAAATTGTTTCTTCCGAAGAATTTATGAAAAGACTTCCTGAACTGGATGATCATTTTGATAAAATATTGAATCAGGCTCTTTCTAAAAAATGCAGGT
>OCZT010003311.1_pt1 | contig 16462 bp, 8 predicted proteins | sample 1539031 | NCBI WGS metagenome assembly OCZT01 (sample SAMEA3539308, study PRJEB22396) | soil metagenome | biome: tundra; feature: field; material: soil | place: USA | collected 2010-05 | depth 0.15 m | reverse complement strand
CTGGGAAGTTCAGATTGTCTCAGATGATCCGCCTGATTATAATGCAATAAGCATAGATCCTAATATTGAACATGCATACGTATATTATATGGAACATAAACTCCGGACAAACTTAATTGATTAATAAGAATATTTGGATATGGCATCTCTGTCGAATATCAAAACAGTTGCCAGGTACGAGGCAAAAACTCTGAGGCGGAGTTGGTTCTTCCGCCTTTTCTCCATTGGTTCCCTGTTCATATTTACAATGATGAACATAGGAATGTTCTCACCTGTCGGAAATGAAGGATGGGAGGTAATCTCGATCCCCGCCTCGCTTCCCCTTATCAACCTGTATCTTCTTAATATTGCTCAGGCAATTGTGGTAATATTCCTGGCTGCAGACTTCCTGAAACGCGATAAAAAACTTGATACCAACGAAGTTCTTTATACGAGGTCGATGTCAAATTTTGAATATGTGATCGGAAAATCGTGGGGAATTCTAAGATTGTTCCTAAGCCTGAACTTCCTGATACTTGCAATATGCCTGGTAATTAATATCATTTCAAAGAGTATGTCGATAAACATTTCAGCATACTTGTATTATCTTCTCATTATCAGTGTACCGACAATTATTTTCAGCCTGGGATTGTCTTTCACTCTTATGTCCTTATTAAAAAACCAGGCAATAACATTTCTTATTCTTCTTGGTTATGCAGCTCTGGATATTTTCTATCTCTATTTCAAAGCAGGATCTGTTTTCGACTATATGGCGTTCGGACTTCCGGTATTTAAGTCAGGCATAATAGGATTTGACAATTTAGGTGAAATAATCAATCAGAGACTCATCTATCTTTTTGCCGGATTCTCGCTGATTATGTCAACAATTTTATTATTTAAACGATTGCCACAATCAAGAGTTCACAGAATCCTGACTATAATACTGTTGTTCGTTTTTCTGGCAGGTTCGGTAATCTGTTCTATTAATACCTACTCAACATATAAAAAAGGAGAAACCGACAAAAGACTTGCAATAGAGACGAACAGAGAGTTTGAAAATAAAAAATTTGCGAGCGTAACAAATGCTTCGATAGAATTTATTCACAGGGGAAATTCGTTTGAGGCAACCACAGTTTTGGAAATTTCAAATGACAATAGTGATCCCCTCACTCAGTATTACTTTTCTCTTAATCCTTCACTGACTGTTTCAAGAATATCTTCGAATGATAAGGATCTGAATTTCAAAAGGATAAATCAAATTATCGAAATAAATCCCGGGAAATTCCTTAATCCCGGAGATAGTGATAAGATAGAGTTTGTTTATTCAGGAAGTATCAACGAATCATTCTGTTATCCAAATTATAATGATAATATCAAGGAGAATCCGTATAAAATTTCCATGGTTAATGTGAACAAGCGGCAAGCATTTCTTACAAAGGAATATGTTCTGCTTACTCCTGAGACTAACTGGTATCCGGTTGCCGGACTTAATTACTACCCATCAAATCCAGCCCAGATAAAGATCGATTTTACTAATTACACCCTTAAAATAAAAAGTGAAAATAACTTGTCGCCGGTTTCACAGGGTAAAATGAGCAAGGAAGATGGGTATTTCATATTTAAACCTGAATCTCCGCTTACCGGTCTGACACTGGCAATAGGTAACTATCAGACCGACAAAATAAAGGTTGATTCGGTTGAATATATTTCGTATCATTTCCCCGGAAATGATTACTATAAAAAGGATCTCGAAGCAATAAAAGACACTTTACCTTTGCTTATTTCGGGCCTGATGAAAGATCTTGAGGCAAACTTCTCAACAAAGTATCCCTTCAAAACGCTCAGCATGCTTGAGGTACCTGTTCAATTTTATTCTTACCCCAAGGAAAGCACACAAACCCGGGCTGAGGTGCAGCCAGCTATGGTTCTTCTCCCCGAAAGGCTATCCACTATGAATCAGGCCGGTTTCCTGAAGCTGTTCAAACAGCAGAAGAAAAGGATGACACGCAATGGACAGGTTATTACAGATAAAGAACTACAGGTAAGGATCTTTAACAGTTTCATTAGAAGCACTTTCATAAGTGGTGAGAATTTCAGGTTCATAAATGGTGTTGCTGCAAATGAACCCACACGGTACCTTCTGGGTCCAAGCTTTTATTATTTTAAGAATAATTTCTATTCGTCGGAATATCCGGTTATTAATGCAATCTTCGAATCTCATCTTCAGAAAGTAAATTCTCCGGTAGCTTCAGGCTTTCAGACAATGTCAGGCTCTCTTACTGATAATGACAAAGCAAATCTTATCCTCAAAAACCAGAGTTTTAAGGATTTGCTTGCAAAAAATCCGCGTGGAGATACTTTAAAAGATGTTTTAACAATCAAGGGCGATTATTTCTTTAACCTTTTAAGATCAAAAACAGGTATTGATGAATTTAAAGACTGGTTTGCCAAATACATTGATGATCATATGTTTAAAAGGGTTGATATTTCAAAATTCAACAATGATATTAAAAACAAATTCGGCTTTGAGTTTTATCCTTATCTCTCAGATTGGTTCAATGGCAAGGATCAACCCGGATTTCTCTTTACAAATCTGGCGGCGAATGAGATTGTAATCAATGAAAGATCAAGATATCAGGTCACCTTTGTTGCATCAAATCAGGAAGCTACCGGTGGATTATTTAATATATCGTTTCGTACCGGCGCCATGCGTGGTGGTGGTGGTGGCGGCGGACGTGGAGGAGGTTTTGGTGGTGGTGGTTTTGGGGGTGGGGGCGTATCCTACCAGATAGGTATGCAGGGACGTGGTCAGATATCGGTACAGGGAAGGGGTATGGAAGCAGCCGATATATCAAAAATTGTTTATCTGGGACCACATGAGACGAAAAAGATCGGCATTGTCCTTGACGCCCAGCCGAGAGCAATGATGATAAATACCCTTTTTGCAAAAAACATTCCGGGTGAAATCACACTTCCAATTGATGAGATAACTAAGTCAAAAGATTTAATAAAGGAATTCTCAGGAGAAGAGTTAGTCTCTTCCGATCCGTCAGCTTCAGATCAGTTTAGTATAATAGTTGACAACGAAGATCCGGGTTTTAAGATCAGCAGGCAGATCACAGAGAACAGACTGAGAAAACTATTGGGAATTCAGAATAAGAAAGGAACAAGCTACCAGCAGGTAAGCCTGATGAGTATCCCATCATACTGGCAACCTGTTGTACAATCAGCATTTTACGGAAAATATATCCGTTCCGCATTATATACAAAAAGTGGCAAAGGAGACAAAACTCTGACGTGGAGAACGACTATCGTCAAACCGGGTTATTACGACATTTTCTGTTTTATTGGTAAAACTGCTGATCGTATGATGATTAGAGCAGGCGGATTTGGAGGAGGTGCCAGACCAGGAGGAGCACCGGGACCACCCGGAGCCGGGGGACAGGGAAGAGATGCCAGCGGAGCTCTTTCCCCACCCTACAAAGAATTTCACTACCGGATTTATCATGACGGCGGAAGCGAGGAGGTTTCTCTTGATTATGCAAATGCCGAGAACGGATGGAACAAACTTGGCACCTATTACCTATCTGCCGACACTTCAAAAGTTGTTCTTTCAAATTTATCAGCCGGCAGGGCTGTTATTGGAGATGCAATAAAATGGGTAAGACAGAAGTAAGTTCAAAATAAAAAGCCATAAGTTAAAAGTCATAGCAGGATATAAATCAGAATAGAATGAAAAAACAAATCAATAGGAAAAACCGAATTTCCCTTTTAATAATTGTACTGATGAATCTATTGACATTCAATGGATTCTCCCAGAACGGAATTACGCTGGAGCAGGCACTCACCACAGCTGAATCGAATAGTCCGACTATATTAAAGACCAGGCTCAGTCTCATCAGGAGCCAGGAAAACCTTAATGCCCAGAATGATGCACTAAAATCAAAATTTGCGTTGTCGGTCAATCCTATAACCTATTCACAGGATAGAGCGTTCAACAGCAGTTTTTCTGATTTTAACACTACGAAGGATCTGCAGAGCTCGGGTTCATTTACAGTTGTCCAGCCTTTTTTACCTACCGATGCAACGATTACCCTGAGCGACAATTTTGGTTACACAAATAACATCTATAATGAAAAATTCCCTACAGCAGGTGTCGCCTATAATAATGACCTTACTATACAACTGAATCAGCCTTTATTTACATATAACCACACCAAACTTAATCTCAAAACACTTCAATTGCAACTTGAGACAGCTCAACTTAATTATGCAATACAACTACTGGCAATGGAGCAGAGCGTTTCCCAGGCATTTTATGCGGTATATCAGGCTCAGCAAAGCATGGATATTTCGAACCAGGCTTATCAGGATATGAGAAAAAATTATGAAATAACCAAGAATAAAGCTGATGCCGGAATTTCAGCACAATCGGAAAAATTCCAGGCTGAGTTAAACCTTGCGACAACCAAGTCAGATTATGAAAACAAGCAGGTTGCTTTTGAAAACTCCAAAGATGCTTTTAAAAACCTGATTGGAATGAGCTTATATGATGATATTATTGTAATACCTAACATTGCTGTTGATACTACCGTGAAAATCGATATATCGTTTGCCATTGACCAGGGGCTTGACTCAAGGATGGAATTAAGGGAAAGCAAAATAAACATTGAAACATCGGAGCTCAATCTCATTCAGACCAAGGCACTTAATGAATTTCATGGTAACCTTGCCCTTTCTTTCGGATATAACGGGAATAATAAATATTTAAAAGACATATATAATGACCCAAAAAATAATGAAAATGTAGCATTGACCTTTCAGATTCCTGTATGGGACTGGGGTGAAGAAAAAGCGAGAATAAAAGCAAGTGAAGCGACTATTGAGTCAAACAAGATTGATCTTGGGGTAGAACAGAACAGTATTATCCTGGCTATAAGACAGAGTTACAGAAATCTCAGAAATCTCATAAATCAGATAGAAATCGCCCGTCAGTCAGTCAAGAATGCTCAGTTGACCTACGATTTAAACCTTGAAAAATATAAAAACGGGGATCTGACAGGAATGGATCTGAGTATATATCAGAACCAGCTCTCTCAAAATAAGCTCACTTATACTAATTCTTTGATATCATATAAACTCGAACTTCTGAATTTAAAAATTCTGACACTTTACGACTTTGAGAAAAAACAACCTGTTATCCCTGTGAAGACGTTAAAATATTAAAAATAAATCACATATGAAAAAAAGTTTATTCATAATAATAGCTTTGTCATTTGCAGCTGTCAGCTGCAATAACAAGAATCAGAACCTTAATGCAGATGTTGAAATTCCGGTTTCTGTTCAGGATGCCTCTCTGAAATCAATTGAAGAATATGTTAATACATCCGGAACAGCTTTTCCTATAGGTCAGATTCTGGTGAAATCTGAAATTACAGCAAATTATTTTCTTGAAAAAAATCCGCGAACCGGAAAAGCATGGCAGTTAAATGATAAGGTTAAATCGGGGGATCTGATAGCCAGGCTGGAAGATCAGCAATATATCAATGATATAAAACTTGAAACCACTAAGCTTAATCTCGAACTCACTGAGAGTCAGCTTACGCAACAACAATCGCTATTTGAAAAGGGAGGAGTTACTCTTTTTGATCTTAAAACGGCAGAAATAAATAAGGCAAATGCCAAATCAGCCCTGGTAAGTGCAAATCTATCCATGGCAAAGACCAGAATAATCGCTCCGATAGACGGCGTAATTGTTGAGTTACCATATTATACACAGGGGACAAGGGTTAATTCAGGATCAGATATTGTCGAAATAATGGATTACCAGATGATGTATATGAATGTACAGTTGCCCGAGAAATATGTTTCGGTAATAAAACCTGATCAGTTAGTCAAGCTTACAAATTATACTATTCCAAAAGACACTATAATCGGTAATATAACACAACTAGCTCCGGCAATTAATGCCGATACAAGAACTTTCCCCGGAACAATCCAGATTCATAATCCAAAATATCTTCTGTTACCGGGAATGTTTGTAAAAGCCGATATTGTTGTAAACCATAAAGACTCTGTTATTGTGATTCCAAAAAGTATAATCCTTGCAAGGCAGAGAGGTAAAACTATTTTCGTTATAGATCGTGGTGGGTTGGCTTCAGAAAGGATTATTAAGACCGGTATTGAAAACCTGACTGATGTTGAAGTAACCGCAGGTTTGAGTAAGAATGAACGGTTCGTAACCGTTGGTTTTGAAACGCTGAGTAACAGGTCAAAGGTTAAAATAATTAAATAAGAAGAATGAACAGGATTGCCCAATTTGCTGTAAAATACCCCGTTACAGTTTCTATGCTTGTACTTGGCATAGTCCTGCTCGGGGTTATATCTCTTGGAAAACTGGGGACTGATCTTTTCCCTAACCTGAACAATCCGAAGATATACATTGAGCTCTCAGCCGGGGAAAAGCCTCCCGAAGAAATCGAAAAGAACTATGTCGATCAGATAGAATCGCTTTGCATGCGACAGAGTGATGTCATACAGGTATCGTCCGTCTCCCAGGTTGGCTCTGCAGAAATAACTGTAGAATATAGCTGGAACAAAGATATGGATGAAGCCTTTCTCGACTTGCAGAAGGCTTTGAGTTCTTTTAGTCAGAATTCAGACCTCACGGAGTTTGATATATCCCAATACGATCCCAACGCTTCGCCCGTAATGATTGTAGGTTTGAAGAATAAGGCAATTACTGATATGGACGAATTAAGAAAAGTTGCAGAAAACTATATCAGGAACGAACTGATCAGAATTGAAGGCATAGCTGATGTGAAGCTGACCGGTCAGGAAGAGAGCCAGGTAGTAATTGAAACCAACAAATATATTCTGGAATCCTTCGGTCTGACCTCAGATGCTATTGCAGCACAGATAGCAAATTATAACAAAAACGTATCCGGAGGCTCTATCGTTGATCTGGGTCTTAAGTATGTGGTTAAAGGTGTAAGTGTCATGAGTAATTTAACCGATCTTGAGAATATAGTGGTCGGTTTTAAACAGGCTTCCACACAAACATTAACAACAACAGGAAGCACAACTACATCTGCTTCTACTGACAAAGTTCCGGTTTATCTTCGCGATGTTGCCACAATTAAATATGAAAACAAAGATCCACAGAATATTATAACTCTTAACGGGGAACGCTGTATAGGATTGTCAATCTACAAAGAACCCAAATTTAACACTGTGGAAGCCGTTAAAAACCTTAACAATGCTTTGGGTACTCTGTCAAAAGCTCTTCCAGGATATGAATTCGTTGTTGTAAAGGATCAGGGGAAATATATTGATAATGCAATCACAGAGGTAAAAAATTCAGGGCTTATCGGGATTTTCCTGGCAATGATAGTTCTGTATGTTTTCCTCCGGAGAATAGGTACCACAATGGTGGTAAGTGTCGCGATTCCTATTTCAATCATCGCAACATTCAATCTTATGTATTTTAATCACCTTACACTAAATATAATGACTCTGGGAGGTCTGGCACTCGGGGCCGGCAGACTAGTCGATGATGCCATTGTAGTCCTCGAAAATATTACCAGAAACAGGGACGAAGGAATGTCATTACGGGAGGCGGCAATTGTCGGTACGGGTCAGGTCGGAGGAGCAATAACCGCATCTACAATCACAACAATAGTTGTTTTCCTGCCGATTGTTTATCTCAGGGGGGCTTCAGGTGAAATGTTCAAAGACCAGGCCTGGACAGTGGCCTTTGCTCTTATCTCATCTTTATTCGTTGCAATGCTGGTTATTCCGATGCTGGTAAGTACTCTTTTTCATGAAAAGAAAGGTCAAAGTGTTCAGCTCAGCAGTCCCATGCAATTCCGATGGTATCCGAAGTTCCTTTCAAAAGTTATCGACAAGAGGTTAATTGTAATAATTCTTTCCATCCTGTTTATGGGCCTGACGGTACTTCTCATTCCAAAACTTGGAAGCGAGTATATGCCAAAATCAGCTTCATCCGAATTTACGATAGGATTGAAATTACCTGAAGGAACTAATCTGCAACGTACCCAAAGCACAATCAAAGAAATAGAAGGAACTATCAAAGAACTTCTTGGTAACAAAATAAGGATGATTTACAGCCAGGCAGGCGGAGATATTAATACAACAACTGCTCAATCGGCAACTTCCACAAATGAGAACGTTGCAAATATTAAAATATTTCTGAAAAATGAATATGCATCTGTAACAGAAGATGTTATAAGAACAGTCGAGAAATACCTTAAGACAATTCCCGACCTTGAGGTAAGCTTTTCCCAGGAAGAATCAGAACTGCAGTCTGCTTTGGGAACCAGCGAAGCGCCGTTTGTTGTTGAGGTAAAAGGGAAAGACTATACCGAGATTGAAAAGATAATTAATGAATCAAAAACTGTGCTCCGGAAAAATAGCGGCCTCTATAATATTACAACTTCTCTTGACGAAGGGACTCCCGAGATAGAAGTAGCAGTTGACAGGTTTAAAACCAGCTTTTACAATGTTTCAGTAACACGTGTAATCAGCCAGATACAGAGTTATCTCTCGGGCGCTTCTGCAGGTACAATGGAAAAGGAAGGGGAAGAAAAAGATATAGTGATAAAACTCGGAGACATTTCTCTTCATCAGCTTGAAGATCTATTGATTACGGCAGGCTCTGTAAAGGTGCCTTTGAGTTCGTTGGCTACCGTTAAAAAAGTCATCTCTCCGAGACAAATAACCCGGCGCGACCAGAGCCGGACAAGCTATGTATACGCTATGGTTAATAAATTAAAGCCTTTTGATAAGGTCGTTATGGATGCACGTGAATTACTTAAATCAGTTCCGCTCCCGGCTAATTACAGGATTCAAATAACAGGTGAGGAGTTATTGAGAAAAGAATCAATGGCTAATCTGACATTTGCTCTTATTCTGTCAATTATTTTGGTCTTTATGGTACTCGCAGCTGAATTTGAATCTATAATTCAACCATTTGTCATTTTATTAACAATCCCGCTTGCAGCCGTCGGAACCATTCTGACATTCTTTGTGCTGGGAAAAAGTCTCAATATGATGGCATATATAGGTATAATAATGCTGGGAGGAATTGCAGTAAGCAATGCAATAATTCTTATTGACCGTATAAATCAGTTGCGCCGGAGCGGATTAAATAAGAAAGACTCGATTATAACTGCAGGATCGCAGAGAATAAGACCTATCCTGATGACAAGTCTTACAACAATTTTTGCGCTTCTTCCACTGACAATCGGTATCGGTGAAAGTGCGTCACTCAGATCTCCGATGGCGCTCGCAGTTATTGGTGGGCTGGTTACATCAACAATCCTGACCCTGATAGTGATCCCCTGCGTTTATTGGGTTTTTGATTCCTTCAGTGAAATGATTACAAGGAAAAAGCCAGTGAGTAAATAACTTATTTATGAAGACTAAGACCGGTAAATAAAATGAATTTCATTATTAAAAGAAAGATTCTTATTTGCATGTTCTTTATAGGGCTCACGTTGCTTGGTTATGTTTCCTATAAGAGACTCCCGATAGAACTTTTTCCTAATTCACAGCTTCCTACTCTGATTGTTCAGGTTACCACATCTCTTGAGATGGATCCCAATTATATTGAAAGCAAGGCTATAGTTCCGCTTGAAGGTGCTATTGGTACACTTGAAGGTATTGAAAAGATTGAATCCAATATTACTTCCCGTTCCGGGACGATAATCCTTTATTACAATCAGAATGCCAACATGAAGTATTCCAACCTGAAACTTCAGGAGAAGATAAATGTGGTGAAGGCAACTCTGCCGTCAGAGTTCAAGATTACTGTTGTAAAAATTGATCTGACTCAGATTACAAGCCAGTTCATGGAGTTACAGATCAGAGGTGAAGGAGGCATTGACAGGATCCGAAATATAACAGATGAGGAAATAACCCCTGAACTTGAGAATATTACCGGTATAGCCGGTGTTCAGGTTTATGGTGGTCAGCAAAAATCTATTGAAGTCAGGCTAAATGAAAAAGCCTGCAAAGCCTATGGTATAACCATGGCCCAGGTCACAAATCTTCTGAACAACAATGGAAAGCAGCAGGCTTTTGTCGGATCCGTGAAAGAAGGAACAAATAAGTTTTTTGTAAATGTAACATCTGAATATACCGATGTTAAAGACATTGGAAATATTATCGTAAAACCAAACGGAACAGTGACCCTGAAAGATATTGCCGAAATTATTTTTGGGGTTAAAGAACAAACTTCATATAGCCGGGTCAATGGGCTGGATGCTGTAACAGTTACCCTGGTGAACGATAATCAGGTCAACCTGATAGATATTTCACACAAAACCGTTGATGTAATTAAGACACTGAATGAAAATCTTAAATCTGAAGGTGTCGAAATAGTTGTTCAGAACAATAATGCCGAAATAATGGAGAACAACTTAAACCAGATAATTCATCTGGCTGTTATCGGAGGTTTGCTCGCAGTACTTATATTATGGTTCTTTTTACGTAATATCCGCCTGGTTTTTATAATTGCACTTTCAATCCCTATTTCGGTTTACGTTGCTTTCAACTTTTTCTATGCATATAATATCTCAATAAACAGTCTGACACTGGTCGGAATGGCTCTTGCCATAGGCATGCTGGTGGATAATTCGGTAGTTGTCCTTGAGAACATTTACCGGCTCGTCAGCCAGGGAGAGAATATTGATACGGCAGTGAAGCAGGGAACAAGCGAAGTATGGAGATCTATCTTCGCTGCCACACTTACAACTATAACTGTTTTTCTGCCTTTTCTTTTCTCAGACAACTTCATGATCAAGATTATCGGTAAGAACATAGGTGTATCAATCGTATCCACCCTGATAATTTCATTATTCGTTGCTCTTCTTTTCATTCCGATGGCAGCACATTATATTCTTAAACGGGTGAAAGTTTCTGATCTGGGAGTCTTTAAAAAGCTTTCAATACATAACCGGCTCATTCAGGGGTATTATCTCACTCTCAAGGCCAGCATGAGAAATCCGGCAGGTACAATAATAGGTACACTCATTGTTTTCTTCGCTGCACTACTTATCAGTCTTAGCCTGAGTGTCAGTTCAACCAAGGATGTCGAGACTTCAAGTTTCAGACTTTCAGTTACTATGCCTTCCGGATCGACACTTGAAAAAACAGATCTTTTTGTTACTGAAATTGAACATGCACTTAGCGGGATACCTGAAAAAGGAGATATTGTAAGCAAGGTAGAGGAAACTGATGCTACAATGACTATAAATCTTACAGATGGCTGGGATAAAAAAAGTAAAAGATCTCTTCCGGAAATTAAAAATGACATTCTTGAAAAAGTAAGAAATCTAAAGACCGGAGAGATCACAATGAATGAGATTTCTGCCAGCGGGGGTTATACAGGCACTGCCGGAGGAACAGGAGCAGTAAACCAGGGTGCAGACTTTATGAACCTCCTGGGAATTGGAACAACAACGGAAAGTGTTATCATAAAAGGGCAGAATTTCAGCCAGATGAAAAACATTTCAGATGACATTAAGGCAGCTATTCAAAACCTGTCAACTATAAGCAGCGTGAATGTAAATGTCCAGGACAATACGCCTGAAGTCCATTTAATGTTCGATATGGATTATATCGGGCGTAATAATTTCACTTTGGATAATATCTCATCAGCACTTTCCACCTTCGGGAAAGAGTATTCTTCAGGTGCAACTTTTTTACAGGGGACTGAAACTTATGATATAACCCTGAAATATGCTGATGAAACGGGGCAAGTTAAAACAAACACTGACAAGACAATTGATGATCTTAAAAACCTCGAGGTAACAGGAAACAGTTCCAATCTGATGGAAATGCAGGAGTTATCAAATATTGTATTTTCGTCCGGAATGGGGAATATCCACAGGGAAAACCGGGAGAAAAAAATTACGGTTACATATAGTTTTAATTCGGATATAACCGGCTCAAAAGATCTACTTGAAGGAGCTAGGGCAGAAATTGAATCAATTGTTTCAGGTATCAGTATACCCTCAGGAATTGCTGTCGAAGTTGTTCACGAAGAGGATCCGTTAAAAGATTTCTACTACCTTATCGGTATGGCATTCCTTCTTATTTATATGATTCTTGCTTCAGTATTTGAATCATTTTCAACTCCGGTAGTTCTGATGTTCAGCATACCGCTTGCCGCTTTAGGGTCACTTATTGCACTGATTCTTACAAACAATTCTCTCCTTAATGCAAATACACTGATTGGATTCCTTATACTTCTTGGTGTGGTTGTAAACAATGGAATTCTTCTGATCGATTATACTAATATATTAAGAAAGAGAGGCTACAGGCGATCACGCGCTTTGATGACTGCAGGCATTGCACGCGTGCGACCTATTCTGATCACAGCCTCAACAACTGTTATTGCGCTTTTTCCCCTTGCTATGGGAAAGTCTGAATTTGTCGCTTCCATTGGCGCTGCTTTTGCGATTACTGTCATCGGGGGACTGACTCTGAGTACCATGCTTACGCTAATTTTTATTCCGACCTTTTACTCCGGACTCGAGAATTCCCTGCAATGGATCTACTCACTAAACTGGAAAACAAAAGTTATTCAATTAATAATATTCACCTTACTTATACTTTTAATATATAGTTTTATTGGGCAATTCCTCTGGAAACTCATAGCTACCATACTCTCATTAATACTTGTACCTGCAAGTACCTGGTTCTTTATGAATACTCTTCGGAAGGCGAGAGAGACTGTGATTTCTCCTGATGAACCAATCAATATTTATATTCAGAGTCTTGTTAAAATTTATGACAGGGAGAGCCATCTTCTGAGAGAATGGAATGCAGGCGCCAAAATCAGGGAAAGACTCGGCCTGACAAAAAAATATACTTCATGGAATGATATGAACCATTTGAGCTGGCAGCTTCCATTGATAGGGTTTGTTATCTATTTTACATATTTTTATCTTAAAAGCGGATTCTGGATTTTTATCTTCAGTATTTGTATCTGGTTCTCTCTTCTTGGCATCTGGATCCCTTTATCTAAATTGTTGACGAATTTTATATCATCAGACAAGAGGAAAATATATTTAAGGGCTATAAAAACTCTTGATATTCTGGTATTCTGGTTCATACCCCTGGCTAATATTTATCTTTTTCAGATAAGATGGCATAATTTAGCAATAGTACTTATACTGGGAGTGATGTGGCTAAGCGGACTTATAATATACAAGGCAGGAATTAAATTGAGCCAGGAGAATATAGATATCTACCGTCTGGGAGGCAGGTTTAAAAATCTCCGGAAAAATTTCTACAAAATAGTCGCTTTGGTACCACTCATAGGCAGAAAGAAAAAACCTTTCAAAGCTTTAAGTTGTGTTTCGTTAAATATCGGTAACGGTATGTTTGGTCTTCTTGGTCCCAATGGGGCAGGCAAAACGACTCTGATGAGAATTATATGTGGAATACTTGAACAGAGTTATGGTAAGGTATGGATAAATGGAATGGACACTCAAAAAAAGAGAGAAGAGCTTCAGGGACTGATCGGATACCTTCCCCAGGAGTTTGGAAGTTACGAGAATATGACCGCGAATGAGTATCTTAACTACCAGTCTATGCTAAAGAATATTGTTGATGTTAAGACAAGGGAAGAAAGAGTAACCTATGTACTAAAAGCTGTGCACCTTGAGGACCGGAGAAATGAAAAGATAAGCTCATATTCGGGTGGGATGAAACAAAGGATGGGAATAGCGCAAATATTGCTCCATCTTCCCCGGATACTGGTTGTTGATGAGCCGACAGCAGGTCTTGATCCAAGAGAAAGGATCAGGTTCAGAAATCTTCTTGTAGAACTTAGTCGCGACAGGGTTGTTATTTTCTCCACACATATTATTGAAGATGTTTCCAGTTCCTGCAACAAGGTTGCGGTTCTTAACAAGGGGCTTCTTATGTACCTGGGTAAACCTATTGATATGACCAGAGAAGCGGAAGGACATGTATGGCAAATCAATCTCCCCACCCTGGATTTTGAAAGTTTTATCAACAGCCATCTTGTTGTACATCACATGTCCGAAGGAGAAAATGTCAGAGTAAGATGCATCTCTGAAGAAAAGCCCCATCATGTGGCAGTTAACGTAACCCCAAATCTGGAAGATGCCTATCTGTGGCTTCTGAGGAAGAAAGTCAGAACGACTTCTTAGAATAAACAGATTAAAATCATAAAAATGAAAAACAAGAGACTTTATAACAATTACATCCTTATTTACAAGATGATCATATATAATTTGAGGATCATCTTCGCAAATAAGTTCATATGGTTCCTCGCCGGATCTATTTTGTTCTATCTCGGTCTTTCAGTAATTTATGTATTCTCAAATGACGTTTCCAAAATGGAAGATCTGTACGGAATCTTCCTTTTCTCAGGGGTCCTTCTTGTTTTTTATCCGTCGGTTTTTGGAGTCCAGAATGATCAGGATGCCCGGACTATCGAAATATTATTCGGGATTCCAAATTACCGGTACAAAGTCTGGCTCGTAAGAATCGTACTGATATTCATAATTACTTTTCTGATCATGTTTGTTTTCACCATGCTTTCTTCCTATTTTATTGTTAAATTCCGTATTGTTAATATGACATCACAGGTAATGCTGCCCGTGATTTTTCTTGGAGTGATGTCTTTTATGCTCTCCACCATTATCAGGAACGGTAATGGAACAGCAGTTGTGATGATAGTATTCGGGTTGATTTTCCTCGTTCTCAGTGATCCGTTGAGCAAGAGTCAGTGGAACGTGTTCCTGAATCCTTTCGACATGTCTCATGATGTAAATGAAATAACATGGGCAATTATTACATTTAAAAACCGTATAATTCTGATTACAGGATCAGTTCTTTTTTTGCTTGTAGCCCTTTACAATCTCCAGAAGCGGGAGAAGTTCATGTAATGTTGCTGTTCATTTCTTTTGCCCCTCCAAAAGAACCGAGCAGGGAAAAATTGGTTTTATGAATGAGCTATTTCTGCGAGTTCGCCGAAGGCAAATGAACCAAAGAAAAGGAGGCCGGAAATGCCAACCTCAGTCAAAATGGTAGCCTGCTTCACAAGCCTTATTGGCGCTACCATTTTGACAGAGGTTCGCGCCATTTCCGGGATTGCCCTCGCTCCTCCATTTATTAAATTAAGCAACATCATAATCATTTTTGGATTTCTAATGGCCTCAGAGAATTTTGGGAAATAGCGACTGTTTTGAGACTTGCTGCACAAGCCTTTAGTAAGCAATACTGTTTGAGTGAGCAGTGCGAACGAAAGAAAAAAACTTATTCAAACGGATTCTCCCTACTGAAGTCAGGTATGTAGTTTACATTACTATCCATATCCTGTACCCAGCCATTTCTGAAGCCAAGAGATTCCATTATCTCTACAACCTCCTCATATTCCTCTTTATATAGCGGACGGTTAAGTACCGGATGTTGGCTGACCTTTTCTGTAGGATGGTATTGAGACATAAGCGAGAGATGTACTCCCGGTGACAATTCTTCAGCAATTGATTTTAGAACTCTTTTACTCTCTTCAACACGACCAGGCAAGACAAGATGTCGTATCAGTAAACCGTTTTCTGCCCTTCCATTTTCATCAGTTGCAAGCGTTGATCCTTTTTGATAGTACATCTCTTTAATTGCTTTCAGGGCTGTGTCAGGGTAATCGGGGGCATCTGAATATTCTGATGCAATTTCTTTTGTAACATATTTATAATCCGGAAGATATACATCAATTATCCCGGAAAGGTTACGGATTGTTTCTGATTTTTCATAACCATTTGTATTATAAACTGTTATAGGCTTATAGCCGTGTGCATTCAGTCCTTTTATTATTGCCTTTACCTGAGGTACGACATGGGAAGGCGACACAAAACCAACAGCCGGTATTCCATCTGAAAGTATTTTTATTATCTGTTCCAGGACTTCTTCCAGATTCATTTCGGTATTTCTGATTATTGAAGTGCAACTTCTGATTTCATGATTCTGACAATAAAGGCAATGAAGATTGCATCCTCTAAAAAAGACATTACAGATGCCATCTTTTCCGCTTATGACCGGTTCTTCGCCACGGTGAATACATATTGAAGCAATATTAAGACCTGCATCTGTTCTGCAGTATCCCAATCCCCCTTCAAACCTGTTTACCTCGCACTCCCTTGGACATATGGTACAATTCTCGAGAATTAACCTGTCATTTGCGTCATATATATCTGCTTGTTTCACAGTGTTGATTGAAATATGTAAATATGTTTCCGGTCTGTTTCAAGTTGATTGCAAATATCGAAATGTTTCCTGATTTACAAGCTACGTATTTGAACCACAAGCATAATACTTCAATATTAATGCTGATTATTTTGGTGATTTAATATAAATATGTACCTTTGTCAGCGAATTGAGGAGAATTTGAGCTAGGGGACCAGAGTCCCCTATTTTGTTCCCGGTT
>OCZT010003310.1_pt1 | contig 16464 bp, 12 predicted proteins | sample 1539031 | NCBI WGS metagenome assembly OCZT01 (sample SAMEA3539308, study PRJEB22396) | soil metagenome | biome: tundra; feature: field; material: soil | place: USA | collected 2010-05 | depth 0.15 m | reverse complement strand
TATATTAAATGTATCTATGGTTTTGGTTATAAATTCATCGAGAGTTGAAATTATTAACAAAAAGCACCTATTATTTTTTAGTTTTATCCATTCTGGCTATGATTGCAGGTGGCATCATCTTATATTTTTCGATAAAGAGAGTTATTTATAAGCAGATTGATGAAAGCATTATTACCGAAAAAACAATCATCCAGGATCAGATAGAACAAAGTGACACAATACCCGATTTTGAAGCAACATTTGGTCACCAGATTGAAGTCAAACTGTTCAATTATTACGTTCGCAAATTTCAGTATATTAAAGACACTGATATTTACGACTCCAGAACTGACTCTTTTACACCATTCCGATACCTGTATTTTTCAGGAAATACTATTCAAAAGAAAGGCTATACAATTACAATTATACAAACTTTAAGTGAAGAGCAGGAACTTCTCAAAGACATAAGTCTGTACAGGTTCTTTTTATTATTTTCCCTTCTCCTGATTTCAATTCTCTTCAACTATCTTATAGCTAAAAGGTTGTGGAAGCCGTTCTATGTTTCCGTAAACAACGCGAGTAGGTACGATATACAATCGGATAAACCGCTGGAATTACCTGTAACTGATATAGAGGAATTTATTAAGTTAAATGAGGTCTTTGAAAATATGACAAATAAAATGAGAGATGATTATCTTAACCTGAAAGAGTTCAGTGAAAATGCTTCGCATGAAATACAGACACCTCTTGCGGTTATACAGTCAAAAACCGACCTACTTATGCAGCAAAAAAACCTTAACAAAGAGAGTCTAATCCTCATAAAATCTATAAATGAATCAACCTCAAAATTATTTAAGCTTAACCAGGGATTACTTCTTATTTCCAAAATAGAAAATCAGATTTTTCATGAAAAGAAATTAATGTCTCTGAAACAAATTATTGTGAACGGCCTGGATAATTATAAGGAAATTTTGGAGCTGAAAAAGATAAATGTCGGATTGGATGCCAATGATGACGCCCTTGTAGAAATGAATGAGGTGCTTGCAGAGATTATGATTTCAAACCTTCTCAGTAACGCCGTAAGATTCAATATTGATGGCGGATTCATCAATTGTCATATTGACAAGACGTTTCTTATTTTAACTAATGCCGGGTTGGCATCAACCATTAATACTGAAGATCTGTTTAAACGGTTTCATAAAAACAGCAATAATCCGCAATCTGTGGGTCTTGGTTTATCCATTGTTAAGAAGATTGCTGAAACTTACGGCATGCAGATAAAATATTTTTGTCGCGATACCACTCACGTAATCAAGCTGCATTACCACAATAAAGGAAACTCCCTACGTTCATTCTGATCAGAACTATTAATTTTTTGTTAAAATCAGCCAACTTCAGTTCATCTTCAGAATCTCATAATAAATTCGTGAGATCAACCAATAAATTCTTAATTATGAAAAAGTTATTATTAATTATGGTATTAGTTATGGGTGCTCTGGCTGTTAATGCTCAGAAGACTCCAGTAAAAGTTACAGACCTTCAGAAGGCTATAACCGACAATATTGCTAAGGATTACGTCGGTTTTACTGTAAAGTCAGCAACCAAAGTTGTTGAAAAAAATGTTACTACTTTCGATGTTGTAGTGGTAAAAGGAACAACTCAGGAAACTCTGTGTTATGACAGTAATGGTATATTCCTCAAAAAGATGGAAGCTAAAGCTGGAACGGCAAAACTAGGTCCAAAACCAACAAAACCAGTGCCTGCAAAGAACTAAAAACCAGCAGACTGTTAAGTAAAATAAAAAGGCTGCCTCAATTTGGAGGCAGCCTTTTTATTTTTTCACAGTTCCCATCCCTTCCTGTATTCTCTGACCAGGAATTTATTAGCTTCAGGAACATTGGTAATCTTCATGTCAACAGTATCATACTCAACTCTTTTCCCTGTTCGTAATGCAACTCCTCCGAGTAGGATAGTCTCCGTAACAGGCCCGGTATAAATAAAACTACCTGGTGACTGGGTATTATTTCTGAATGAGTCGATCCATATATTATTGGCATCTTCACGGGATCTTTCAGGAGGATTTCTTTTGGGAGTGATATTTTTGTTTCCTGCATATAATTCAGGATTTTCACCTCTGAACCCTGCGATTATCTTTCCTTTATCCCCCACGAACATCATACCTTCCCTTTCAAATGATTTTCCTGACGCAATATATTCATCGGGAGTGACAGGTTTCATTCCGCCGTCGTACCAAAAAAGATCAAACGGAGGCAGTTGAGCCTGTGCTGCGAATTTAAATCTGATTATGCACGAAAGAGGGAAGGCAACATCATTCTTTACCCCTATTGATACATTACCCTGTAAAGCACATGTCGTGGTTGCGTATGATTCAGCGCTGATTGCCGGAGAATTTATTCCGAGGGTCAGGAAAAGCGGAAACAGACTATAATGTCCCATATCAGCTATACTTCCGGCGCCAAAATCATACCAGCCTCTGAATACAGCATTTGTGTAATTAGGATGATAAGGTCTGTCCGGAACAGGACCCAGCCATAAGTCCCAATTAAAGTCTTTTGGTATAGGGGGAGTTTCAACTGGATTGGATTGCCATTGCGGCCACATCGGTCTGTTCGACCAGTTGTGTATCTCTTTCAGATTGCCTATCGATCCATCGTTTATCCATTTTTTAATCAAGTCATAATCCGGCCTCTTACTCCATGCAAGAAGATGTGAGCTACGTCCGGTTTTTTTTGCTGTTTCAATCGTAAGTTTGGCTTCATACATCCTGTTGGCAATTGGTTTGTGTGTAACAACATGTTTCCCTTTTTTCAATGAAGCTATCGCTACGGTGCCATGAAGGTGATCAGGGGTCATGATCTTTATTGCATCCAGATCTTTCTCCTTTTCAAGCAGTTCCCTGAAGTCCTCATAGGCAGAACAACCTTTATATGAGCCTGAATCTTTTGACTTCCCATAATATTTCTGAACAAATTCCTGCCCGATATCCCTTCCTCCGGGCACTCCGGTAAAGTTTGCTCCCCAGGAGTTATCACCTAATGCTCTCCTTATGCTGTCGCGAACATCGTTCAATGACCAATCTATATAGTTTGTACTGAATTTATTGGGATCGCAGACAGCAACCATCTGCAATGCAGGATTCGTAATCAAAGCAGTCATTTCCCTTAATCCCTGCGTTCCGCAACCTATATATCCAAGTGTAATTTTATCGCTTGGAGGTATATTTCCCTTTCCTCCCAAAACATGTCGGGGAACAATTGTAAGAGCAACGGAAGCAGCAGCTGCTGATCCAAGAAACTCCCTCCTGTTAATATTTTTTGAGATAGCCATTTTCTATTGATTTATTTATAATTAGTAAGTAAAAATTTTGTACAGATTTTTCGGACAACTGTGTCAGGCTTTAAATACCATGAATAAATTCAGCACTCTCTTTAAAGGTTTCCAGCGGCATCTCCACAAAGAAATTCTTTACTCCGGCTGTTTTTAACGAAGCAAAAAACTCCTTCCAGTCAACAATTCCCTTACCGATTGGCACTTCCTTTTTTTCAGAAACCGACCAGTCTGCCAGGTGGGCGGAGATGAATCTTCCCGGATACTTTTTAAAATATGTCGATGCCTTATAACCTTTACTGATTACTGCTACCTGGAATTGCATTTTTATACCTTCCGGATCGAGCTGGCTCATCAGGGCATCGTAGATGAGGGTGTCTCCAATCTTTTCAAATTCCGTATTGTGATTGTGGTAGCCCATCTGGATATCCGATTTTCGGGATTTCAGCCCCATTGTATTAAGTTCATCAGCAGCCTTAAGCCAGTCGCTTATTGTTGCCTGTTTTGGCAAATCAAAACTGGACAGGATCATTTGTGCCTGCCCTGATTCCTTCGCAAATTCAATCCTTTCATCGAGTTTTTTTCTTAATTCATCCATTCCATAATGAGTGCTTGGCCATGAAAGACCGGCTTCATTAATTATCTTCTTCATCTCTTTTGCTTTATATTTCTTCAAAGGGCCAAATCCCAGACTTTCATAACCCTCAGGTGAGCACATTTCAACGCTCTGATACCCCATATCAGCAACCATTTTCATGGTACCTGGAAAATCAATCCCGATCTTATCCCTTATAATCCATGCCTGGAATCCAACAGGCATTTTGACAGGTTCAGGTAAAGTACTTGCTTCAAGAAACTGAGGAATCTGTGAAGCAGCAAAAACAGTTCCTATTCCCAAGGCACTTTTACCCAGGAATTGTCTTCTTGATAATATATTCATAATGAGTACGTTTATGTTATTAACTCTATGTAATATTTCCCCTGATCTGAAGTCGGTATATACACAAATTTATGAAATTGGCAGGATAAACAACTGTATCTGGTATTGTTTTATCCCGGTAATCTGATTTTTTATACAATTAAATTATCTTTAGGCTATGAAAAAATTATGCTATTTTTTGTCAGGATTAATACTCATAATTATGCCAGTTACAAAATTTCCCCAGACAGACATTACCAACGGATTAATCCGTGCCACTATCTATCTTCCCGATACAAAAAAAGGCTATTACCAGGGAACCCGTTTTGACTGGTCGGGGAATATGATCAGTCTTGAGTTCAGCGGTCATAACTATTTCGGGCAGTGGTTTACTAAATACAGCCCTGAGATACACGATGTTATCATGGGGCCCGTTGAAGAATTTGCCCCGTTAGACTATGCCGGAATAAAAGCAGGGGGCAGCTTTGTCAAGATAGGAGTGGGTGTCGTATACAAGCAAGATGATTTGCCTTATACATTCAGCAGGGTGTACCAGCTTTTAAACCCTGGGAAATGGACGGTAAAAAAGAAATCAGACCAGGTTTTGTTTATTCATGATCTTGCAGACAAGGCTTTTTCATATCATTACGAAAAAAATGTCCGGCTTGTAAAAGATAAGCCGGAACTGGTTTTGAGTCATATTCTGAAAAATACCGGAAGCCGTACAATTGAAACAGATGTCTATGATCATAATTTCTTCATGATTGACAAGTATCCCACAGGACCAGGCCTTATTGTGAGAGTGCCTTTTTATCTTAAAGGTGAAGGCGTAGGATTTGGAGAAATAGCTCAAATTCACGATAACCAGATATCGTTTCTGAGAGTAATAGGAAAGGGAGAAGAAGCAGAATGTTATTCTCTGCAAGGGTTCGGCCCAACCTCAGACGATTACGAAATCAGAATAGAAAATCGAATTACTGGAGCCGGAGTAAAGATTACATGTGATCAACCTCTGCTTAAGCTTGCATTCTGGTCCTGTCCGACGACGCTGTGTCCGGAACCATATATAAAAATCAGAGTTGAACCAGGAAAAGAATTCACCTGGGAAATAAAATATGAGTTTTATACCCTTTCAAAATAGGGGTACAAAGGCGTTGAGCCTTTTTTCTTCATTACTGCATCAGTTTTGTTTTTATCATGTCTTTCACATGATTACTACACCAATACTTTAAATTATGCTGAGGAGTTTTTTTATTAATGCCATCCGCAACATGAAGAAGCATAGCGGATATCTGATTCTCAATATCACAGGTCTCACAATCGGACTGACCAGTTTTCTGCTTATAACTATTTATGTATTGCATGAATTAAGTTATGACAGGTTTCATAAAAATTATGAAAATATTTACAGGATTAAAGTTAAAGGACTCATGGCCGGAGCCACGCTCGACCAGGCAATAACTGCAGCACCTATGGCTCAGGCTATAGTAGCTGATTATGCAGAGATTTCTCATGCTGTAAGGATCAACAGGTCAGGTGCATGGCTGGTAAAATATGGCGAAACACGGTTTAATGAAGATGGGGTCCTTTTTGCCGATTCATCATTTTTCAGTGTATTCGATTTTAAACTTTTACGAGGTGATCCCAAAACTGCGCTGGCAAACCCAAGATCGATGATCCTTACCGAAAAATTCGCTAAAAAATATTTTGGCAATGAAGATCCTATGGGCAAGAGAATAAGCCTGGAGGCAGATACAAACCTATATACTATAACCGGTGTTATTCAGAATATCCCGGCTAATTCTCATTTCAGATTTGATATGCTTGGCTCACTTAATTCCCTGGGTGACTCAAGGAGCATGGAATGGCTAAGCCATAATTATTACACATATATTGTGCTTAAAGAAGGCATTAAGAAAAGTGCCATGGAGGCAAAATTTCCGGAAGTTGTGTTAAAATATGTTGGTCCGCAGATAAAAAAATATATTGGCATAACAATAGAAGATTTTCAGAAAGCAGGGAACCAATTTGGTTATGAGCTCGAACCACTTAAAGATATTCACCTCAAAGGCGCTCCTCAATATCAATTAGAACCTTCGGGATCATTGACAACAGTATATATATTTGCTGTAATAGCATTTCTTATTCTTCTTATTGCGATTATAAATTATATTAATCTGGCAACTGCAAAATCTGCGGGCAGGGCCAAGGAAGTGGGGATAAGAAAGGTCTCGGGATCTGACAAGGCCGGACTTATTTTTCAGTTTATCGGTGAGTCCCTGGTGATTGTTGCAATCGCTGCGGTTATTGCCTCATTATTGGTAGTGGCGCTTACTCCTGCATTTGACAATCTTATCGGTAAGGAAATTTCGCTTACTCTTTTCTCAGGGTACAGAGGTTTCCTTGGGCTTATTGCTCTTGTAATTCTGGTCGGAATAGCTGCAGGGGCATATCCTGCTTTTGTTCTTGCTTCTTTTAACCCTGTTGAGGTTTTGAAAGGGACTCTTAACCCCGGTTCGATATCCAAAACACTGAGAGGTATCCTTGTTGTGTTCCAGTTTGCCGTTTCAGTGGTAATAATAATTGGTGCTATAGTTGTATACCGGCAACTCAATTTTATGACATCCGCAGACATGGGTTTTAATAAGGATAACCTTCTTGTAATAAGAAGGCCTGATGCTCTGGGCAATAAGCTTGAATCGTTTAAAGAACAGATTCTTCAGATCCCTGGTGTTGAGAAAATTGCAAATGCAATGGCAATTCCGGGCACTAATAACTTTAATAACAATGCATTTTTTCTTGACAACGATCCGACAAAAGCCACGTACCTGATAAACCAGGACCGGATAAGTTTCGGATTTGCTGAGGTAATGGGTATTAAGCTTGCCGAAGGAAGGTTTTTTTCAAAGGATTACGGTACTGACACAACTGCAGTAATGATAAATCAAACGGCGGTAAAGTTTTTAGGACTTACTGACCCGGTAGGGAAATATATTCTTCAACCTTCTGGGCCGGGCAAATTCGATAAATTCAGGATAGTCGGAATATTAAAAGACTTTAACATCGCTTCAATGCACGAAAAAATAACCCCTGTCTGTTTTACTTTAATGAGAGGCAATTATGAAGGTTATCTCTGTATAAGACTTAACGGGAAAAATACTCAGGGAGTTATCAGGTCAATTGAAAATATCTGGAAGGATTATTCCAACAGACAGCCTTTCCAATATTCATTTTTTGCCGATGATTTCAACAAGAATTATGAGACTGAGCTTAAAACCGGTAGAATTTTTATCCTATTTTCAGTACTGGCTATTCTGATTGCATGCCTTGGTTTAATAGGACTTATAACATACATGACCACAATCAGAACACGGGAAGTAGGCATCAGGAAAACATTCGGAGCCACAAAGGGGATAATCGTAACTCTTCTGTCACGTGAAGTTGTCATTCTGATACTGATATCTTCATTAGTGGCTTATCCGGTTGCATATTTCGGGATAAAGTTATGGCTTGAAAGCTTTGCGGAAAAAATGACGGTCAGTCCTTTTATATACATTTTCGCAAGCATAATTGGACTGGCGATCGGATGGCTTTCAATTATATATCAGGCTCTTAAAGCCGCGGCTTATAATCCCGCAGAATCACTGAGATATAAATAAACCATGCTTAATATTAATGAACCGAAGGTATTAGGAAATTGAATATGTAATGTCTATAATTTCAAAAGTCTATAAAGCCATTCCGATCTTCAGATTTTTGGCTTTATAGACTTTTGAAATTTGGCTACAGATTGTCACCTGCTGACAGGAAATGAGTGTATTATTTAACTTCTGTTTTTGTACCTGTCTGGATTATTATATTTTTCCGCCATTCGTACTTGGAACCATTCTTATTTCCAAGCAGCACATCGTAGGTTCCAGGTGAGCAACAATTAGCAACTCTTATGTTATCGTAACTTATAATTTTGGTATTTTTATTCGGTGCAGGGTTGCCAGCCTGTTTGTCGGCTGTACCGGCCGGATAAAATTCCATACTGCTTATATCCCTGTTTAATCCAGAATAGTCAACAACACCGGCATTAAGGTTTGTCGAAATCTTATATTTGACATCAGATTTCATAGTGAAGTTTTCAAGCCACACGTTATGGGTTTGTCCTGAAATTCCAATTGATATAAGCAGATCATAAGTTCCAGGTTTTATACTTCCGCTGGTTTTACTGGCAATCTGATCAGCATTAATTGGCTTGTTATGTTTTCCCTTTGCATAAAAAACAGGTATTCCAAAATAGAGATCTTGCAATGTACTGTATTTGCTTCTGTTGACCAGTGTCTCAAAAGATGCAAGTCCTTTGGCCGGAGTAGGTGTTTCTCCGATTAAGATCTGGTAATCATAAAGAGTTATATTAACAGCTGTCTTTGTTTTAGGCTTTAATATTATCTTGCCTACTACAAAGCTAAGTGTTCCTGGTTTGCCTGAAAGTTTAAAAATAAGCTTCAGGTCATAGGTTCCCGGTGCTGCTCCCTGCATCGTAGTTTCTTTTCCTCCGCTGAGAAGTTTAAATGTGGAACTGGATTTAATATCCCCAAGGGTCACAATGTTCACGCTAACCGGTGTCTTGTCTGTGGCGGTCAAAGGGGCATAACTTTGTTGTACCCACACATGTCCCCAGCAATGTTCAGTCCTGATGTTTATACCGTTATCAAGTTTATAACTGTACTCAGAAACCGGTTGAGCCTGAAGCGAGAGAACTAAGAGTGTTTGTAATGTCAGAAAGGTAAGTAGTTTTTTCATCGGAGTGTATTTTTAATCAGTTGTGAAAAGTCTTATCAAATTTACACTTTTTAAATGAGAGATAAAATATTTTTATCGCAGAACGAAACGCAGAATGGTTTTTCCGAATTATATAATACAAAGTATTTGACTGATTTTTTAACATAATGAGGAATAATTGCCTATCGATTGTTGTCTAATATAACATCAACTCACTTTAATTATAAAAGATTATGAAAAAAAACAATGAAAAAACTCAGGTTAACGTCTCTGCCATCATACGTTTAACTTCACTGACACTTGTATTGGCACTTATGATACCGGCTATGGCAATTGCACAGGCAGGTAAAACAAATTTTGCCGGAGACTGGACATTAAATGCAGAAAAAAGTACACAACCGCAAGGTGGTCAGGGCGGTGGCGGAGGAATGAGAATGGGTGGAGGTAATTTTGTTGCTACACAGGATGCCAATGTTCTGACGGTTGTTAGAACAAGAGCCGGTCAGGATGGCCAGCCAACCACAACGACAATGAAATACACCCTCGATGGAAAAGAAAGTATAAACACTTCGCCGAGAGGTGACAGCAAATCCATAGCCAAATGGGCAGCTGATGGAAAGTCTCTTGCAATTGAAACAACAAGAACCATGGATATGAATGGGGAGTCAAGGACTGTGAAATCAACAGAAGTATGGGCTCTGACTGATGCAAAAACACTTACTTTAAATTCTACAAGACAAGGACCGAACGGCGATGTAAAAAGCAATATGGTTTATGACAAGAAATAAGGTTAGATTTTTGTATTAAAAAAACAATCAGGCCCTGTGATGGGCCTTTTTTTTTGAATCTGAGAATAAATCAGTACCGATATATGTCTAATGATAATAGCATAGATTATGCAGTTGTATTTTAACAGAAAATAATGTAAAAACTATATCGATTAATAATTTATTATCATGAAAAGGAATTTAACTATCATCGGATTATTGCTGGTGCTTTTAGTAGCAGGCAATGCATGCCACAATATGAGGCATGAAAGACGGGATCTCAGAGAATCGGGAAAAATGATCAGGATGAGAATTGGCCATAATCTGAGACGATACAGAGAAATGTATGGTATGCACGGTATGATGGGCCAAGGAATGAGAAACGGAATGATGAGAGGCATGGGTCCGCGAATGGGTTTTGGGATGATAAGAGGTATGGATCGCATGCCGAAGGATAGTACTGGATGGATGCCAATGGCTCCCGGAATAAGAATCCTGGAAAGTATTCCGAATGTTACTGAAAACCAAAAGAAACAGATAGAAGATCTCACTAAATCGAATATGGATGAGATAAAAAAACTCAGGGAAGAGATGTTTTCTAAAATGCAGGGAATAAGGGATTCACAAAGAAAAGAGGTACTCAATGTTCTTACCGATGAACAGAAGAAGTTTCTGGAATCACAGAGAGTTAAACCATCTGTTTCTCAGGAGAAAGCGAAATAACTAAACTCATTTTAACACGGGTGCATTCATCAAATCCCTTACTTGTCTCCATCCGATCAGAATTATATGATTTGTCTTTAAAAGCTCTTTAAATTCAGGGCTTGAAACCAGATCGAGATCATGCTGGCGCCATGATGAGCCATAATCATCATGGCCCTTGGTTATTGCCTGCATTTCATCATTATCAACGGCCAGATGAACGATCATCTCATTTAATCCTGGTTTCATTGCTTCGATTGCTTTTTTGTAAGCATCAATCCAGTTCCCGGAAATCATCTTAGGTTCAAGCATGAACAGATTATCGAGCAGGAAGATTTTTGCATCCATCGATTTGGCCATCTCGGGTGGAAACCAACTCAGATATGCACGTGGAAACAGCACCGGCAAATGATAAATATCGGAAAGGTTAAGGTATATTTTTATCAGTTCCGGATTAGCCATAACACTTCCCATATGAGTATCCAGATGCGTTGGCTGAACACCTGATGCAATAGCCCTGTCAATCTGTGCCCTTAGTTCTTTCTCTGCTTCAACCCCTTTCGCGGTTTTGCCAAGTTCTTCCACAGACGGATAAAAATAGTTATTCTTGTCGAGCAGACTGGGAATCTGGTCGGAAGATAATACTCCGCCCCATTTATAAAGGTCCCATTCTGCTGTCATTGTAAGGTGAATTCCAACATCCAGCCCCGGATTTGCTTTCACATAAGCCTCAATTTCAGGTGCCCACGGGCATGGGACCATAATGCTTCCGGATGTAATTCCTTTATTATTAAAAGCTTTTATGCATGCAGTATTCACGGAATGGGCCAATCCCATGTCATCAGCGTGTATGATAAGCAATTTGGAATCTCCTGGGTATCCCAGCATTTCTGCAAGATTTTTATTTCCCTGTGAATAAATGTTTATGGCAATAAATAAGCCGCTAAGTAGAAATAAGAGCTTTTTCATTCTGAGGTTAAATATTTATGGTTATTTGGTTGCATCAAAGTGTCAGCCCTGAACTTATCTGAAATGATATTTTTTACGAAATTATAAATAATTCCGGCTCAAAATTAAATATGATATTTTATTCTTGAAACAATAGTTAATTATAAAAAAGGCCTCGCAGGTTTTTAAATCCTGTGAGGCCCCATTACTTTGACTTTCACATCATATGCCTGTTAATCAGTGCATAATCCTTTTTTATCTTATTTCAACGACAGCATATTTTGAAATTTTCCAGAATTGATCGGGATCTTTAATCTCAATACTGGCTATTTTGTTGTCTTTGTCACGAATCATTTCGTAGGAACTGCTCGGGTGGCTGGTGATAAGTTTTGCTTCTTTTGAATTTACAGGAATGCTTTTAGTATCTTTTATGTTAACCTGAGTAAACAGATTATCAGCAAAATCGTGGTGTAAAGATTCTTTTTTTCCTAATCCGAGGAATCCACCTTCTTTAGAAACAAGGCCCTTGGCTTTCAGAGCTTTATAAGTTCCTGAAGCAATGTACCCTTTATTCAATTCAGCGGTTTGATTGGTTATTTTTTCATCTTTCTGTGCAATTGCTACCTGCTGGTCACTCATACGTGTATTAAGTTGTCCGATCTCAAAATCTTTTTTGGTAAGAGTAGTTTTAAGATCAGCAATTTCTGTCTCGCGCTCTTTCATGGAGGCTTCCAGTTCGGCAACCTTAACCTGAAGACCTTTGATCGTTCCGCCTGAGTTATTTAACTGGGCAGTTAATGATGCTATCTTCTTTTTGTTCTGATCAAGAAGTGCATTCACATATTCAATATCTTTCAATATCTGTTGTTTCTTGTCTTTTGAAAATTCCTTATCCGATGACTTCATCGTAATAATATTTTCTTTTTCCTTTACAGTGCTGAGATCTTTTTCAATCTCATCAAATGTCAGCATCCACTCATTTATCACAGAATCGCGGGATGTTAATAACTGCGTAAATGAATGTTTCTGGTTTTCAACAATGGCAGCATGTTTTTTCTGCTCATTATTGTACATTGAATTTACGATGAACCCGGCTGCGATAAGAAGCAGAAGACTGATAATAGCGGTTGTCAGAACGCCTTTTTTCATACCTTCTTTTTTAGCCTTTCTTTCATTATTCCGTGTAGCCGCATTATCTGGCACGACATTTCGGTTACCGTTTAAATCATTTGTCATTTTAATTCCTCCTTAGTTTAATTTACTTATTGTTATGGTTTATATAATTTATGATCTATTTCTTGTGCTCTTTGAAGTTTGAGATCAGGTAGAACAATTAGCCAACATTGCCCTGATTCTTGTATTATAACTTCAAATGATATGCCTTGAATTATAAATGATATTAAGATACTGGAAATAAGCATAATACACATGCATAAACTAATTCTGCTATTATTCAATTTGAGAAAACAATTCTCATTATGAGAAATTTTGGATGGGATATTATCAGTTCAATTGAATGATCCGTGAATTATTCCTTTTCTTCCTTTAGGATACGGTAGATAGTTGAAATTCCTATATCGAGTTTTTCGGCAGCAAGTCTGATATCATTATTGTTTTTCTTCAATGTGGCTTTAATGATTTTTATCTCGTATTCTCTTAACGTCAGATTATCACTGGCAACCTCTGATAAAGGATCACCCCTGTCAACAACCAGGTCAGTCTGCTCTATATCATCATTAGCCGATAATGTGACCGCAAGTTCAACTACTGATTTCAATTCACGGACATTTCCCGGAAAAGGATAACCCATAAGTTTTTTTTGCGACTGTATCGATAATCTCTTTAACGGAATATTATTTTCATCGCAGAATTTCCCGATAAAATAGCTGGCAAGGATCAAAATATCATTTTCCCTGTCGCGTAGGGGCGGTAAATCAATTGGCAAACCCAACAGCCTGTAAAAAAGGTCTTCCCTGAAATTTCCTTTTTTAACTTCTTCTTTCAGGTTTTTATTGGTTGCCACAACAATCCGGCAATCGGTTTTAACAGGTTTGTTACTGCCAATCCTTACTATCTCTTTTTCCTGCAGGACACGTAATAATTTTGCCTGCAGATTCAGTTCCATCTCACCAATTTCGTCGAGAAAGAGGGTACCTCCGTCGGCTTCTTCAAAGCGGCCTATCCTTCTGTAAACTGCTCCGGTAAAAGATCCTTTCTCATGGCCAAACAACTCACTCTCTATCAGTTCAGAAGGAATTGCCGCAACATTTACAGTGACAAATGATTTGTCTTTTCGCTTTGAGTTGTAATGTATAGCTTTTGCCACCAGCTCTTTACCGGTACCTGTTTCACCCGAGATTATGACAGTTATATTCGTACTCAGGGCTTTTTCTATAAGATCGTAAACAGTCTTGATAGCGCGGCTCTCGCCCAGGATGCTTTCGCGAAAACTGTATTTTTTCTGGACTTCCCTGCGGAGTGTAGTAATTTCTCTTTTAAGACCAATGCCACTCCGGATGTTTTTGACAGTGTTCAGCAAGCGGTCCTTTATATCTTCAGACTTGCTTATATAGTCATAAGCCCCCATCTTTAGAAGGTTTACAACTGTGTCAATATCATCCTGTTCTGAAATAAGTATAACCTGAACATCGGCGTTTTCCTCCCTTATTCTTTTAAGGATATCGAGCCCTGTGAAATCGGGCAGCCGGTAATCGAGTGTAACAATGTCTGGTGATTCAAACAGACTGTTAAGGAAATCTTTTCCGTTAAAAAAACTTTTTATTTCATAGTCAGGATTGAGAGAGAGTGTGTGGACCAAAAGCCTGTTATACCATTCGCTGTCTTCTACAACAAAAATTTTAAAAGGCCTTTCTGACATATTCTGTTGAATTCTGGTTTATAGTTTATTACGACACTAGCAAAGTAACGCAAAAATGGCCGTATTTGCCAGAGTTTTATCCGATTTTAGCGATATGCTCTTTTATTATTCTGCAAACAACTTCGAATTCAACCACGGATTCTTCTGCAAGACTTCCGAGATTATTCAGGTCTGTTTTCTTCTGAATATTTTCTTCAATCTTCTTGAGGAGATTGAATAGATCCATGGCGCCAATATGCCTGCATGGCGATGACATTTTATGAGCAAGGTCGGCAGCTGATTCAAACCGGCCAGATTTAACTGTATCATTCAATTCTGCAAGCCCTTTATTTGTCGAATCAATAAAAGACAGCAACATCTGTATGACAAACTTTTCATCGCCGCCTGAAATATGATAGAGATTCTGCAGATTAACCTTATCTGGACCCAAAGATTCGTTCTTTGGTTCACCTGACACATCAGCTGCAGCAGTTGAATTATAACCTCTGATAACAGATAGAATGGCAGTAAGTAACATATCCTCTGTAAAAGGCTTTGGAAGAAATGCATTCATGCCTGCTTTCTGGTATTTTTCCCAATCATCATTTATTGTTGCTGCCGATATACAGATTACAGGCATATCTGATTTTGATATTTTCATCTCATTCCTGATAAATTCAGTTGCCTTTAAACCGTCTATTCCCGGCATCCTGGCATCCATAAAAAGAAGATCGTACCGCTCAGTTTTTAATAATTCCAATGCCTCCATACCATTAATAGCCGCTTGATAACGGACTTTCCATCGGTCCAGTATAGTCTTGAAAAGCAGACGGTTATATTCTTCATCATCGACAATCAGAATTTTCAGGCTTCTTACTTCTTCAGGAACATTGAGAGGAGGTTCAACATCCATTCGGATCATCTTTTCATCACCTGTCAGGAAGGGAATATGACAGGTGATTTTGGTGCCCTCGTTCTTCCTGCTTGTGCATTCAATAGTTCCGTTGTGCAACTCTATGAGCTTTTTAACAATAGATAATCCTAAACCTGTTCCACCGTATTTCCGCGTGGTGCTCATCTCCTCCTGTGTGAAATCTTCAAATATGAAGTTTATTTTGCTCTCCTCTATTCCAATACCGGTATCAACAACTTCAATAACCAGCTCCATCTCTTTAGCTTCTTTTTTAATACAACCGGCACTGAAATGCACTTCACCATTCTGTGTGAATTTTACCGAGTTGCTTACCAGGTTTATCAGTATCTGTTTGAGCCGGTACGGATCGCCCATCAGCACATTTGGTGTATCGCGATTTATTGAATAGCTGAACCTTGTATTATTCCTTTTTGCCTGTCTTTCGAACAATGTAAATACATCTTCGAATATCTGCGTAAGCGAAAAATGAACTTTTTCAAATGAAAGTCTGCCGTTCTGCAATTTAGAAAAATCGAGGATATCGTTAATTATATTCGCCAGGTGGTCGGAGGAAGATTTGATAATTCTCAAAGAGCGGGTCGTGTTTTCATCAAGCGGTTCATGCAGAAGCTGTTCTGTAAATCCTGAAATTGCGGTCACTGGGGTCCTGATCTCATGGCTCATATTTGCCATGAAAAGCTCTTTAGTCCGGGCCAGCTTTTCAGATTCATCTTTAGAACTTTGAAGGGCGATCTGATAAGCATGGGTTTTTCTTACATATCGCACAATTATAAACATTACCAGTATAGCCAGCAGTGTTCCTGATACAGAAAACATCGCCAGCCCGATGTATGTTTTTGCGGCTAATTTATCAGCAGCAATAGCCTTTTCTTTTACAAGTGCGGAGATCTCATTTTCGATCTTTGTAATAAGATTGTAAAACTGTTCTTTGATTTCACTGCTTGTGACAGCTAATTTAGTTTCTCTTCTGGTGAGTTTCACTTTCGTTATACTATCCTGCTGTTCTATTTCCCTCAGATCGCTTATTATTTCCTTTTCATTCAATCTGTTTTTATTAGCACGACTGAAAACACGTTTAAGAATACTTTTATCAGTTTTGCTGTCTTCAATTGAATTGCTGTCAAGACGAACAGATAATTGTTTGAGGTTTTGTGCAACGGTATAATTATTCTGCAGATACAACAATTGGTTCCATATATCAATATTTTTTTCAATCAGCTTGCTAATGGTATCAGTCTGC
>OCZT010003309.1_pt1 | contig 16473 bp, 25 predicted proteins | sample 1539031 | NCBI WGS metagenome assembly OCZT01 (sample SAMEA3539308, study PRJEB22396) | soil metagenome | biome: tundra; feature: field; material: soil | place: USA | collected 2010-05 | depth 0.15 m | reverse complement strand
AAAGAAAGCTTATTGGAGTCTAGAACCCCTGGGATTTATCTCTAGGGAGTTTCAGTTGAGACTCTTTTGGATGGGGCAACCTATTATATTGGAGGCAACCGTGCTCTCTATCATCATCATTTGACAACTCAAATTTATGTTACCAAAATAGACGTTTTCTCAAATAAGTTTTTGGCTAATAGAGAGATTAAAGGAGTTCAATTGTATTTTCATCGTATAAGGCCCAAAAAATTAGGATTAGGAAAAGAATTGGTTGTTTTTCCAGCTTCTAAACTTTGGTTTGCCGATAAAGAAAGAACAGTTTTAGATTTATTGGTATACCCAAAATTGTTCGGACAATATGATGGTGGGGCTAAAATGTTTTCATACGCTATTGAAAAAGTGGATGTGAACCTTGTGTGCAAATATACTCTTGAGTTTGAACCTGTAAGTGTTTGTCAGCGCTTAGGGGCTTTACTCGACTGGCTCGACATAAAACCTACTTTATATAAGGAGCTTTTGGATAAAGTTCAAAAATCCGAAGTAGTCTCTTTTTTTATTTCTGATTCGGAAGAAACAGGAAAATTTAACAAAAAATGGGGAATTATTATAAATGTTGAACTTAAAGAAAAGCTAGAAATGCAATGGCGATAAATTTGCCCGACGTCCCGCTTCCTGACGATTTACGCGAAATCTGTTTGAATGCTTCCGAACGTGTTAAGTTTTCTCCTGAAATGGTTAAAAAGATTTTTATTTAACTAGATTTCTAGCAATATTATTTGATAAAAATAAAGAGAACCTTCTTTTTAAAGGTGGAACCGTCTTTAGCAAATGTTATATGAATCTTTATCGAATGAGCGAAGATGTCGATCTCGTGATTTCTTGGGATAAGCCTAAAACCAATAACCAGATAAATAATTCATGCTTATCTACGTGTAGTGACCAGCTTGCCAAAGCGGCTAATGATTCATGGCTTATACTCGTTAATAAATGGGGAGAAAGATATGAAAAGCGAACTCATGGTGTTTGGAACATAAGATATCCAAGTTGTTTTTTGCCAAATAAAAGTCGTCTCCAGACATGGTAAAACGAAATTATAAACAAGGAGAGAGATGAAAACTAAAAAGATTACCTCAGTCTCCGCCAATTCTTATAATGTTAGCGTTGAGTTTACTAACGGCACGGCAAAAAACGATAATATTTGCGTCGATGACGGCGCGAAAACGTCTTTAATTAATCCAGACCAGACTTTTGAACAAATGATGTTTGAAAATAAGGAAACAGATCAATATTCACGGAAACTTTTTCAGGATTTAATGAAATTTCACAGAGAGCGCGGTAAAACATTAGGTTCCTAATCAATAGTTTTTTCGGATTTTAGGTTACTTTATCCAGTTTCTATCTCCATTTTCTTAAGATAGTCTTCGAAAGCTTCTTCGTACTCCTCTATCTTTCGATCAATTTCTTTAGGATGGTCGTGATAATAACGCAAGGCATCGTCGATGAACTTTTTCTCTATAGCAAAGTAAGCGACAGTTTTGTCTATATTATTATCCGAAGCTTTATAGGTTTGTATCACATGAAGAACTCTAATCCTAGACCCAACAAAATAAATATCTGCACCACCACCTAAATTTTTTAGTTCTAGTTCAGGATAATTATCCATTTTCTGAGTTCTTTAGTGCTTCATGTTGCGAGTTAGCATCTTCGCCGTTTCGGGCTTCTATCACCGTTGGCGCATCCATAGTGCCGCCCAGCCAGACATTGGGCACCACCTTGTTATGAGCAATTCCGCCCTTCCTAATTTCCTCTAGTCGCAGCTTATTTGTGGGCTGACCTTTCTTACTCCATAACTTGATAACCACGTCATTACCTTCTCCGTCTTTGTCATAACTATACCATGCCGAGCAGATGTAATCCAGTATTTTTATGCGTCTCTTAAAAACTACCCAAAACCACCATGGCTCGACTAGTTCCCAAAATCGGGTATAATTATGTTATGTCAGAAGAATTCTTAAAGAAAGTCGTAGATAATCAAGGAGAGATCCACACCCCGTTTTGGGTAATTAGCGATACCCATTTTGGTCACAACAACATCATTAAATACTGCAACCGTCCAGAAGATCATGATCGCCTGATGTTCCAAGGCTGGAGAGAAACGGTAGGCCACAGAGATGTTATTTTGCACATGGGCGATGTGCTTCTACGTAAAACCGAGTTTGCTGAAAGAATCAGAAAATTGCCTGGTCAAAAATTCTTACTCAAAGGAAATCACGATAGATTAGGCAAAAATTTCTATAAGGAAATGGGTTTCACTTTTATACAAGAATTCAGTATTAACCATAAGGGATATAAAGTACATTTCACCCACAAGCCGCTTGAAGAGTTAGTGGAAGACAAGGTGATAAATGTGCACGGTCACATTCATCAGAAGTTAATGGGAGATCGTAGGTTTCTCAATCTTTCCGTAGAACAAACCAACTATAAGCCAGTAGCAATCATAGAAGTATTAAACGAGAGGATACAAGAACTGAACAGAAAGTTATCTGAAAAATACCTCTAACAAACTATTTTTCTAGCCCTACCGTTTCTTTCTCCGGATATCTCTTATCAAAAAGTTTTTTACTATAGTTCGCGATTTTTTGAGCTAACTCCATAGCTTCTTCCACATGAGCATCCGTTATTCTACTACCAAAACTGTAACGACTTCCATTTTCTCCATATTCTCCCCAGTTTATAATTCGCGCCTTTCTCCAATCTCCTTCTTCTACAAAATTAAAAGTTTCTGGAAAAAGCTGCATTCCTGCTTGCAATAACCTAACAATATCTCTTTCAATCTTTCTTCCAGAAGATTTAGATAGAACGTTTCCATTCTCTATATCTAGTGTTCTAATAATGCGAATACTGTCAGCACCTCCTAAGTACAACAATCCCCAGAGAGAAAAAACCGACGCATCATGTAAGCCGTGCAGCATCATTGTTCTAAAAACTTTCCTGGAGGAATGATCCCATCTTTCCCAGTCTTCCTTTGATAAATCAAAAAAGGTTTTACCGCGAGCCACGCAGAAGAGCGCTGCCGATCTCTTGTCCCAAAGCGAGGAAAGTTGAGCATATTTACTAACTTCTTGCTCCTTCGGGTAAAGAATCCTTCCTCCTTTTAATGCATCTCGCAAAGCTGAATTTCCGTACTCTAGTTCTTGCTTAAGTTTTGATTCGGAGTAAACATGTATTTCCAAAGAAACTAAATATGGGGTTTGCAACTTATCAATCAGTTTACCAACTTTTTTCCAATGAACTTCCTTTTGGGTAATCACACATAAGTCGATATCGCTTTCTGGACTAAAATTTCCAATAGAACGAGAACCATAGAGAATAACTTCTTTTACTTCGTATTTAGAAAACGCATCACTAATTTCTTTGCCATATTGTACGATACGTTTATCAATACTAGCCTGTTTATTGGCTTCCATCCTTATAGGCCTAACAAGTTTTTAACAGAGGACAATTCCGTATTGACCTTTTTAGCCAGAGAGGTTTTTCGTGGTTTACCTATAATAAAATCAATGAGACCTTCTTGGTTTTCCACCAATAAAGCTCCCCTGGGCGGGAAAGGTATAGGCGCAGGCAAATAAGGATCTGTATAGCCACACAAAGCTTCGCCAGCCTTCATGGCATTCTGTCTAGTTATATATTTTCCAAAAACTTCGCCGTCTAAGCTAACCAAAGGCCAGCGCTCACCATCAAAAGAAATCCTCCAATCAAAACGATGCTCCACAGCAGAACTCCGAAGTTTATTGTTTCGAACCTCAAGTTTATTTATGGCTCTAATAAAATCTTTTGGCGCTCCATTCAATAATTCTTTTCTGGCGAACTCAATAGAATTTGCTGCACTGTTAAAGTGGTAAGCTTCGATGTGTCCCTTTATAGCATTCAACGCGTCTACACATTCTTGATTACTCATGTTTACATTATACCACTCTCAAATAGGATATTGAAGGATAAGAAGCCCAGAAGGTTTATAATAAAATTATGACAACGCAAGAAACTCCTAAGAGAGCCCCAGTCCCTGTTCCACACCCTGGATATATAGCTCCTGACGGAACTCAATTTCTATGTCCAGAATATAAGCATGTTGTTCTTGCCGGAAAACTCGGAGATGTCACTGGTGGTGAAGGATTGATGAAAGCAGGTTGGATTCTTATAAACTGGAGTGGGCAACCTGTAATTCGTAAGAATAAATATCCATCTCCAGAACAATGGGAAACTCTATCACAAATAAGAATCGTCGCCACTCCAAGTTTATTTTCAGATACACTTGGCGAATGGATGGGGCTACAGCGAGAATCACAGAGTCCGTTCTTATAAAAATAAGCCTCTCAAAAGAGAAGCTCATTAGTCCAAATGGGGGGCAGGACCATCCCCCTCCAGTCACCTTTCGATAACATTTTAAGTATAGCATTCTTCCAAAACGGAAACAATCGTTTTTTCAGCTAGTCTATTATTTTACTTGGATTTTCGCCCCACCATTCTAATATGTCCATTTCTTTTCCGAAAAGTTTGCTGGAAGTTACGTCCATATTTTCGCCATATCTATATATGCTGAAGTGAACCGCCTTTCTCCAAGAAGCCATTGCAACATCATACCCAGGAGCTAATAGTGGCGATCCTTCAAATCCCAGTTCTTCTTTAGCATATTTAGCCCACCATTTTTCAAATTCCTCGCGAGCAGTAAAGGCTAAGCTCATTTCTTTCGGAACCATACTTCTCAGGAGTTTCCGCCTCTCACCCGGAAGATCTACCAGGTTTTTTCTTTTTACCACACTTTTAGGCACAGCCCTTACGACTCCGGCTTTAATCCATCTTTTTATTACGGCATCTGAATCTGGATTTGGCCTTTCTCGAATATCTGTCAGGCGCATTTTTTTCATTATGTTCCGGTTTGCTCACTCATTTATTTATTATATACCTTTCTTAATGGATTTTCTTAATACCAATTGATTATACGACAACCTGGTGTCATGATGGCAAAATGCTCAAACCCCGTATTAAAGACTAACGTATAAAACTTTCCCATTTGTCCTCTATCCGCCCAACTTCGACGCCACTTATAATCGGCACTAACTTTTATGTTTTATCAACTCAACTGTCTGTATCATGTCCGGAAAAATTTGATATAACTAAGTGAATGAGTGAGATAACTGCCAGAGATGTTAAATACTTACGCAGAGCAGCCAGGGTAGCGGATACTTCAGACTGCTCCGATAAACACGGCACGATTGTTGTTAGAGGAAGTAACATCATCGCCATTGCCACCAATCGTATTGCAACACATCCTGTTTCCAAACAATGGTTAAAGGGCACTATCCATTCGGAACAAAGAGCGATATCGCGTCTAGGCGAGCAAGCTAAGGGTGGAACTCTTTATACCGCACGCTCTCATGACAATCCTATTTCAAAACCTTGTGAAATGTGTGAGACTCTTATACACGAAGCCGGAATAACCAAGGTAATTTATAACGACGGAAAAAGACTTAAAAGTTTTGTTCCAAAAGCCAAAAAACCAGCATTAAAAGATAATGCGCCAGCATCTTTAGCTCTTTAGTTTGCCTAAATCTCCCATTTGGTTCGGACTGGAGTCGGTTAAGTTTTTAAGGATGGAAGCTTTGCCGCAATAACTTCAAGATTCGGATTTCTAAAGGCATTTTGATAAGACGACAAACTTACCATAACCATCTTCTTTAGTTTCAACGTCCATAAGTATTCTGTCTGTGTTAAAATACATCGCGAGTTATTCTGTTTGGAAATAAGGAAAGAGAAGATGAGCGATTACTATAAAATTCTACAAAATGGAGTTAAACATCTCTCAAAATACGAAAACGCTAAAAGCAAGCGCTTCGAACAGTTTGTACAACCTCTTCGGGATTTTATTCAAGAATTAATAGACAGGGAAGTTACCCTTAATCAAGGACAACCTTTGTTCCAAAATCAGCAACAATATGGCAGTCTATCGCGTGTAGAGATTTGGGAGGGAAGAGACAAAGATCATCCTTTCAAGTCTCGTTTTCAGTTTTTTGTTCGGTATCACGATCATAAAATTTTAGCAATCAAAGCGGAATCTTATTCTCTTGGCGTTCCAGAAAAGAAATTTTATCCTAAAACTTCAGAAGAACTTCTAGGCTTTTTTATCAAAGCTATAATGCCTTATATCGACAAGGATTCAATTTGCTACTCCGAAAAGGTTCTACAAGTTTTGAATGCAATTTAAACGAGCGTCTAATTAGCTCTCTAGACAACTGGCCAACATCTCCAACTTGTTGTATTCTGTAACGATGCAAAACGTAATTGAAGTTGCCTCTCCTTTTGCTCAAAATTTGCTGGGTCGAATGAGAGATCGATCTACCGATACCTCAACTTTTCGTTCTTTGTCGGATCGTCTCTGCACGATTCTGCTTAGTAATGCCTTCTTCCAAAACGATTTAGAGTTAATCGAGATAACCACTCCCGTTATCCCAACTAAAATTCTCACTCTTGCTCCAAACTTCGCAGTCATCTGTGTACTTCGTGCCGGTATTGCAATGCTTGATCCGGCGTTGCGCTTACTGCCTAGTGCATCCATTGGATTTGCCGGTTTGAAACGAGACGAAGAAACTGCAATTGCTTCAGAATACTACTGGAACATTCCCTTTATTTCAAAAAATGACATCATCCTAATCGTAGATCCAATGCTTGGAACCGGAGGTTCATTACTCCACGTTTTACGAAAACTTCGCGAAAATTATCAGAATGAGATTCGAGTAGTTTCAGCATTGGCTGCTCCAGAAGGAATCAAAACTGTACATTTACAATTTCCGGAAGTAATAATTATCACAGGAAGTATAGATGAAAGATTAAACTCTAAGCATTATATAGTTCCTGGATTAGGTGATTATGGAGATCGTTATTTCGGCACAGAGACTGTTTAACTCAACCATTTAAACAACTACGTCGTCTCAACATTCTATTTCAACCACCACTCTGCTAGACTACCAAGATGGTTATCATCAAACTTTTTTCGAGAACAAATTATCAGGAAACCCATTTCCATCCCTCCTTTTTAAATACTAAAATTCGGAATCTTCTTTCGGTTTTTTGTAAGAAATGAATAGTTCCAGGGCAATTCTTATCCTATATACGATTTGTGTTTTCATTTCGGCACTGCTCCTTTTTCTTGTAGAACCAATGGTAGCGAAGATGTTGCTTCCTCAAGTTGGAGGAGCAGCAGCCGTTTGGACCACAGCACTTCTTTTCTTCCAAAGTCTTTTACTGGTTGGATATGCTTACTCTCATTTTATAGTGACGCGTCTCAGCCTTCGCTGGCAGATAGGTTCTCACCTTTTACTTTTGGCACTAACAGTTTTATCCCTTCCTATCCAGATCGTTGGTTCCGGAACTCCAACTCCAGGTAGTAATCCGATTACATGGGTACTTATCACCCTTCTGATCCGAGTAGGACTCCCCTTCTTTTGTCTAACAACACTCTCTCCTTTATTACAGAGTTGGTTCGTACGTACCGGACATCTTCATTCTAGCGATCCATATTTTCTTTATCGAGCCAGTAATCTAGGTAGTTTTACGGCCCTAGTTGCCTATCCAATAATTATAGAAAGATTTAGTGGATTAGAATTCCAAACACGAGCTTGGCAAATAGGATACATTTCGTTACTGATTTTGATAATCTTAGTCAGCTTGAAGTTGTGGCGTTCATCTACAAGCACAATATCTCATACAAATCAGGTTTCTCACGAAGTCATCCCGCTCCTAAGATTACTACGCTGGGTTGCTCTGGCTACAGTTCCTTCATTATGGCTACTGGCAGTTACAACCTACTTCACAACTCAAATTCGCCCTATTCCCTTACTCTGGGTTATCCCATTAGCTATATATCTTTTATCTTTTGCGATAGTCTTTGGGAAACATTCAATCTCTTTAAAAATATTATCCAGAATCTATCCTTATATCGCAGTTGCCCTCCTTGGATTAACGATTCTTGGGGAAGTTCATTTGCCCTTTTTACTAGGATTTTTCTTACAGTTTGGAGCCTTTTTTATCGGAGCACTTCTCTGTCACGGACAATTAGCAAAGGAACGTCCAGGCGCAAGTAAACTCACCACTTTCTATTTAGCTCTAGCAATAGGAGGAGCCTTAGGTGGATTAATCGGTGCCATTTTTGCTCCACTTTTCTTTCACGATCTCTATGAATTTCCTATAGCCATTATTCTGACAGGACTTCTTCTGCCACGCGCCATTCCTCTCTTGAAACGAGAACTTTTACATGAGATTGCTAAAGCCATGCTGGTTGCAGGTTTTCTTATCGTTATTGGAGTCTTTCTAGTTATTACCCAAGCCCTTCAGCATCTTAATACCACATTTTTAACATCGTCAGGCACTTTAGCCGATCTCTTGCGTTTACTCTTAATCCTTCCCATACCAGCATTGGCCGTCGTTGCGTTTAGTAGAAAACCTATCGGATTAGCAATAATGTTATCCACAATATTGATTTTACTCCAACTTCCCCTAAGCTCTCAACCTGCCCCCATCTATCAATCGCGAGATTTTTTTGGTGTCCATAAAGTTATAACTAATCGCGATCAATCTGTACGGATATACGAGAACGCAGGGACTATTCATGGCTTACAACTACAAAGTACTTCAAGTCGAGATCTTCCCACTACTTATTATTCACCAACTGGACCAGCCGGTGAAGTCTTTCAACAATGGGTTCCCCAGCATTCGTCAATCGCAGTAATTGGCCTGGGAGTGGGGACTCTTGCCTGCTATAATCATCCTGGTGAAAGTTGGGACTTCTACGAAATCGACCCCGAAGTGATTCATATCGCCAAAGATCCACATCTTTTCACTTTCCTTAGCGACTGCACGCCAAAGGCATCGACAATTCTAGGAGATGGAAGAATTGAAATTGCTTCTGCCAAACCCCATAGTTATGATTTGATTGTAATCGACGCCTTTAGCGGAGACGCACCTCCAATACACGTACTTACCCGCGAGGCACTAGTTTTATACACCAGCAAACTTCGTCAAAACGGAGTGCTATTATTTAATATCTCCAATAGCTATGTGGATTTTCGCACAGTTTTATCTGCTGAGGCTAAAAGTCTGAAAATGGTTTCTTACGCAAGAGCCGATTCAAACATAACTCCTCAAGAACAAAATGAAGGCAAGGCGCCTTCTGATTGGATGGTTTTATCCTCATCTTTATCAAACATCCAATCCCTAGTTTCTCGTCCTAATTGGATGCCTATAACGCCTCCTGCGAATGCCCCTATCTGGACTGATGACTATTCAAACCTATTTAGTGTGTTACGTCTTTTTTAGGAATTTCCGATCTGCACCAATCCAACAAAACTTCCAATAAACCATAAATCTTCTAATGTGCTCGTTTGCAAGTGAAGCAATTTCATTTTTCCGGTTAGTCGATTGCTCTGGACATCAACTCCAAAAGCCATATAGTTCCTGGGTTAGAAGATTATGGAGATCATTATTTCGGAACTGACAAAGCTTAGTTTCTCAATCTTTGAACTGTTGCTCTTCGAAATCTCTTTATAATAAATAGATGAGCAAATTTATCAATCTTCTGCAAGAAAGAATGGAAGGGGCAGTCTTGAAAGAGTATTATGGGTTATCTCCTAACGCTTCCTGTACTACATTGCTCATTCCAATAAGAGACGAGCTCCAGCTACTAGTCGATGCAAAAGCTAAATTTGTAACTGACAAGCCGTTCAAATTTCACATAGAAACAGATTATTTATCTGGCGATATAATCGTCATCGACTCTCCCGAAGCGCCAATATACATCGTGCTCTCAATCAAAACTCCCATTCCTGTTTTTGAACTATCCTATGCTATTGGCCCTAAATATTTTTATTTAAAATTTATTAATTCAGAAAATTTGTTAGAAGAACTTGCCATTCGTCTAACAAAAAAGCTAAGCAATCTTGGAACTCTCGATAGGAATATTTATTCAAAGAAGGCTCAAGACACGTTAGAAATATAGGTCTTTATTCTCCACCCATCTCTTTATAGAAAATCTCAAGTGCTTTATCAGAAAGAACAGGTACGCCATATTTTTTACCAATTTTATGAATTTTTGAAAACACTTCTTTTCGATAATCTTCGGGATACCCCCATTCTTTCATCAAGTTTTTACGATCTGATAGAGCCAAAATTTTAGCGTTAGTTGCCCTATAACCTTTTTCGTATTTAACAACAGTTCCCCATAACTGTATCAATCCCAAAACCAGGCATTCGCTCGTCGTATACATTTGGAGAGCCTGTTTTTTAGAATCCCAAGCGTAATATCCACAAGAACAACTTTCCATACCTAACTGTGAAGCAAAACATCTCTCGCTTTCCGGTTGATGCTTTGCCACATTATTTCCTGGCGCCCAACTAGTACTTCTTCCCAAAGAATCTAATTCGCCATTTTGTATTTGCCACATTCGCCAAGCAAGTATAGGATCTTCTTGAGTTCTCCTCAGCAGTTTCTTTTGAACTCTGTTCGGAACATGAGATGTATCTCTAAGAATTTTCTCTGTAAGTCTTGGTAGCCCCACCAGAATTAATAAAATACTAACAAAAGAAACAGCAACCATTTCTAGATATTGCACCAAGTCATTAGTTCTACTTTCCTTTTTGAATTGTTCAAACAAGATAACCTTTTTGAGATTTTAGCGCAAATACAAAATGACTTTCTCTCTTACTGAACTTACGCCGGTAAACGCGGTGACGGTGATTACCGGCGTATTTTGTCGCATTCAAAAGCGCTCCAATTCATTTGGCTTTAATTTCCGCCTTGCACCAATCCAACAAAACTTCCAATAAATCCTAAATCTTCTAATGTGCCGGTTTGCAAGTGCAGCAATTTCATTTTTCCGGTTAGTCGATTACTTTGCACATCAACTCCAATAATGGCGTTATTATCCAACCATCCACTCGGAGTGAAGGATGGTAGTTTCACCAAGGATTTATCCGAACCAAATAAGAGAGTTTGTGTAGCCCCTTCGCCTCCAAAAGCTACGTGATAGCTATGTGGCGATAGATCGCTAAACCCACTACTAAAAGGGCTAAATATTTGAGGGATTTTCCAAAATAAAGCTCCGTCAGTTTTTCTAACTTCAAATTGCGCATTCATCTCCCCACTAAAGTAGGGAGCCTTCTGCGATGTCTAGAGTAAGCCAAACTTTTTCATGTACTCATTAATAATAACGCTTGAGAACCTTAAAAGGGACTCAAACCGTTTCCACAGTTACCGCTTTGAATTTCCGGGCAACGGAGCCGCTAGCTTAAGCTTAGATACATAGTCATACATTATAATTCCACCAGCCACTCCCACATTGATGCTTCTAACCGAACCAAACTGAGGAATAAAAACAATGTCGTCAGCCATTTCCAAAGCTTCATTAGTGACGCCAATTTTTTCCTGCCCAAGTACAATCAAAGACTTAGGCTCCCACTGATACTCACGCAAATCCTGGGCAGCACCTATATTATCGGCCGCAACAATTCGATATCCTTTTGCCTTAAAGTTTTCAATCACTTCAATTGAAGTTTTGGCATAAAAAACATGCTCATAGAGATAGGTTCCAACAGCGCCCCTCTTGTCGTATTTCCGGTGCCCTGAAATCCAGATCTCCCGTCCAAGAAAGGCATTGTTATTACGAACATTGGTAGCCAGGTTAAAATCGTTTCCAAAGTTCTCGCAAAGAATTACAAATTCATGTCGTTTCTTATCCAAATCTCCACGAATAATATCCTCGCTCATAGACTGATAGTGATCAATCAAGTTACGCCTCTGAGCAGGATCGTTCTTATCAATATCAACAGGGTATCTAGGATTGATAATCTTTGGATTCTCTCCCTTTTTTACGTTCTGGGGTTGAAAGTTTTCAAAGACAGGTTGCGATACTGGGGGCAAACCAGAAGCCATTCCATCTACAAGTCCGATTCCCTTAGCACTGTTCATCGCCAAATCGGGAACCAAGCTCCGCTCACCTCGTTTACTTCTTTTAAGTATCATACCACTCTCCTCTAGAGATCAAAATCCGTTTAATGTTTTAATTATACCTGATTCTGGAGGTACGCATCATCTCTAAAACCCAAATCATTTCCAAAATAATCATACCAAACGACGTTGAGCCTCGTGCAAAGAGAGAGGACATTACAAACATTAGGTAAAATGCGTATAAAGAGCTAACAAACAAAACTATTGTCAAAAGAACACTCCCTGTCCAGCCCGTTGGAGTTATTGATGATGTTCGTTTCATCTCTCTCCATTCTCTAAGCAGAAAAAAGAACTGGACCAAGGCAAAGTATACCCCGAGGCTAATAATTGTGCCTTCAACTCCACTTGCCATACTCGATATGATGCTCATTCTTCCAAAATTACCTATGGATATTAAGGAAGAAGTAACCAATAATCAACCTTACTTTATGGCTTGACATCAATTTCTTCTTTTTCCAATCCCTGTTCAATATTTAATAAAACATCTTCAAGCGAATTATATACGTTTATTATTGCAATTTCCCCATCATAATCCAGGGCAGAGTTATAGCTTCTCAGATTTTGTACAGCATGCAAAATATATTGTTCGAGCATATCAATTCGTTTTCGTAAATATGCTTCTTTTTGATCTTGATATTTAAGTCCCTCAATTTCAGCAGCTAAATGTCTTTGAGTTTCGGCCAGAATCTCCTGAAGAGTGTCCATGTTTACTTTTACAACTGGATCTTTTGTTTTCGACGAAAAACCGGCAACCCCTTTCAGGCGTTTTACGTGGTTTTCATCTACAAACTCCTTGTATCCACCATAACGCTTAACGCCAAAATCCGAGAGATCAAAAGGCATATTCATTTCCTGACTTCCAGAAACAATAACGTCCTTTCGGCCATTCTTATCTACAGTTTTCTTTACCCTGATTGCCATTTTAGCAGTATAACATAAACTTTATCAACCTTCCAATCTGCTATCATTTAGCCGTGGACAATCTTATTATTTCTCCAATTAAATTCGATAACCTTGAGCAGATCTTCGATACGGAAAATAAACTATACGTTGATCAATCTTTATGGAAAAAAGAAGAGTATGCCAAGTTTTTTCAGCTTCCTGAATATTTATTTTTAGGGCTTTATCATAAGAAAGAATTACTGGGCTGGATTGCGCTGGATCCCTATACTAAAAAAGGTATTCCTATGTGGAATATTACAACCATAACTGTCGAACCTTTGTTTCAAGGACAAGGATTAGGCGAACTCCTGCTTTTAGCCACTTTTGAGATTTTACAGAAGCAAGAAGGAAACGTCCTGGAGTTGCAAGTATCTGAAAGCAATTCTGTTGCCAGAAAATTATATGATAAATATGGGTTCCAGGAAGTTGGTAGAATACCTGAATTTTATGACAATGGTAACGATGCTCTTGTCTTGCACGCAAGTAATTTCAAAGGAACAGAGTTCAGAAACCTTTTGAAAGAAAATAAAAAGAAACTGTTGTCAAAGCATTCTTATCAGATAGGCAAAGTTCCCGTTATTTTTTTAGCTAGAACCTTCTGAATTTTTAGCCAGCTCAGAAAAGACTTCCAGGCCAAGCATAACTCCTTTATACACCACTATAATCATCACAGCAACTAAACAAAGAGCTTCAATGCCCTCAATGATCTCAGGTACCTTTATCGCTAAATAAATCGCCATCGCAAATCCCACAAAGAAAAGAATAGTCAATAGAGCTGCTTTAAGAGATCTATTTTTAGGATCTAAAAGAAATATCTTTAGTTTTCTTACTTGATTTTTATACATTTGTCGTCTCCTGATTTTTTAGCCAGAAGAAAAACAGTGCATATAGCCCCAAAAGAAAAGTCGCTATTATTTGAATTCCTCTTAGAGATGGACCAACTTTTACTTCTAGAAGTATAAAACCCGCAAACCCAAACGCCAGAACCACAGTTCCAAGAAGGACTCCAAACATAAGGATCGCAGCTTTAAAGGTTCTTTTTTGAGGTGTTATCAACCAAAGCACTGTTAGGTTTCTCAAATTATTGAAGCGCTTATTAAAAATCATTTGGGAAGTATAGCATTTATTTATTTCTTGAGCAAACATTCCTGTTAGTTATGAGTATCGAGATTTTGGGATAGATGCTCTTTTTAGGTTGTTCTATGGGTTCTCCTGGATTGGTTCTTGCATATTCCTAAGGGCTTCCAGAAGTCGTAAGGTTGCTCCTGGCGAGACTGCCCTACCCAGACCCAATTCCTAGAGGGAGGTACCTCTCCCAAGTCTCAAATCTGATCTCGCGTCCCTCCGCTTACCATGCGGGCGCTCTTTATGGCCGGTTGGTTAGACCGCTCTCTGATTTTGCAAAGAGTTCTGAGCTACAGGAGCGCTGTCAGTATACCATGTACATTCAGGTTGAGCAATTATAAACAATTGGTATCGTCAACCTTATTTAAAAGTGATATTATTAGCAAATGGAAACAACCACAACAATTATTGCTCCAATACCATTACCTCCAATTTTCCTGGAGTTACGTGAGCCTGTTTCTGGTGGCGGTCCTACATCATGGCCTCTGCCTTTCTGGGTCAAGTGGGGATTGTCATTAGAAGAACAGCAAGTTGTTTGGATGACAAGATACCATAAGAAGTTGGTAAAGCTTCAGAAGTGCCACTCCTTCAGTAACCAAATCTTTTGCTGGTGCAAACAGGGAGAGGGACATCGATCATGACAGGAGTAGATTATCTCATCGTTTTTTTGGTTATTTTTGCCTTCGGTGGTTTTATCCCTTTTCAAGTTGAGTTAATGATTTTATACGACAATTACAAAGCTAAGAAATATCTTGCTAGCCTGAATAATCCCGGTGAGAGCGTAGAGCAGAATTCGCGCGATAGAATTATATATCCCTAGATTTCGTATCCTCTGAACTCTCGCACTGAAAAATGTTATAATCATTAAGCAAATAATAAGGAGAAAGGTCATGCATACATTAACTCAAAGCTGTCCTGACGGACTAACCGATAACGATCTTAAAATTTCGTTAGGGTCTCGCTATGAGGAGTTCCAGAACTGGATGAATGGACAAACACGCTCTATTTGCGATGGGAGAAGCTATAACTACGAAACCAAAGAGTACGAGGCAACCGAATGTGCGTCTAATCCTCACGGTGGCGTAACCTATTCATGGGACGTAGAGCGTTTCTTAGACGGAAGACCGATTATCGATTAAGCGTTGTCGGCTACCCTAAGACCATCTCGTCTTGAGTTAGTTCGGGGAGCTTTTTGCTATAAATCCAGCCGCAGACCGCCTCTACCGCCCCTCTCGAAGTAGACCAAATTCCACACACTTTAACTTTGCCATCTACATCTTCAGTGGTGACCTTCCAGCCATTGTCAACTTTCACCAGATTGCCTCTTTTCTCGTTCGCAGGATTTTCTCCGTCCTGGAAAATGATTTGGTCAACGTTTCTGTAGACACCTACTTCATGGCCAATATATTTAATTCCACCACTCTGCAAAATTCGAAGCATGTAACCTACGTCTTTTATTTTGTTTTTTATTGAAGGACCTCTTCTAATAGCCATAGAACCATCTTGTTCAACAAAATCTAGTTCCTCTCGTAGTTCCTCCCAAGTTTTCTGAAGTGGGTCTTCCGCCAGATCAATAGGGTATTTATCCATAAGGACATGTTACCATACCAACTATCCTCAAGCCATTTTTTATTATGAAATGCTATAATCAACAAATGAGTAACAAGGAATCCGCTTCAACTAAATCAACTCCGGCTATTCATTGGAAAAATAAGCCAGAAGAACATGACTATCCAGCAGCCCAGGATTACTTAGAGCTTATAATGCCTCCTCGTTCTGCTGCAGCAGTTGTCAAATTACTTAAAAAGGAAAACGTTAGCAAGAAGAAAGCCAAGGATATTTTTCGCGCTAGCCGTCTTGCCATGTTACCGGCAACCAACCCTCACGTTAAGAGTGACTTAGAAAAGGTACATAAAGGGATTTTGCTGAGTCCACTATTACTTATCCGAGGTTCAATTGGCGATAACGCCCCTCTAGTTATTGCAGATGGCTATCATCGTCTCTGCGCTAGCTATAGTGTTGACGAAAATGCTGAGGTCACCTGTAAAATAGTCACTTTCGGTTAACGTTAGACTTTAGTTATACCGACTGTGCGAAGGAAGTTAAATATCCAAATGTTGTCTAGTTTTCTCGTTATAAATTTCGTAACAGTTCAGGTAGTCAAGTAGAGTCGGGTAACCAGGGGTTACCGCCAAACGCCATTTCCAGCCCCCGCAAGGGGTTGACGCCGTTCTTGCGAAGCGTGGAGAGGTAGCCTCTGGTGGTCAGAAAGTCTGAGGCTCCCGCCTCGGTGCGCCAGCCGCCAGAAACCTTCTGCTGGAGCTTGCACATGCGGATGTCACGCTCAGCGAGGTTGTTGGTGAACGGCA
>OCZT010003307.1_pt1 | contig 16476 bp, 11 predicted proteins | sample 1539031 | NCBI WGS metagenome assembly OCZT01 (sample SAMEA3539308, study PRJEB22396) | soil metagenome | biome: tundra; feature: field; material: soil | place: USA | collected 2010-05 | depth 0.15 m | reverse complement strand
GGGTTTCTATGCCCTCGGTGTTGTGGGGCGGGGCTTTGCGACTTGCCCTCGTTGCCTCTGTGGTCGGCTACATTATCGGTTTCTATGCCCTCGGTGTCGGGCGGCCACTTTGCGACCAGGATCAGTCAAACAACCAGCTGAACACCTACAACCGGCAGGTTTCTATGCCCTCGGCGTCGGGCGGGGCTTTGCGGCTGGCCGTGGAGCAGTCAATGATCCACCACCTTGGCCAACCACCTGAACGGTCTGTCGTTTCTATGCCTCGGTGTCGGGCTGGTCTTTGCGACAAGGGTGGCGCCAATACCAAGATACGGGCGGCGCGGAGCCAGAGCGTTTCGATGCCTCGGTGTCGGGCGGGGCTTTGCGACCTGGCAAAGGCTACGGCTCCCTGAATGCGTCAAGGTTTCTATGCCTTCGGTGTCGGGCGGGGCTCTGCGACATGTTGACGACTACTGGGAGCCTGACGACGACTACGGTTTCTATGCCCTCGGTGTCGGGCGGGGCTTTGCGACTCGGTCACGGTGCGCTCGATAGCCGGTACCTACTGCGTTTCTATGCCCTCGGTGTCGGGCGGGCCTTGCGACGATCTACAACCGAGTGCCGGGCGGGGCTTTGCGACCTTCAACACCACCGACGTCCCCCTGGAGTTCGGTCTGTTTCTATGCCCTCGGTGCCGGGCGGGGCTTTGCGACAGCCGTGGAAGTTGACCGACATCGACCGGGCCTACCTGCTCGAGTTTCTATGCCCTCGGTGTCGGGCGGGGCTTTGCGACGGGCCTGTACTGCCGAGCGGTGACGTCAAGGCGAATCCGTTTCTATGCCCTCGGTGTCGGGCGGGGCTTTGCGACCGTCGCCCTCATCAAGGAAAGATCGCACATCTGGTAGTTTCTATGCCCTCGGTGTCGGGCGGGGCTTTGCGACGGATCGCCCCTGACGGTACCAGTGACCTGCGGGTTTGGTGTCCGTTCCGCCAACCGCCCGTGACAGGTGCTTACGAACGCTGTGACCGACGTCGCTTGGCTAGCTCGATAGGTCTTGACCTGCGCTGATGCGAGCGCGCCAACCTCGGCGAAAACGTCCTTGGCGGGCAAGTGGTGTACGGACGGTTCGCGTGATGATCCAGAAGGCTTCGTGTTCCCCGATAACACCCTGAGCGTGTCAACTCACGCTGCCGGCGACGAAGGTGCCCCGGCTATGCACGGTGACGATAGAAGCCGCGGTCGCGTAGCAGCCAGTCGCCCGGCGGACAGCCGTGCGCCGTCCCGGCCGCCGCAAGTGCGCACACTTGCCATATGGCTAGCTGACCAACTGGCCAGGGAAGCGGTCAGTCAGGGGCTCGCCGTTGCGCCAGGTGATGACGCCGTTCACGATCACCAGGTCCACTCCGGTCGCCTGCACCTGCGGAGCACCGTAGATGGCGCAGTCGGTGATCCCCTCCGGCCCGATCACGCAGACGTCGGCGGCCATCCCGGCTGCCAGCCGCCCGCGTTTGCGCAGGCCGTAAGCGTCAGCTGCGTTAGTAGACAGGTGGCGGGCAAGCCGCTGGTACCCGACGGCGGGGTCGTCTACGAGGTAGTACTTCGCAAGACGGGCGAAGGCACCGTATCCGCGGGGGTGCGGGTGCTGGCCTTGGTAGATGCCATCCGAACCAGCGCACTGCCGGTCGTCGGCCGCCAGCCACGCCAGATGCTCGTCGGTGAGGGACGGCCGGTCGAGGTGCGCTCCAACATTGAGCCCGGTAGAGACCAGCAGGTCGAGGACCCACTCCCCCGCCGACAGCGAGCTACCTTCCGCCGCCCGGGTAACCGATTGCCCGGCGAACTGCGCAGCGTCGGCGGGCAGGCAGCCCAGGTAGAGGTCCTGCAGGAACTCGTCGGTGAGCTTCTTCCCGCCGAGCAGTTCCGCGCGCTGTCGGGGATCGGTAAGCGCCGCCAGCGTGTGCTCTGGGCCTCGGGTCTGCAACTCGGCAGGGAGCAGGAGCACGGCCAGGATCGTGCTGGACTTGCGGTAGGGGTACATGTCGTACGTCACGGCCACGCCTGCGGCGTCAGCCGACTTGAACGCCGACTGGATGTCGGCAGGTGCCCCCCACAGATGACTCGCATGGACCCGGATGCCAGCCCGGTGCCCAACGGCCACCAGCTCGTCTAGGCCGGCCTTGACCTCCGGCCCATAGGCACGCAGGTGCGACACATACGGCCGCCCGGCCGCCGCAAGCGGCCGGGCAATATCGGCGACTTCCTCAATCTCGCCGAACCTGCTCGGCAGGTAATCCATGCCACTGGACAGCCCAACCGCCCCGTCCGCCAGCGCGTTCTCTACCTCCCGCCGCGCAGCAGCCCGTTCATCGGGCCCGAGCGGTCCAGTCGCAAGGCCGATGATGTTGTGCCGGATCGTGCCCTGCGAGGCAAGGACAGCGACGTTCTGCGTCAGCCTCCCGGACACCGCGTCCCGGAAGGCGGCGACGCTGAAGTCACGGGCGGGTTCGAGGGAGCCGTTGACCGGCGCGAAGTACTGGTTCAGGTAGCGCGCGGTATCGGCGGTAGCGCCGATCCACGATTCCCCGTCCTGGCCGACGACAAGGGTCGTCACCCCCTGGGCCAGGGCCCCGTCGACGCGCCCGGTGGCCAGCAGCGGGCCCTCGGCGTGGACGTGCGCGTCGATGAAGCCCGGGCAGATCACGCTGCCCGGGGCCAGGTCGATCACTTCGCAATCCGCCGGGGGCGCACCATCGAGACCAACTGAGGCGATCACTCCACCGTCGATCAGCACGTCGGCGCGCTGCGTGGTGGTGCCTATCCCGTCGGCGACGAGGCCACCGCGCAACAGCATCCGTGTGGTCACAGGTTGATTTCCCATCCGTCCCGGTTCGCCAGGCTCTGCTCCGCGTACAACCAGAAATCTACCTGGGGCTGCGTCGATCGGCCTTCGTGCCACGGTGCGGGGCCGAGCCGTTCGGCGACATCGTGCTGCGCCTGGCAGAAGGCAGCCGACAGCTCGCCTCGGCCGCGCGGCCGCCGCGACGGGCTGGGGTAGGGGCACAGCCCGAACGCGCAATCGGGCGGGCAGCCGTTCGCCATGTACTGCTGCCGTCGCGGCGTTCGATGGATGCAGGCTGGTGTCTGGCTGGTGGTGCCCAGCAGGTGCCACTCGTGCTCCGACCAGGGTTCGGCGCAGTAGATGAGGTTGAGCAGGAGGCTCACGTCGCCGAGCAGCCGCATTGCCTCATCGTCGAGCTGGTAGTTCGACCGGCCCATGTCAGATTCCGCGAGCCAGGAGAACCTGGCTGCCTCCGCGCCTTTCGAGAGGCTTTCACGGGTAATGCGGGCCGCTTCCCGGACCAGCGGATGCGGATCGTTGATTGCGGTCGTCTTAATCGCCTGCTCGGCTTCGGACAGCAGCCAAGAGCCAGCGGTCGCCTCCGAGCCCGCTGCCGACGCGAGCCGGATCCCGATGGCGTGGACCAGGCAGATGCGCGAGTACCAGAACCGTGGCCGACCCTGAAGCAAAGTGATCGCCCGTTCGTCCACCGCCAGATCCGGACGCGCCCAGGCGGCGAGCTTGAAGCCGCGGGCCAGGGAGATCTCGAACATCAGCGGATTGTGATCGTCACGGACCGCCAGCCGCAGGCCGCGAGCGTAAAGGTCGTCGCCCGTGCCGGACGGGTCGGCAGTAGCCAGGTGCGGGCAGAACCATAGGGCCAGCCCGAGCTGGTGCTGGACTCCCGTCCGTTCCGGAGACTCGGCCTCGCTGATCCAGGCATCCACGCTGCGCGCGATCAGCTCCCACGTGCCGCGCCTCATCAGCGCCAAGGCGACACTGAGCCGGACCTGGAAACTCGAGCTGTGCAGCGCGGTGAGCAGATGCTGTTCCCGGCCGGGACGGTCCGCGGCCGCCAGTGCCTGCACCGCGTCGCGCAACCCAAGAACACCGAGCGCGGGCCCATTCGCCGCAGTGACCCTGTCCGCGAGGACCAGCGCAAGCCTGCCTGCCAGGTCATCCATCTCGGCCGCGTCCCAGCCAGGCGGAGGGTAGCGGATCGCCAGGCTGAGCCCGGCAGTGTGCGCTGCGGCAGTAAGGGGCGCACCGCCGTTGAGGCTAGAAAGCAGGCAGGTGTGCACGCGCTCGGATCCAGCCGCACGGTCTGAACGCAATGCGGCACCAACGGCCTGCCGGGCCGATGCTGCCGTCCCCAGTTGCGGGACAATCCCGCCGACCCGGGAGGGTTCGCGAACCAGGAACTGTCCTGCCAGGATCGCCTGGATGTCCGGTGACGGGAACTGGAGCATGACCGGCGATGAATCCGCGTCCAGGAACCCTCCGTCGACGTAGGCGGCGATCTCGTCCAGGCCCGCGTGGTGTGCAGGCAGGACCACGCCTGCCTCGGCACCGAGCCGCAGTGCGTGCTGCCACTCCGGCCCGGCGCCAATCTTGATCTCGCGCTGCCCGGTTATCAGCAGTACGTAGGCGATGAGCTCAAGCCCCTCGGCTGTGAGGACGGCGCCAGGCACCTCGCAGGCCTCCAGCAGGTGACGCCAGACCACGAGATCGGCGACCTCTTCCCCGCTGCGCCGTAACGCGGCAGCGAGCCGATCTCCGTCTCTTCGGATCAGCGTTATGACCCGGTCGACCATCGAGGGTGTTGCCAGCGGGCCGGTCAGCGCAGGCATCACCAGGCGTTTCGGGGCCGCCGGGACTGCGTGCGCGCGCTCCAGGCGATCTGTGATGAACTCCGGCGACGGGGGCGGGAGCTCGATCACCGTCCCAGCGATCGACTCGACGGTGCCCGACTGGGCCGTCGCGAGCAGCGGCACGTCCAGCTGCTGCGCCGACGACATCAGCCGCTGCACCACCAGCGCCCGTTCATACGACGACAGCGAGGGGCCGATCCGGTCAATGTCATCGATCACGATCATCAGCCGCCTGGACCGGGTCAGGCTGCGCGACAGCGATTCGATGAGGCCCGGGTTAATACTCGCGTCGTGCAGGATCACGTCGAGTTGCTGCTGCGCGGCGTCCAGGATGTCTTGCTCGCCGCCGCCTGCGACATCGTCCAGCGGCACGGGCACATACCAGCTATGCGATCCCGCTAACCGCCTGACCACCTCGGCCAGGAACACGGTCTTGCCAGATCCCGCCGGACCGGCCACGACGGTCACCGGCGGCTGGCTTCGCCAGTCCCGGTAACGCGACAGCACCGCGGCCACGACCACGTCGCGCGCCTCGAAACCGACAGCCGCCTCATCACCCGGCGGGTCCGCGTGGCCAAGACGGGCCAGCACAGCACGCCGGTGCCGGGCCAGCAGCAACGCCCGGCGGAACCCGTAGTACCAGTAGCTCGTCACCCCGCCGACCAGCACTACCGCGAGCACGTTCGTATCCATCGAGCAGGAGAACGCGCTGCCGGCGCACCACAGGTTCCCGCGGTTCGTAGACAGCAGTACCGTCACGACGCCCGCCGCAACCGCGGCCAGCAACGGGAACAGCACCCAATTCCACCGCACGAGCCTGCGGACCTGCCGCCAACGCAACCGCACCCGAAACCACGCCGCCCTGTCTCGTCACCGCGCCGAGCACCGATTCTGCCGTGCCCGGCAACAGTTCGTCAGATAGTGGGACAGATGTACACGAAAGTGATGCCCCGCAGGGTTAACAGTGCTGGCCTACCTGGGAGCATCGCGGTGGATGCTGTCGGCTCTCGTTGCCGCGTACCTGATGGGTGATCGCCCGGGTGTGTGGGGTCTCTGTACAGGAAGCCTCATGGTCTGGCACCCTACGTCTGGGCTCAAAGTGACCGTGCGATCGTCCTTGGAAGGCACTGTCGAGTTGAATGATACGAGGTTGGGCTTCCCCAGAATGTCTGCCTGGCCAAGATAATGGAGGTTCGGAGTGTCCCCAAGAAACTGTGCTGACCATGCGTGATGACCCTTTTGATTTCAGCGCGCAAGTAATTCAGCGAGTAAAAAGCGCCGTCAGCGCTGGCGCCAATGGGTTGATGGCCGCGCTGGCACTTGCTGTGTCATACTCTGAGCTTGGGCGGAATGAGGATGCCCTGGAGGTCCTTGTGGGCACTGTGGAGATACTACGGAAGAAAGCGCATACAGCCGGCGCTGATGAAATGCATATGCTCGCGGATTTGCTGGAGCACACGGCATGGTTGTTGCAGGATGACTGGAATGTAAAAGCGCATCAGGCGTTCAAGGAAGCGATGAAGCTACGGAGGCATTTGACGCGCAGGCGCAGTAATGATGACGAGCTGGCACTCAATAAGTCTCTGCTATCCTACGCTTCATTCCTTATGGCTTGGAACGAAACAACCGACGCAATACGGATGGTACGTGAGTCCATTGGGGTATGCCGTAGACTACAGGAAAAGGCTAACGTCGATTGTCGGTCTTCTCTGGCAAGGGGCTTGAACATTCTAAGCGATTGCCTCTTGGTTCAAAACAAGCTTGAGGAAGCGCTTACTCAAATCTCTCGTGCTATCGAGATCGGACGGGAGATCTCTGAGCGAGGCGAGACTGAAGGCTTTGCTCTGCTCGGGGATTCGCTTAATATACGCGGGCTCATACTTGCTCGGATGGAACAGCTGGAGCTTTCACTAGAGTCGAGTTATGCAGGCTTGCAAATACGGCGGACTCTTGTATCGGAGTATGGAGGTCAATATTGGATGCCGTTGGGGGAGTCTCTCTGGGACACAGGCGCGCGTCTGTCTGCGCTACGCCGATCGAAAGAGGCGTTGAAGCTTGGACGGGAGGCCATAGATGTCTACAGGCGGGCACTGATGCGGAGCCGGTCCACTAAGGCTTTGGAAGGCCTTGCCGGGGCGTCCTCAAATGTTGGTGGCGCCCTGATCGTATTGGGTAATTATAAGGACGCTCGTGCGTTTCTAGCCGAGGCTCTCGAGATCAGGCGGGTCTTAGCAGCAGAGGTGCCCTTCAAGTACAACCCGGTGCTAGCAGAGGTTCTGCTTAACTGGGGGTCGTGCTTGTCTAACCTCGGCCTGGTTGAAAGATCTGCGGCGGCCTACAGCGAAGCTATTAGCCTCTACCGGGGCCTGTCAGGAACTCCTTTCGCCAAATCGTACAGTGGACATCTAGGAATAGCGTTGCTGGGATTTGCGCAGCAGTTGGCCAGCCCAGAGGACCTGGATGCAGCTCTCGTTGCGGCTAAAGAGGCGTTAGCGATCCTAGAACGTGCTTCTAATACCCAGCCTGTCTCATATGGCTCACATTTGGCACACGCCTACCAGCTTGTTGAGAACACGCTCGATGCTCTAGGTAGGCATAGCGAGGCCGAGCTTATCAGGATCGGGGCTCTGAGAAAGACACCGTCCGGCATAGGCCCACTGCATGTGTCATACCCGCCGGAGGGCAGGAAGGATTTTGAGCGATCTCGCCAAGACCGGTGGCACTCATGGCTGGCTCCCCAGCACAAGAAGATAATCGCTGCCCCCACGGCCTACCCAAATCGCGGCAATATGCTAGCTATTCTTGCCAAGCGTGGCGACCCGGTTTCCACGCTCTCAACACTTTTCTCTGATAAGGCAGCGGAGCCAGACCTTAATGATGCGATTTCCGCTATGCGCGGCACTGCGGCAGGGATGGCTCCTAACCATCCTGACCGGGCTGGGTTTTTGTCGAACCTCGCATGCGCGCTGTTGGTCCGATTCCGGGAATCCGCAAGCGATGAAGACCTCGACGAAGCAGTCACCCTGGGACGTACCGCGGTCAGGGTGGCGCCAATGGACCATCCGGACAGAGTCCAATGTTTGGTCAACCTCTCTGTATTCCTTCTCACACGATATAGACAAGCCGGTTCCTTCGATGATCTCGAGAAGGCCATCGAAGCCAAACGTCAAGTGATCGGCGCCGTTCTCGATGCCGACCCTGAACGAGGTAGCCACCTGGCACACCTCAGCGCTGTCTTGGTCGTGAGATTCGACCTCACAGGCCGTGCTGAAGATCTAGATGAGGCCATCTCACTCGGGCGCGAAGCGGTGGGATCTGCTCCGCATCGCGTTGAGGCAGGCTGGCTATCGATTCTCTGCGCCGCTCTCAGAACCCGATACGAGCAATCCGGTAATGCGTCCGACATAGAGGAAGCAATAACTTTCGGGCGTGACGCGGTTGCCATTACCCCACGGGGACATCCCGACAGAGCTCAGAGCTTGACCAATCTTAGCAACGCACTCCGAATCCGCTTCAGGCAGACTGGGACAATAAGAGACCTCAACGATGCAGTCAATCTGGGACGCAAGGCGGTCGCGGCTAGGACTGCCGATGATCTCGACCGGAGCATAAGCTTGACGATTCTCGCTGCAGCACTCTCCGCTCGGTATGAGCAGACAGGGGGGATACAGGATCTCAATGAGGCCGTTGACCTAGCACGCAGTGCAGTCGCCGACGATGACTTGAACCTGCCTGCTTGTTTGTCCAACCTCGGAACCAGCCTCATGAAGCGCTATAAGCGGACTGGTAGCGTGGCCGATCTCGACGAAGCCATTGTAGTGCTGCGCAACTCCGTTGCTAGAACTCTAGGCGGTCACCCACATAGGGCGGCGTACCTGTCCAATCTCGGCGTGACGCTTCATGACCGGTATGAGCTGAACGGGAACCTGGCCGACCTTGATGAAATGATCGCGGCTCAGCGCGAAGCAGTCGATGCTACCCCTGCTAACCATCCACTTAGGGCTGCGTACCTGTCCAATCTCGGCGTGGCGCTTTATAAGCGGTATGAGCTGAACGGGAACCTGGCCGACCTTGATGAAATGATCACGGCTCAGCGCGAAGCAGTCGATGCCATCCCTCCTAACCATCCAGTCAGGACAATGGTTCTGCTCAACCTCGGCACCTTTCTTCATGCACGATATGAGCAGACGAGCAGCAGAGCGGACCTCACCGCGGCTGTCTCTGCCTTCCTGGATGCGGCAGATTGTGAGACTGCAGCGCCTTCTCTTCGAGTCCAGGTGGCGGTTGCGGGTGCACAACGCTGCCACACGTCAGATCTCGGGGCTGCTGCGGCGCTCTTCCAGAAGGCAGTCCGGCTACTCCCGGATACCGTCTCCCGAGAGCTAGCTCGCCAAGACCAGCAGCACTTCCTAGAAAAGTTCTCCGCACTTGCGGGTGAAGCCGCAGCGTTCAGCCTGGACGCGCATGATGCTGGGATACAAGGACCAGGTGAGGTGCCGTCGCCTGCTACTGCTTTGGCATCGCTAGAGTTCGGACGCGCTGTTTTGCTCAGTCAAGCTTTGGCTACTCGCAGTGATCTGACTGATCTGCGAACCCAACATCCGCACTTGGCAAGGCGCTACATAGCCTTGCGAGATGAACTCGATATGGAAGAACCAGAGCACGCACCTTCGCTGGCGTCGCCCATTAGCCCGCTAGCCGTTGCTAAAGCAGTTGCGGTAGACTTCCGGGACCGGTATACAGTGGCTGCTGAATTCGATGCGATAGTCGCCGAAATCCGCCAGCTCGAGGATTTCAGGCATTTTATGTTGCCACCTGACCCATCAGACTTGATACACCAAGCCTCGGATGGGCCAATAGTAGCATTTAACGTGACTCGTTACCGCTGCGATGCGCTTTTGATTCATCCGGCGGGTATTACAAATGTTCGCCTTCCCAACCTGACGCTTGATGACTTGATGGACAAAATTAATATCTTCCATCAAGCTTTGCGCGATTGCGCTGATCTAGGGTTAACTGCGACAGCGCGAAAGGATGCGCAGCAAGTCGTAAGTGGGATTCTCGGTTGGCTTTGGGATGTGGCCGCCGAACCTGTCCTCGACAAACTCGGTTACCAAGGCCCCCCAGATCCTGGTGCGCCATGGCCCCGGGTGTGGTGGGCCCCTGGAGGAGCACTAGGATTGCTCCCCATTCACGCTGCAGGTCACCACCGCGCCGGACCGGTCGGCGACTGCCGTACTGTGGTCGACCGCGCAATCTCTTCATACACTCCGACGGTAAGAGCGCTTGCACATGCGCGCGAGCGAGATTCGCTCCCAAGCATGGAGACAAGCGCACTAATTGTCTCCATGCCCACGACGCCGGGATTGGAACCCCTCCCCAATTCGTTGAGAGAGGTGACGTCGCTCGCACAGCGCGTCCTTAGGGCAACTCTCCTGACGGAAAGCCAGGCTACCAAGAAGTCAGTTCTTAAGCATCTTCCATCGCACTCGATTTCACACTTTGCCTGTCATGGCGAGACGAATCTTAAAGATCCGTCACAGAGTCGCCTTCTATTGTTTGATCATAGGTCCGATCCACTCACTGTCCTAAGCCTGGCACCAGTGAAACTGGATAAAGCGCGGCTCGCCTACCTCTCAGCTTGCCGAACCACGATCAATTTCGACGTGGGCTTGATCGATGAGGCAATCCATATGGCAGGTGCTTTTCAGCTCGTCGGCTTTCCTCACGTCATTGCCACACTGTGGGAGATCGATGATGGGATTGCTGCTCGTGTAGCAGATGAGTTCTATGCTGGGCTTCTCTCCGGAAATGCCGTTGACCCGAAACGATCAGCCCGCGCCCTCCAGCAGGCTTGGCGAAGGCTACGCGACGAATATACTCAGGCTCCTTCGCTGTGGGCGGGCTTTATACATGCGGGCGCCTGAAAGGCGGTCCTCGACGGGCTGATCCCCGACCCCGGGCGCCAAGCCAAGAGTTCCTCCTGTCAGCGGCGCGCGGCCCCCGATTCGACAGGCAGAGCGCGCCGCTTGGATAGCGAGGCGGAGGCGGTGGTTACCACGACGAAGCCGACCTCGGTACGGCGGCCAGGCTGGCCACTGCACCGGTCCGCTGGAATTGGGCATAACGATCGGCCGCCTGGATGTAAAAGAGCCTAGATAGCAAGCGCGTGTGAGAGAGGGCTGCCCGATTCGATCAGCCATTGGGGATCACCGTAACCAGTTGCCAATGTCGCAGTAGAACGACCGTCCACCCTCCGGTGCCGACGGCACATCGTTGATTCCTCACTTCTCACGAGCCGGGCGCGAGAGGTGGCTGGGTATGCAAGGCGGCGGTAAGGCTGTCGCCGGTCTGCTGGCCAAGCGGCTGGCTGTGGTCGACGCCGAGGTGGTGGGCTAGGTCGCGGGCGTACAGGCGACTGCTGGCTTCAAGGAGAGTTGCGTAGGCGTCGGCGCTAGTGCGGGTTCGGTGCCAGCCAGAGACGGCTACGGCAATGGCGATCAGTGAGGCGGGCCACCACCAGCCGACCAGGGGAGCATATAGCACAGCCCAGGCGGACAGGGTGGTGGCGCTGGCCAGTGCCTGCCGGGCGGCAGTGATCTCGCTGCGGGCGGTGCCAGGCAGCGTTAGCCACAGGCCAGGCCAGATTGTGCGCAGGTCCAGGTGGAGGTCGCGCCTGAGCCGGGCATCCACGGCGTTGATGCGATCCCCACTCCAGGTAGGCCGTGCGGGCCGTTCGGGCGCGATGCGGGTTCGTGCCCGGTAGGCCGCATACCGTTCCGCCCGTTCCGCCCGTTCCGCAGGACTGGAGTCGTTGTCTTGCCGAGCGAGCTGATAAAGGCGCGAGTACGTGGCGTGCTCTGCATCCCAGCGGCTTTGGCGGCTCTTGACCCGGCCTTGAGCGATCTGTCGCAGCGGGGGTATCCAGGTTTTCCAGCCGACGGCGAGGGTGAGCCGTTCGGCCAGCGTTCCGAGGGCCTGTGCGGCCAGCCCCACGGCAGCTGATCCGGCCAGCACTGCGGCGAGGAGCAGCACTTGCCCTCCGATGCTGGTCGCCGCCGGGGCTTTGGCCCATGCGATGACCCGGGTGGTCAGCAGGTGCAGGTCGAAAGGATGAGACTGGCCAAGCGTGTGGGCGGCGATCGCTACAGCAAGGTAGAAAGCGCCGGGCAGCACCAAAAGCGGCAGCCACCGGTCCGCGAGCCTCTTGCCCAGCTCGTCCAGCAGGCCGCTCATGTCACAGCTGTCCCCAACGGAGCGCCTCGCCGGACATCCCGCACCGGGGAGGGGTGACGGCCGGACCGGGAACGTTGCGCGGACACCGCCCGGCCGGGCACCGGTAGACGATTTCGAGCGGCCCGCTTTCCTCGATTCCAGCCAGGGTCATGCCGCCCGATCTCCGCGCATGCCCGTAGACGCCGAGCGCGTCGCCGGCGCGGAGCAGCGCGTCGTGTATGTCGTGCAGTGGGCCGGTAATGTCCCCGTTGTCGCGTAGAGCCGATCGCAGGCGTTCCAGGGCGTCGGGGACCTTAGTGTCAGCGGTGTCGTCGGCTAAGAGTGCGTTGATCTCATCCAGGTGCGCGCACACGTAAGCAAGTCCTTGCCTGGCCTGCCTTGCATCAACGTCGCCGGCTGCGGTGTCTGCGTCGTCACTCATCTGAGTACCCCTTGCTCACGGCGCACGGGCGGCGCTGGGCTCGCAGGAACGATCGAAGGAGGCCCCCCGCTGGAGGCCGAATATTGCGACGATACCGTCGGGCACGAGGCGGCTCTACAAGAGATGGCTTTGCTCCCTGGGCGTCAACGGCACACCGACCTGCCTGCTGTCGGGTGTCACGGGCGATGACCTACGCCTTCCAATGCCGGTGTTGCACAGGTCCGGGTGGCGACGTGCTCACACAGGCCAGGGAGACTCGTTACTGCGCTGCCCAGGAGCAGCCAGTAAACGACCGGTCCAGATCGAACCGTTATGTTGGATCACGTTCACGAGGAATCTACATCCGTTCGGCGCACCGAGCGGCGGATCAGGACGGCGGCCGCTAGCAGCTCTGCCATTCAGTCACATTTCGTGACCAGGATGGCCCTCTCCGGGCAGTTCTCATGGCCGCCCAACAGACCCGCCTGCGCCGTGGAGCGCAAGCTTTGCCAACCCAGCGGCCCAGCGGCCACACCTCACTCGATGCACAACGAGATTTACCCGATCCATCCCTTGCGCTGGGCCGCCGCCCCGGCGGCGAATCGGCTTGAGACGCCGAGCCGGTTCATGATGGCGGTGATGTGCCGGCGGACGGTAGTGGTACTCATCCCTGTCTGCCGGCCGATCTTGGCATCGGTCAGGCCCGCAGCCATCAACTCAAGGACCGCCTGGTGGGCCGGTGTCAGCCGGTCCGCCGGCGTTACGGGGCGCTGTGCTTTGAGCGGGGTCGCCCGGTCCCAGAGCATCTCGAAGTACTCCCGCAACGCGGCGATGATGACCGGGGCCCGTACCACCAACGCCCCGGCCGTGCCGGTCGGGGTTATCGGGAGCATGGCGGTGGTCTGGTCCGCGAGCTTCATCTTCATCGGAACCACCGGCAGTAGCCGCGCTTCTTCCCCCGCCTCGGCGCACGTCCTGATGACCCGCCGGGCGACCGGATCCTCCATGGCAGCCGCGTCGTAGATGGACCGGCACCGCACCCGGCCGCCGAACGCGGGCAGCGGCGGCTGGGCGAAGTCCTCGGTCAGCGGCATCTCGGTATGCAGGTTCTCCAGCGTCATCCAGTCCTTCCGCGCAGTGTTAACCAGCGACGCCGACAACTCGCTGATCTCGGCCCGGTCAGAGACGACAGCCACCAGATGCTCGGGGAATCGGTCATTCATGCCGACGCCGAACCTTGCCTGCGCATCGGCGAGCCGCCGCTGCCCGTCGAGAAGGAGTTCCTGGTCGCGGGCGAGCTGACTTTGGTGACCAGCCAGGACCCCTTGCAGCGCCAGGTCCGGGGACGCGGGCCGCAACCACGCCGGATCGGCCGGCGTGTGCGGCTGGACGTGCGCCATGCCCCAGCTGGTAAGCGTCTCCACCAGCACGGCGTCGCCGACGAGGGACTCGGCCTGGTCTTTGGAGCACCCGTTCTGGGCGAGGAGCCGGTCATAGGCCTTGATGACCTCGGCAGGCACTAGCCCCTCGAACAAGCCCTTGATACTGGAACGGGCAGTGCCGGCTACCACCAGTCGGCCCCCCTGACGGGGCGACGGGCATGCCATGCAGAGCTGAGGTCAGCCACGGACCATGGTTCAGCACTGCATAAAGGGTCGACGTCGCGGTGCTCAGGGGAGCAACGTTCCCGTGCCCTTCTCCGAACATGCAGACCGTCGGCAAGGCGGCTCGGGAAGCTGTGGACAGCCAAGTTGAGCAGCGCAGGTCCCTGTCCCTTCTCGCTCATGGCGGCGCGCGCCGGGATCCCGGTCAGCCCCTCCCGGGCGCTCCGCCTGCCCGGCGCCGGAGGTGATTCACACCTTCACGTCGCGCATCACGTGGATCCATGCAAGCCGGCCATCACCGGTGTCGCACAGCGTCCGCTCGGATCTCCGACAATTTGCCGACAAACCCTGACAGCCGGAACGGTCGGCCTGCGCGCTATCCGAAGCAACGACCCGACCCGAGAGGCTTCTTTCATGAACGGACCAGCACTCCGGCCGGCAGATATGTGAGTTTGGCGACCATACTGAAAGCGTGATGGCGCCTGATGGTCGACGAGAGCAGGTGCTGGGAATCCTTCGGCGAAGCCGCGTGCCACTGGATGACGACCAGATAGCCGACGCGGCACAGATGAACCGCGTCTACGTCAACATGATCTGCCGACAACTGGCCACGGACAAGCTCATCACCCGCAGCCACGGCACCGAGGGCAAGCTGGTGAATGTCGCGGCCGACCAGGACCAGCTCGCAGACCTGGGGCTGATGACGGACAACTGGCCAGAAGATGGGGCTCCCCGGCGGCGGCCGCAGTCACGCCAACGGGCGGCAGACCGGCAAGCTGAGCGGATTCAGGAACTCATCACCAGCTTTGCCGACTGTGTCACGACGTTCGAAGCCAACCAGGCCTTCCCCGGCCCGAGCCTGTACTTCCACCTGCGGGCCATCGAACGGCGGCGAGGGCACCAGACAGTCAGCTCCCTGCTCGACGACAACCTGTTCCTCGAATACGTCTACGCGGTCCTGCCCGCCTGGGGCATGCACAGGATGGGCCCGATGCCGGCAAAGGTCGGCGACTTCACGCAGATCACCACCGCCCTCAGGGAAAAAGCACCAGCGCTGGAACAACTGTGGCCGCTCCGCATCACGACGCTCGGCCCGCCGGCAGCACGCGAGGCCGCTGCAATCGCCTGGGAGGTCATCGCACACGCCAAGGTAAGTACGTCACGAACGCAGATCGTCGCGGGCAGCAAGTTCCTCCACCACATCCTTCCCGACCTCGTCCCTCCCATCGACCGCCAGTACACCTTCAATTTCTTCACCGGCCAGAAGATGGTGACCAGCGACCAGGCCGCCTTCCTGGACTGGTTCCCGAAGCTGACGGACATCGGGGCACGCTGCCGGAAGCCGATCCATGAAGCAATCAGCCGGGGCGGCTTCATGGCCACCGGAGAGGCGAAGGTCATCGACAACGCCATCATGGGCTTGATGCAGCGGCGCCGGTCCCGGGCAAGCGAAGACGATCGGCTTTCTCCGTAGGTGGCCGCGTCGCGGGATCTTCAGGCGAGGGGGATGTCGGCGCGGGTCTGCCATTCGTAGAGGTGCTCGTCACGGCCCAAGACGATCAGCTGCACATCAGCAATCTCGACGCTGACCGGCGCTAGCGGCGGGTCAAGCGTTTTGATGTAGGGCTCCATCGGGCCGTCGGAGTTGCTGTAGGCGACGCTGACATGGGGGGTCCAGCCGTCGGACTCGGTGAGATGCTCTGGTCCGCGTGCCGCGGCTATGGCGTCACGGAGGACCCTGCGGACCGGTGTCAGGGCATCGGCTGGGTGGACTTCCAGCCGGAGCACCTCGGGATCGATGATCGCGGGGCCCATGCTTACCGTCACACAGCGAACCACCGCGAGCCGTTCGCGGGCAGCGTCGATGATCGCTTCGAGTTCGGTGTCCGGGACCTCGTCGGTGAACCCGACCCCTTGCGTGGTGAGGTGCAGCCACCGGCGGGGGATCAGGTCCATGCCCGGTAGGCCGGTCAGCCGTGCCTGGTAGGCGTCAATGAGCGCGTGCAGGTCGGCCTGGTTGCCGAACGTGAAATGCCAGGTGTACATGCGCCGGCCGGGGTGCCAGCCAGGACGCCACCACCAGTGATCTCGCATACGCTCCGGGTCCGGGGTCATGATGGCCCGGCCGGCAGCGCCCGCGTGGTGATCGCCTGCGCCCGGTAGCCGGCGATGTGCTGCCTCAATGCGGCCACCTCGGTACTCCTTGCGTACTGGCGCTGGGTGAGCCGCGCATCGACCTCTCCGAGCCTGGTGGTGAGTGTTGCCAGGCGCTGCTCCGGCGGCATCGCGAGGATGGGTGCAAGCTCGCTCGCAGCGCCGTCCACCCGTCCGGCAAGCAGGTGAGCGATACCTGCGCCGATGCGGATCTGCGCCCAGGTGCCGTATGCCCAGGGCTCCCCCCGGGCATACGCGTCCCGGGCCGTTTCTGCCTCGGCCAGCGCCGCCGCCGGATCACCCGCCCGCAGGTGGACGCCCATCGCGTAGTTGGCCTGCCTCGCGTACCCGCATGCCCACAGCCCGACCGGCTCGTGCGTGGTGGTGATCTC
>OCZT010003306.1_pt1 | contig 16478 bp, 19 predicted proteins | sample 1539031 | NCBI WGS metagenome assembly OCZT01 (sample SAMEA3539308, study PRJEB22396) | soil metagenome | biome: tundra; feature: field; material: soil | place: USA | collected 2010-05 | depth 0.15 m | reverse complement strand
TATTATGGCCCGCGGCGGATCTGTCACTATCGCCACTGGCGCCACCACCATTGGCGCCATCACCACCATCGACATCATCGCTTCCACGCTTATTGGTGAGACTGGAAACGATGGCTGAAATGAAACAGGCGCCCGATGGGCGCCTGTTTTGTATCTGCCGCGACGCAATGTTGCCGCCGTTAATCCCAACTCTTGAATTTCCAGGGTCTGAGCTTCCATGGCGTCAGCGTCTCGATGCGCCACTGTTCCCACCGGTCCGTCGGCCAGTGGCTGAGACGCGATCTTTCCTTGACGTCGGGCTCCACGATGGCGCGCGGGATGATCCTGCGCCGGGTCTGGCGCGTCGCCGCGGCGATCATGTCGACGAATTCAGACTTATCGGCCACGGCTCGCTCCTGCGAAACGTTCGCAGGCCCAGTTTGCTCCCAACTGCTTAACGAGTAGCTTCGAGAATGCCTCGACTTTGAAGCAAGGGGGCCCTACCGCCACTCCCTGATGTCGACGAAATGCCCGGCGATGGCCGCCGCGGCCGCCATCGCCGGCGAGACCAGATGGGTGCGGCCTTTAAAACCCTGGCGGCCCTCGAAATTGCGGTTCGAGGTCGAGGCGCAGCGTTCTTCCGGCAACAGTTTGTCGGGATTCATCGCCAGGCACATCGAGCAGCCCGGCTCGCGCCATTCGAATCCGGCCTTGATGAAAATCTTGTCGAGGCCTTCGGCTTCGGCCTGCGCCTTCACAAGGCCCGAGCCCGGCACGATCATCGCATTGAGATTGCCGTTGACGGTCTTGCCGGCGACCACCTTCGCCGCCGCGCGCAGATCCTCGATCCGGCCGTTGGTGCAGGAGCCGATGAAAATGCGGTCGAGCTTGATGTCGGTGATCCTGGTGCCGGCCTTGAGGCCCATATAATTCAGCGCGCGATGTTTCGACAGCCTTTTCGCTTCATCGGCGATCTGGTCGGGATCCGGCACCACGCCTGTGATCGACACCACGTCTTCCGGCGAGGTGCCCCAGGTCACGATCGGCGGCAGCTTGGCGGCATCCAGCCTGATCTCGTGATCGAAATGCGCGCCGTCGTCGGAGCGCAGCGTTTCCCAGTAGCGCATCGCGGCGTCCCAGGTTTCGCCCTTCGGCGACATCGGGCGGCCGTTCAGAAACTCGAAGGCCTTTTCGTCGGGCGCGATCAGACCGGCGCGGGCGCCGCCCTCGATCGACATGTTGCAGACCGTCATGCGGCCTTCCATGCTGAGCGCGCGGATCGCGTCGCCGGCATATTCCAGCACATAGCCGGTGCCGCCGGCGGTACCGATTTCGCCGATGATCGCGAGAATGATGTCCTTGCCGGTAACGCCGTCGGGCAATACGCCGTCGACGATGGCGCGCATGTTCTTGGCTTTTTTCTGGATCAGGGTTTGCGTCGCCAGCACATGTTCGACTTCCGAAGTGCCGATGCCATGCGCCAGCGCGCCGAACGCGCCGTGCGTGGAAGTGTGGCTGTCGCCGCAGACGATGGTGGTGCCGGGCAGCGTAAAACCCTGCTCGGGGCCGATGACGTGCACGATGCCCTGACGCTTGTCGAATTCGTTGTAATATTCGATGCCGAATTCGCGGGCGTTCTGCGCCATCACCCGCATCTGCTCGATGCTTTCCGGATCCGGATTGGGTTTGGAACGGTCGGTGGTGGGTATGTTGTGGTCGACCACGGCCAGCGTCTTCTCCGGCGCGTGAACCTTGCGGCCGGTGGTGCGCAGACCTTCGAAGGCCTGCGGCGAGGTCACCTCGTGGACGAGATGGCGGTCGATATAGAGCAGGCAGGTGCCGTCATCGGCCTCGTGAACCAGATGATCGTTCCAGATTTTGTCGTACAGCGTGGTCGGCTTGGACATGAGCGTAAGCCCTTAAGAAGATTGCGTGAGCAGGGGAGCGCGGATAGGCGCGAACAATCGAAACGCCGGCGCGGCATTACCGCGCGCGTGAAAGTCCTGAAGTCGCCGAGGTCGTAAATCTTCCGAAGAAGCGGCCGGGCAAGCGGCAGCGATCGTCGATCACGATTCGACTGGCGATCCCTGAGGCGATGCTGGTCTGATCTGGAACCATGCCATTTTCTAACACACTGCCGGCCATCGCGACAATCAATCGATGGGCGGCAGACATGGCTTAGATAGTGTGGCACAACAAAAAAGCGCGGGGTGAGCCCGCGCCTTTCGTCAAATCCATTGCTGCGGAAGTTACTCGCCGACGGCGGCAGCGGCGGCCTGCGGGCGGTCCGTCTTCTTCTCGACGATGCGGGCCGACTTGCCGCGCAGATTGCGCAGGTAATACAGCTTGGCGCGGCGCACCTTGCCGCGGCGCACCACGGTGATCGAGTCGATCATCGGCGACATCACCGGGAATACCCGTTCGACGCCTTCGCCGTAGGAGATCTTGCGCACCGTAAAACTCTCATTGAGCCCGCCGCCGGAACGGCCGATGCAGACGCCCTCATAGGCCTGAACGCGCGAGCGATCGCCTTCGACCACCTTGACGTTGACGATCACGGTGTCGCCCGGTCCGAATTCCGGAATGGTCTTGCCGGCGGACAATTTGTCGAACTGCTCTTTTTCGAGCTCTTGAATGAGGTTCATCGCAAAATCTCCATCGGCGGCGCGCCCAAGCCTGCAAGGCGCGGGCTGCGCGAACGTCCATCTATCCTGCCATTGCGCGGATTTGGCGCCCGTATACGGCAAAGGCTGAGCGTTGTCACCCTTCCGTCGGGCTTTTTGGACGTTTTTGGCCCCTGGTCCTGGCGGCCCAGAGATCGGGCCGCCGCGCCCTGGTCAGGGCCTCGGCCTCGGCCCGGCGCCAGGCCGCGACCCGGGCGTGGTCGCCTGAAGTGAGGATTTCCGGGATCGGCTGGCCCTCGAACTGCTGCGGGCGGGTATATTGCGGGTATTCCAGCAGGCCGTCGGAAAAGCTTTCGTCGGCTCCTGAGCTGAGTTTTCCCATCACGCCGGGCAGCAGCCGGACGCAGGCGTCGATCAGCGCAAAGGCTGCGATTTCGCCGCCCGACAGCACATAATCCCCGACGGATACTTCCTCGAGCCGGCGGGCCTCGATGACCCGCTGGTCGATGCCTTCGAACCGGCCGCAGACGATCAGTGGCCCGGGCCCGGCGGCGAGTTCCACGACCCGGGACTGGGCCAATGGCCGACCCCGCGGGCTCATCAGCAGGCGTGGCCGGTCCGCAGCGACATCCGCCGCATCGATGGCGGCCGCCAGCACGTCGGCGCGCAGCACCATGCCGGGGCCACCGCCCGCCGGGGTATCATCGACACTGCGATGTCGGTCAGTGGCCGAGTCCCGGATATCCCGCGCCTCCAAAGTCCAGAGGCCTGCCGCCAGCGCCTTGCCCGCGAGGCTGACGCCAAGCGGACCCGGGAACATCTCCGGAAACAGCGTCAGCACGGTCGCGCGCCAGGGTTTTGCTTTGGCGGCCATGTTCAAGCCTCCGCGTCAGCGGGACCGTCGCCCTCGATCTCCGCGGGCAATTCGATGACCACGCGTCCGCTCGCGAGATCGACTGACGGCACCACGGCGCTGGTGAACGGCAGCAGCATCGTCGCGCCCTGCGGCGGCGCGATTTCGATAATATCGCCGGCGCCGAAATTGTGGATCGCGGTGACGCGGCCGAGCGGCTGATTCGCGGCGGTCACCGCGGCAAGCCCGATCAGGTCGGCGTGGTAATACTCGTTTTCGCTGGTCGCAGGCAGCTTGTCGCGGGCGATGTACAGCTCGACGCCGTTGAGCCGCTCGGCATCCTCGCGCGTCGCGATGCCTTTCAGCGTCGCGACCAGATGGCCCTTCGCCTCGCGGGCGGTCGCGACTTCAAACGAACGCGCGCCGTCTTTCGTTGCCAGGGAGCCGTACTGCATCACGGCAAGCGGGTCTTCGGTGAAGGTCCACAGCTTCACCGCGCCGCGCACGCCATGCGCGGCGCCGATCCGGGCGATGCAGATTTGTGCCGCCATCGCCGCGCGCCGTTGCGCTTACTTCTTGGCTGCTGCTGCTGCGGCGGCAGCCGTCTTGGCGGCCGCTGCGGTAGCCGTTGCAGCCGTGGCGGCGGCTTCGGCGTTGGCCTTGCGTTCCTTGCGCGGCACGGCCTTTTCCGGATTGTTGCGCGCGGCGCGCTTGGCGACACCGGCGGCATCGAGGAAACGCGACACCCGATCCGACGGCTGCGCGCCCTTGGCGAGCCAGCCCTTGACCTTGTCCATGTCGAGCTTCAGCCGCGCCTCGCTGTCCTTCGGCAGCAGCGGATTGAAATGGCCGAGACGTTCGATGAAGCGGCCGTCACGGGGATAACGCGAATCGGCGACGACGACGTGATAGACGGGACGCTTCTTGGTGCCTGCGCGTGCGAGGCGGATAACGACTGACATTTGGTTCTCCTGGTGACTGTTAGATTGAAAGTGGTCGATCTGGTGAAAGCGGGGTCCGTCACCCTGAGGTGCGCGCGACCTCTTGTCGTGCGCCTCGAAGGGCGGCGGACCGCGGCACGCGCGGCCATCCTTCGAGGCTTGCCGCCAGCGCGGCCTCGCACCTCAGGATGACGACGGGCCCGCGGGATGTTCTCATTTCTTCTTCCCCAATCCGGGGAAGCCGCCGAGGCCCGGCAGACCAGGCTTGCCGCTGAGACCGGTAAGTCCCGGCAAGTTCGGCAGACCCGAGGGGAGATCCTTTGGCAGCGCGGGCATGCCGCCCGGCCCGGCACCAGCAGGCATTTTCTCCGCCAACGCCTTCATCTGCTCGGGCGACGGCATGCCGCCGCCAAAGCCCATCGCCTGCGCGATGCCGGCCATCGGGCCGCGCTTGCCCGAACCCATGGCCTTCATCATGTCGGCCATGTTCCGGTGCATCTTCAGGAGCTTGTTGACTTCCTCGACCTTGAGGCCGGCGCCGGCGGCGATGCGCTTCTTGCGGCTGGCCTTGAGGATATCGGGATTCTTGCGCTCCTGCCGCGTCATCGAATCGATCACCGCGACCTGACGCTTCAAAATCTTGTCGTCTATCCCCGCATTCGCGATCTGGTTCTTCATCTTGGCGATGCCGGGCATCATGCCCATCAGCCCGCTGATGCCGCCCATATTCGCCATCTGCAGCAATTGCTCGCGCATGTCGGAAAGGTCGAACTGGCCCTTGCGCATCCTCTCGGCAGTGCGCGCGGCTTTTTCCGCGTCGATGTTCGCGGCGGCTTTTTCCACCAGCGACACCACGTCGCCCATGCCGAGGATGCGGCCGGCGATCCGGCTCGGATGAAAATCTTCCAGCGCGTCGGTTTTTTCGCCGGTGCCGATCAGCTTGATCGGCTTGCCGGTGACCGCGCGCATCGACAGTGCGGCGCCGCCGCGGCCGTCGCCGTCGACCCGCGTCAGCACGATGCCGGTGAGGCCGACGCGCTCGTCGAAGGCGCGCGCCAGATTGACCGCGTCCTGGCCGGTCAGCGCGTCCGCGACCAGCAGCACTTCATGCGGATTGGCTGATGTCTTGATCTCGGCGGCTTCCGCCATCATTTCTTCGTCGAGCGTGGTGCGCCCGGCGGTGTCGAGCAGCACCACGTCGTAACCGCCGAGTTTGGCGGCTTCCAGCGCGCGGCGCGCGATCTGCGGCGGCATCTGTCCGGCCACGATCGGCAGCGTGTCGACGCCGACATCGCGGCCGAGCACCGCGAGCTGCTCCATCGCCGCCGGGCGGCGCACGTCGAGCGAGGCCATCAGCACCTTGCGCTTGTCGCGCTGGGTCAGGCGGCGGCCGAGTTTTGCTGTGGTGGTGGTCTTGCCGGAGCCCTGCAGGCCGACCATCATGATCGCGACCGGCGGCACGGCGTTGAGGTCGATGGTCTGGCCGTCGGAGCCGAGCGTGGCGATCAGTTCGTCGTGGACGATCTTCACCACCATCTGGCCTGGTGTCACCGACTTGACCACGGTGGCGCCGATCGCCTGCTCGCGGACCTTTTCGGTGAAGCTTCTGACCACGTCGAGCGAGACGTCGGCCTCCAGCAGCGCGCGGCGCACCTCGCGCATCGCGGCATCGACGTCGGCTTCGGTTAGCGACCCGCGCCGCGTCAGCCGATCGAGAATGCCACCAAGCTTTTCCGACAGATTGTCGAACACGTCAGCTTTTCCTTCGTCATGCCCGTCGTGGGCACCGCATTTCTCAAGTAGTTGCCGTCATACCCCGCGAAAGCGGGGTATCCAGTACGCCGCAGCTTCTCGGTTCAAGCGAGCTGCTCTGGGATACTGGATCACCCGCTTTCGCGGGTGATGACGGCCTGTTGTGTCTCGGCACAGCGCCGAGGCGATATTCCAAACACTTTTGCGCCCGAGGGCGCATCGCGCTGTCGGGCGTTGACCTCCGGCCTCTGGGGCCGGGCGGCGGGTCGAAAAGAACGTCTTTCCGAGAAGTGCGGCGGTTAAACCCCCGCAGCCCCCGAAAGTCAAGAAAAGTGAGTGAAAAACGGCATTTTGCTGATCCCGCCGGTCGTCTCACCCCCTTGCCGAAACTCGGGTTTTGAGGCCAATCGGGCCATGAGTATGAAAACCCATGCCGGACCGGTATCCGATCATTTCGACGGTGCGCGATTTTTCGATCCGGATGGCGTGCCGCCGAGATCGCTTCGCGAGGTGCTGCGCTGGCAGTTTGGCCCCGGCAGGCAGCGGCAGGCCTGGCCTGTGTGGGCGCCGAGCCCGCACGCCGACACGCCGCCGACGCGCGTCAGCGGCGAGAAGGCACGGTTGTCGTTCGTCGGCCACGCCAGCTGGCTGATCCAGGCCGCCGGTGTGAACATCCTGATTGATCCGATGTGGTCGGCGCGCGCGTCGCCGGTCAGCTGGGCCGGACCGAAGCGACGCAACGATCCCGGCATTGCGTTCGACGCGCTGCCTCCGATCGATGCCGCGCTGGTATCGCACGGCCACTACGATCATCTCGACCTCGCGACGCTGTCGAAGCTCGCCGCGAAATTCTCGCCGCGCGTGATCACGCCGCTCGGCAACGATGCGATCATGCGTGGCGCCGACGGCGCTGTTCGCGCCGAGGCGTTCGACTGGCACGACCGCGTCGAACTTGGCAACGGCATCGCGGTGACGCTGGTGCCGACGCGGCATTGGTCGGCGCGCGGACTGTTCGATCGCAACAGGGCGCTGTGGGCAAGTTTTGTCATGGAGACGCCGGCGGGCAAGATCTACATCGTCTGCGATTCCGGCTACGGCGAGGGCATACATTTCCGCCGTGTCGCCGAAGCGCATGGGCCGCTTCGTTTGGCGATTCTGCCGATTGGCGCCTATGAGCCGCGCTGGTTCATGCGCGACCAGCACATGAACCCGTCCGACGCCGTGAAGGCGCTGGCCGACTGCGGCGCAGAGCAGGCGCTGGCGCATCATCACGGTACCTTTCAGCTCACCGACGAAGCCATCGGCGCGCCGGTCGCCGCGTTGCATGCAGCACTTGATGAAGCAAAAATTCCGCGCCAGCGTTTTGTGGCGCTGCAGCCTGGGCAGGTGGTGGAGATTTAATCTCGTCGTCCCGGCGTTCGCCGGGACGACGCATCATTGCGCCGATTTGATCGCCCAGGACACGCTGACAGTCACCTGAAGCGTCTCTTCGCCCTGTGCCACCGGTGCTGACGCCGCCATGCCGACCGCCATCTTGCGATAGGGCATCGGGCCGGGGGAACCTTCCTCCGAGATGCTGAGCGGCGCGCCAAGCGTGACGCCGGCGGCCTTCGCATAGATCTCGGCCTTGCGGCGGGCGTCGGCCACAGCCTGTTCGCGGGCCTCATCGAGTAGTTTCGACGCGTTAGACACCATGAAATTGATGCCGCCGATATCATTCGCGCCCGCGCCCACCAGCGTGTCGATCACGTTTGCGAGCTTGGTGACGTCGCGCAGCCGGATCGTCACCCGATTGCTGGCGCGGTAGCCGACGATGGCGGAGGGGCCGGGGCGGTTCGGCGCGCTTTGCGGCTGCAGCGACAGCCGCGAGGTCTGGAAATCCTTTTCGGCGATGCCGGCGCCCTTCAGCGCCTGCAGCACCTTGCCCATCGCCGCGTTGTTGGCCTCGGAGGCCTCGCGCGCGGTCTTGGCCTCCGACGTGACGCCGGCCTCGATCTGCGCCAGATCGGGCGCCGCCGATACGGTGGCCTCGCCGGTGACCGAAATCATCGCCGGGAGCGCGGTCTGCGCCAGCGCGGGCGCGGCCAGCAGCGTGCCCGCGGCGATGACGGCGGCCAGAGCGGTGCGATGTTTCATGAGTCTCACTTCAGCGGCACATAGACATTGATCACCAGCTTGTCCTCCGCGGTTTTCAGCGGGTCGGTGATGTATTCCTCGATGAAGGTGTCCTTGGCCTCGAGCTTCTTGTCGTCGAGATGATTGGTGATGGCCTCATAGGTGTTGTCCATGTTGTCGTAGGAGCCGCGATGGACAAATTTCAGCGCCTTGCCCTCCGGCGATTTGCCCATGCTCATGTCCTTGGTCAGATTCTTCGGATCCTGATCGACCGGAATTTCCGCGAGGAATGTGAAGCCGGTATCGTCGGTGGACGTATAGACGATCATCGGATTGCCGGCGCGCTTGATGCCCTGCTTGTCGAGCAACGCTGACAGCGACTTGAACGAATCGATCAACGTGTCGAACGCCGAATCCCAGTTGGCGTTGCCCTTGATGAGGACAACTGCTTTCGGGGTCAACGTGATTTCCTCGCCGAACGGGTCTGCGGTCTGAACCGGCGCGGCAGCCGGGGGCGGTGTCGCCGGCGTCTCCGCGGCCGCAGGCGGGGTTGCAGGAGCGGCCGGGGGGCTGGCTGCCGGAGCCGGGATTGCTGTCGGCGCCGGGGCGGGTGTTGCCGACGCGGCAGGTGCCGGCGTCGCCGGCGTGCTCGCCGCGGGAGGAGCCGCAGGTGGCGGCGATTGCGCCAGGGCGGCGGCGATTCCTAACGAAATCGCCGCTGCCGGGATCAGCGCGACCAGGGCAAGGCGGAAAGAGCTGATACAATTCATTCGATATTCTCCATGACCCCATCAAGCGGTCGCGTCTTGCTTGAGTGTCCCGGTTCACGTCAGCGAAGACGACGCTATTCTAACATGCAGACCGGGCTTCGTCCCATGACAGATACGTCATGGCCTCCCTGCCCCGGCGAAGGTAGCCGACACAGATTCACCACACTGGCCAATCCGCCAGTATTCGCCATATAAGACAGGCATAAATCGGGAAATTTCATGAGCGCGCTCGCCAATCATGCGTTTGCCAAGATGAACGGCATCGGCAACGAAATCGTCGTGGTCGATCTGCGCGACCAGCCCGCCGCTGTCACGGCCGAGGACGCGCGCGCGGTAGCCTCGCCTGCGGGGGTGCATTACGACCAGTTGATGGTGCTGCAGCCGCCGCGCCTGCAGGGCACCGAGGCCTTCATCCGCATCTATAACAATGACGGCTCGGAAGTCGCCGCCTGCGGCAACGGCATGCGCTGCGTGGCGCGCCGGCTGTTCGAGAACACCGGCCAATCCCAAGCCACTTTCGAGACCATGGCCGGGCTCCTGAATTGCTGGCGGGGGCCGTCTGACGATCTCTACACCGTCGACATGGGTCCGCCGAAATTCGGCTGGAAGGATATTCCGCTGGCGGAAGAGTTTCGCGACACCCGCTCGATCGAGCTGCAGATCGGTCCGATCGACGCGCCGGTGCTGCACACGCCGTCCGTGGTCAGCATGGGCAATCCGCATGCGATCTTCTGGGTCGATGACGTCAACGCCTACGATCTCGCCCGCTTCGGGCCGCTGCTGGAAAACCACCCGATCTTTCCGGAGCGCGCCAACATCACGCTGGCGCATATCGTCGATCGCGACCACATCACGATCCGCACCTGGGAGCGCGGCGCCGGGCTGACCATGGCCTGCGGCTCGGCGGCCTGCGCCACCGCGGTGGCCGCGGCGCGGCTGAAGCGCGCCAATCGCATCGTGCAGATATCGCTGCCCGGCGGCGAACTCTCGATCGAATGGCGCGAGCGGGATGACCACGTCTTGATGACGGGGACCGCGACGTTTGAGTATGAAGGCCGCTTCGATCCCGCGCTGTTTGCGTCTGTCGCGTGAGATGAGCATCGACATCGTCACCTTCGGCTGCCGCCTCAACGCCTTCGAATCCGAAGTGATCGCCCGCGAGGCGGAGAGCGCCGGGCTCACCGAGACCATCGTCATCAATAGTTGCGCGGTCACCAATGAGGCTGTGGCGCAGGCGCGGCAATCGATCCGCCGGCTGAAGCGCGAGCGGCCGGAAGCGCGGATCGTGGTCACCGGCTGCGCGGCGCAGACCCAACCCCTGATGTTCGCAGGCATGGCCGAGGTCGATCGCGTTATCGGCAATGACGACAAGATGCGCGGCGAGGCGTGGCGCGCCGCCCGCACGGCGCTGGATGCCGGGACAGGTTTCGGCATTGCGCAGAGTGAAAAGATCGCGGTCGCCGACATCATGGCGGTCAGGGAGATGGCGCCGCATCTCGTGGAAGGATTTCAGAAGGGCCTGCCGCGGGTGTTCGTACAGGTGCAGAACGGCTGCGATCATCGCTGCACGTTCTGCATTATCCCCTATGGCCGCGGCAATTCGCGCTCGGTGCCGATGGGCGCGGTGGTCGAGCAGGTCCGCGCGCTGATCGAGCGCGGCCACGCCGAAATCGTGCTGACCGGTGTCGATCTGACAAGTTACGGCGCCGATCTGCCGGGCGCGCCGAAGCTCGGCCAACTGACAAAACAGATCCTGCGGCACGTGCCGGAATTGAAACGATTGCGGATTTCATCGATCGATCAGGTCGAGGTCGACCGCGACCTGCTCGACGTGATCGCGGACGATGAACGTTTGATGCCGCATCTGCATCTGTCGCTGCAGTCCGGCGACGATCTGATTTTGAAGCGGATGAAGCGGCGGCATTGCCGTGACGATGCGGTTCAGTTTTGCGCGCAGGTGCGGCGGCTGCGGCCGGACATCGCGCTCGGCGCCGATATCATCGCGGGCTTTCCGACCGAGACCGAGGAAATGTTCGCGCGCTCGCAGGACCTGGTGGAAGCGTGCGATCTGACTTTCCTGCATGTGTTTCCTTATTCACCGCGTCCGGGCACGCCGGCGGCGCGGATGCCGCAGGTATCGGGCGAAACGGTCAGGGAACGCGCCAAACGGCTGCGCGCGACCGGCGAGGCCGCCTTGCAAAAGCGGTTGGTGTCGGAGTTGGGCAGTACGCGGCAGGTGTTGATCGAGAGCGTCACGCAGGGCCGCACCGAACATTTCTTGCCGGTGGCGATTGCGGGCGAAGCGCCCGGCGCGGTGCGGACGCTAACGATCACCGGGAATGATGGCGCACGGTTGACGGTGTGAGGCGTACACCGTGTCGCCTCCCATCAGCTGTCATCGCCCGGCTTGACCGGTTGAATCCGCCCAGTACGCCGCGGCTTTAGTGCTTAAGCCACCAGCTTCTCTGGAATACTGGATCATCCGCTTTCGCGGATGATGACGGTTAGCAGCTGCTGCGCTCGCGCGCCTTCACTCCCCGTTCCACCCGCACGCCCTGAGCCGCTCGTACAAATGCGCCGGCGCCGGTGCGATCACGCGCACCGGGTCCTTGTTCTTCGAGATCGGGATCACGATCTCGCGGGAATGCAGATGCAGGCTCGGCTCGCCGAAGCGCGGACCGTTGCCGTAGATATTGTCGCCGACGATCGGCCAGCCCATCGCGGCTGAGTGAACGCGCAATTGATGGGTGCGGCCGGTGACCGGTTCGAGCGCGAGCCAGGTGAGGCCGTCGCCGCGTCCCAGCACCTTCCAGTTGGTGACCGCCGTCTGCCCTTCCGGATCGGGCTTCTGCCACCAGCCGCGCTCGGCGTTGAGACGGCCGAGCGGCATGTCGATGGTGCCCTCGTCCTCGGCCGGGCCGCCTTCGACCACCGCCCAGTAGGTCTTGGAAATCCTGCCATGCTTGAACAACAGGCCCAGCGACGCCGTCGCCTTGCGGTGGCGCCCCAGCACGAGGCAGCCGGAAGTATCGCGGTCGAGCCGGTGGGCGAGAACCGGCGGACGCGGCAGCCCGAACCGCAGCGCGTCGAAGGAGGACTCCAGATTGGCGCCGCCCTTGGGGCCGCGATGCACCGGCAACCCCGCGGGCTTGTCGATCACCAGCATCAGGCCGTCGCGATGGAGCACGCGCGCCTGAATTTCATCCGCGGTCAGTTCCGGTATATCGACGCGTTCGTTGTGACTTTCGCTCATGGCGCGAAACCGCTAACACACCCCCAACATGAACGATACCACTCCGGAAAAGACAAAATTGAGCTGGTGGCGGCGGCTGTCCAGCGGCCTGAAGCGCACGTCAAGTTCGCTCGGGACGGCCGTGGCCGATCTCGTCACCAAGCGCAAGCTCGACCGCGCGATGCTCGACGATATCGAGGACGTGCTGCTGCGCGCCGATTTGGGAACCGAGGTGGCGGCGCGCATCGCCGCCGCGGTCGGCGTCGGCCGTTACGACAAGACGATCTCGGCGGATGACGTGAAGTCAGTTGTCGCGACCGAAGTCGAGAAGGTTCTTGCGCCGGTGGCGAAGCCGCTGGAGATCGACGAGACGCAAAAACCGTTCGTCATTCTCGTCGTCGGCGTCAACGGTTCCGGCAAAACCACCACCATCGGCAAACTTGCGGCCAAGCTTTCCGCCGAAGGCCGCAAGGTGATGCTGGCAGCCGGCGACACCTTTCGCGCGGCCGCGATCGAGCAGCTGAAGATCTGGGGCGAGCGCACCAAATCGCCGGTTATCGCGGGCGCGCAGGGCTCGGATTCCGCAAGCCTTGCCTTCAATGCCCTGACCGCGGCGCGCGAGGGAAAGCTCGACGTGCTCCTGATCGACACCGCAGGAAGGCTGCAGAACAAGGCCGAACTGATGAACGAGCTCGAAAAGGTCGTCCGTGTCATCAAGAAGGTCGATGGGTCGGCGCCGCATGCCGTGCTGCTGGTGCTCGACGCCACGGTGGGGCAAAATGCGCTGTCGCAGGTCGAGGCGTTTCATCGTACCGCAGGGGTCACGGGCCTGGTAATGACAAAGCTCGACGGCACCGCGCGTGGCGGCATCCTGGTGGCGCTTGCCGAAAGGCACAGGCTGCCGGTGCACTTCATCGGCGTCGGCGAGGGCATCGACGATCTCGCGCCGTTCACCGCGCGGGAGTTCGCGCAGGCGATCGCAGGGATCGAATAGACTTCATCCTTCGAGACGCGCGCACGTGCGCGCTCCTCAGGATGAGGGAAAAGCGACACGGGATGTCCTCATCCTGAGGAGGTGCGAAGCACCGTCTCGAAGGATGGGGACGAGATGAATCGGATGGATCGAACGATGGACAAGACCGCGCCGCATCCTTTGTTCAAGCTCGCGACCGAACTCGGTCCGCTGATTATTTTTTTCCTCGCCAACGCCAAGTTCAACCTGTTCGTCGCCACCGGGGCGTTCATGGTGGCCATCGTGGCCGCGATGATCGCGTCTTACGTGGTGACGCGACACGTACCCATCATGGCGCTGGTCACCGGCGTCATCGTCATCGTGTTCGGCACGCTGACCCTGGTGCTGCACGACGAAACCTTCATCAAGGTCAAGCCCACCATCATCTACGGCCTGTTCGCCGCGATCCTGGGTGGCGGCCTGCTGTTCGGCCGCTCGTTCATCGCCATCATGTTCGATCAGATGTTCAATCTCACGCCGCAAGGTTGGCGTATCCTGACCCTGCGCTGGGCGCTGTTCTTTTTCGGAATGGCGATCCTGAACGAAATCATCTGGCGTACCCAGACCACCGACTTCTGGGTTGCGTTCAAGGCGTTCGGCGTGATTCCGCTGACGATGGCTTTTGCGATCACGCAGATGCCGCTGACCAGGCGCTACCATCTGGAACCCGTGTCGCTGGAAGCGAGCGAGGCGGAGGCCGGCGACGTGACCAAGGGGTGAGCACTGGCATTCTTCTCCCTCCCCCGCTTGCGGGGGAGGATTGGGGTGGGGGCGCCTGAAACGCTGATGTTGCGTTGTGGATACCTCTTCCCCCACCCGCCGCGCTCTGGCGCGCAATTGCGCTGCCGAGCGCGTCGACCTCCCCCGCAAGCGGGAGAGGTGAAAGAAAAAAGATCAGTTCACTTCTGCTTGGCGATGATCTTGTCCTTGATGCCGTCATAGGTCTTCTGCGGGACGATATTCTTCTGCACCAGCTCGTCCTTGCCCTTGTAGGGACGGCCCTTGATGATCGCCGCGGAATAGGCCTTGCCGATCCCCGGCAGCGCGTCGAGCTGCTCGGCGCTTGCAGAATTGATGTCGAGAAGATCGGACTTGGCGGCGGGCGCCATCTTCGAATCGGCTTTCGGCGCGGGAGCCATCTTGTCGGATTTGGCGGCAGGCTGGGCCGTCTGGGCCATCGACGGCGAAGCCGTCAGCAGGCCAGACGCCGTCAGCAAGCCAAGGGTGAGCGCAGTCGCAGCAAGTGAAGCGAGCGTGAAATGACGCATTGGGTGTCCCTCCAAGGACGGTTTTAAGTAACGCCATCAAGCTAGCTTTGAATTCGTGGCGGCGCCATGGCCGCCAAATGAACGCCAGATAAAAGCGAAGATTTATTTATCTCCTCATGGTGAGGAGGCGCGCTTGCGCCGTCTCGAACCATGAGGCCACGATGCACACGTCATCCTTCGAGACGCGGCGAAGACGCCGCTCCTCGGGATGAGGCTGGGGTCAAGATCCCGCCTTCAGCGCCTTGTCGATCTCGGCCTTCAGCACGGTGTCGATATTATCCGGCGTCACCGGGCCGACCATCTTGTAAACGATGGTGGCTTCGCGGCCGACAATGAAGGTCTCCGGCACGCCGTAGACGCCCCATTCGATCGCGGCGCGGCCGTTGCCGTCGACGCCGACAATGCCGTACGGATTGCCATAGCGGCCGAGAAAGCGCCGCGCATTATCCGGCGCGTCCTTGTAGTTGATGCCGACCAGCTGCAGCCGCTTGTCCCGGCCAAGCTCGATCAGGAGCGGCGCTTCGTCATGGCACGGCACGCACCACGAGGCCCAGACGTTGACGACGCTGACCTTGCCCTTGAACATGGCGGGATCGAGCCCGGGCACCTGCGCGCCGTTATTGACGAGGCCCTGCAGCGGCGGCAGCGCGGTTTGCGGCGCCGGGTGGCCGATCAGGGCCGAGGGGATTCTCGACGGATCGCTGTTGCCCAGCCGGAACCAGAACATCGCGGCCAGCGCGGCGAATGCGAGCAGCGGCAGCGTCATCAGCCAGGACCGGCGTTGCGGCGATAGGTCGGATGTCGAAGGCTCGCTCATCGGATCTCCACTGCGCTGCGCCCGGAGCGACGGACCACGCCTGACGCGTCGAGCTCGCGCAGCCGTTGCTTCTGGCGGCGATAATCGATCGCGATCCAGGCAATCAGGACCAGCACCACGGCGGTCACCAGCAAATAGGATGTCACGATGAAGGACGCGTAGGGGCCGAGCGCCATGATGTTCACGCCGAACGCTGGCTGGCTTGCATCATCTGCAAGGAGCGTACCCGGCGGCGCAGGATCTCGTTGCGCATCGCCGCCAGATGCAGGGTGAGGAACAACAGCGAAAACGCCACCGCCATCACCAGCAGCGGAATCAAAAAGGCGCGGTCGAGCGAAGGCCCGCCCATCCGCAACACCGACGCCGGCTGGTGCAGCGTATTCCACCAGTCCACCGAGAATTTGATGATCGGCAGATTGATTGCGCCCACCAGCGTCAGGATCGCTGCGGCGCGCGCGGCACGCGACGGATCTTCAACCGCTCGCCACAGCGCGATCAGGCCGAGATACATCAGGAACAGGATCAGCACCGAGGTCAGCCGCGCATCCCATTCCCAATAGGTGCCCCACATCGGCCGTCCCCAAAGCGAGCCCGTCACCAGCGCGAGAAAGGTAAAGGCAGCGCCGATCGGGGCGGCGGCCTTGGCGGCGACGTCCGCCAGCGGATGCCGCCACACCAGCGTGCCCAGCGCGGCCAGACTCATCACGCCCCAGACGAACATCGAAAGCCACGCATTCGGCACATGGATGAACATGATCTTTACGGTGGCGCCCTGCTGGTAATCGTCGGGCGCCATCGCCGATTGATAGAGACCGATCAGCAGCAGAATGGCGGTTAAGGCCGCAAGCCACGGCAATATGCGCGCGGTCAGCGACAGGAACCGGGTGGGGTTGGCGAGATCGATCAGCGTCATGGCATCCTGTTAACGGTCGCAGCCGTCACAGGCAATCAGCATAAACGCTCTCCGCAAGAGTTGATCGACGTCAAGTTGGGCATGATCTTGTCCGAAAACCGAAAATCCACTTTGGCCAACGCGGCCCTGCGGGTCAGGATCATGCCTAGTCCAGGCCGTGCCGCAGGCTCGCGGCGGCGGCGAACGGTCCGATCACGAAGCT
>OCZT010003305.1_pt1 | contig 16479 bp, 13 predicted proteins | sample 1539031 | NCBI WGS metagenome assembly OCZT01 (sample SAMEA3539308, study PRJEB22396) | soil metagenome | biome: tundra; feature: field; material: soil | place: USA | collected 2010-05 | depth 0.15 m | reverse complement strand
CAAAAGATCATAAATCTCTGTCATATCATTTAAACCATTGCTGCCAAAAATCACGCTCATTCCATCTATCAGAGGAAGTTGTTTATCAACATATTCTATTACGCTGTCAAGTTGATCATAAGTCGCTGTGGCAATCATATCAATCGGATTTACGGCAGATGCCCCCGGATTCATCATCGCAAGCAGTTTATCATGATGAATTCCTGTTATTTTAGGAATATTCATCCCTCCGGCAGATAATGCGTCGGTAAGCATCACAGCCGGTCCTCCGGCATGTGTAATTATAGCTATATTTTTGCCCTTCAGCCTTTTGTGAAAAAATACCGACGCCACAGTTGTCAGCTCTTCCCGGCCTGAACATCTGACTATTCCTGCTTTTCGAAATAATGCTTCGACTGCTGAATCGGATGAAGCCATTGCACCGGTATGTGAAGAGGCTGCCCTGCTGCCTGCCTCAGTTGTCCCGGCTTTTATTGCAGCAATCCTGCACCCTTTTCTTATAAGAGAGGAGGCGTGATGAAGCATTTTATCAGGATTCCGGATGCTTTCAACATAGATCAGTTTTATCGGGGAACTGATATCAGGTTCATAAGTATTGTCCCAGAATTCCAGAACTTCCTCTACCCCGGTCTGAGGACTGTTTCCTACAGAATAAACGCTTGAGAAGTTTAGACCTTTGGGTATTGCTGATTCGAAAATAAAAACTGCAGTAGCTCCGGATCCCGACACAAAATCACATCCCCTGGGGTTCAGTTTTGGAACCGGTGATGTAAAGACTCCCTGATACGATTGTGTAATTACCCCGATACAGTTGGGTCCGATAAGACAGCCACCGACACTATCTATGAGTTCAACAATTTTCTTCTCAAGATTAGTCCCCTCAATGCCAGACTCACTGAATCCGGCCGAAATAATTATGAAAGCCCTGGTATTTTTATCTCTGACAAGGATTTCCACTGCTGATAAACATAATGTAGCTGAGATTGCAAGTATTGCCAGATCTGTTTCAGGAATATCATTTAAATCCCTGTATGATTTGATCCCCTGGATTATATCCTGCTTAGGGTTAACCACATAAAGGTTTCCTAAATATTTTCCATCTATTATGTTTTTAAGGACTTTCCCACCCGGTTTAAAAAGATCGTCTGATCCTCCGACAACAACAATGCTGTGAGGATTTATAAGTTTTTCATTTATCATAAGCAACAAGAATGGTGAAGGAATGAAATATGAATTTCAATATTCTGGCTGACAGAAAACTACAAACCTGCAAAACGTTTGAGGAAACCTACATTATGTGCAACGACAAATAAATATTTTTCTGATATATAATGGGTTACAACCAATTTTTGATCTTTAATATTAAAGGCAAGATAATAAAAATAATCAGGATTAAAACAAGATAATTATCATGAGATAGGAGTCTAGTATTTTAAATATTTCAGGATGGCCCCATACGATTGCCGCTCCCGCTTCGCGGGATCGCAATTGCGAGGATCCACCAGGTGACGGAGACGAAGCAATCTCATGAAAAAGACCGCAAATCCAATAAATGAAAACTTTACGATTCCCATGGTAGCCTAAGCTATTAATGGATTTTATTACCTTTGTAGACTGATTAAATGAGTCATGACATTGACAATACAAGAGATACTGGAGAAAGAGATTTTTACGAGGGAAGATATTGTATCACTTCTGCAATCTGAAGGGGAAGACAGAACTCTGCTTTTTAAAAAATCATCTGAAATCAAAGAAGAATACATTGGTAATAAGGTATGGTTCAGAGGATTAATTGAGTTTTCCAATATCTGCAGCAAAGATTGTCTTTATTGCGGTATAAGGAAAGGAAATACAAATTTAACTAGATACAATCTCTCAGATGAAGAAATTCTCATTGCTGCAAGGTTTGCCTATGATAACCGTTACGGTTCAATCGCGCTTCAATCGGGAGAGCTTGAGAGCCCTTTCATAACAGGCAGGATCGAGAATCTTCTTCATAAGATAAAGGAACTGTCAGGAGGAGAATTAGGTGTGACTTTATCTGTAGGTGAACAGGAGACCGATGTGTATAAAAGATGGTATGATGCAGGCGCTCACCGCTATCTTCTCCGTGTTGAAGCGACAAACCATAGCCTTTATAACAAAATCCATCCTGATGATTCAAAACATGACTTCAATCATAGGCTCGACTGTCTTAAAAGTCTCCAGGAAATAGGTTACCAGACAGGTACAGGAGTAATGATTGGTCTGCCGTTTCAGACCATGGACGATCTTGCCGGAGACCTTCTATTCATGAAGAAATTTAATATCGACATGTGCGGCATGGGGCCATATATTGAACATGCCGATACCCCTCTTATCGAATATTCCAAAAACCTAATGCCATTGAAGGATAGATTTGATCTCACGCTTAAAATGATTGCCATAATCAGGATAATGATGAAAGATATTAATATCGTTGCTGCAACCGCGCTTCAGGCAATTGATCCCCTTGGCAGGGAAAAGGCAGTTAAAATTGGCGCTAATATCCTGATGCCAAATATTACACCGGGTAAATATCGCGACAGTTATAAACTATATGATAATAAGCCTTGTACAGATGATTCTGCGGAAGATTGTCAGAGTTGCCTCGAGGCTCGCATCAGCCTTGCTGACGCAGAAGTTATATATGGTGAATGGGGCGATTCAAAGCATTTCCAAATTAGAAAAGGGCTGTAAACCGAAGAATAAATTAGTAGTAAGAGGTAGCTAATCATTCTTTTTTAATCCTCTGAATTGTAATCTTTTTGTCAGGGCAACCTGTTAAATCTGATAATTGCCAGTCAAGTTTTACATATACAGGGAAAGACTCAGTATCGAGATTGATTTTTGAATTATCGGGTAACTTATCAAATTCATATATTGTACTGTCAATCTGAATTAACCAGCCGCCGCAACAGGCACACATTCTGAAATCGGCTCCGGTAATTATGCCCTTCGACTTAAAGTCATTTGAATTTTCTTTATGACAGCAGATAATTACAAAAAAAAAGGCAGAAATTCCGGCAATCATTTTAGCTTTCTTCATCTTACATTCTAATTCAATCTGAAGGTACGCTCAATTCGGCAAAAGCACCCAAAGTTAAAACAATATTCGGGGCTCTTTACAATCTTTGCATTCTTTATAGCCCGCCTATATTTGTGAAATTGATTTCCATTGAAAATTATAGAGAGAAGTATTCATAAAAATCGATAAATTTTTGTACTTTTGTCGACTGACATTTCTGAGAAACGGCTTATACCTTTTCAAAGATTGTCAGGATAAATTCAAACGCATATCCAATCCAAAAGATCATCTGATGGAAAAGAGAATTGGCACAATTACAATCTTAATCAAAGGCAAAACTTCTGTTCCTGCTGTAAATGCCTTATTATCTGAATACAGCAGCATAATTCTTGCCCGCCAGGGGCTGCCTCTGCATCAACGGAATATCAATGTAATTTCTCTTGTCATCGAAGGTACTGTCGAGACAATCAATGCTCTTACCGGGAAAATTGGACGATTGAAGGATGTTGAAGTTAAATCGATTCTAACCAAATTCAAGGAGGAGCAAGGTAATGAACAAGAGCGAACGGAACAAAGTATTTATTGACAGAGACAAATTATATTCACTGATTGAGGGAAAAACTCCTACAGAAAGTCAGACAAACACAATTCTTGACAAAGCATTAAAACTCAAAGGCTTAAATCTTGAAGATGTTGCATCTCTTCTTCGCGTGGAAGATCCTGCTGTCATTTATAAAATCATGGAAACCGCACACACGGTTAAAGAGGAGATTTATGGAAGACGCCTGGTGATATTCGCTCCTATTTATACAGGAAATGCATGTATCAATAATTGCACCTACTGTTCCTTCAGGTCTGACAATAAACTGATTAAGCGCAAGGTCCTGACTATGGGGGAGATAGCAGAAGAGACACGTTCTTTACTTCAGGAAGGTCATAAAAGAGTGCTTCTGATATGTGGCGAAAGTAAACGTAATGACACCGATTATATGGTTGAAGCCATCCGTACAACTTATAGTGTCAAAGAACATGGAGGCCGTGATTACGTACGGCGCATAAATGTGGAGCTCGCGCCGATGGAAGTCAAAGATTTTGCTAAACTCAAAGCTGAAAAAATCGGTACATATGTATGTTTTCAGGAGACTTATGACCCATTGCTGTACAGGGAGTTTCATCCGGCAGATACCAAAAAGGGAGACTATGAATACAGGCTGACTGTAATGGACAGAGCCATGGAAGGCGGGATAAATGATATAGGCATAGGGGCGTTATTAGGATTAATTGACTATCGTTTTGAAGTCCTGGCAATGATGGAACATGCGCATCACCTGGAAAGCGCTTTTGGTTGCGGCCCTCATACAGTGAGTGTTCCCAGGATAGAGTACGCGGTGGGCGCACCCCATTCTGAAAATATCCCATCTAAGGTAAGCGATAATGATTTTAAAAAAATAGTCGCTATTATACGTATTGCTCTGCCTTACACTGGCATCATACTCAGCACCCGTGAAAATGATTCTATGCGAAATGAATTATGCGATTATGGAATAAGTCAGGTTTCGGCAGGATCGCGAACTAACCCCGGATCGGATTCTCACGAAGAAGAACAGTCAGGCAGTCAATTTACTTTAGGAGATCACAGGACTCTAGATCAGGTGATATCATCTCTTGCCGACGGAGGCTATATACCTTCATTTTGTACAGGCTGCTACCGTAAGGGAAGAGTTGGACAAGATTTTATGGACCTCGCCAAACCTGGTCTGATAAAGGAATACTGTATGCCTAACGCCCTTTTTACTTTCAAGGAGTATCTCGAGGACTTTGCTTCTCCTGAAACCAGGATAAAAGGATTTGCACTGATAAATAAACTTGTCAGTGAAGTTGATAACAAAACACTTAAAACGAAAATATCGGGGAACCTGATGACAATTCAGGAAGGAGAGCGGGACATCTATTTTTAATAAATAAGTTCCGATATCTCCTCTTTTGCAATGTTTACTTTTAAAATGGCCCTGTTATCGGAAAAGTTAATTGCTCCCTGGATTTTTTTATGGAAAGATATTGTGATTTTACTATCTGAACTTAAATTCATTTCATCAAAAATATTCACCAGAACTTCAGATGACTTATCAGGTCTTCCGTGGATTATTACCATTCCTTTTGAGTTAACCAACCCCGACTCAATTGAAACTGCATATATCCCGGATGAAGGCAGTATTTTGCACTCTTCGGTAAGTGGTACATTTAAAAGGGAAGGTAAATCAAGACTATTTTCTATCTGGTAATTCTCGGGTTTCCCCTTTATAATATAATAGTGGTCAAGGTACGCATTTGCTCTCTGGATATATCCCTCACTGATAGCCTGACGGATTCTTGTGGAACTCACAGTCTCGTGATATACCTCCTGTTCAGGTATCTCTTCAGCTTCAAAATGATATTTCCCCTGCCAATCCCACAATTGTTTATAATCACCCTCCTTATTGAATCCAAAATGATGATTAAAACCGGCAACAACAACTTTTGCATGAAGTATATCGTGAAGAAAATCTCTTACAAATTGTTCGCTTGTGATCTTCGAAAACTCTCTTGTGAACTCTACAATAATTACATTGTCTAGTCCGGCCTGCTCAAGGAGATCAAGTTTTTCTTCCTGGGAATTAATCAGTTTAAGATCTTTACCCACTGTTTCGGAGTAAAGAACTTTCCTGGGATGAGGATCAAATGTGATAAGAACCGATTCACCATGGTATTTCGCTGCCAGCATTCTGAGCCGGTTAAGTATAGTCTTATGTCCGATGTGAACACCGTCGAAGGAGCCGGTTGTAACGACAGGGTTTATTATGTTTTTAGCCTCCTCAAAGCTTCTGAATATCTTCATATTAAACCCTAATTCTAAATTTTCTTCTCTTTCACAAAATAGGCAACTTTTTCTATAGAAGTTATCATATCATATTCCTCGAGGTATATCCCGGAGGGGACGTTTAAAGGAATTGTTGTGAAATTAAGAATGCCTTTTATTCCATAACGAACCAGCTCTTCTGTTATCTCCCTGGCGAAATCGGGGGGAACAGTCAGAATTGCTATCCTGATGTCCAGCTCTTTCAACAAATGTTCAATATCATTATATGGAAAACATTTTACACCTGAAATAACTTTGTTTATTTTCTGCAGATCATTATCGAACGATGCCACAAGGTTTAGTTTCGATCTTTTCCCCTTAAAATAACCGGCAACCGCTCTTCCGAGATTCCCAATCCCGATTACTGCGACATTCATACTCTCTTCAGAATCAATTATTTTACTTATAGTATCGATGAGTTCCCTGACATCATAGCCTTTCCTGAGAACACTCGAATAACCAATCAGCATGAGGTCGCGTCTTACCTGTACAGCTGTGATATGAAGACGTGCAGCCAGATCGTGCGAAAAGATGAAGTTTCTTTTTTCATTAAGGCATTCCAGAAGTGTTCTTCTGTATTCGCTTAGCCTTTCTACGGTTTTTCCTGGTAATTTCGTCATATTTTTCAAGTAGTGGTTACTGGTTTTTTAGGTAATCTTATTGTAAATACTGTTCCTACGTCGGGAGTACTATCAACTTTAATTGTGCCATGATATAATTCCACAACTTTTTTAACTATCGATAAGCCGAGTCCACTTCCTGAAATATTCCTTGTTTTTTCATTTCTGATTCTCACAAACTCGGCAAAAAGATTTTCAGTGTCGTTTTTTGTTATACCAATACCGGTATCCGAAATTATGAGAATTGCTTCGCTATCAGAGCTGTCTATGGTAATCTCAGCTTTGCCACCTATTTTATTGTACTTAACAGCATTAGAGATGAGATTATTAAATACAATCTCCATATCATCGGGGTCAGCCATTATAATCACATTTGTCCTTATGTCGAGATTAATACTGACATCCATCTGGATTGCATAAGGCTGAACAGTCACTATTGCATCTGAAGCGAGTTCGGCGAGATTTACCTCCTGTATTTTTTCTTCTTTTCGTTCGAGTCTGATTTTAGTAAAATCAAGGAGGTCCATTATAAGGCTCCTCATTCCCTGAATCCTTTGAAGAGATCTTTCAATAGGAGTTGTGTAATCATCAATTAAATCTCCGGCCTGTTTTCCCTGCATCATTCTCAAATAGCCTTCCAGGGCATTAAGCGGAGCTTTCAATTCATGCGATAACACGGAAAGAAACTGGTACCTTACCTTCTTTCCCTCCTGGTTCATTTTGTGTGTTATCCTTTTAAGATACTGCTGTTTGGTTATATTCTCTATACTTGATTTAAGTTCCTGTGGCGTAAATGGCTTAGGAATGAAATCGATGGCCCCATCGCGGGTTGCCCTTACTGCAACATCGAGAGAAGCATAAGAGGTGATCATTGCAACAACAATATCATAGTTCCTTTTCCTGATATACTCCAGAACTTCAACTCCCTGTATTCCAGGTAATTTGTTATCAAGCAAAAGAATATCAGGCATATCCCGTTCAAGGATTGTAATACCTTCCTCTCCTGTTGCAGCTTCGTTAACTTCAAAGGTGTAATCCTCATCCATAAAAGGATAGGTAACATGAAAGTTGTTGAGAATCCTGGATACTCCTGATCGTATCCCCGGCTCATCATCAATAACAAGTACTTTCAGAACAGCCATTTCAAAGTTTTAATAATTTCATAACCTCCTGATCGAGCTGCTCGGGTCTTATACCTTTTTCGAGGTATCTGTCAGCTCTTATCCACGACTTTTCCTGGTCAGAATCAACACTAAAAGACAATCCGGTTTCATGGGAAACAGCAGTAGCCAGAATAACAGGCACATCGGGGTATTTTCTCTTTATCTTATAGCATAAAATGAAACCGCTATCATCACTTTCCATCATCAGGTCAAATATTGCCAGGCTGGGTTTAAATTTTGCGATCACTGATTCTGCCTCAGCCTGACTCTCAACAGCTATAGTTTTATAACCCGCTTTCTCAAGATTGAATACAGTCTGAAAAAGGTAATCAGGATCATCATCAGCAACCAATATTGTTATATCACTTTTCTTCATCTCTCCACAAATTTCGAAAATTTCTTTAAATCAACCAGTTATTATGATAAATATGATTGTTGTTAAAATATTAACATTGTTACATGGTTCTTGGTTTAATCTCTTTGTGTCAGTTTTTCCTTTGTGTTACTTTGTGTTTAACTTTGTGATCCTTTGTGTTTAAATGTTTTATCTTACCACAAAGTCACTCAAAGGTTTTCACTAAGGTTCACTAAGGGTCTTATTTCTTTAGTTTTTCTCAGTCCATGAGTCTCTTAGCCTCTTAGTCTTTTCCTACTCCTTCCGTCTCGGCAGCACAATCTTAAAGCTTGTTCCTGTTGCACCTTTCGAAGGGTTGTTATTCGAATCTGCTGTTATCTGACCCTTATGCATTTTAACAATACCATAAGCAGTTGCCAATCCCAGACCGGTGCCCTGCCCTATGCTTTTGGTAGTAAAAAAAGGTTCGAAAATCTTAGCCCTGTCCTCTTCTTTAATACCGGTACCTGTATCGCTTATGACTATTATTACATCGCTGAGCGTATCTTCCATTTTAATATTGACTGTTCCTCCATCCGGCATGGCATCAAATGCATTTTTGATCAAGTTTGTAAGTACCTGCATCATTTGCTCCTGATCAAGCATAGCATCAGGATTAGTCGTTCTGTCATCAATATTAATTTTAACCCTGACAGGAATAATCAGGCTTTCAAGGCTATGATCAACCAGCTCTTTAATACTAACCATCTGATGGTTCACCTGATTCTTGCGTGCAAAGTTCAATAATCCTGCTACAATTTTCTTGCATCTTGCAGCCTGGTCTACGATGAGCTTCAGATCTTCTCTCACTGGGTCTTCTGCCTTAGACTCCTCCAGAAGGATATTACTATACATTATCACAACCCCGAGAGGATTATTGAGCTCATGTGCTATACCAGCAGATAGCTGACCCATATGGGCCAGTTTTTCAGATTGTTTAAGAGCCTGTTTCATCGATGAGAGCTTTTCGTTCGATAATGCAAGGTCTTTAACCGATTTGTGAAGTTTCTCGATTGTATAAGGCAGGCACATCTCAACTTCCGCAAGTCCCTTCTTAATGGCAATCGCATGCTCTATACAGCTTTCATAACCACAGGCACCACAATCGAGCTGATCCTTATTTGTTTTCTTGCCCATCTTAATAAGAATATCCTTTACATCATTCTCATCAAGAGATTCAATACGTTGATCTTTAGGATTATGTCTTGCAGAAAGGTCCAATTCGGCAAATTCATCAAATGATTTCTGCCAGCTCTCAGAATCGATATTCTGCATTTTAGTGTTGGCGTAGGAACTTACCAACGACCGTCTGTTATATTGCTTGCCGTTTTTTGATAACCCCGGACCCATTATACATCCTTCGCAACAAAGAAGTTCCATATGCTGGTTCTTTATCAGCCCGGCTTCAAACTCCTTTAATGCCCCCTGAAAATCTATTCTTCCTTCAGCAGCAATAATATTCCCGGTTATGGCATTGTCGCTGATTTTAGCTGTCTGAAGCAATCCCCGGGCAACAGGGAAAATAGCTCCTCTTCCACCCACAGGCTGATCAAAATCCTCCGGAATAACTGTTTCCGTAACAATACCTTTGTCGGCCAGCATATCCCTTAATTCAGTAAATGTTATTGCTTCATCAATCTCACTGCTTTCAGCTTTCTTCGCCACACACGGACCAATAAATACGATTTTTGTGTCCTTGCCATATTTTTCATGTACAACTCTGCTCATTGCCACCATAGGAGAGACAATTGGGGCCAGGTTATCCACAAGCGCCGGGTGATAGAATTTTACATAACTTACAATTGAGGGACAATCGGATGAAATATAAAATTTCTTTCCATCCGAAACAAGCTTTTTATATCTGTCGGCAACCAGGTCAGCGCCAAATGAGACTTCAGCAACAAATTTAAAACCAAGTGCCTTAATCATACCTATAAGAATATGATAATCTGTAATATCCGAAAACTCTGCCGGAAAACTTGGAGCAATAATAGCTGCCACTTTTGGATCACTTTCCAGAAGTTTTACTACCCTGTCGGTTGTATTAAGAAAGACTTTTGCTCCCTGACTGCATACCTTAGTGCAGTTGCCGCAGGCGATGCACCTCTCATCAATTACCTCAGCCTGTCCTCCCACGATACGTATGGCTTTGGCAGGACATTCCCTTACGCAGGTATAGCAAGTCCGGCAAAGCTCTTTTATAGTGTACACCAACATATTAAATCATGTTATTGATCATAATAGTACGTTTCTTTTCTCAAAATGAGTAAAGAATATCTTTTTATCTGCAATCTCGGTATTACTTTTTAACAATTTCTCATATAAGTTTATGAGAGATGGCGATTTACATGGCAGATTTACTGCTTCAGTCTCATCCGACTGGTAGACAAGTTTTGCCCTGTTCCTGATCTCATCCTTTGAGGTATTGAAGGTTATACCAGCTCCATGTACACATCCACCCGGACATGTCATAACTTCTATAAGGTCATACTTTTTACCGGTTGCAAGAGAAGCTTTCAGCTTGTCCAGGCCTGTCAGACCATCAACAACACCGACTCTGACCTCAGTCTCACCTACCATTAATGATATTTCCCTGAATATTCCTCCCGATCTCAACTTTTTAAAAATCTGCTTATCAGGCTCTCTCTTCATCTTCTGATAATGATATGTCCGTATAACACCTTCTGCTATACCACCCGATACTTCTGCCATTATTGCGGCTGAGCTTCTTCCGGACATAGGTTCATCAGCCGGTTCATGTTCAATATTTGAGGTGTCAATTCCATATAACCTGATTAGCCTTGCAAGCTCCCTGACAGTCAAAACGGAATCCACATCACTGATTCCTTTCCTCATCATTCCATCTCTTCGGGCTTCAAATTTCATTGCCATACATGGAGTTGCAGACACTGAAAATATTTCTTCAGGTTTGACCCCCAGCTGATCTGCCACCAACGTCTTAATCAGTACACCGGTAATCTGTTGTGGAGATTTTACTGTCGAGAGTTGAGGAATAAGCGATGGAATAAATTGTTCTGCATATTTGACCCAAGCAGGACAAGCTGAGATATATAGAGGGTTATCTGACTTATTTTCAATTCTGTCGGAGAGCTGACCTGCGATTTCGGATATGCAAACATCAGTACCTAATCCTGTTTTATAAACTTTATCAAAACCAATTTTGCGAAGGATACTATTCAGAATCTCATCGAAATCCCTGGTATATCTCATTCCAAGTTCTTCTGCTATTCCGTAGACCACCATTGAAGAATACTGAATGACCTTTATTATTTCAGGTTTATTAAGATATTCCTGTACTTCTGTAATATTGTGTTTTTCATGAAGAGCTCCTGTAGGGCAAACCAGAACACACTGGCCACAATGAATGCAGCTTGAAAAATTAAAATCCCTGTCCATTGCTGCACCGACATGTGTCTCTTTTCCTTTATTAATAAAATCGAGCGAAGTTGCTGTTATTACTTCCTCACAGACTCTGACACATCGACCACATAGAATGCATTTTGAGAGTTCTCTGATTATTGCAGGACTTGACTGGTCAAGACGCGGTTTTATTTTTCTCCCGCGAATACGACGTTCTCTTATATTGAGTTCTTCCGAAAGACGCTGTAATTCACAATTCAGGTTCCGGTCGCAATACAGACAATCGTCTGGATGGTTTGATAAAAGTAACTCAACTATTGTTTTACGTGCTGTGATAACCCGTGGTGAATGTGTTTTAATTTTCATCCACTCCTCGACAGGTTGTGAACAGGCTGTAACCAGACGATCGCGACCTTCGACTTCGACAACACACATCCTGCAGGCGCCTGTGGGGGTAAAATCTTTCATCCTGCAGAGTGTCGGTATAATAATTCCGTTGCGATTGAGGGCCGAAAGTATTGTTTCACCCTTTTCGGCTTTGATCTTTTTGTTATTAACCTGAATTGTAAAAAGCATAAAAGCTATTTAACGTTTATTGCACTGAACTTACAAACATCGAAGCAGATGCCACAACCGATACATTTTTCCTCAACTATGAAAAATGGCTGTAGCCGAGTTCCATAAATTGCATTGACCGGACATTTAGCAGCACATGCCGTGCAACCTGTGCATTTGTCCACATCAATTGAAAATGTTCTGAGTCCTCTGCATATATTAGCCCGGCATTTCCTGTCAAAAATATGCTCCTCAAACTCTTCCCTGAAATTTTTAAGGGCGCTTATGAAGGGATTAGGAGCTGTTTGTCCCAGTCCGCACAGTGAAGTGTCTTTCATTACCGATGCAATTGTTTCAAGCTGCATCACTCCTTTAAATCTCTCGAGGGTCGTCCCCGATTCTTCATTTAAAGGTTTCCGAATTACACTATCAAGTATCTCGAGCATCCTTCCGGTTCCTTCACGACATGGGATACACTTTCCACAACTTTCATTCCGGATGAACTCCATATAATATCTTACAAGATCAACCATACATGTGTTCTCATCGATTATCACGAATCCACCTGCTCCCATTCCAATTCCCTTTTCCCTGAGAGCCTCATAATCAATCGCAATATCGAGGTTTTCAGTCGTGATAAATGATCCTGATGCCCCGCCGAGTTGTATAGCTTTAAATTCTTTCCCCTCTTTTATACCATCAGCAATATCTTCAAGAATTGTCCTTATAGTTGTACCCATTTCTACTTCAACAACTCCTGAAATCCTTCCTTTTCCGGCAATTGCGAATACTTTGGTACCCGGACTCTTTTCCGTTCCCAGCGTACGGAACCATTCTGGTCCGTTATGCATTATAAGTGGAACATTCATAAGTGTTTCCACATTATTAATAACAGTTGGCTTTCCGAATAATCCTGCTGTAGTAGGATACGGAGGCTTAAGTTGCGGCATACCACGTTTCCCTTCCAGAGTGTTGATAAGAGCAGTCTCCTCACCACAAACGAAGGCTCCTGGTTCAATGCGGATTATTATGTCAAGGTTATACCCACTTGAGAAAATATTATGCCCGAAAAGTCCGAAGTTTCTGGCTCTGTCAATTGCCTTCTGTAGCCTGTTTCTTGCGTGATCCGAACCCGATCGCATAAAAATTATAGCATTAGATGCACCGATAGCATATGAAGCAATTGCAATACCCTCTATCAACCTGTGGGGATCACTTTCAAGTATTGTTCTGTCGGTAAAGGCTCCGGGGTCGCTCTCCTTTGCGTTGCAGATAAGATATCTTGCGTTTGAGGTAGCATTTAGAGCGTGTTTCCATTTTAGTCCGGTCAGATATCCTCCTCCGCTTCTGCCCCTTAGCCCGCTTCTTTCGATAATATCACATACTTCTTCAAAAGTGTAATGTCTGATAGCTTTAATATATGCGCGATAACCTCCGCGGGCTATGTATTCTTCTATGCTTTCGGGATCGTAGCATCCACAATTGCCAAGTATTATTCTTTTCTGGTTTGCAAAAAATGGCATTTCATCCATAAACGGAATTCCCGACCAAAATTCAAATCCTTTAGTACCTGTCTGACCAGCCAGATCTTCCTCATTTATATCATTGTGAAAAACGCCATTCAAAAGAGGTTCAACCTTCTCTTCAGTAATGTTTCTGAAATAAAGTTTGTTTTTACCCGGAATCTGAATACATACAAGCGGTTCAAATGTAGATGGTCCTGTACACCCGACGTGGACTAATTCTGTTGATGGATCATTTTCTTTTATATATGTCTCAATCGCAGTAAATGTTTTTTCCGAACCTGCGATGACACTACTTGTGCCGGATGAGACAAAGATTACAGGTTTGTCGGTCTTCTCACGTCTTACCTGTTGTAATACCTTTTCCGTTTCCGGCGTCAATGTATCGGATTCATACGTTAGGACCTTATCGATCAGGAATGTTTTTAAATCTTGCATCGGAAACCTTTACCCGAATTAGTCGTTTTCAATAATATATTTGAATCTTTTAATCAATTCAGGAAGCTGTTCAGCTTTAATATGGGTGTAGTATTGCCCGTTTACATTTATCAACGGTCCATTGCAACAACCGCCCATGCATGAAACAATCTCATAGCTGAAATTACCATCTCTGGTAGTCTGTCCTGACATCACACCTGTCTCTTCCGTAATTTTATTTATAATTGCCTGTGATCCATTGAGAAAACATGAAGTACCGTGGCAGATTTTTATCTGAATTTTTCCTGAGGGGATGAACCTGAACCTGTCATAAAATGTGGCAAGGCCGAATATCTTTGTTGTGCTTAGCCCGAGGAAACTTCCTGTCTTCACAATAGCTTCTTCAGAAAGATATCCGAGATGGTCCTGTATCTCCTGAAGCAAAGGAATAAGATCTTCTCTTTTTCCTTGTTTGTATTTTTTTAGAATTATATCAAAATTTGTGCTCATTCTATTAAAAAAAGTAAAATAATCAGACTCAAAGATAATTTTTTAATTGTTAATAAATAAACATTGTTATTTTATTAACAATATAATTCTAAATTAATCTGGTGAACTACCAAATTGTATAGTGTTTATTATTAATACCTTACAAAAGTAAATGTATTTTTTACCAATAACATTGTAATTATGTAAGTAGTTTTCCAATACAAAATTGGAGGCTAAATCATGGAAATCCAGATTTTTAGAGGTTTATGACGGCTCGGAAATAATTATTACTTTTGATGTCGTGTTTATTTTTGAACAGTAAGAAAATGGCTCAGAGAATAGAGATGCAAATTTGTCTGGGAAGTTCTTGTTTTTCCAGGGGTAACAAGGATGTTGTAATGTTCATACGGGAGTATCTCAGAAAAAACCATCTTGACGATAAAGTCATTTTCAGAGGAGCCCGCTGTATGGGTCTGTGCAGTAACGGACCCAATATGACTATAAACGGAGTTACACTTGAGGGAGTTACTCTAACAAAAATTGAAAAGATTCTGGAAAAAGAATTTGCCGGATTGGTTTAAATAGAGTTTGGAGTGAACTAAAGTTTGGAGTACTTAACGTTGAAATAGTTAAATAGGTTGAAATGTGGATTATAAATATATTTAAAACAACTCTAAGTACTTTAGGCACTCTAGGCCCTTTAGGCACTTATTTTGGTTAATATGACAAACAGAAAGCCTGTAGTTTATATAAATGACGAAAGATGCAGAAATTCATATTCCTGCGTACGAGTCTGCCCTGTAAATGCCATCGAGGTTAAGCCCCAGAAGGAGCATCCCTATATTCTTCCCAACAGATGCATAGGATGTGGATTATGTTATGTCGCATGTACGCCTCATGCGATAGAATTCCGCGATTCGTTGGAACATGTGAAAAAGCTGTTATCATCAGGAAGGAAAACAGTTGCCCTTATTGAACCAAGTATCGCATCGGAATTTGATGATATCACTGATTACAGGAAGTTCGTTGCAATGATCCGTTCGCTTGGATTTGACTATGTCCATGAGGATTCATTCGGTGTTGATCTTATTGCTGCGGCTTATGCAAAACTATTCTTAAAAGCTGAAGGCAAATATCTGATAACTGCAAACTGCCCTTCAATAGTAAAACTGGTCGAGAAATTTCATCCTGAACTGGTTCCCAACCTTGCTCCGCTAGTATCTCCAATTATTGCCACGGCAATGGTAGTAAAAAAATTGTACGGACCCGAAGTTGCAACTGTCCAGATAGGTCCTTGTATTGATGCTAAAGACGAAGCATTTATTTATGAATCAGACAATCTTATTGAAGGGGTACTGACATTTGTGGAACTGAGGGAACTTTTTGACGAATTCAAAATCCAGGAAAGACTCGTAAAAATGTCTGATTTCGACCCACCTCATGGAAACTGGGGTGCACTCTACCCTCTTCCTGCAGGGATTATCCAGGCGGGCGGGATAAAACGTGATATGGTTTCAAGCCGAGTAATAACAGCTTCGGGAAAAGAAGAAGTACTTGAAGCAATAAATGATTTCGATAAATACATTGACACTTTATAACATCATTTCAACCTGTTCTTTTGCCATGGCTGCCTGCTGGGACCTGGAATGCAGCATCATAATGAACGTTTCAGGAGAAGAGCGCTTGTAAGCAGGTACGCCGAAAAAAGGGTAGGTAAGCTTGATAAGGCGCTATGGCAGAAAAATATGGAGAAATGGTCAAAACTCGATTTTTCAAGAACCTTTACTCCGGATGATCAAAGAATTCCTGAACCTCCTGAAGAGGCTATTCAAGAAGTTCTTAAAATAATCGGGAAAGATAGTCCGGATAAGGAGATCAATTGTGGTGCATGTGGTTATCTCTCCTGCCGTGATTTTGCATCTACAGTTGCTAAAGGGCTGGCAGTTCCTGAGATGTGCCATACGTACAACCTCCGGAATAAGCAGGAATATATTG
>OCZT010003304.1_pt1 | contig 16482 bp, 10 predicted proteins | sample 1539031 | NCBI WGS metagenome assembly OCZT01 (sample SAMEA3539308, study PRJEB22396) | soil metagenome | biome: tundra; feature: field; material: soil | place: USA | collected 2010-05 | depth 0.15 m | reverse complement strand
GGCCTGCATGGACGGGGATGCATTGTTCGCCAGTCACCGAATTCGTCCAAGGAATGGCCTGCATACCCCAAGAATCCGGCGACTTCATAAATTGCTCCCCCTTTTTTGGAGCGTTGGATTGTGGAGGCTTGGCCCCGCGGTTCTCATCACGTTCAACTGCCCATATCTTCTTGAAAAATAGAGGTAACAGACGTAACAGGGAGGCGAATACTGCAAGATACTGGCGTGAATTGATACGCGGCACAATGATACGAGTCGTTTGCAAATCGTCGGCTTCCGATTGCTCTGATCACCAACCCATCAGACATGAATCTGTTCAGCGCTCGGGAAGCAGACCAAAACTTTTGGAGCCTTTAGATGACCCCAAGAAGAAGAGAAGCGTCGATTCCGGGCGCTCGCGAGTCGAGAATTGCTGTTAAGCGGACGGCATCCATGTTGCGACCGGGCTGGATATCTCAGTTCCAGGCCATATCATTCCTGTTCATCCTCGCGATTGCATATCTGGCTCCGCATGTACTTGTTTGCCAGGTGCAGAACGGCACGATCACTGGCACGGTCGCCGATCCCACCGGGTCGGTGGTGCAGGGTGCCAATGTAACCCTCACCCAGAAGTCCACATCGCTGACCTTCCATGGACAGACAAACAACTCCGGGGTATACAGCTTTCCCCAGTTGCTGCCGGGCACCTACACGGTGATGGTGGAGAAGCCCGGATTCCAGAAGAGCGTTGGCACTCTCACGTTGACAGTGGGCCAGGTTGCGCAGGTTGACCTCATCCTGGCGGTCGGCAAAGAATCGGAGACGGTGACCATTGAAGCCGAGAACATGACTACTCTCGACACGCAAACATCGAATCTTGATTACACGGTTCAGTCACAACAGGTGTCGGATCTGCCGCTCAACGGGCGGAATCCATATGGACTTGCGATTCTGTCGCCGGGCATTTTGCCTGGCGCAAATTTTGGAGTCGGTGTAACCGTCGCCAGAGGAGCTGTGGTTGCAGCGGCGACCAACAACTTTGAGTCGAACGGCGGCATTGGAGGTTCAAACGAGGTTCTTCTGGACGGCGTATCGATTGTTGTCTGCTGCCAGGGGCAGCCGGCAGTGACTCCATCGACCGAAGTCGTCAGTCAATTCAAGGTTGTGACATCGAATCCACCGGCCGAGTACGGCCGTACCAGCGGTGCCGTTCTGAATATCGCCACAAAGTCGGGAGGTAATCAGCTTCGTGGAGATGTCTATGAGTTTCTGCGCAACGACAAACTGGATGCAGCCAACTTCTTCACCAAACGGAGCGGTGTATACCCCTACCCCGGTCACAAGGATTTCCGTCCACCACATCGCGCCAACCAGTTCGGCACGTTTGTCGGCGGTCCCGTTTATATTCCGCATGTCTATAGCGGGCGAGACAAGACATTCTTCACCTTCGGGTATGAAGGCATCAGAAACCTCGCACCCACCGTTGGTTTGACCACGGTCCCAACCGCACTAATGCGGCAGGGTATCTTTACCGAAGCGCCAGCTGTTGTCTACGATCCCACCTCCTACAACTCCGGAACTGGCCAGAGGACGCCGATTGCCGCCAACACCTGCAATGGCGCCGCCTACGGTGCGGGCCTCTGCATCCCAACATCGTCGTTCGATCCCGTTGCCCAGGCGTTTCTTCCGCTGTTCCCGGCGCCGAATCTTTCCGGCACGACAAATAACTTCAGCTTTGTTGAGAACATTCTCGATACGGACAATCAGTACAACTTCCGCATCGATCACAATTTCTCTGACAGGCAACGTACATTCGTCCGCGGAACGCGCGACACAAACAAGCACTCGAATTACGATCTCTTCAACAAGCCCGACGGGCCAAATGGCTGGGCTCAGACTTTAACGGCTTACCTGTTCGCGGTGGGTCACGTGTGGACGGCTTCACCGACGACAGTGATGCAGTTCAGCTACGGGTTTGCGCGCCAAACCAACTATCAGCTCGGTAATAACTTCTTCGGTTTCGATGCTTCGAAGTACGGATTCTCTAGTACCTTCACCGGACAGCAGCAGGTCGCCGGCCTCCCGTTAATCTCCGTGAGCGGCCTGCAAGCGATCGGCTTCTCCAGTTCGTTCAACCTGTGGGCACACTACACCCACTCTCTGAATGCGAGTGCGCTGCTTCAACGCGGCAAGCACAACGTTGCCGTCGGATACAACGGCAGGCTGATCCTTGAAAATCAGAAAGGACTTAGCGGGCCGACGGGCTCATTTACTTACAGCACAAACTTCACTGGCGGTCCCACACCGAACGGTGCATTGCCCTCCGGTCAGAGCCCGTTCGACTCATGGGCCTCGTTCCTGCTCGGCTATCCCACCTCCGGCAGCATTATTCGGCAGACCACGGTGGCATTCAATCAATGGGTGAACGGTCTCTATCTCCAGGACGACTGGCGCATGATGCCCAAACTCACCGTGAACCTGGGACTGCGGTGGGACACAGAGACAGGCTTTGCAGAACGCCATAATCACTGGGCGGACTTCAATCCCAATGTCACCAGTCCGCTCTCCTCCGCGGTGGGTTTCAACATCCAGGGCGGAGCGCAATTCCTCGGCGTCAACGGCAATCCTTCGCGCACATCGCCAACCTATTACAGCGAGGTTGCTCCGCGCTTCGGCTTCTCATATTCATTAACACCGCAAACGGTAGTGCGCGGCGGCTACGGCATTCTATTCCTTCCCATCTCGGAACGCGGCTACGGCGATCCGAACATCGGGTTTACCCAGGGTACTAACATCGCAACCAGTGCCAACGGTTACACGCCCGTAGTCAAGACCGGAAACGCATTCCCAACCGGCGTTGCACTTCCAGCCGGAGCGGCAGCAGGTGTCGGCGTCAGCGCAGGTTCCTCAGTCTCGGGCTTCGAATATAAAAACCCTATTTCGTACCAGCAGCAGTGGAACTTCGGCGTGCAGCGCAGCCTAGCCAAGCAGATGTCGGTGAGTCTCAATTACGTGGGTGGTCACGGCGTGCATCTGCCCATGAACATCAGGCCGAACGACCTGCAACCTGCGTACTGGGGACCGGTTGGCGATCCGGGTGGAACGCAAACCGCTTACCTGAAGGCGCAAGTCACCAACCCGTTCTATGGTGTTAGCGGCATAGCGTCGGGTTCTCTGTTGCTGAACCCGACCGTGCAGCGCGCGCAGTTGCTGAATGCGTTCCCGCAATATACAGGCGGCGCCATCAGCGGCATTCAGAACGGCTCAGTAGGGATCTCCTACTTCGACATGGGATCAGTGACCTACAACGCCTTTCAGGCTACGTGGCTTGTGAATCGCCCGGGCGGGCTCACGGGCTCGGTGTCCTACATTTTCTCCAAGACGCTGGGCAACGTCAGCGATCTTACCAATGGATTCCTGAATCCAACCGGGAACCCTGGAATTCAGAGTCTCTACTTCCTGCACCAGTATGAGCACTCCAATCTCGCTACCGACATTCCGCAGCGCGTTGCGGGAACGGCCACCTATCCTCTCCCCTTTGGCAAAGGCAAGCGTTTCGGCAGCAGTATGCCGGGGTGGGCAGATGAGGTCGCAGGTGGATGGACCGTCACCGCCATCATCGACGCATACTCAGGTTTCCCGCTTGGAATGGGAGTGTCCGGAACTTCATCGTTTGCTGGCACGCGTCCGGTATACACAGGAAGTGCGCCACTCACTTCGGGACCGACTCATCAGCGGTTGGGTGGTGCCGGCCAGACACAGGGCTACCTGAATGCGGCCGGCTTTACGCTTCCGCAAGCCTTCCAACTTGGCAACGTACCACGTTCCGCAGCGCGGCTGCGCGGCCCTCTCTCGTTCGACGACAACGTATCCGTCATCAAACGGTTCCCAATTCATGAAGAACTTTCGCTCGAATTTCGTGCGGAAGCCTTCAATATCCTCAACAAGGTTGATTTTGGTCTACCGGCTGCAACCGTTGGCGGCGGTGGCTTTGGCAACATAACCTCGCAGTACAACCTGCCCCGCAACGTGCAGGTAAGCGCGAAACTGCTCTTCTGATCCGCATCGCTTTCTATGGGACTGCGGAGGCGGACAGCTTGACGACTGTCCGCCTCCTCGGTTCTTCAGGGCACAAGCTTCTATAAAACTATTTCTGAACAATCCGCAGTATCAACAGATCTTCAAGGAGATGGGGATGCGTACGAACTTGAGTTCATTTGCTGTGCGGTTACTTGGCACGCTCATTGTTGTTGCTGGGGCATGTAGCATGGCAGTTTCCGGTAACGCACAAAGTTACGATGTTGTGATTGCGGGCGCGGGAACTGGCGGTGTGTCGGCGGCAATTCAGGCCGGACGCATGGGAGCCAATGTGGCTCTCCTGGAAGAGTCCGACTGGATTGGCGGTCAAATGTCGGCTGCCGCGGTTAGCACAATGGATGAAGGCAATGATCTGACGCCGCCCTCGGGAATTTATCGCGAGTTTCTTCTTCGCATGGAAGCTTATTACGACGCTCGCCATAAATCTGTCGCCACCTGCTACTGGGGGGACAATAGCCACTGCTTCGAGCCTTCGGCAACACGAAAGATTCTGAATGACATGATTGCGGAAGTGAATGCAGGTACGGTGAAGAAGAGCGGGCACATCACACTGCTCCTTCAGGATCGTGTCGTCCGCGTTCTGGCCAGCGGAGACACGGTGACTGGAGTTGTCACAGAGAAGGGAAAGACGCTGCAAAGCAAGATTCTGATCGATGCTACCGAGTATGGAGATGTGTTGCCACTGACGCCGGCTCGTTATCGGAGCGGCCACTCCGTCGGCGTCGATCACCAGAATTCCTGTACTCAGGACCTGACTTACACGATGGTTATCAAAAAGTATCCTGGCGGAGTTCCAAAGGAATTGCAGATGCAGCATGAACCGCCAGAGTATCAAAAGTACCTGCCAACGCTGCGTGAACAGTGGAGAGCCGATGGAAACAACAAGACGCGCAAACTCCCTGTCAATTTTGCAAATCACAATGCGTATCGAGGATTACCGGACTCAAGTAATCCAGAGCTTTACGTGTCTACGCAATATGCGCAGATCACGCGGACAGTCCTGAACTGGTTCAATGACTACCCAACTCATACCGATATCTTCGATCGCGGCGCAAGAAGGCAGATTTTGTGTGACGCAAAGCTGAAGACTCTGGCGAATTTGTATTATCTGCAGCACGAGATGGGAGAAACGCTCTGGTCGGTGGCCAACGACGAAGGCTACGACACTGAGTACAACCGCACCGTGAATTCCTGCCCAAACATCCCCGCGGAGTTCAAAGCAATTGAAAACAATTTTCCCGCACTTCCTTACATTCGGGAGAGCAACCGCCTGATCGGCGAATACACGCTGACAGCCGGCGATGTTCGGCGCGAAAAGCAGGGTGGAATTTCCGTTGTCGGATTTCCGGATTCCATCGCCGTAGGTGACTATGCTGACGACCTTCACGCCTGCGACGCGCCGGGAGATATGGAAACGGAGCTGGAACATCTTTCGGATCGCGCCCCAGGATTCCGTTCAGGACCGTTTGAAGTACCCATGCGTTCGCTGATTCCCGAAAAAGTGGATGGGTTACTTGCAGCGGAAAAGAATATTTCGGAGTCGCGTTTGGCCAATGGGGCCACCAGGCTGCAGCCGATCACGATGTTGACCGGACAAGCGGCGGGAACGCTTGCCGCTTTGGCTGTCGGGCAGGGTGTGCAGCCGCGTGCGATTCCTGCGGATCGCGTCCAAATTGCCCTGCTTCAATCTGGGAGCATTCTTGCTCGCAAACCTATGCCTGATCTTCCCTTGGGCACTCGCCTTTGGCAGGCCGCTCAGTTCGCAGTTGCTCATCAGTGGGTAGACGCCCAAAGCGGTTTCAACCCGAAAGGTGCCCTCTCTCGTGCGGAAGTGGCCGACTTACTTTCGCGTGCGTTCAAGTTAACGCAGCTCGAGAGTATCGACGATAATTACGCGGCAATGTATGGGAAGGCGAGATATGACAAGCCGACCTACGAGGACGTCCCGCTCTATTCTAATGTTTCCGCAGTTGTGGAAGCGTGGAATACGACGGGCACTGTGCCTCCCTGCAAGCAGTCTGCTACGCTTTTCTGTCCTGATGCGCCGCTCACGACTGGGGAGTTCGTTGCAGCCGTGGCAGCGCTCAATGGAAAGAAGCGAGGCGCAGCTTCCGTTGATGCTGCCACACTCCGCAATGGCGTGGCGGGCGAGGACGGAAGTCGGCTTTCTCGGATCGATGCGGTCTTGATTCTCCTTAACAGCCAGGCTTCTCGCTAGGGACACTGGCAGGAAACGTCAGGTTCCACACATGCATTCAAACGATCGCCGTTGTGGCGCTCATTTGAATGTATGCGAGCTTTGAGGGGCTTCGCGGTACAACTAATGGCCTGCTAACGTGTCGTTGGCCATTCGCTCGAGCTGGGCGGGATAGGTCTGGTTTGACTCCTGATCCTCTGTGCGCAGCGGAGTGCCGTAGGTGAGACTGTCGCCGATACAGACGATCACATCTCCAGGAAGAATCGGTCCTGGAATCGCATGAAGAAAGGATGACGCGAGCAGCCTGTATCCATCTGCAGTCAGGTGGACACCGTCGGTGCTGATCGCAATCGTCGGTCCGCCGGCATCATCCAGCACCTTGGTAAAGTCCAGAAGCGCGATCTTCTTTTTGAGCGCCAGTGTCCGCAACGCCGAGTTGTAGCGATCGATCTTGCCATTCGGTCCTTCTGCACCGAAGGAAGATGCGCGATGGCGCTTCATCAAGCGTTCCACGTCTACATGCTGAATGGTTGAGAGTATCGGCACAATGCGATTCCTGCGAGCCGTTCTCACCATCCATTTGATATTGCCGATGAATTGTTCCTGCGACAGAAACCTGGGCTCATTGGAGGTGTCGTTCATCCCAAAATAGATGAGAACGTACTTTGGATGAACCGCAACCACATCGCGAACGAACCGCTCGCGCCCTTGAAGACTGTTTTGGCTTCCGATGCCGGCATTGATTACCGACACGCGCTTTGTCGGGCCGGCCGCTACAGCAGTAGCCGCGGTCATTAAGAGAAGACATGCGAAGCAGACAAGCTTGATTGCGCCAATCGATGGAGAATTCTTCATGTGGATAGACACCCCCAAGTGAAAGCGCGTGGTCGCGCGACTCACACTTCTTGTTCGCTGAAGACCAAGGCTCCCGCTCCCTGCACGCCTGCATACTGTCCTTGTTCAGCGAGGAATACACGAGGTTTCCGCTTTGAGCCGAAGTGAATCAGCTTCTCGATACGGCTTTCAATCTCGGAGATAAACGCCTGATGTCCTTTCACGAGTCCCCCTGAAAGGAACACTGCCTGCGGATCCAGCAGGTTGAAGATGTTCGCGAGCCCCTCTGCCAGATATGCGGCCAGGGCAGAGTAGGCACCCTGTGCGGCAGCGTCTCCGGACAAGGCAAGCTCGCTGATCTGTCGTGCCATTGTGGCTTCATTTGCAATGTCGACGCGAGTTTCTCCGGACCGCTCCGCGTATTCCCTTAGGAGCGAAACAGTGGACACGTAGGCTTCAAGGCATCCTCGGCGCCCGCAGTTACATTGGCGCCCATCGATGCGAATTACATGATGCCCGACGGTCCCCGCAAATCCGTGCCGGCCCTTGAGCAACTTGCCTTGAGACACGATTCCGCCTCCAATGCCTGTACCAACAGTGATGGCGACGAAGTCGGAGAGATTGCGGCCCAGGCCGAAGTGCAACTCAGCCAACGCGGCTGCATGGCCATCGTTGACCACGTAAGTTGGCAATTGGAAGCGCTGCTCAACGAATTTGCGTAGCTCAAATCCAGCCCAGCCGGGGAGATTTTCGGTGGCGGCGAAAACAGATCCATCTTCCGGATCAATTGCGCCGGCACTCGCGATCCCGATACCGCAAGGCTTTATGCCTTGGCCGTGCGCCGCAGCAAGGACATGCTCGATCGCGGAAATCAGTCCCGTGGCGATCGCTTCCCGTCCGCTCGATGCGCTGGTAGGTACCTGTGTGGTCAGGGTTACCGATCCATTCGGGTGCACGATTCCAGCCTTGATGGATGTTCCACCGATATCGACGCCCACGGCAACAGCATTTTCATCGGCGGGTTGCAACGCTCGCACGAAGCCAGCTGCAATTGCGCCGGGGCGCGTGATCGCACCACCAACGACAACGCACCAAGCGCCCTCTCTGATTGCGCGCTTTGCCTCGTCAGGCGTTGAGATGTGCCCTTCGGCGACAATCGGGACATGGATCAGCCGAGCCATCTCCGCTAATAGTGACCAATTGAATGAGTGGGTATTCTGCGTGTCTTCTGTATATCCATTCAACGTGGTGCCGACAAAATCCGCACCAGCCTGCGCCGCGGCCAACGCCTCATCGAGGGTCGCCACATCTGCCATGACAGGGAGATTCAATTCAGTGTGGATTTTCTCGATCAGTTGCCGCCAGGGTTCACCAAATGTCCAAGCGCGATTGGTGCAGTCCAGTGCGATGATACTGGTTCCTGCCTTCGCCAACGCGGCTGCAGAGGCGAAGTCGGGCGTGATCCGGAGCTTTCCATCGACATAACTCTTTTGAATGCCAATGATGGGAGAGTTCGTATCTTGTCGGATTGCAGCAATGTGCTCGGCGCTGTTGATGCGGAGCGCTACAGCTCCGGCTGCGATCACCGCGCGGGCCATCCTGCGAATCGTATCGGTATCCTCGAGCGGGTCGCCGGGCGCGGCCTGACAGGAGGCGACAAGCTTACCCTTCATCTGCTCCTGAATCGTAGACATCACTGGAAATGCCTCACATTCAAAGGGCACAAACTGCGCGAAATCATGCACCTTTTTTAAGTTGTACTATTGTATAGTCTACTAGAGAAATCGAACACCGCGCGGGCAGGCTCCGGGAACTCCAAGAGTGGGACAGGCGAGAACCGAAGGCGGCCGAAACGGAGGCGCAAATGGAAAGTACGCTTGCGATGGGGGTTCTGCTCGCTGTCGTCTCCGGGCTGATGAACGGCGCCTTTACGCTCCCCATGCGCTTTCTTGGCCGATGGGACTGGGAGCATGTTTGGAGCCTGTTCATTGTCGTCTCTTGCCTTCTGATGCCGGCCGCCATTGTCACCGTTCAGGCTCCGCAAAGCTGGAGCATTATCTTCCACGCGCCCGGCGGCGCGCTGCTGATTGCTGCTCTCACTGGCTTTGCCTGGGGATTCGGAGCACTAATGTTCGGACAGAGTGTGAGCGCCATCGGCATTTCGTTGGCAAATACATTGGTGCTGGCGATCAGCTCGACGCTTGGCTCACTGCTGCCGCTGTTGCTTCTTGCGCACGAACGCCTCTTTCAGCCAACCGGCATCAAGATCCTTGAGGGCGTCGCCGTTGCCATTGTGGGCATTGTCCTATGCGGAAGGGCTGGACAACTGCGTGAGAAGGCAGCCGGCGGGGCAGGCGAGCGTGGCGATCTGGTTGGAAAAGCTCGGCCGCTCGGTGTGGCGTTGCTCCTTGCTGGTGGTTCCGGCGTGCTTTCTGGCGTGTTCAATATTGGGTTCACTCTTGCCCAACCTATGGCAGCCTATGGACGATCCAGCGGTTTAAGCGAGTTCGACAGCACAAACCTAATCTGGTGGATCATGCTCGGCGCCGGCTCGGTCGCTAATCTCGGATTCTGCCTATATCTCTTTTTGAAAAGCCGCAATTTCGCAAAGTTTCGGTCACCGGGAAGTTCGCGGCTCTACCTGCTTTCCACACTGATGGCGTTGTTGTGGGGAGGCAGCATCTTCGTTTACGGAGCCGCGGCGCCACGCCTCGGCTCACTCGGTACGGTGATTGGCTGGCCGCTGAGTTTGGCCACTGGCCTGATGCTCGCAAATGCTATAGGGATCGGACTTGGAGAATGGAGACAGGCTCCGCGTGGGGCGCAGCGATGGATGTACTCGGGCATTGCTGTTCTCTTAATAGCAATCGTGCTGCTCAGCAGGGCAGGCAACTGAGTCCATCCCATAGGTGTTGGAGAAGTTTCCCATTGACAGTGATGAAACCCAGCGATCGTAGAGACAATCGAGCGGCGACTCCGGTTCGTGCAGAGTCATCGCTGCCGTTCGAGCCTCTGGATAAGACCAGCTACATTCCGATGTATGCGCAGATTCAGACCCAGCTACTGGGCATGATCCGAGCTGGCAGACTGAGCACAGGCGACCCATTGCCCAGTGAAGAAGAGTTGAGCCGAGTCTACGGCGTAAGTCGAATGACTTCTCGGCAGGCGCTGCAACTGCTCAAGAGTCAGGGCCACGCCGCCCGGCACAAGGGAAAAGGAACGTTTGTCACACAACCAAAGGTCGAGAAGGACATTGCGCACCTTGCGGGGTTTACGACGGAGATGCGGCAACTTGGAATGAAGCCGAGTTCGCAAGTGCTCGCTGCCGGGATTGTTGCCGCTTCCGGCGAGGTTGCTGAACAACTCGCTATCAAGTCAGGGGGGCAGGCTTTCCGATTGAAGCGTCTCCGCATCGCCGATGGTTTGCCGGTCGCCATCGAAGAGATCTATCTCTCCATAGAGAAATTTCCGGGTATTGAGAAGGTTGACTTTTCGCGCCAGTCTCTCTATCAAACGCTGCGAGCGCGTTATGCAGTTCGGTTTGGAATGGCCGACGAGGTCCTGGAGGCGCGGTCTGCAATCTCGAGCGAGGCCAAGTTGCTGAAGATTCCCCCGCGATCGAGTTTGCTGGTCATTGCGCGCCGGTTGTGGAGCATTGATAACGAGCCGGTAGAGACGGCTCGGTCAATCTATCGCGGCGACCGATATCGGGCAGTGCTTCGAATTCCGGCAACGACGGTGGAATAACTGCGCTGTGCCAACTCTAGATTTGAAGGCTGATTGCTAGCTCTCGGCAAGTGGAATGGGTGTTGACACGCAGACTGCGGACTCTTTGGTCCAGGCAACGGGATTGTGACTGAAGTGGGAGGGCTCATGTTCAGGTGGATTCGGCTGATTGGATTCGTAGTCTGCGGCGGCTTGGCGTTTTCGTCTGGCTTGGCCGCGATGCCTGTTGCGGGGCTCTCTCAGAACTACGATGTGATCGTCGCCGGTGCGGGCACGGGAGGCGTGTCAGCGGCAATTCAGGCTGCGCGGATGGGAGCGCGCGTGGCGCTTCTGGAAGAAACGGACTGGATCGGCGGTCAGATGTCGGCAGCCGCAGTAAGCACAATGGATGAGGGAGTCAATCTGACGCCAGCTTCCGGAATCTACCGTGAGTTCCTGGATCGCATGGAAGCTTACTATCTAGCCCGTGGAAAGTCTGTAGGCACGTGTTACTCAACAGACAAGTCGCATTGCTTTGAGCCTTCAGCTATACGCAAGATCCTCAACCAAATGATTGAGGAAGTGAACGCTAATGGGCAGGGAAAGGACAAAGGACACATCGATCTGTTTCTGCATGAACGAGTCGTGCGAGTTCTCTCGGAAGGGAACATCGTGACGGAAATCGTGACTTCGCATGGGGCTACGTGGCAAAGCAAGGTGTTGATCGACGCAACCGAGTACGGGGATGTTCTGCCTTTGACTCCCGCCCGTTATCGCAGCGGCCGGGTGATTGGCCCAGACCACGGGCACACATGTACCCAGGACATCACGTACACCATGGTGATAAGGAAGTATCCTGACGGTGTTCCCAAGGAACTGCAGATTCTGCATCCGCCACCGGAGTATGACAAGTGGCTGCCCAAGTTGCGCAGTGAACTTCGGATTGACGGAAATCCAGACAGCCGTGCGATTCCTGCGAGCTTCGCCATTCACAATGAGTACCGCGGCCTTCCCGATTCGGCCAATCTTGCTAATTATGTCTCGACTGACCGCAAGCAAATCACACGAACGGTGCTTAACTGGTTCAATGATTTTTCGGTGAATACAGATATTTTCGATCGCAGTGCTCGAAAACAGATTCTCTGTGAAGCGAAGCTCAAGGCGATGGCTGATCTCTACTACATTCAGCACGAGTTGCAGGTGCCGCTCTGGTCGATTGCCAACGACGAAGGATATGACACAGCTTTCAATCGCAGTGAGAATTCGTGTCCAAACATCCCCGAGGAGTTCAAAGCCATTGAGCACAATTTCCCTCCGTTGCCCTATGTGCGTGAAAGCCAGCGCTTGATCGGGGAGTATTCGCTGACGGGTGGTGATATTCGGAGAGAACGGCAAGGCGGCATGTCGGTGGTTGGATTTACCGATGCAATCGCGGTGGGCGATTACGCAGACGATCTGCATGGATGCAGCGATGAAGGTGATTTTGAAATAGAGTTCGAGCACTTCACTGATCTTCCACCGGAAGCCCGGTCCGGTCCGTTTGAAGTTCCACTTCGAACGCTTATTCCGGAGAAGGTGGATGGGCTTTTGGCTGCGGAGAAGAACATCTCGCAATCGAGGCTGGCCAATGGCGCCACTCGGCTACAACCCATCACGATGCTGACCGGACAGGCAGCCGGCGCACTGGCCGCGCTCGCCGTCGCTGAACGCGTACAGCCAAGAATGGTTTCGGCAGAGCAGTTGCAGGTTGCCCTGCTGCAGGCTGGGAGCATTCTTGCGCGAGAACCCATGCCCGACATGACCTTCGGCACGAGGCCGTGGCAAGCCGCTCAGTTCGCAGTGACACATCGGTGGATTACAACGAAGGAGGGTGGATTTGCACCTGAGGATATTGTTTCGAGGGCCCAGGCGGCAACCATCCTTGCGCACGCATTCTCTCTGGGGCCTCCTCCTGAGGCCAAGCTATGGCGCGCCATCGTGCAACTCGACAAGTGGCCAAAACCTGCGAAGCAGGCCTACGAAGATGTTCCCCTTTATCTCGATTACGCGTTCGCCGTTGAGGCCTGGTACGCAAAGGGTTCCGTCCCGCCGTGCAAGAACGCGCCGTCACTCTTTTGCCCCAGCACGCCAATCACAACGGGCGAATTCATCAGCTCCGTAGCTGGTTTGAGTGCGCAGAAGGTGGATCACTCAACTTTGCGCCGGAGTGTGGCCGGCAAAGAAGATGATCCGCTTACACGCTCGGACGCAGTATTGATTCTGTACAACAGCGTGCGTTGAAAGCGTATTGTGCAAATCTGGAGGAGCCATTCCATGAAGACCGAAATGAATCGCAGGGAGTTTATCTCCGCATTCGGAGTTGGAGCCGCCACGCTAGCAATCGATCCGGCGGGAGCAGCCGCATTGCCGCAGGCTGGCGCGACGAAATCTATCTCGGGGAGCTGGTTTGAATTCCAGCATCATGCCACGGTCGAAGGCGTGGACTGGAATCCTGCGTGCGCACGTTTTACCGCGGCGCAATGGGACGCGAAGATCAAGGAGATTGCGGACGCCGGAATGGAATACCTGGTGCTAATGGCGACGGCCGTATATTATCGTGCTTTCTACGAGACGTCGATTTTTCCGAAGTGGGAACTGGCCTGCGAAGACCCAATTGAAGCCGTGCTTGTAGCAGCAGACAAATACAATGTGCGGTTTTTTATGGGAGGCGGTTTTTATGGAGATTGGGAAAGCGATCAAACTATCTCTGACCCGGTCGCGACGAAGCGAAGACTCCAATCGTTGGAAGAAATCGCCAGCCGCTATGGCCATCATCAGAGCTTTTACGGATGGTATTGGCCTGATGAGGCGTGTATCAATCCGCGTTATACACAGGAGTTCATAAAATATGTGAACACCAACTCCAGCCTTGCACGGCAACTCAAGCAGAGCGCCAAGGTTATGATTGCTCCTTACGGTACGCGCATCGCGATTCCGGATGACGAGTATGTCCGGCAGTTAGACGCGATGGATGTCGACATTGTGGCCTATCAGGATGAGGTTGGTGTACGGAAGTCGAAGGTTGTGGAGACATCGGCGTTTTACGAGGGGCTACGCAGAGCCCACAACCGAGCGCAGAAGGCCAGGATCTGGGCTGACGTGGAGGTGTTCGAATTTGAGGGCGAAGTTTACAAAAGTGCATTGGTGCCTGCATCGTTTGACCGCGTGCGACGTCAGCTTGAGGCTGTCTCGCCCTGGGTTGATGAGATTCTGATTTATCAGTTTCAAGGAATGATGAACAAACCCGGTTCCCCGGCATTTGCCGGCAGTCCGGCCTCTACACGGCTCTATTCCGATTACATACAGTGGAAAGGCGAAAAGCGGAGGTGAGTGCGTTGACAGTTGGTCTGCTTTGGCGTGATTTGAAGTCCAGTAAGCTCTCAGTGGGAACGCCCCATAGCCTTCCGGAGTGGCTGCGTTCTGTGGTTTCAAATCGCGCTTCCGGCTTAATTGATGAGGTAGTCAGCTCCTTGGGTGCAGCTTTCGACGGAGGTTCAGTCAATTAGTGCTAGTGGATGACAGAAGTCTGGGGGTGTGCGTCGCCAAAACTCTATCCGACCGAGAAATCACAATGTCCTAACGGTTAAGAGCGAGCTGGTCCCCGAGACACGTGTCATGTCGTAAGGCGATGAAAATGAAGGCCGACTGCATTTTGGCGAGGGACACCTATCGTTACAACACACCCGGCCATCCGCTCACGCTGGAGCGAATCGCATCCCGTGGGGCCGAATTCAACGCGCGGCACCCCGAGCGGCAAATCTTCAACCGCGTCTGGTTCTTCGACTCTCTCAATTCAGCCGATGATCTGAACGCATTGCTTGGCCTTCCGCCGGGCTACGGAGATGTCAAATGGCTGGCGCAACTTTGGCCGGTATTTAGCGTCGATCCGAGGTCATCGGACCGTTGACTTCGCATCAAGGGCTTTTTGCGCGCCAGGGGCGAGATTCCGCAGTCCTCGCGGATTGCGTCTAGCATCCAAGTGCGGTCTCAGGAGCCGACTTCGACGTCCACGGCTATATCGCAACGCATAAAGTTCCGTTAAAATGCGAATTTTGTGTGGCATAATATAGCCGTGAAACGCGATGCATCCCCCCTGCCTGCCTCCCGTGCGCGCCTTGCTTCCGTGCTCCGCGCAGCGAAAGAAGTTGTGTCTGTCGATGTTGCATCAGACTCCCTCGGAATCGATCGGCGCGAAGCGGCAAAGCTTCTATCACGCTGGCGGGGGCAGGGCTGGCTCCGAAGGGTCGGTCATGGGCTCTATGTTCCTGTGCCTCTGGATCTTGCCGCAAGCGAACAGGTTGTCACCGATCCCTGGGTTCTAGTTCCCACACTCTTTGGCCAATGCTACATCGGCGGCTGGACAGCCGCTCACCATTGGGAGCTCACCGAGCAGCTTTTCAATGAGACCTTCGTCTTTACCACGCGCCGCGTCACTGAAAAACACGTCGTCGTGCAGGGCGCCGCATTCTTACTGCACGGCGTAAATCCCAAACGCCTGTTCGGATTGAAAACCCTGTGGCGTGGTTCTACCAAGGTTGCAATCTCCGACCCTGCGCGCACTTTGGTCGATATGGTCGCGGCACCCGAGGTGGGGGGTGGAATCGATCACGTGGCGGAGTGTCTGGGAACGTACTTGAGAGGCAAAACAGCGGATCAAGACCTGCTAATTCGTCATGCTGAGGAATTCGGCAACGGCGCCGTGTTCAAGCGACTCGGATACCTAGCCGATGCGCGACTCGGTGAAAAGCGACTCGCGGACAAATGCCGCGCAAGGCTCACGCACGGCTACGCCAGGCTCGATCCATCCCTTCGCACTACAAAATTGATCACCGCCTGGCGCCTCTGGGTGCCGGAGACCTGGAAGATTCGAGCGGCATGATCGACAAGCGCGAAATCCTTGAAGCCACGTCGTCGTTTTCGCTCGGGTTGCCCAGCGTTGTCGAAAAGGACTACGTCCTGGGCTGGATACTCGCCGGCATCAACGCCCATGAGGAACTCGCAGATAGCTGGGTCTTCAAAGGTGGCACTTGCCTGAAGAAATGCTATTTTGAAACCTACCGCTTCTCCGAGGATCTGGATTTTACGCTGCGCGATGAAAGCCACCTCGATGAAGACTTCCTGCGTCCTGTGTTCGAGGAAGTCGTAGCCTGGGTTGCGGAGCAATCCGGTCTGAACATTCCCTCCGACCAGCTCGACTTCGACATCTACGACAATCCGCGCGGCAAGCCAAACTGCCAGGCCAAGATCGCATATCGCGGCCCAGTCTCCCCAACTTCGGGTGGCTGGCCCAAGATCAAGCTTGATCTGACTGCGGATGAAAGGCTAGTGCTCCCTTCAGTTCGGCGCGAGGTATTCCATCCTTACAGCGACAGGCCCGAAGGCGGAATCTGGGCCAATTGCTACGCCTACGAGGAGGCCTTCGGCGAAAAGCTCCGCGCACTCGGAGAACGGACGAGACCTCGCGATTTATACGACGTCGTCAACCTCTACCGACACACCGACAGCCGGCCAAATGCGAGTGTGCTTCTGGACGTGCTCCGCCAGAAGTGCGAACACAAGACCATCCCAGTCCCGACCTTCGCATCGCTCGTGCCGCATCGCCAGGCGCTTGATGCGATGTGGTCGGACAT
>OCZT010003303.1_pt1 | contig 16487 bp, 17 predicted proteins | sample 1539031 | NCBI WGS metagenome assembly OCZT01 (sample SAMEA3539308, study PRJEB22396) | soil metagenome | biome: tundra; feature: field; material: soil | place: USA | collected 2010-05 | depth 0.15 m | reverse complement strand
ACTCGACCTGCTGGATGTTGAGGCCGTCACAAATCTATGCCCGACACCCACCTAGAGTCTGGCCTGATTTGCGCCCGTGCTGGCTTTGCCCTCGCCGCGATTCTTCAGCAACGCTCTTTTTGCAGCGGCCTTGCGCCGTCGAATCTCCTCTGGCGAGTACATGGTGCCCCGGCATATCTTCGCGCCGCAGTTGCAGTGGGCCTCATCGTCGCCGCCGTCGTAGAGGCAGTAGTCGTAGGTGATCTCCTCGCCCGCCTCGATGTCGCGGATGGCCACGATCCAGACCCGGCCGTTCTTCTCGTCGGTTTCGCAATTGGCATCGCAACTGTGGTTGATGAACATGGCCGTCGAGTGCCCGTCGATGACCATCGTGCCGTCGCCCAGTCCAAAGAGGTAGGTAATAGGCGAGTCTTCGTAAGCCGTGTCTGCTTCGGCCTTGGTGACAACATGGCCGGTGTACTCGGCCACCCGTTCACCCTTGCGGACAGAGGTGGTCGTGTAGCAGCCGGCGGCATGAATGGCGGAGGAGCGGATGATCAGGCTCATGCGAGTGTGCGATGCTTTCCTTCGGCAGGGATTGGGATAAGTTCCAACCGGACCGGAGGCAACGCCTGCACGGCACGGCTGCTTGAATCGCATCGTATCATTAGATAGCGGCCATTGCAGAGGCGAGGCCAAAGAGACGAGGCAAGTAGAAATGATCCGGGGTCTTTCAATTGCGCTGGTTCTTATTGGCTGCCTGTTGGCGGCGCCGGGACTCGTGGCCCAGAGCCCGGCGGGCGGTGGCGCGCCTCAGGCTGAAAAGAACAAGCCGTCTTCCGATGGACAGAAACCTGGCGCCGTTCCCCAATCCGGTGCCAACCCGTTTCCTGAAGACATAAGTACGGTTCCTGTGATGCCTTCCGGGAAGAGTCCCGCGCTGCCGGAAGGGACGAAGTACGAGACGCGCGATGGGGACGTTAGCGCCTCTGCCGCGCTGCCCACCGAGGATACCGACCCGGTTCGCAGCCCCGAAGACCCTACGCCGGCTGCCGGCAACACCAGCGACGGGGACTCAAGCTCCAGCCTGAAGAACATTGAGAACCTGCTGCCCGTACCGGACACCGACGAACCCGGGAAGAAGCGTAAGCACGCCCCCAAGGAAGAGCCCGTCCACCAGGAAACCTCGAAGAGCGACATCGACGTAGGCAGCTATTACCTCGACCGGAAGAACTGGAGGGCGGCGCTTTCGCGATTCCAGTCCGCGCTGGTGCTTGATCCGGAGGATCCCGAGGTGTATTGGGGAATGGCCGAAGCCGAGCGCAACCTGGGCCAGTTTGCCAAAGCACGGGAACATTACGAGAAGCTGCTTGAATACGATCCGGACGGCAAGCACGGCAAACAGGCGCGCAAAGTGCTCAAGGAGCCGGCACTCGCTGCTGCGCAGAACCCGGGCCAGGGCCAAAGCCCATCCGCGTCCCCGCAATAGGCCCCGCACGCAGGATCGCCGACCCGTAGAGCCAGCTTGCTGCAAGGGTTCCTCAGGGTCCAGGTCTGTTTTTGGGGTCACATGCCTCGTGGCGCCTTTACCTCATTGGCCGTTCGTCCCGGGCAGTTTGTCCCCCAGGATGGAAAGGAACTGGCGGCCCGGTTTCTGGCTGCAGCCGAGGACGCGAACAAGGTGCTGGACGACTGCCGCCTTTCCTTCGGAATGCGTCCCTGCGGCTACCACCCCATGTACGGCCCGCTGCGGGTCGAAGAGTGGCGGGTCTATCACGCTGTCCACTGCCGCCTACACCAGCAGCAGTTCGAAGAAACCATCCGCTTTGCCCGGCGGCACCTGGCGGCCGGTACAGTTCAAGCAGTCGCAGAAGAGAAGCCAACCGCTTCACCTTCCGGCAAAGGCGGCTAACGCTTTTCTCAGGAATCTCTTCGGCCTTAGCGCATATAGGCGGCAATCATCGGCTGGCCCCACAGGCCGCTGACTATGCCGCCGATGCAAAGAAAGGTCCCCAGCGGCAGCTTCTGCAATGCCCATCCCTGAGTGTTGTCTCTCAACCGTGGGACGGACAGTAGAACCACTGCAACTGCGGCTCCCAGCATGATGCCCAGTCCGAAGGCCAGCAGCGCGCCCGGAAGTCCGAGCCATGCGGCCAGCAGGGCCATTAGCTTGGCATCGCCAAGTCCCAACCCCTCGCGTCGGCGAATCAGCCAGTAGACCCAACGGATGAGCAGGATCAGCCCGGCGGCGGCAAGGATTTCGAGCGCTGAATGGATTCCCGCAAACAAGGGGCCCATTCCAATCTTTATTCGACTCTCATCTAGATCGGTCTGAACGTTGGTCAGGATGAATCCAAGGGCAATTCCTGGCAGGGTGAGCCAATCGGGGAGCCAGAGATGTTCTCCGTCGAGGAAAGCCAGTGCCACCAGCAACCAATAGAAGACCATTTTGCAGATAGCGTCTACCAGGGCCATCGGTGGTTCAGTTGAAGGCACCTGCATGTCGTAGGCGGGGCTCATTGTCTGGTAAGCAATGATCGCCCAAAGCACCCCCGCCGCCGCTTCCACCACCGGATACCGCCACCCGATCCACGTCTGGCATTCGCGGCACCGCCCCCGCAGCGCCAGCCAGCTAACAAGCGGCACATTCTCCCACCAGGCCAGCGTGTGGTCGCAGTTCCGGCAATGCGACCGCGGATGCACAATGCTTTCACCATGCGGCCAGCGGCTAAGGCACACGTTCAGAAAGCTGCCGAAGGCCAGCCCCAACAGCCCCGCAAAAACCGTTCCAAGAATGCGAATCATATGCGTGGTTGAGTATACGGGTCTTGAGACGCAAGAGGCACGGCCGCCGCTCCCGCGCGATTGCATCTTAGGAAACAATGTAGCCCGAAACCTCTGGAACAAAGTCAACGCGACCACTAGGGAGCGGTGACCCTGCTCGACATGGAAACGCCGTAGTGTTTCCTAAAATGCCGTAGACTGTAACTGCATGGACCTTCCGCCAGCGAGTTCCACCGCACAGAATTCCGCGCCCAACTCCGCAACCGATCCGGCGCGGGCCGCAGCCTTGTTTCAGCGGTCGGTGGAGATCATGGCTCGCCTCCGCGCCCCCGATGGCTGCCCCTGGGACCTCGAGCAATCCTTCGATTCCATACGCAAATACACCCTTGAAGAAGCCTACGAAGTCTTCGACGCCATCGAGCGGCGCGACTTCCCGCATCTCGCCGAGGAACTCGGTGACCTGTTGCTCCAGGTGCTTTTTTACGCTGAAATGGGAGCCAACGAAGGCCACTTCACCGTTGCCGACGTACTGGACCACCTGAACCGCAAGCTCATTCGCCGCCATCCCCACGTCTTCGGCGAAGAAGCCTCGCGCGCCGCCGGAAACTTGGCAGACATCGATGCAGAGGTCGGTGGCTCCTCCGGCGCCGTCCTTCGAAACTGGGAAGAGATCAAGCAAGCCGAGAAGCGGAACTCTTCAACTCCGGAAGGAACCGAACCGCCGTCGCGCCTCGACAGCGTGCAACGCGCCATGCCCGCGTTGGCTGAAGCCGCCAAGCTCGGAGCCAAGGCGCAGAAGGCTGGCTTCGACTGGGCCCACTGGCGCGACCTGCTGCCCAAGCTGGTCGAGGAGACCGCGGAACTGGAAGCCGAAGCCGCATCCGACGACCCGGCCCGGAAGCCAGCCGTCGAGGCTGAGTTAGGCGACCTCCTCTTTACCGTAGTAAACCTCGGCCGGCACCTCGGCGTGGACGCCGAGATGGCCCTTCGCGGCTGCAACCTCCGCTTCCGCCAGCGCTTTCACGAAATGGAGAAGGCCTCCACGCGACCTCTCGAGGAGCTATCCCCCGCAGAGCTTGAAGATCTCTGGTCTCAGGCAAAGCGAAAGCTCGCCGAACCGGATTGGAGTCGCGTCCCGGGAGCGCACACATGATCTTCATCCGCTCCTGCCAGGGTTTTGACGAGCTCCAGGCCTGCGTCCGCATGCAGATCGAGACCTGGGGCTACGACGAAAGCGACGTAATCCCCCGCAAAGCGTTCCGCGTGGCCCAAAAGATAGGTGGCCAGGTGCTTGGCGCCTTCGATTCTGAAATTCCCGGTGCGCCTCCCAACGGCGGCCCCGGATCCATGGTCGGATTTCTCTTCTCACTGCCCGGAGTCAAGTCAGGAAATGGGGAACCCGGGCCGTATCTCCACTCCCACATGCTTGCGGTCAAGGAGAACTATCGCAATCGTGGTCTGGGCACACGCCTCAAGCTCGAACAGCGCCTCGAGGCCCTTTCACGCGGCATCCGGCACATCGAATGGACCTTTGATCCCCTCGAAATCAAGAACGCCTTTCTCAACATCTGCAAGCTGGGAGCCATAGTTCGCGGGTACGAGGTCGATTTTTACGGGGCATCATCATCTCGTCTGCAGGGTGGGCTGCCAACGGATCGGTTAGTGGCCGAGTGGGAGCTCGATTCTCCCAGGGTGACTGCAATTCTCCAAGGCCGCCGGACAGCTGTTCACAATATTGTGGAGCGAATTCTGGTCCCCGGCTCCATCTACCAGTGGAAGGCCACCGAAGCCAGTCGGGAACGCGCCCTCGCCGTCCAGTCAGAGAACCGCCGCAAGTTTCAAGACGCATTTTCCCAAGGGTTGGCCGTACTTGGCTTCGTCCGGGACGCGGAAGGAAATGGAGTCTTCGAATTGGGTCCGCTTACTCTGTCGAAGCAGCACTGATTTCCAAATAAGTCTCCCAAGGAACCAGAAAACCTATGAGAATCGATGCAATACAAGACATCATTTTGATAACAGACTGTTTACAGATTCTAAACTACTTAAAAATTCAAAATATGCGCAAAAAGCCCTGAATGGGCAATCGGTTCTGCAGGTATTCTGCCCAATAACGGCCCTTCTTTGAAGGTTATCTCCCACCGCATTGAGGCCATCCATTGCCTGCGTCCAACGATTTCATGGAATCGCATCTTGGACCTCTGGTGACCGTTCGGTGAATCGGCAACCAATGTAAGCGTCGGTCAGCAGGTATTGCGGGTGCCTCGGATCATCTTCGATCTTCTTACGCAACTGGCGAATAAAGGTTCGCAGGTATTCGAGTTCGTTTCCGTACTCCGGTCCCCATACGGACTTCAGCAAGCGAGCATGTAGAATCGGTTTGCCTGCGTGAAGCATGAGGTAGTGCAGCATCTCAAACTCCTTGGGGGGCAGATGAATGGAGCGGCCCCCTTTCTGGACGCGATACTTGACCGGGTCTAGATCGATTTGACCAATGCGAATTTGATGGTCCTGGTTAACATCTAAGGCATTCCTTCTTCGGACTGCGGAGCGCAATCGCGCTGTCAATTCGCGCAACTGAAATGGTTTGGTAATGTAATCGTCTGCACCTGCGTCCAAAGCCAGGACCTTATCGTCCTCGCTATCCATCACGGTCAACATCAGGATCGGTAGGCGCGCGATTGCGTGGCGAATTGTCCGGCAAGCTTCCAATCCGCCCATTCCTGGCATATCAACATCTAGCAGCACAGCATCAAACCGCGCTACGCGAACCAGGGACAGAGCCTCCTCCCCGCGAGCCGCTTCCACAACTGTAAAGCCCATGCCAGACAGCGTCATGCGCAAGGCCCGCCTTGTGGAACTGTCGTCGTCTACGACGAGCACTGTGCCTCCACCGGACTCCAATTGCTCTGCTTTCAACTTGCCCTCCTTGCGCCATCTGGAAGTGAAAGAAAGAACGTCGTTCCTTCCTTTTGATCACTGATAACCCATACATGTCCATGATGGGCTTCGGCTGCCTTTTTCACTACCGAAAGCCCTATTCCCGTACCCGGAACGGCATCCTTCCTGTCCGGTGACCGATAAAAGCGGTCGAAGATCCGCTCCCGTTCCTCGATCCGTATGGGCGTCCCAAAGTTATGCACAGAAATGAGCACCTCACCATGACTCTTGCGGGCGTCAATCTTGATAGGTGTGCCCGGGTTGGAGTACTTCTCCGCGTTGTCTACGCATTGCGTAAGTATCATCCCCAACAACTTGCGATCTACCCGCATAGTCAATGCAGGATCATCCACCGTAACCCGGATGCGGTTTCTTCCATTCTCGACAGATCCGCCAGCCAGCACTTCCGAGATCAATTCTTTGAGGTTTACTTCGTCAGCGTTGAGGTCAACTTGAATTGGATCGAGCTTCGCGGTCTGAAGCAGCCGAGTGCACAGTTCATTCAAACGAACAGTTTGATCGTCAATCAGAGTAACCAGTTCAGCTTGCGAATCAGAAAGCCCGCCCAATTCCAACAGGCCGGAGCTAGCTGCCTGGACGGCAGTCAAGGGTGTTTTGAGCTCGTGCGCAAGCGCATCCATCACCGCCGCGCGCAACTGTTCACTCCTCTTCGCGGCTTCTGCCCTGTCTTCGCTCTCAAAAGATTGGTGTCGATCAATTGCAATTTCAGCTAGTGCTGCTAACGCGTCAACTACGATAGGACTCAGCTTTCCGCGCACCACCAACGCACCTGTGCGTTTGCTCCCACCCCGTAATAGGCGCTCAGACGTCTGCGTCTGAAGATCATCCTTTGGAGCATCGCGCAAGAAGCACTCCTTAGCCATGTCTTGTTCGTCTACCTGTTGTCGATTTCGTTCTGTAACGCGAGTGGATTCGTCACCACTTGCTGCCCTGACTGCATGCCTGATTTAATCTCCTGCATACCGCCTGGCAACGCGTCTCCTCCCAAGACGCCCACTCTGCGGAATCTCTTGTTGGACGTGGGTATATAGACCCAGTCCCGGTCATGCAAATAGAGAATGGAAGATGCGGGTACAGCAATACCCACTTGTTCCTTCTGCCCCTGGAAGGTCGCTGTCACAAACATGCCTATCCGCATGAGGCCTGGATTTGGTACCTCGATCCTGACCTTGCCAGTCCTGAGGCTGGGATCGAGAATTGGCAGGATATTGCTTACTCTGCCCTTGAGTACGCGGCCTGGATACGCATTCAAGGTGATCTCCGCCGGGTCTCCGATGTGAACGCTGGGAAGATCGTTCTCGTAGACATCGCAGACAATCCAGACATAGGAGAGATCGGAGATGGTGAAGGGACTGGTCCCCAAGCTTTGAACACCAGCGGCATTGGTCACCTGTTGATCGGTGATTACACCGGAGACCGGAGCTGTGATGTCCACGATTCCCGATGGGTGATCGACGCTGCTGCCCAATAGCTTCAAATGCTCCGCTGCCGTATCGACGGCGACTTTGGCCTTGTCTTCAGCGTCTTGAGCAACCTGCAGGTCATTGAGGGCGATTGCGCCATGCTTGTGGAGGTCCTGCGAACGCTCGAATTGGACGCGAGCGAGGACCTCATCCGCTGCCGCCATCTGATAAGTTGCAAAACCTCCCGAGATATCGTCGCTTCGGACCTTAAGTAATAGCTGACCTTTCTTGACGGTGTCGCCGAGACGCGCGTATATGCCAACAATTCGGCCGGAAGCGAGTGAAATCACCGGGACCGTTCGCGCAACATCGGGATTCACCGTACCTGTGACAGCAAGTTTCGCGGGCGCACGATGCTCGATTGCAGCGGCAAGAACGAAATGCTCAGGGTGATCGACGGAGAATTCCGTAGCGTCAAAGTCTTGCGTCACCTTGGCAGGAGGTGGCGCTTCCGCTGCCGCATCTACCTGGCCGCTCTTGCAACCGCTGTTGGCGAATGAGGCAACCAGGATCATCAATGAGAAATTGAGTCCCACGAATCTGCTCTTCATGCGATTTCCCGTGCCTTCCGTATCTCCCTGCTTCCAGTCATTTGGCAGACCCTATGAAGGTGCGATATGAGGATAGCCTCGACATGGCGTAAGCCGATGAGATGAACGAGCACCAGGATTGCGGGCTCTCCTGGTGCTGTTCCTTGAGTCTGCTTATCTAACCTCCATTCAAGACGCGCCATTGAAGTCTTGCTGCCTAGAACCTGACCTTGATGGCAAGCGTGGTGTTGGTTTGGTTAGTGCGAAGGTCGGGCCACCAGAGAGCCGTGGCGGGATTTGCGTTGGTAGTGCCGGTGCAGAAATTTGCCGCGGCCTGAAGATTGCCGTAGCCTTGGCCGGAAGGCGATCCATTGGCGCAGGCATATTGCGTCGAAGATCCGTTGTTGCCGCCGGGAGGCGTGATGCCCCCGCGTCCGCTCCAGTATGGCACATCGGAATAGCGATACCCTTCTTCCAGGGTGAAGGTGATGAACTGGCTCGGCATGTAGTCGAGGGTGATGGTTCCGTCGTGCATCTGGGAACGATCTCCTCCGTTCTCCGTAAAGTAGGGAGTGCCGCTGAATGCCGTTGCACGATTGATTGGCGGAAGCAACGTGAGGTAACGACCTGGGTTGTTCATCACGCCGCCACCGAGAGTTATGGCATAGCGATCTTTCCTGAACCAGGTGCGGTCGTAGATCATGTAGCCGAGGAAGGCTTGCTTGGGTCTGCCGTTCTTGGCGTTGTGGCAGTTCACGCCTCCGCTGTAAGTCGAATTTGAGCCCATCTCCGGCAAGTATCCATGAGGATCGTACGGCCCGCTTGAAGGGCCGCCGCCGTATTCGCACCCACCGTCGCCAGTGACTGTGAACGCAGCCTTATCTATAAATCTCTCTGGTTTGTCGTAGTACTTGACCTGTGCGCTGTAGTCGGCGTGGACGCGCGAGCGGCCCGGGAAGCCAACAGCATCCTCTCCCAAACCATAGCCGGTGCTTCTGGGTTTGGAACTTCACTTTCCCTATAGACCGCCATTCGAATGGACCAGCTTGATTTCTTCCATGAGAGAGCGGGCAATTCCGGGGACGAACTTGTCACCGAGAGCTCCTGCCAGAGAACCATCGAGGTCTTTGGGGACCAGGATTTCTAACAGTGAGAAATGACGAGGTCAAGTCTCGTCTGATTGCTTAAGTGGAAACAACCAGCTACGCGGGCATCGCTTAAACCGTTCAGCGCGTGCATCGCATCTTTGATCTCAATGCCGATCCTGCCCAGATTGGCTGCCACTTGTCACGAGATCCGAGGCCGCGATAACTTCTCGTTTTGCGACCCGGTCTCAGAGTGCCTGGAACATGGGATGGATTTGAAGCGGCGGTGCCTGCAATTCTCGGACAAGGACTGACGACGTCTGGCTCCAACGGATTGAAAACAGAATTGGTCTCAATGCTCGGAATCCGGGTGGAAATGCGAGAACGTCGCTGTATTCAGGGTTCAGGAACAATCTTCGCTTCGGCGTGGAAGATGTGGTAATCTGAATAACGGTGAGTTTCTACGGCGCGGCCAGCGCCCTGAAAGCTGATTACATCGATCTCACTCGGTAACCAGAACTCTGCATCGTACCCGTGGATCGGCACCGAACTGAAATGAAGTTCCGTGGTCAACCGTCCCAGGTGGAGATCCGGCAACGGGGCCAGCAAGTCAGTTCGCAGCATGACAATATCGAAGCTTGCTCGATCGATCCAGAGAATACCCTGGTAATAAAACGGAGCCGCCTTTCCCAGCGACTCAAAGTAAGCCGGATCGGTGACTCTCTTCGGAACCTGGGCAAATGCCAGGACATATGTAGCCCTTCCCAACGTGTCCTGCCGACCCAGGTAGCGGAAGCGGAACTCGGGCTGATTGGCGGCGGAAAAGAGCAGCCACTGATAGGCGAAACCATAGCTATGCGGGTCCGTGAAAAGTCCAGATGCCCGCACAGGATGGCCCTTCGAATCCGCGCGCGATTCCTCGATCTTGGTGCTGCCGTCCGCGTAGTGGCGGCACAAAAGAAGGTAATTGTACTCCCGGCTCCACGGTTGCAGGCTGGCCAGCCCGCCCGGGGCCCGAGGGTCTCGCGGGCTCTGAAAATGGTAGACCACCTCGCGTGACGTCAAGTCCGGCAGCTTAAGCATTACATCCGCGATCCTTTGCCCCACTCCCGTGAGTATGGAAGGCAGTTGGTCCTGGCTGTCGTCGTAATCGAGCCCCTTTAGCACCGGAACCGCTTCCCTGAGCGTTCGCACCGGGAGATCGATGTAAGTCGTCGCCTCGTCCTGCACCGACGACCGCCCACGATCGAGCGCAGGATGGGACGGAATGGCGGATTTCTCGTCGCTCGGGGACAATTGACTTCCGGCCGGCGAACCACCGCCCGAAATCGAGCCTTCATTGGCAACCGTCACGGGCACTTCGAGCGAGCCTACCCCGCCGGCAGCCTGATCGTGGACCGCGATGCGCAGAGAGATTTGGCCCTCGGGGAGATCGAGTGCGAGGCGAACAGGAACTCCCTCTGCCATGATCCGTGCATAGAGTTCGCCCTCGATATTCAGCTGGACGCCGTGAAAGAGGTAATTCACGCGCTTGCCGGTCGTGTCATACGCAACCAAAGTGAACGTAACCCGCGCCTGGTGCGTGTCTTCCGGAGTCTCGTTCAAGGTGAGGGTGTGCGAGTCCAGCGTCAGGTCCACGATGGTGAGTTGTACCGGTCCTTTGAGGTCAGCTGCCATTTCTCCCGCCGGACCCGCCGGCACGTTTGTCCCGCGCAGCAGCGGGTCGGTTGCCGGAAGAACCCGCGCCTGAAACAGTATCAGCGTGGCCGGCGGTGCGCCGTGCACCACGGACTCAGTCATCAGGCTGGGTTGCTGCGAATCCTGTGCGGATTGCTGCCCGGGCGAAGCCGCGTAATAGCCGCGCCGGTAGGCGAGTTCGTAGCCAGCGTTATTCAGGCGAAGCTTGATGTTCCGGAACTTGCCGTCCAGTTTTCCCGCCGCCGGAACGTAACCGATTGTGTAGTAGCTCGATCCGTTCTCGACGGCACTTGCCATGACCTCTTTGAGCCCATTGGTATTGAAATATGCTTGTCCGCCGGTTTGCTCCGCGAATTGCTCCATCGCAGCGTGTTCCGCCTTTGTTCGCTCCGTGGATTCTTCGTTGGCCTTTACCCCCGCGAGGTCTTCCCGATCATACAAGTTGCTCGCGTGCGACCCTGGCAACGACATCATGCCGCGCGCGTCAACAGGATAGACGGCCACATGCGCTGCCGACAGCGTGGCGCCAGGATCGAGGGCAACCGGGAAAGTGCCGGCGAACCAGATCAGGTTCTTGCGTCCGGGGATGAGACTCAGATAGCGGGCCAGGTGCTGGGTGGCCTCCATTGTGATCTGTGGCCTTTCGTCGGTCAGGGGGTCATGGTTGTGCTGGCGGACGCGAGTCCTGACGCCAGGCTTAATCAGTTTTTCCTGATCGGTCAGGTGGGCCCCGAAGTCCTCAGGCTTCATGTTTTGCAGGGCTTTGATCGTTTGACCCACATCACTGGTAAAACCCTGCACCATCCGCAGGTTCGCGGTGAGTGCAAAGATGGCTAACGGAGTCCCCGGCGTGGCCGTGCCCAGATACTCGACTATCTGCCTCCGCAAATACTCCCAGTCTTGCTTGGGTGTGTTCGATTCATCCAACATCAGCACGTTGACAGCGCTCGATTCCGGATGGGCAGGGAAATTGCTGAATGTACTGGCGGGCAGCGGGTCCGGAAACATGGACGGTCTTCGGGCAGGATCCGCCGTTGTAGTGAGCTGATGCTCATCGAAGGAAACGACAAGCTGTTCGTGCCCATCTTCGAAGACATGGGACCGGCTCCTATCGAGGCCGTGAATGGCTTTGCCCTTGTCGGTGACCACCACATCCACCAGCACCAGATTGGTAGTGGTGTGCAGAACGGTATCTCGCGCAGTTGGCTCTGCGGTCGTTTCCTCCTGCGCACGGCAGAAAGGAACAGCAGCGCTTACAAGAGCAAGAAGGAAAGCTAAGCGGAATGGGTGCATTACCGGGATCTCAATAAAGCGCAGAAAGGTGAATCGCTTCAAATCTGCGCTGTGATTCTGTGTTTGGCAAGAAAGCCGCTCGAGTTTGAGAATTCTCGACGAGGGAAGCTCGCCTCATGTTGCTTTTTTTGCCGATGGCAGTTCACTCGGATGGGTAAAACCACGGCGGTGGCCGGGAAATCATCGTAATCCATCAGCCGCCCTCCGCTGACCTCTGTTCAAGCCTTCACGCCTCAATCTCAATTCCGTCCCGCCCGCAACCTTCGTTATCCTTCCCGCAACTGGGTCTTTCCGCGCCATTGGAATCGGGTTACTCTGGAAGTGTCCGCAGCCGCTTCCCTTCAGAAACGGAGCCAGGTAACCATGCAAAACCGCAGCCGAGCAAACAATCTCGGCATGTACGCCTACGCCGCCGGCGCCATCCTTCTCGGCCTTCTCGGCCTCGCCTCGCGCGACTTCGCCACTCCATGGCAGCGCGTCGGCCCGAACGTGCCCTTCCGCGAGCCGCTCGTCTATCTCACCGCCTTCATCGAGCTCGCCGCCGGACTCGCGCTCCTCTGGCGCCGGACTGCGCGCGCCGGCGCGCTGACGATCACCGCCGTCTTCACGGTTTTCACGCTCGTGTGGGTGCCCAAAATTCTCGAAACCCGGCGCGACTTTGAGCCCACGGGCAACTTCTTCGAGGAGTTCTCCGCGGTCGCCGCCGGAGCCGTCCTCTTCGCATGGTTGTCACCGGCCGGCTCACCCATCGCGCGACGCGAGTCGCTCTTCGCCCGTCTCTACGGCCTCTGCCCCATCTCCTTCGGCATCGTCCACATCTACGACATGCCCGGCCTGTTGTCCTGGATCCCCCAATAGATTCCGCCTTCACAGATGTTCTGGGCCTACGCGACTACCATCGGCTTTTTCCTCGTCGCCGCGGCCATCCTCTCGGGCATCATGGCTCCGCTTGCCTCGCGCCTGCTCACCGCTGAGATCGTTGGTTTCGAAATACTGGTCTGGATTCCCAAGCTTCTCGCAGGCCCTCATGACCATTTCAACTGGGCGGGCAACGGCATCTGCATCGCTCTTGCCGGCGCACCGTGGGTCGTCGCCGACTCCATCTGCCGGTCCGCCAAACGAGCGCCTGCCCACACCGAGCCCGCCTCCGAAGTCAGCACTTCCACCTGAGGAGCAAGCGGCCAACGAAGTGCTCCCCGGTTTCTTCATTCCTCCAAACCACAGGTCCAGTGCCCAGCCAAACGGGTTCTCCTTGAGTGCCCTGGCGGCCTCTTTGGCCGCCTCACGTTCCGCAATATTCTGCAATTCAATCTGCACCGGATCACGTTTGTCCCGCTCAGCTTGGGCAACTCTCTCTGCCTGCTTGCAGGAGCGCGTCCGGGCGGAAAGATAGCTGGTGCAGCCACCCTCACGGATGTGCAGGGACCTGCGGCATTTGCAGCGTCTCTATTGGGGATCTCGCGTTTTGGACAATCCACAGAATGCCTTGCAAAGACTGTTATAGTGAATGAGGCAATCGATTCCGAATCTGTCATAGGACCTGCCAACTCTTCCGCAATTCTTCAGCAAAATGGTCGCGTTGAAAACCAAAATGCTGATAATAAAGGGGATAAAGCAGTTTTGTGCGGACCGATTGAATCCACTCCTCGGAGAGGCAATGCAGGCGATCCTAGCGCTCGAAGACGGGCGCATCTTCCGTGGCCACGGCTATGGGCACCCAGGCGAATGCGGGGGTGAGGTTGTTTTTAATACTTCCCTTACCGGCTATCAGGAAATCGCCACCGACCCCTCCTATGCCGGTCAGATCGTCGTTCTCACCAACCCCCAGATAGGCAACTACGGCACCAACCAGGCAGACAACGAGTCGGCCAAACCCTATATTGAGGGACTGATCGTGCGGGAGTTCTCGCCCATCAGTTCGAATTGGCGCTCGGAGCAGGTGACCGATGAGTACATGGAGCGGTATTCGGTCCCGGTGTTGGCCGAGATCGACACCCGAGCACTAGTGCGTCACCTTCGCACGTTTGGCGTGATGCGTGGCGTGATTTCGACTGAGGTTGCCAACCCCGAAGCCCTCATCCAAAAAGCTAGAAGCATCCGCAAGATGGACGGAACCGATCTGGCCCGGGTGGTCTCAACCAAGACGGCCTTCCGCTTCGACGAGACTGATAGCCGCAATCAATCCGGTGAAGCCCTTCTGCCCGATGCGTTGTTGCAAGATGCTGGAGAACCAAAACTTCACGTTGTAGCTTATGATTTTGGGATCAAGCTAAACATTCTAAGGATGTTGACGCGCGAAGGCTGCCGGGTGACCGTGGTTCCGGCTGAAACGACTGCCGAGGATGTGCTGGAACTGAAGCCCGATGGCGTCTTTCTCTCCAATGGCCCCGGCGACCCGGAACCGGTGGATTATGCCGTCCGCGCGATACGTAAGTTTCTGGGCCGGGTACCGGTATTTGGCATTTGCCTGGGGCACCAACTCACCGGTCTTGCATTGGGCGGAAAAACCTACAAATTGAAATTCGGTCACCATGGCGGAAATCATCCGGTTCGCAACAACACCACCGGCAAGGTCGAGATCACGGCCCACAATCATAACTTCGCCGTCGATCCTGACTCGATCAACCTGAACGAGGTGGAACTGACCCACGTGGACCTGAACGACCAGACGCTGGAAGGCCTGCGCCACAAGACGCTGCCGCTGTTCAGCGTGCAGTACCACCCAGAAGCCGCGCCGGGGCCGCATGATTCGCACTACCTCTTCCACGACTTCCGAAGGATGATGGAGGAGTGGAAGGGATGAGCTTCGCAGTGCGCAGGAACGGGGTCACAAGGGCAGCGGGGCTTTGGCTCCGCTGTTTTTTGAGAGCGGCATTGCTTCTTGCGCTTGTGACAGGTTTCTGCCGAGCGACGGCGGCATTCGCGGCCACGTGCCCTGAGCCGCAAGAGTTTGGCATGAAGAAACTGCAGGGTACGGTATACGGCCCGAGTGGAATTTCCTTGCCACAGATCCCTATCCAGCTCTCTCGGGAAGGTAAGGTCGTTGCCAAAACACAGACCGACAGTAGCGGCAAATTCGAGTTCAAGACTGCGCCGGGAGTCTATGATGTTGAGCTTCTGTTCTTCGGTTCCAAGGCGATGGACTTGAAGGTGCGGATCGGCCGCGGCCGCGGATTTCACTCTGCCCGGTTGCGGATTGTGCTGGGTCTCTCCGGGACCAGGTGCGGCTTCGCCACGACCAGTTCAAAAGAGTTCAAGAGTGCGATCAAGCGCTTCGAGGGGCAATTGGAAGAGAAACAGCATTAATCGGCGATGCGGGGAATGGGAGCAATGTTAGCTGCGTTGCCAACTTGCAGATAGAAACCATGGCTTTAGCTGACGGGCACTGAAAAAGCGGATGATGGAGGAAGCGGAAGGGATGAAGCCCAAACGAGGATTCCCGGACAATGCGACACAATTGAAGTATCAGCATTTGCGGCTCAGGATTCAGGCTTTCGAGGCCTATGGCGGCTGCAAATGTGCCAGCTGCGGCGAAACTGAACCGGAATTCTTAACCCTTGACAATGTCAACCTTGACGGGGGAACTCAGCGGCGCGAAGTGAGCCCGACTGGAAAGAATTGGGGATGGGGAGGCCATCATCTATATCGTCCGTTACGGCGCCGGGGATGGCCTCCAGGGTTCCAAGTACTTTGCATGAATTGCAACTTCGCCAGATCACACAACAATGGGATTTGTCCTCATAAATCACCTTCGAAACCGTTGGAAGAGAGACTTGCGGAACTTGAGGCTCTAAGGAGAACTAGCAGTCAGGGCAAGCTCTTCCAAAACGCGAGCAAGAAGGTGCTTTGAAAGGGCACGACTTCAGTCGTGCCGCAACGAAGTGTTAGGAATTGCGGCTTTAGCCGCTGAGGGAAGGTTTGAAGCCCACACGCGAGCATGCAACAAATAACGCGCAGACGTACTTCGTCACCTCGGACACGTGGGAACGACGCGCGCTTTTCCGCACTGAACTGTGGGCGCGGTTGTTTTTCAAAGCGCTTTTATCGCACCGCAATAAGTCCTATTGTTTGCACGAATTCGTTTTGATGCCGGATCATTTCCATTTGCTGATCACGCCTTTAACTGCGCTTGAGCGTGCGGTCCAACTCATCAAGGGAGGATTCTCATATCAAGCGAAGAGGGAATTCGGATCTAATGCCGAGATATGGCATCGCGGCTTCGCCGATCACAGGATTCGGGACGCCGAGGACTATGACAAGCATCTCCATTACATTCATCTCAACCCAGTCAAGAAACATCTCTGCGCGAGCCCGGCGGAATACCGTTACTCCTCTGCTTTTCCCGGTTGGAAATTGGACCCCATCCCTCCGGGGCTAAAGCCCAAGGAAGGAATAACGCCGTCATGCGGCACGGCTGAAGCCGTGCCCTTTCAAAGCAACAACCAAAGCGGAGAAAAGGCCGCCGAGTTTGACGCTGTTGATGTACGGGCTGAAGCCCGTGCCCTTCTACCCGCAGCACCTATCCTTGAATACAGACAGACAGAGCAGGACTATGCCACGCAGAAATGACATACAGAAGATATTGGTGATCGGCTCGGGGCCGATTGTGATTGGGCAGTCGGCGGAGTTCGACTACTCCGGCACGCAGGCCTGCAAGGCTCTCAAGCAGGAGGGCTATGAGGTGGTGCTGGTGAACT
>OCZT010003302.1_pt1 | contig 16489 bp, 12 predicted proteins | sample 1539031 | NCBI WGS metagenome assembly OCZT01 (sample SAMEA3539308, study PRJEB22396) | soil metagenome | biome: tundra; feature: field; material: soil | place: USA | collected 2010-05 | depth 0.15 m | reverse complement strand
CGCGGGCCAGGGCCAGCGCGTCGAGAACTTCGGGGCGGGCTGCGAGCTGCTCCAATTCGACGGCGCGAAAGGGGATTCCGGCCTCGCGCAGTGCCTGGGCGATGGGGGCGAGGTGATTTTTAGCGCGGCCCAGAACGGCGATGCGGAATTTTTCGTCGCTTGCCTTCGCTGCTTCGATGCGGTTCATTTGGCTGCGAATCAGTGCAACGATCTCGTCGATCTGCGCTGCGCGGGCTGCTTCTTTTTCGTCGATGGCATCGGCGGTTTGTCCGCGTCCGGCCTGGGGATTGAAGCGCAGGTGCAGCGAGAATGGTGTGCCGGAATTGGCTGTTTCTTCGCGCGCCGCTTCGGCGGAGAAAAAGGAAACGCCGCTGCCGTCGTCAGCCGCGAAGATTCTCTCGAAGGTCTGGTTGAGCCGCTCGACCAGCTTAGGCGAGGTGCGGAAGTTGGCCGCGAGGGAGACAGAGTCGAAGAGCAGCGGCACGTCGTGAGGGATTTCGAGGCCAAGGGCTTTGACGCGCGGGAAAAGCTCGGCATCGGCGTCGCGGAAAAAGTAGATGGACTGCATGGGGTCGCCGACCACAAAACAGGTGCGGTCCGTGCGCTCGGACCATGCGGCGATCAGGCTGGAGAGCAACTGATGCTGGCGGCGGCTGGTGTCCTGGAACTCGTCAACCAACAGGTGGCGTATGCCGTCGGAAACCGCCAGCGCGGCGTCGGTGGGGAGATTGTCATCGCCCCGGAGCACGCGCTGGGCAATCTGCGCCACCTCGGTGAAGTCCACGGCGCCGGTCTCGGCAAAGACGACTCGCAGCTCACCTGCTGCCTCGCGCAGCAGCGTGAAGCAAGCCTTCACGATCTTCCATTCATCTTCGGTATAGCCAACGGAAGGCAGTTTGCAAACAGCGGCCAGGGTTGTTTCAAGGCCGGGAATGGCAGTGAGCTTTGCGATCAATTCGAGGATGCGGCCCTTCTCGCGTTTGCGGTCGGCGGGAAAACCCAGACGCTTATCGACCTGTTTGCGGAAGGCGCCTTCGCCGGTGAGCAGCAGTGCGGCAAGATTCACGTGTGCCTGCCGAGCCTCTTCAAAATCGTCACTGCGTGTGAACGGAGCGGAGGGAAACTCGACCAACTCGGCTAGTTCCCGATGAAGCTGGCCACCGCTTTGTTCGCAGGCAAACCGCGCCAACTCCAGCGCTTCACCGCGCGCGCCGGGAACCTGGTCGAGAAGCTCACTCAACGAAGTGAGTGCGTGGCGCACTGCATGTGCAAAGGGCCGCTCCAGCCGCTCGCGGAGCGTGTCCCAATCGGGCTCGCGTTCGAGGACAAAGCCGTGCATCCAACGGTCGCGGCTCGCGAGCATCTCGACCAGCAGATTTTCCATCTCCTGCCAGCCGTTGTCGCGCCACAATAAAAGTTCCTCGATAGCTGTTCCGAGGGGCGAGCCGTTCTGGTCGACTTTTCTCAGCGTTTCGCGTGCCGCGCGGCGATAGAGTTCCTCCGGTTGATCGGCGATGTTGAGGCCGCCGCCCAAACCAGAGAGTAGTGGTTGCTGCAGGGCCAGCTCGCGGCAAAAGGAATCAATCGTCGAAATGCGAAGCTGGGCGGGTAGGTCGAGTAGCTTCCAGCCGAGCGCCTGGGAGTGCAACAGGGCGCGATGGGCGAGCTCGGCCATCGCGGATTCCTCCGCCTCTGGAACGGGATTGGCGGTAGCCTTTTCCAGCTCGGCCAGGATGCGGTGGCGCATCTCGGCGGCGGCGGCGTTGGTGAAGGTGATGGCGACGATCTGGCCAGGCTCATCCACTTCACCCAGCAGACGGAGGAAACGTCGCGCCAAAAGGTCGGTCTTGCCCGAGCCGGCCGGTGCTTGCACCAGTATGGACCGGCCAGAATCGAGGGCGCTCAGACGCTCAAGCTGATCGGGAGGATCTGGGCGGACAGGTTTACTCATCGCCGTCCTCCTCGCCCTCGGAATCGTTTTCGTCTTCCAGTCGCGCTTCGCGCTCCCGAATGCGGCAGAGGGTTTGCAGTCCGCAGCGTTTGCAGGTCTTCTCATTGGGATCGCGCGGGTTTACCCCGGCGTGCCCGTCGATAAAATCTCTGGCTAACTGCTCGATGCAGTTGTGCCAGTCGAGAAGCTGGTCGAGGGTGAGCTTGTTCTTCGCGAGGGAGCTTGTTGTCTTGAGATCAGCAGAGAGTGTGGCAACAGGATCGAAGACCTGTCCGGCAAATTCCATGTCTCCGCCGCGCACCTTGGCGAAGACCAGCCCGCCGAGTCGTTCGCGCTCGCGGTCGAGGGCAAAGCCCGCATAGAGCGGCAATTGCACATCTTCGGGTCGAGGCAACTCCCACGCGTTGGGCGAGACGGTGCCGGATTTGTAATCGATGACCAGCAGGGAGCCGTCCTTCAGGCGATCAACTCGGTCCAGGCGCAGGTCGAGCGTGACTCCGGCAAGGTGCACGGTGCGCTTCACCTCGGTCTCCGCAACCTCAAATTCAACGCGCGTTGCCTCGTATTCCAGCCACTCAGTGACCAGCTTCGTCAGCCGCAACTCTTCCAGCTCCAGGTAGCGGCGAGGCATCAGCTCGCGCTGATGAGGTTTCAACTGCTGCGCGAGTGTGCGCTGCACGTGTCCGGCAACGAATGCCTCCAGGCCAGTCAGGTTCTTAAGGTCAGCGTGAGTCCGAATGCCATCCGGAGGACCGGCCCAGACAGAATGGAGCACGGCGTGAAGCAGGTTGCCGCGTTGCTTAGAGGTTAGCCCGGCCTCGGCTGGCTCCCAGTCTTGCGCGGCGAGGCGCGCAGTGGCGAAGGCCTTGAAAGGGCACTGCGACTGCGCTGTGATGACCTTTGCACCGCCCTTGACCTTGCCCGGAGGGAAGGGAATCCGGCTGCGGTCCTCGAAGAAAACCGTAAGCGGAGGCGGCGCAGCTGGCGTTGTCAGCTTTGCCGATAGCTTATGCGCCTCGCCGGCAAGCTGGACGATCAGGCGCGACGGACGGACCTCGACAGCCTCGTTTTGCTTTGCATAGCTGAAATGGACCTCCTGCGCCGAAGCCAGAATGCGGCGGGTGATGGCTTCGGCCAGTTCCCAATCGAGCTGCGGCGCGGCATGGGGCATTTTAGCCTCGCGCTGCACCGCGATGGGTAGCAGCGGATGTGTTGAGCCGTTGGCTGGCCAGGAGTCCTCGTCAGCTCCCAGGAACCAGACAGCGTCGGCGGTGAGGCCGGCGGATTCGGGGGGACCGGAAATCTGGATGGGTGCGTTGCGCGACTCGGGCGCGAAAAGGGTCTCGTCCAGTGCGCGTGCCAGTTGAGAGAGAAAATCCTTCCATCGGATGCGGCGGCCATCGAAGCCCAGCGAGCCACAGCTCTCCACGGCCTGATGCCAGCGGCGGAAGGTCTGGTACTCGGCGCTCACCAGCGGCCGTGCGCCAGCAAAGTGAAGCGCGTCCAGCAGCCGCGGAACCAGCTCCGCCCAGTCCAGAGGGGATTGCGGACGGCTCGCGAAGCCAGCCAGAAGTCGTTGAGCGGCGGTGATGCGCTCCACCCAGGCGGCTGGAAGCAGCTCAGAGGCGCACTGCTGGCCAACGAAGGCCGCTAAACTCCACTGAGTCCGTTCCATGCCATAGCGGCGCAGGGCGCGCATGTACGCTTGCAATGCGACAGATTCCTGTGGGCTGGCGGCGGCATGGCCGGTAGAAAGCAGCCAATCAAGTTCCTGTTCTTCGAGCGGACCGTCAAGCCAGCGCAGCGCCAGATGCGCCGCGCGTGCAAGCGCAACCTGGCTGAGCGGGACTCCCAGCGAAAATTCGAAGGCCGGGCCAGTGTGCCGCTGAAAGGCGCGCTCGATTTCGCCACGGCGCGTGCTGGCGGCCAGTGTAACAACCAGCAGGCGAGCGCCAGGTTGAGCCGCGAGCTGACGACTGCACCAGATCGCGCAGGCTGTCAGTTCGGCTTGGGCATCGTCGGCGGCGTGGAATTGGACATCTTTGGCTGGCTCGCTTTTGGCAGCTTCATGCCACTCGCCCCAGGCGTCGAAGAGGCTGCGTTGCACGGGCAGAATGCGATCAAATCCGGCCAGAAGCAGCGGAGGACGCTCTGCTGTGTCAGTTTTGAGCAGCGGAATCAGCTCGTGTGGCAGGCGGCTGGGGCTAATCAGACTTTCCGCCCGGCATGATTCGTCAAAGGCCGTCAGCCAGCCGCTGAAGGCCGCCGCATCCTGCTGCCAGGCAACGCGGGCCGGCGTCCGCAGAAACTGTGGCCCATACGAACAAAGCAGCTCGTGAGCCTCTATGGCTAGTGTTGCCACGCGATGGCGCGGGCCTTCCAGAAGCGTCGCCAGGGAACGGCCTAGGCTGGCGATCTCTACCCAGAGCGCCTCTTCCTGCGCGGGATTGAGCACGAGGCGGGCATCGGAGGCACGTTGCTCCCAGGCGGTGCGGACAAAGCTCTTCCAGTCGAGAATCTCAGGCGCGGGCCAGGCGGCCAGACCTTCGGCCTGACGGGCGCGATGGAAGGCATCGGCAAGGGCGCGAGCAGCGCGGTCGCTGGCCGTGACCACCAGGCCGCCCTCGCGCAGCCACGCATCGATCTCTGCTGCCAAGACCCCCATTTCAGCGTTATACGCTGCCGGGCCAGGGATGTGCCATTTGAAGGTGCAAAAGGAAGACAGAGCTTCTCTGGTGACACTCAGATGAGCTATTGCCGAAGTTGAGTCCATGATGAAGGAGGTTCAACAACATGCGCAGCGGCGGCGGAGGCCGCCTCAGCCGCAGATAATCAAAGGTGTGGAAACCGCGCGCAATCTATCGCTGTTGAAGGACTACCAGGCGTATCTGCGCGTAGAAAAAGGGCTGCGGCCGCTCAGTTGCGAGGCATACGATGGCGACCTGAAGACCTTTGCCGAGTTCATCGAGGGGCGGTGTGGAGTGCTGCTGACAGCGGCGCAGGAGGATGTGGCGGCATTTCTGGGGCATCTGCGCGGCCACGGCATCAACCAGCGTTCGGCGGCGCGTAAGCTGAGTTGCCTGCGCGGCTTTTACAAGTGGCTGCTGCTCGACCGGCGCATCCATCACGATCCCACCGTGAACATCGAATCGCCCAAGACGTGGATGGTGCTGCCCAAGTCGCTGGCCGAGCCGGAGGTAGCGGAGATGCTGGATCGGGCGCAAATGAGCGCCGAGCATCCGCAGGCCCAGGCCACCACGTTGCGCGACCGGGCGATTCTGGAGTTGCTCTACGCGGGCGGCTTGCGTGTCTCCGAGGTCACCGCGCTCTCCACCGGCGACCTGGCGCTGGACCTGGGCCGCGTGCAGGTGCGCGGCAAGGGCGACAAGGAGCGCATTGTGCCTCTGGGGCGGACCGCACTTCAGGCTTTGGAGGAGTATCTGCAACAGGGAAGGCCGCATCTGGCCCGCATCAGTTCAGCCGGCAAGGCCAGCGCCGCGCGACAGGACGCTACTCGGTTGTTTCTCTCCTTGCGCGGAATGCCGCTGACACGGCAATGGGTCTGGCATATCGTGAAGAACTCCAACTCTACCGCCAGCCCACACCGTCTGCGTCACAGTTGCGCCACGCACATGGTGGAGCACGGCGCCGATCTGCGCAGCGTGCAGTTACTGCTGGGCCACGCCGATATCTCCACCACACAGGTTTACACGCACCTGGCGCTGGGCCGGCTCAAGGAGGTGTTTCGTAACTACCATCCTCGTGCCACGCGGCAACGAGCGGCGATTGTGGAGCTTCCCGTTGGGCGCAAATTTGGGCGCGGCGGGCTGCACCTGGTTTCGAATGCCAAGCAGAACGAGGAAACCGCATGAGCGCCTCCGCCGTGCCCGCCCTTGCTCCCAATCTGGATTCGCTGGTGGCTGATTATCTGCGCGTGCTGACCAATGAGCGCGGCGCATCGGTGCACACCATCCGTGCCTACGAGCGTGAGCTGCATGGATTTGCTGCCTGGATCGCCGCGCACTACGGTCCAGCTCAAAGCGTGGAGAGCATCGAGCACACGCACATCCGCGCCTACCTGGGCACGCTTTATGATCGCGGCTTATCAAAAGCCTCAACTGCGCGGGCTCTGGCCTCCATTCGCAGTTGGTTCCGCTGGCTGGCGCGCACCGGGCGCCTGGAACAGAATGAGGCCTCGCTGGTGGCCACGCCAAAGCTGCCCAAACACCTGCCGCGCGTGCCTTCCATTGAGCAGATGAATTGTGTGGTGGATTCGGTGCGGGAGGATGCCGCCAGTTGGCCCACGCGCGATACTGCGATTCTGGAGCTGCTCTACGGCTGCGGCATCCGCAACGCCGAGCTGACCGGGCTGAACCTCGAAGACATTCACTGGGCCAACGAAGCCATCCTGATTCGCGGCAAGGGGCAAAAGCAGCGTTACGTTCCGCTGGGTGATGCGGCAGCGCTAGCGTTGCGCGCCTATCTCGCCGAGCGCGCCGCCCGGTTGACTGCGGCCAGCGCCGAAGGGAACGAGATCAAGACAAGGAAGGGAATCATGACCCCGGCCTTATTTCTCAACCTGCAACTGCGCGGGTTGCGCAAGCCCGGTGGTGAAGCGCGTCTCACCACCCGCAGCATCGGCCGCATCGTCAAGCGCATCGCCATTCTGCGCGGCCTCTCCGCGGACGTGCATCCGCACACTCTGCGCCACGCCTTCGGAACGCATCTACTGGAAGAAGGCGCCGACCTGCGCGCCATTCAGGAATTATTGGGCCACGAGCGACTCTCCACCACTCAGCGCTACACGCAACTGACCACCGCGCAGTTGACCGTGGTCTACGACCGCACGCATCCACGGGCGAGGTAGCCGTGCTCGGAATCAGATAATCGGATCGTTTCTGAGTTGCCGGCCGCAAGCCCAGAACCTGCCAACTCATTTATGATTGCGCCATGGCAAGCCGTTTCCGGCAAATTCAATGCTGATGTGGGATCCTCCATAGACTCCGAGGAACCATGAAAATGATGTATATTTCCGCCCTTGCCATTTATCCTTAACTTTGGTGGCTCATTTTCGTTGCGTCCGGAGGGGGCGCCAGGGGCTTTATCATGGATTCGTTTTTACATCGTTGCACACTGCTGGCGTTACTGGCTTGCTGCGTCACGGCTCTGGCCGCGCCTGCGCCCAAAAGCAAAATCGAAATCAAGGACGGCTGGTACTACATCGACGGCCACAAGTTCTTCGTCAATGCCATAGGCTACGAGCCCGGCGCGCGTCCCGGCGAAGCGCCTTACAAGCAGCGCGTCTCCAATCTGCCGGAGATACGGCAGGATTTGGAGAAAATCAAGGCTGCCGGCTTCAACGGCATACGCACGTGGTCGGAGTTGACCGAAGACGAGTTGAAACTGGTGCAGGCGTCCGGCCTGAAGATCGTCTTCGGAATCTGGATCAAGCCCGATGAGGATTTTGGCGATCCCAAGGTCGTGGAGCGGGATATGGAGCAGACCCAGCGCATCCTGGCCTACACCAGGAAGTATGACTGCGTGATTACCTATCTGATCATGAATGAGCCGATGCCGGCGCACATCCGCAAGGTTGGAGCGCAGTCGACCCTGGATCTGTGGATCAAGCTCCGCGACCTGATCCATCGCGAAGATCCGGGGGTCCCGGTCACCATCTCGGGAAACACGGCCATTACCGGCTGGCTGGACCTCAACGTCTTCGACGTGTACGGCCATAACACCTACGACTACCCCACTGAAGGCTCCAACTTTTCGCACGGCTATGCCAACACGAATCGTTTTGTAGTGGAACTCAACGGCAGCGCGAAGCCGGTGCTGGTTACCGAGTTTGGCCGCTCGGTCTCGCGCCAGGGCGCGGGTGGCCGCGGGTATGGAGGCAATACGCTGGAGGGCCAGGCACAAGCCATGACCCGCGCCTACCGCGACCTGCTCGACTCGGGCGCCGCCGGCCTGTGCCCCTTCATTTATGCCGACGGATGGTGGAAGGGCGGCGAGCCGGCCGTGCATAACGACACCGCAGAAGAGTGGTTCGGATTCTGGGGTTACAAGGACGTGAACGACAGGGTTGGTTATCCCCGGCCGGCGTGGCATGCGCTCGCGGAGTATAACCAGGCGCTGGTCGCCTCGCCCAAGAATCAGCAGTTCTACCTGAATGAGGTTCCGGTTGAAGCCTTCCTGGGGCCGGAGGTCAAGCGGTTCAGGGCCGTCTACAAGGACGCGGTGATTTGGGAAGCGACGCCCGACGCCCATGGATATCTCAGCGGGAAGCTCTCGTTTTCGGGCGAAGATCTCAAGGATCGCGAATTGATCTTTGAAAGCTACAACGCAGAGGGACGCCTGCTCAAGGTGGAGTCGATTGTGGTGCTCACGGGCAAGGAGCCGATTGTCTGGCCCACGCTCGAAGTGCGCACTCCGGTCACGGACCTGGACAAGGCTAAAGAAGTTCCGGTGGAATTCCGGCTCACTAACAACACCGTTTTCTCGCTCGAAAGCAGGTTGCGCTACGTCTTTGCTCCGCTCCATGGCTGGGAGCCGGGAGAGACATATCAGCGAGTGATCGACCCCAAGTTGAAGCAGCAGAGTGTCTCGGAGACGTTCAAGCTGCCCGGCGATTGTATTGTGCTGGGGCTCTATGCCGGGACTGATATCCGCTACGGCAAGTTCACAAAGACCATTTACGCGCAGAAGTTTTTATTCCGTGGAAACTGGGCCGACCCGATCCGCATCAAGTGAGTTGAGCCGTCTATCCTTCAGCTTCTCAGAAGCTCACCTTGCGCCCAGAGAACCAGGTGAGCTGGCCAGTTCAGCGATGTGCTGCTGGATTGCTGCGGGGCGGCGGCGCTGTGTTTTGTTCTCTTCCTGGGGATGCAGGCGGCTGAGGGCCTGAGGCAGGCGCGGGGCCAGGGCAAGTTTCCGCCTTAAACCGGCCTATGCCGGCGCAGCAGCCTAGGTGGAGTAGTCCGCATTGATGCTGACGTACTCATGCGTCAGGTCGGTTGTCCAGAAGACGCAGGAGCCGGCGCCCTGGTGGAGTTGAATGGTGACAGAAAACTCCGGTTGAGCGATGTAGGCGTGTGCGGCGTTTTCGTCGAACTCCGCAGCGCGGCCGCCGTCGCGACAAATAACCTGCTCGCCGAAGAGGATATTAATGCGCTCGGGATCGATCTGGGCGCCGGAGTAGCCGATGGCCGCCATCAGCCGTCCCCAGTTGGGATCGCTGCCGGCCCAGGCTGTCTTCACCAGGGGTGAATGGGCGATGGCCTTGGCAATTTTGAGCGCATCCGCATCCGTGGCCGCTCCCTTGATGTGCAACTCCACAACATGGGTGATGCCCTCGCCGTCGGCCACAATCTGGCGGGCCAGCGAGGTGCAAACCTGCGTCACGGCCGCGGAGAAGGCTGCGTTTCCCTGGCCCACAACGGCTCCGCCCGCGCCCGAGGCCAGCAGCAAAACTGTGTCATTGGTCGAGGTGTCGCCGTCCACCGAGATGCGGTTGAAGCTGACCTCGATGGCCGAGCGCAGGCAACTGTCCAACACCGCAGGCTCGACGACCGCATCCGTCAGAACGTAGACCAGCATGGTGGCGTGCGGGACAAGCTGAGGATGAATCATTCCCGCGCCCTTGCAAAGTGCGGCGATGCGGACTTCTTTCCCCTCGATTTCAAGCCGTGCAAAAGCCGTCTTCTCCACCGTATCGGTGGTGAGGATGGCCTGGGCGGCCTGCTGAAAATGGTCGAAATCGGCGCCCAGCGATGCGGCTAGATCGGGCAGGGCGGCGATCAGTTTCTCAGCCGGCAGAGGGACGCCGATGACTCCTGTTGAAGAGGGAAAGACCTCTTCCAGCGGGCAGCCGAAGAGCCGTGCGGCAGCCACGCAAGTGGCGCGGGCCGCATCCAGCCCGGCCTGGCCGGTGGCGCAGTTGGCGTTGCCGGCGTTGATGGCCACCACGCGCACCATGCCTCCGGTGGCCCGCAGATGCTGCTTGTCGAGGATGAGCGGAGCGGCGGTGACGCGGTTGGCGGTGAAGGCGGCGGCGGCGCTCGCAGGGGCGTCGGCCACGATAAGGGCAAAGTCGTCGCGTCCGCTCGTTTTGAGCCCGGCTTGAGCCGCGCCAAAGCGAAAGCCGCGTGGAAGGACGAATTGAGTGGCGTCAGACATTGATGGGATGGGTTTCAATCTATTTCATCTTACAGGGCTGATAAGGACAGGGAGCAGGGACCAGGGAATAGGGACTAAAAATTTATGTGTCAGACGCGCAAAAAAGGCTATGCGTAGAAGGAGAGGGTTTTTACATAAAATTGGGCAATTCAGGAATAGTCAGTTTGTTTATCGCATTGCAGAGTCCCATCTGAAAACTGATCACGGACAACTGATTACGGAACACTTCCATGAGGGCCGAAGGAAGAAAAGATACATCCCTAAAAAATACTCTTGACGAGCCATGGGTGGAGGGGTAGATTAAGCGCACACGGGAAAGGAGGTTGATCCAGCTGATGCAAAAAGAATCTTCGAGATGTTTGTTACGTGAGGTGACTGAGGCCTAGGGCATCGCGCCGTAGGTCCCATGGCCGCCCCGGCGGAGTGGTCTTGCCGCGGGGGACGCAACGGCATCTTCACCGTGAGTTTTTCCTTGACCCGATGCGCGGGCGTGGCAATTCTTCAACACAGCGACGCAGCCTGTCGCCGAAGGAGTCCGGCTTGCCGGGCGTCGCCACAAAGCGATCGTGGTCCGGGAAGAGCAGTGAAGATACACGGGCACTCGCTTGAGCGCGATGGCCTTAGTCCAATACCCACAGATCACCGCGACGGCCTGGGTACTGCGCCCAGGCCGCCGTTTTGTTGGGGGAGAATTTCGGGATCTTGATTTGCTCTTCCGGGGCTAAAGCCCGCGCTGATTCTTTTGGCGATATGCGGGGGTTGAAACCCCAGCCTCCCTCCGAATCAAAGCCTCGCTCTGGACTGATTTTTTCCGCAACCCGTAATTCCGCGTTCTTTCAGAGCGGTCACTGCGGTACACTCAGGCCCATGCGGGTTTTTGGCATCGATTGTGGGACGGAGATCACCGGCTATGGCGTGGTGGAGACCGACGACACGGGTCGGCAGCCGCGGCTGGTGATGAAGGCCATGGGGGCCATCCGGCTGGTCAAGTCCAAAACGACGGCCGAGAGGCTGGCGCAGGTTTTTCGCGAGCTGAGCGCCGAGCTGGAGCGCTGGAAGCCGGATGCCGTGGCCATCGAGGAGGTCTTCTACTCGGTGAACGCCAAGTCGGCGCTGAAGCTGGGACAGGTGCGGGGCGTGGCGCTGCTGGCCGCGGCGGTGCAGGGGCTTCCGGTGGCCGAGTACGCGCCGTTGACCATCAAATCCAGCGTGGTGGGCTATGGGCTGGCCAAGAAAGAACAAGTCCAGTTCATGGTGGCGCGCCTGCTGGAGTTGGCCGAGGCGCCTGAGCCGCCCGACACCGCCGACGCCCTGGCCATCGCCATCTGTCACATTCACACCGCGCAGACGCTGGCGCGGCAAGGGGCGGTAAACCGCTAAATTTTGTTCAAAGGGCCTCAGCGCCGCATGGCCGGCTTTGATCGTTTCGGAGGAGCGGCGAAGACCTCGGGAGTTTCTGGGGTTTGCATGGTGAACTGATCGTGCAGGATGACATTGATCAGAGATTTGTGGACGCGGATGCGGCCGTTGTATTCGATGAGGCCGAGCTTGCGAAAGCGATTCATGAAGAAGCTGACGCGGGAGCGGGTGGTGCCGATCATCTCCGCCAGAGTCTCCTGGGTGATGGGAGGAGTCTGAGCCGGTTCGCTGGAATCGCTGAATTCGGCCATCAAGAGAAGGATTCTCGCCAGGCGCTTCTCGCTGGAGTTGAAAAGCTGATCGACCAGATCGGCCTGGGTTCTCATGCTCCGGGCCAGCAGGAATTTCAGGTACATATCAGAGAGAGAACGCTCCACGTGCATCACGCGGATCATCTCTTCGCGCGCAATCTCCAGTGCAGTGCAGGCAACCATGGCCGTGGCGGTGACCAAGTGCAGAGCGCCCACGCTGGCCAGCGACTCTTCTCCAATAAACTCCCCGGAATTGAGAAGCGCAACCGTGCCCTCCTTGCCTTCGGGCGAAACGACGGTGAGTTTTGCGCGGCCGGTGCGAAGATAAAAGATGGAAACAGCCGGATCTCCTTGTGAAAAGAAGACCTGTTTGGGCAGCAAATGGACGACTCTTCGTCCCACGCCCGCTTCTTCGAGGAAGACGGCGAGATTGAAGGTCATGGTTCTCACCTCCGCCATGGGGATGGCCCGCCCCGGATGCGGTCCTCACGGGAGCAGTTCGGAAGCTTACGCGACCGCTTCAGGTTTGAGGTAGCCGGGAATCTCAGCTCGCCGACCCGACTGTGCAAAATAGTACACCCATTCGCAAGGGATGGAACGAAAATATTTTGACCGTTCCAACGAATTGACGCCTCCGAGGCTGCTTTGAGAGACTTGCCCGCATGGAATACAGAGGTAAGGTGGAATATGCCGAGGAGCGGAAGCTGCGGACGCGGAATACGCGTCTGTACCGCCTGGCGCATTGGCCGATCTGGATTTTTGTCTTTTTTCTGGCGCCCGGACCGCTGACATTCAGGCTCTTTGCACGCGAGTTCAACTGGTGGAACTGGGCTTGGCTGGGATTGGTGCTGACGGGTACAGGCGCGGCGGCTCTTCGCGGGCGGCTGCCAGGCACCGAGCCGGGGCCCTACATTCTGCGCTTTGACGAGGACAAGCCGAATCCGCTCTACCGTCGGGTATGCTACAGCTTTGCATGGAATGCCGCAGTGAGCTATGCGCTGCTGAACCTGTGCGGCCTGGGGATTGCCGTGGTGACCGGCAAGTGGACTATGGGGCAGATATATAACTACGCGTATTTGCCGCTGGCGGCGGTGATTCTGCTGCTGGGAGCCGCGGGTAAGCTGCCGCGCGTGGAGTCGTCAACCAGGAAAGAAGGCACTCATCGGCGGTACTTCTACGGCACGGTGTGGGCGGTGACGGCGGCGCAGATAGTGCTGCTGATGCTGTGGAAGACGCTGCCGCTCAACGGCGCAACCAATCTGGTCAAGCTGGCAGGGTTTGTGGGCACTCTGGCGCTGATGGGCTGGTTTGCGTATCGCGGGATGCTGCCGCGGACACGGCCGATTTTGCCGGGAGAGTGCATGGTGGCGGACTGAGGCGCTGGAGTTACCGCGCCGGCTGGTACGGCTCAACGCGCAGCAAATCGGAGAGGATGCCGCGCTCCTCGGGGGTGAAGACGCCCTGGTAGCGTGCGGAGTTGAGCACCATGGGGCGCTGGTCCAGCGGAACCGCGCGCAAATCCTGGAAGGCACGCTTCATCATCGCCTGGCGGCCAGCGGGAAGGGCAGCCCAGCGGCGTGCGGAAAGGTTGATTCTCATCTGCTCGTGGGGCGGCAGGTGTTCGATCAACTCGGCACGGGCAAGGCGGCGCTGCCGCTGCTCCTCGGGCAACTGGTTTACCTGACGCAACTGCTGGATGACTCGCTGCTGATCGGCAGGGGGAAGGCGGCGGAAATTGGGGTCGCCGCGCAGCATCCGTTCCTGCTCCTGGGCAGGCAGGTTGCGGCGCTGATTGAGCCACTCGCCCAGGTGCCCCGGCGAACCTGGAGCAGGCGGGAGATGGCCCGGATAAGCAGGACGCGAATAGCCTGGACCCCTGTACGGCTGACCCGGATACGCGGGACGAGGATAAGCGGAGCCGGGATATGCGGAACGAGGCGCGGGGTATCCGGGGGTTGCAGGCCGCGGGACATTGGCCGGCGGACGGAAAGGCTGAACTGAGGGAGCGGAATGAGGGGCGGATGCGCCGGAGTGCTGGCCATAGGCCCAGGCCGCGGGCACACAAAGAAGAATGGCTGACGCGGCAATGGCCGCGCGGCCAATCCATCCCGTTTTGTGTGCTTCATTCAACATCCTTGTTCAGTTCCTGGTTGCTGATGGAGAGGCTAGTCTCCGCTTTCGTTGTTGCTGGAGAGCGACTCCAATTGGTCAAGAAGTTGGGCGTTGCTCTCCATGGTTTGCAGGTCAGTTACCACGGCGGTCTGTCTGGGGGGGGGCGGCGGATGGTTCCAGTCGGTGATGCCCAGATAAGTTCCTCCGCCCACCAGCAGCACGACGGTCAGAGCCATGGCCGCCAATGGACGAACATGGGCCACCGGTTGAAAAGCGAAGCGGGCGCGCAGGCTTGCCAACCATCCGGCCGGCTCAGCATCGCGCTCTTCCCGGAGGCGCGCTTCCAGGCGGGTGAGGAAGTATGGGGCCGGTTCCGGCGTCTTCCATGTATCCAGCAGGTCAATCGTCGCGCGCAGCTCAGCAAGCTCCCGGCGGCAGCGATCACACCCGGCCAGATGCGCTTGCGCCTCTTCAGGCAAAGTGGCCGTCGCAGCGGCCGGATCGAGCAGCAGGTTAGCCAGCTTCGCGTCCATCCCCGCGCAATTCAACTTCATTCGCATTTTTGGCATTCGTACCATTGGCGCCACCCCACTTCTCTGCCGTTTGAACCCGGCCTATTTCCGTTCAACAAAATCCTTCAACTTATCTCTCAGCGTCTGGTAAGCGCGAAAGAGCAGCGACTTGGTCGCTGACTCGCTCAACTTGAGCACCTCGCCGATCTCGCGGTAGTCCATTCCTTGATACTTATGCATCAGGACAGCCATCCGTTGCCGTTCGGGCAGCGCCATGACATGGGTCCGAATGGCTTTCATGCGCTCTTCGCGCAGCAGGTTCTGCTCCACCGAAGGCTCATTGTCGGCCACATCCGGCGTGCTGCCGGTCAGTTCGTCCGGGGCATCCAGATAGACATTCCGCGCGGCCCGTTCGTACTTTGTGTCGCGCGCATGATTGACCGCCAGGTTGGTGGCGATCCGGTAGAGCCAGGTAGAGAATTTGGCCTCTGCCCGATAGCTCTGCCTGGAGCGGTAGACGCGCAGGAACACCTCCTGCGTCAGTTCCTCTGCAATTGCCTGGTTGTGGACCATCCTAAAAAGAAAGTAGAAGATGGGCCGGTTATATTTCTCCGCCAGGTAGTTGAACCCTGCTTCGTCGCCGGCGGCTGCACGCAGCATGATGGCGGCGTCGCTCATGGGGTCCACGCCGGCAGCCAAATCCTGCCGTCCTTCCGGCTGCGTAGCCTGACCCGCTCCCAGGGACGGATTGTCCAGGACCAGGGTTGCCATATCCACACGAACCCTATCCGGGGAGGAATGTTGCGACGAAAGAGCAGTTTTGGGGTTGATTTTTTCGTTTGTGGCCTGAGAAGGGCGGGCGCTGGACTGTTCGCCACTCTTTTTGGCCATTCGGAGCGCAAAACCAGCTTCGGAGCGGCTTGAATCAACCAGGCCAGCCCCCGCCAACCCTGGGCTGCAGGGCGCCAAAACCGGGCACAAAACTACCTTCCCATCTGGGGGTAAGCCGGCTGCACGGCGAATTGATAGGACGTTCCAGCGCATGGATAGTTTGGTGCAGGTTCCGGACGGTCTGACTGGGCCGCCAGGGTTGGCCGCAAAGCCCCGCTGGTGTTACTCTAACCTACGGGATGCCTCGCTGGCTCGTTCCTTGCCGGCATACGCCCGCCTTCGTAAGGGGCGCTTAACTCAGCGGTAGAGTGCCACCTTCACACGGTGGAAGTCGCAGGTTCGAATCCTGCAGCGCCCACCATATATTTTCCAACTATTTGCAGACTCTCTTGCAGAATGACAGCCAGACTGTGTGCCTCTCTGGCCGAGGCCAGGATTGGTAAGCGAAAACGGCCTCCATGGAGGCCGTTCGCAGGATTGCCGGTACAGTGCAGGAAGGTTACTTCTTGGACTGCTGATCGGCCCAGACGCCGATAAGCGGGAGCATGACGCGCTTGCCATTCAGCGCTTGGATCGCACACCAGAGCGAAACCAGGGTCCAGACAAGCCATACCAGCAAGTAGAGGCCCAAATAGACGACAAGAGACTCAAGATATGTGTTCAGCGTGGGGAAAAAGCTCAAGACAAGGCAGAGGATGAACCCCAAAACGGAGAGTACAACGGATTGCCAGGCATGGAAGCGCACATAGGCTCTCTTGTTGTAGGGCGGGATGGCCAGGAAGAAGAGCGCCGGGACAACGGTGATGTAGGCGATTGCGCCGAGTGAGTTGTCAGAGAGGCCGTGGTTTTTTGGATCGGGCATGATCCCTCCTTTTTCGGGGTGTGGAAAGAGCTTGAGGTTCCCCACGCTACATGCGTGCAGACAGAACGAGCAGAAATCAGCCAGATTGAACTTTACTTTCCCAGCTACGAATCAATATACGCCCCGTTGCTCCCGTCTGGCCCAGCTCTTACATTTGTTTTTGTCACCAAATAGTAAACAGACCAGAAAGGCATGCCCCATAGAAACTTGAGTGTGGCCAACCTTTTCCCCCGCGCGTCAATACAATCAGACCGCGCTCGCTTCCGGGCGTTATCATGCTTGCAGAGAAGTGGGGGGCAAAATGAAGGCAGCT
>OCZT010003301.1_pt1 | contig 16490 bp, 8 predicted proteins | sample 1539031 | NCBI WGS metagenome assembly OCZT01 (sample SAMEA3539308, study PRJEB22396) | soil metagenome | biome: tundra; feature: field; material: soil | place: USA | collected 2010-05 | depth 0.15 m | reverse complement strand
CGATACCCGGATAGCAGAATACGTTCATCAGCAAGGCATCCGAGCTGGTACATGAATCCAGTTCTTTCGCCGTTGCGTCGTGCGGAGCCGGAAGCGCATTCGTCCGACGAGGGTGGGACTTGTCGAGTCTTGATCGCCAGACGGGCTTCGCGTTGATCGCAGAGTACGATTCCTCAGCGAAATTGCCATGGCTCGCGCCATCGGCGGCCAAGGGAAAGAGCGTCACCGCCGCCTTCCCCTTGCTCGCATAGGAGGAGACGCCGCTTTTCTCCGCGTACGCCGCCGCGCGGCTGCAAAGGTCCTCACGTAAACGATCGCTCCATTGCGTCATTGGTTCCTTGTCCGAATTTGTGCCGGCGTTGAACCGCCCTCAGTTCTGGGTGACAGAATTTAGAGAAAAATGGTGACAGAATTTAGAGAGCTCACACCACATTGTCCGTCTACAGCCAGCATGATCAGAATCGTGTCGCGCTCCAGCGCAACACGTGTTCCTGGACGACGCTCGACTTTCGGGCACCCGCCGCCATAGTTGCCGAGGGCGTTGCACCGATCAGTTGAATCCACCACATAGAACTATTGAGACATCACACGTCACGACGTGGATGATACCGGAGGCCCGACACTTCAGTCACTCCTTGGTGACCTTCGCCAAGCCATCGCTAATCGCTTCGTTGAGCACCTGCGCCGGCACATGCCAGCGGCGAACGGTTGGCACTACCAGCCACGCTTCGGTGCCCGAGTAGACCGTCTCCAATGCCTCGTACGCTATGAGCGAGGGCGCGTCAGCGCTCCAGTGGATGGTGAGCTGGATCGGGCGACCGACGCGGTCATCCTGCGGCAGACGCGTATCGGTCAGCAGAACACCCTCCTTCTCTTCGCGCTCACCCTCCTCGAGCGGAATTCCATGCTGGTCGATGGTATAGTCGCCAATCGGAAGGATAACCGCATCGTCGAATCCTTCGGCGAGAATTCGCCGCGAGTCGTCGACGCTCGCCGCGTGGAGCAGAGTCATCCCGGCTCTGTCCCGGATCATCTGTCCCCTCACGGTGGTGGCGGAGAAACGAAAGCGGAGTGACGGGGTGCCTTCCGCCGAGAGCACGATGACGGAACGCTCTTCGCTTCCGACCACACGTGCTGTCACCTCGGCGTACTCCAGCTCTTCCTTGTTGAGAGACTCCACGTACACATCGGCCAGGTTCCACAGGCTGCCGTCCATGTACTCCGCGAGAACCGAACCGAATCGCTCTTCTGCCGCACTATGGAGGATGTCCGAGACCGCTTGCACGCGGTCGGCCAGCTCCTCCTCATCCTCCTCCGACCACTCGTCGTCCTCATCCGCGCTATCGGCGCTTTGGCCTGCCGGTGCGTCAACACGCGTAGTTCGATGCCGTGCCGGAAGTGCGGGTCCCTCATCCTCATCCACGCCATCTTCGTCATCTTCAAAGTCGCCCTGACCGGCTAAGACTGGGAGCAGGCTCGGCGCTATGGCCATCCAGCTCGTGTACGCGAGATGCCAGCTTGCCGACAGGAAGGCGGTGAGTGCTCCGGCGGGGACTTCTAAGCAGTCGACCGAGTGCCGGAACAAGACCGACCCGCTAGGCACGTCGAACTCGACCGTACCGACGTATATATCGTTGTTCGTCTCGCTAGCCCAGGCAAAAACATCCGCGCCACGTTCTGGCGGAATCTCGAAGCCCGCGTGCAAGTAGATTGCGACGAGCCGTTCGTCCAAGACCATTATCCTGACCGGAAGCGGCGGATTCGTGCCGAGGACAAAATCGAAACCGATTGCGTCGCCCGGCTGATCGTCGTCACGCTCGAAGTCGATGTTTTCACTCTTGAGGGCACGGGTGACCGCCGTAACGAGCTTGCGCTTTGTATTCGACATCGGTCGGTTGACTTCCGGATGGACGCCGCGAAAATACAGCGGCGCAGCGGGTATCACTAAGGCGTATGCTTGTGATCGTAGCAACTACGGAGTAGCTCAGCGGCACTCATGAAGTGGCCGCATACAATCTAACAGGGTTGGATGACTGGGCTACCTCTCAATCAGTCGCACCAGCGCTATGCTCCTTCTTCCAGCTCACGTCTCGGCGGTGCGACGTAGTGCGGGATTTTATTCCGGTGCTGAGACCACCCAGGCCGAGGTTTCCCGCGTTGGCGGTGGTGATCCGATGATAACGGCATACAACAACAGCAGACGGTGCCGTCGGCCGTTTCGTGCTCACCAGGTCCGCATGAAAATGTAGATGGCGTGCTTTATTGGATGCTCCCATCCCATTGTGAAATTGCGCCATCGTGATGACTAGACACGAAGTAGGAGATTGCGCATGTGGAGATGATCAACTCCCGGCCAGCTCGTTCATGCTCGGCTCTGACGCTGGTGTCTCTTCGTACAGCCCGGCCAACTTCTGCAACGACGACAACACTGACCGGTCATCCGCAATCACCCACTCGGAACTGGCTATTGCCGCCATCTGCGCCGCAACATTCATCCAGCCCTCCACCTCCAACAACCTCAACTCGCGCGGCAGGTACTTATTTGCCGTAGGTCGAGCGAGCGTGTTCTCCAACTTTTCAAGCTGGTCAGCCAGTGTGGCACTCAGCACACCAGCCCCGACATTGGACATCCAGTGAGGTTTCTCCGGATGCCCCGAGGTCAGTCGCATCGTGTAGTCATCGATGCCTATCTCCGATCGCTTCAGCCCGGCCCTGTCGGCGAGCAGCTTCAGGAAGGCACGCCTCCGCCCGCCACCAAAGTGAAACACGATCACGTCGCCTTGGCTGAAAATGACGGGCCACTGATTCTCGCCCAAACCGAGCGCCCGGCGCACCGCCTGCGGCTGGCTCGCGCCTCGAACGAACTTCGATCGCGAATATGACCATTTCGCCTGCTCTGCCCCGGCCGTCACTGCACGTGTGACATCAATGCGGCGATCAGTGACACTTGTGACGTCGAGGCGGGCTCCGGCAATGTTGAGTCGCTTGCCACCGGTATACCGGATGTTCGTGGCAATGTCTTCACCCGTGTTTACGTCACTGACGGTGTATCCGGGTTGTCCTTCAATTGTGCAGTGAATCTCACCACGCACCGTGGTGTCGAGTAGCTCGGCGCCGAGTCGAATGCCACTGTGGTCACGGATCAGGTCCGCGGTCGAAACCAGATGTTCAAGGAGGGCGTCGGCGATGGTTCCGGGGAGGCACGAAGAGAGGAGGTCGTTGAGGATCTGTGCGCCTCGTTGTCTACTGCGTCCCTGGAATATGAAGGACGCCAACTGCTGGCGCGCAACGGCAAAGTGTGGTCCCTGCTCAGCTGGTCCTAGATACGAGGCGCGGGCAGCGTCGAGCATCGCCTCCTGAATGACGGCGTCGGCCGGATTGTTCGCACAGAGCATGACGCGTGTATGACTCGTCTTCCTGTTACCCCTGCCGATCCGTTGCAGGAACGAGGATACGTCGGGCGGCGGCCCATCCAGCACGACTAGGTCGATATCGCCGATGTCGACGCCGATCTCGAGGGTCGAAGTCGAAATGAGTACGATCTTCTTCTCGGTCTTCACTGCGCGTTCCGCGTCTTCACGCTGTGTCTGTGCCAAGCTGCCGTGGTGCCCGATCGCGCGGTAGCCGAACGGCTTCAAGAGCGGCGCAAGGGAGGACGCGAGGTTATCCACCGCTCTCCTTGCGTTGGTGAACACCAGGATCTTCTCGGGATCCTTCAGGGTCGCCACATACTCCAGGACACTTTGCTCTGCCGATGCGAATTCGCGGGAGGTCCCAACGCGATCGATCTGTCGTCCGCCGGAGACTGTTTCCAGCGTTGCTCCGGTAGGGAAGTACGCGGCGAGCACGTCACGGGGCTCGGGTAGCGTCGCGCTCAGCCCGACGATCTGGACTTCGGTCGAGTTGCACCACCCCTCACGTGCAGCATACGCGCGCAAGCGCTTGAGGCGCTCGAGCAACCATCTAACCTGCTCACCGCGCGCCGTGCCATGTAGCAAGTGAATCTCGTCCAGCACGACGGCCGCCACGTATGCGAGAACATGCCCCACCTCCTCTTTGCGGCCGCGACACAGTAGGCTGTCAAAGGACTCGGGCGTCGTCAGCAGTACGTTCGGCGGAGGGTCAAGATCGTCATGGTAGTCGCCAGTTCGGCGCGAAATACTGAGGCCGAGGTTCTCTACGGGCGACCTGAGGCGCTCGTAGAGGTCGTTGACCAGTGCACGTGTCGGGGAGATGTACAGTACAGTCCACGGCTCCGGTCTCCGAATGAAGCGCTCTATGAGCGGCGCGCACGCCGCCTCTGTCTTCCCCGTGGCGGTCGCTGCACACACGAGGACGCTCTCGCCATCCAGGATCGGACCGATGACCGCGCGCTGTACGGGAAGCAGTCTGCCATGCTGTCCGAAGAAGACCGGCCAGGTTCGTTCGAGACGAACACTCAGGCTACGATCCGCAAGCCAGCCGTCGTCCAGCACTATCGGATGGGTTGACTCGCTCCCGCTCATGCGACGGCGGGAGAGTAGTGCAGGTCGAGCATCGCGACGTACCGCTTGATGAAGGCGCGGACCAACCCACTTGCCTCGACGTCATTTCCGTCGAGCGTGCGTTCGACTTGCCTCGACATCTGTGCATCAAATGCGTCGCTGAGACCATACGCAGAGCAGTAGAGCGCGTGAATTCTCCGCGCGAGCTCCTTCATTGACTCGCGCGTCCACTGTGGCAAGTCATAAATACTTCCGCTTGTTGCAGATACGATGGTATCCACTGTTGCGTCGCTGCTTTGCCCTTCCTGCCCGACCGTTGCGATGAATACGGCCAAAGGCACCTCGGCTTTACTCAATCCAGCCACAAGCGCGTCAATGAGCCACTCGACTCTCTCCATCTTGGGCTGCGTGAGACTGTATTCCACCTCGAACTCGTCAATCGTGACCACAAGGCCCTTGAAGCCCGCGCGACGTGCGACCAGCGCGTATCCCAGAAGGCAGTCAACAAAGTCGCGAGACCTGGTATTGAGCGGTTGACCGATCAAGCGCTTGATCGCCACGTGGTCCGTGCTCCAATGCCCATCTCGGCGCTTGATGGACGCGTACAGTTGGCGTTGGAGATCGGTCGCGGTAAAGGCATCACCGCACGTCACGAAGTCTTCGATGTCCTCCGCGTTGTCGTCAAGGCAGTTTAGCCGCTTCAGGCTCGCGATCGTCTTCAGGTTGCTTGCTACGCGAGGATAGTCCGCAAGCGCTGTATTCATCGCGTAGCTTCCATTCGCGATGGCCTGAAGGTTCAGGTCTAGCAGCGGGATCGCTGACTCGAGCTCCGTACCCCTGGCCGTCGGCCACAATTGGCGCAGGACGCCTTCTGGATCGGAGAGACTTACGTCCACTCCGTTCACTTCGACGTGGCACGTGACGTATCCCAGCGATACCGATGTTTCGCGGATCGCGGCCATCGTGTGACTTTTTCCGCTCCCGAATGACCCACATACCTCTGAGACACGCGCGCCCTCCTTATGCACGTGCGGCAGCTGCTCTTCCACCCAACCCTTCAGTTCGTCGTATCCAACGGTGATCTCCGGGATGCTTTCGTTCGGAACGACACCGAATCGCAAGGCCTCGATTGACCGCCTGGCGGCGCCTGCTCCGTGCGGAATTGCGCGTGCGGGTCGAGGCACGCGTTCCGGCCGACGCTCAGGCGAGTTCGATGCTGCAGCTATCAAGGAGAGGTCAGCGCTTAGCACCTCAACGGGCGTGCCCGGCAGCTTGTCGAGCATGACCATCGCACCGGCGTTTGTAGCACGCAACACACTACCCGGTCCAAACCGCGTATCGACGCGATCACCTGCAGAGACCTCAGCGGAGGCCATCCTACACCTCCGCCTCCAGTGGTCTGCTTGGCCGCGGACTCGATCCACCGCCCACGCGGCAGGAGTTTACGAGCGGCACGCAGACGCGACGCACCATTTCCCGCCGCGCGCTCGCTGCCGCATCCAGTCGATCTACCTCCTCTGCCAGGCCTTGCACGCTCTCGTACGTGGAGGTGCGTCGCGCCTGGTCGGCGTCTGGAACCTCATCAAAGAAGAGCTCAACCAATCGCTCACCAATGTGCCTTAGCTCATCAACTGGGCTCGGTCGAAGCGTAAGGTCGATCGTTGGCGCGAGAGTATTGCCGGAGAAGAAGCCGTTGTCTGGCCCCGGGTCCTTCAGGCGCGACTGAATCATCGGCATGTCAGTGTTGATTTTCGTCATCACATCCGGCGTGATGGCATATACGATCATTACTGCCCCGTCCTTGAGATCAACGATCGCGTTGATCTCTGCAAGGAGAGACGAAAAGATCTTGATCATCTTCTTGCGCTCGACGGCGATGCCTTGCTCGGCCTCGTCGAAGCACACGATGGTGCCGCGATAGCCGGCGTACTTGATGAACTTGTAGAGCGCTAACCTGGAGTTGTGCGCATGGATCCTGATTTCACTGCTTGCCACCGGGCTCTCCATGAGCACCTTGGCAATGCCGCGATCGGTAACTTCTCCACTCAACCAGCGCACGCCGAGGTCAAACACTCCCATGTCTTCTACGGCAAGTGCCCTGAGGCTCTTCTGGAGTACCCGCCCGAATGCGGGTTGCGGAAAGTCTTGCTCCGTCAGCCCGGAAACCCACGACTTGATGATCTCTTCGGCGGGCAGCCCCGCCTCCTCGGCGTTGCGGCGAAGCCGGTCAACTGCGTCGAGGATCACGCTCCGCAGGCCGTGAACGTCCTTCCCAGGACACCGGAGCTGGCGCGCGATCTCCTGAAAGACCACCAACCCCTGCGAGTAGTCGAGATTCTTGTTGAGCTTGATCTCTGCAGTCACGCAATCGTTCTTGCGCCCGACTTCCATGAGCTGACGCAGGAAGTGCGTCTTGCCGGACCCGAAAGGCCCCACCACGAACTTCTCCGCTGATCCGCCTCGCCTGAATCGGTCGTCGATATACGTGACTTGAAGTCGCGTAAATGCTGATTCGTATCCTACACCGAACAAGCTGCACCCATCATCTGGTGCGGTGCCGTGTTCGGCCAGCGACTCGAACATTCCGAGGCGATCCACGCTCATTGCTTACTCCGCCATTTCAGAGAGAGATAGCTGCGCGATACTCTTTACGAGATGCCGTCGATAGTCGGATCCGGCATGTCTTGCGAGTGTTCGGGTACCTGCTTCCATCATCCGGGGCCGCGTTCCGTTTAGATCAACACCGCACTGCTTCAGTACGTCCGCATGTCGATCCACGAGCGCGACAAGAAAGTCGCGGGGATCCTGCTCTGTGGCGATGGTATCCAGTGGAAGGATAGGCCACCGCCACGAGACAGGTCCGTCGCGCGGCGATCGGCTCAGGCGCTGCCCAAGGGCTGGATACGCCAAGGCGCACTGGTCGACGAAATCCGGAAGCACCGCAAAGACGATCGCGGTGCCTACCAGCGCGCCATTGGCCGCGCCATCGATCAAGCGCCTCAGCAGGTTGGCGCCAGCCACCACTCGACGAGATGGTGCTGATCGCTTGATGGTGAAGGTCTTCTCCATCTCGTCAAACAAGAGGAGCGTTCCCGGCAATCCAAGGCGGTGGAGCGCGACGAGCACCGTCTTGAGCAGGAGTTCCGCATTGCGGCGGGAGAGTGGATGCTTGACATGCGGAACATCCTCAGATCGGAGCATTGCGGCGCTGATGCGCTCGCCAGACAGGTACCGGTTGAGAAGAAGGCGGCCTTCAGCTGACAAGGTGTTCGAACACGCCAAACTCATTGCGCGCGCAAAACCCGAATGCGGAAGCGATCCGGTTGCGAGCGCCGAAGTGTTGGCGATGCCGTCACGCACGAGTGCCTCGAGCACTCGTGGTAGCGATCGAACTACGCCGCTACTAGCGCAATACTCGATGTTTTCGAGGATGTGCTTCGTGATGAGGTGCCAGTCTTCCAGGTTGAGCGACTGGGAGAGGTCCGTTCGGACGACTGCGAACCCGCGTTTCAGCGCGCTGTCTTCAAGCAGTTGCAGAAGATGAGTCTTGCCGCTCCCGTATGCGCCCTCCACAATCTTGCACGTAGCACCGCCTGCGGCGACAAGGTCGTTCAGTATCTCCTCCTCGAAGTACTGAACGAATGCTGCGGTGCCAACATCGAATATTCCAGCGCTCCCGGGCGACGGCACGCCGAACTGCGCAAGCTGTTCAAGCGCATCGAGGATTCGTGTGCGGTCAGCAGTCCTGGACGATTTCATCAGGAAGTTGATGGCCTGAAGATGTAGCAATACGAGCGGTAGTCTTCGCGCGCATCCAGGCCGTTCCCGATAACAGCAAGTCCCTTCTGGTGGTCATGCTGGCTCCCCGTCTCCAGGCTGAGCCGCTGCTGGGCATCGTGCATGGAGGTGTCACGGCGATAGCAATCCAGATTGAGCAGGAACGCCCATTTGGGAAGTTCCGTGCGCACCAGCTTCTTGTCGGCTCCGTTGGTCAGCTCCTGCCGCGCAAGTGCTACCCGTAGTTCAGGATAGAACTGCTTTATCGGCACGCGCAGTGATTGCCCCTCACCTCGGCCTATCGTTCGCTTCAGGTGTTCGTACGCATCGTGGAATGCTCGAAAGAGAGTGTCGGAAGGTATCTCGGCGGCCGTCAACAGCTTCTCTGCCTTGTCCAACAGGGAATCGAGATCCGGAGGTGTGGCTATTGGAGACCACCCGACAATCTGCTCATGGTTGTAAGAGACTCTGGCACGAGCCTTCGGGCGGTCTATTTCGAGTTCGACACGCCCAATTCTCCACTTGCCTTCGCCGGATTCCTTGACAACAGCTCCCTCGGCGCGGCGCGCGCGTACGTAGTCTGCCTCGATCTTGCGAATCTGTTCCGAACGCCCTGCCCGAGCCTGCGCCACGAGGGCGGTGGCTCGGTTACGAATTTCGTCAACTGCGGCGGCGAACCGCTCTCCGGTTGGGATGCTTACGATCAGTTTGTCGATAGCATCCAACGCCGCCGCATCATTTGCCTTTAAGGACAGCAGGGTTTCGAGCGGTTTGACCACTGCGCGCGCGTCTTTCTGGAGCGCCTTGATCTGCGCCGCTTCATCTGCGGCATTTGTCGGCTCACTTTCGCTCATCTGTTAGGCGGGCAGGCGTACGTCGACCTTCTGGGACTTCCAAGTCTGCGTAGGGTGTCTGACAGTGCAGCTATTTTGGAAGGGGCACTCAATATGTGGTGCAAACGCCTGTTTGTCCATTAGGTGTATTGCAAGTACGTACGCCGCAGATAAGCCGCGCGTGGTTCTTCTATGTTCTTACATAGCTGATTTCCGCACCACGTGTTAGCCGCGCCTCCTGGCTCCCCTGTTCGAGCGAAAGAGGCCCCCCATCAAACCGCTGAAAGAGATCGAGTCCTCGGTCCAGGCTGATCTTCCAGCCCGTATCCGTCACGATACTCCGCGCATGGAAGTTTGGGCTTGAATCGATGTCCCACGTGAATGCCACCTTGGACCCGACGAAGTTCTTGACGACCTGATTCAAGAGCTCTTCTTGCTTCTCCGCAGTTTCCGAATCCGCATAGGTCGTCAGGTGCACTGTCACCTCATCACCCTCCGGAGCCATTTCGTATACCAGATGCAGGAGGTCCACAAGATTCCGTACCTGGAAGAACTGGCGAACATAAGGATCCCGGACGGTGATCTTCGTTGCGCCCGCCAGATACCCTGCAAAGAGACGGCGATAGCTCCACCCCTTGGCGTTTTCCGGGACCACAACGTGAGTTGGGCCTGTATCGGTAGGTCCTTCAACTGCGGTAACCGGAAGAACAGCCGTCCCGGCACTCGCAACAGGCGCCGCCGCCTTTTCGACAGGTTCGATACCGGCGGCCTGGGGCTCGTCCTCGGCTTCGGGAACTGGCGGAGCAGCGAATGCCGGATACTGCAGCTCTTCTGGCGTCACGACGCGAACCGTTGCACCTCCGCCAACTGGACGATAGGCGAACTCGTTTCGCTTGAAGGTCGCATCGATTCGCAGGATGTGTTCGCGTACGCGGCGCCGACACTCCATCGCAAACGCCAATAGCTCCTCTACCTCCGCCGGCGTCGCCCTTCCATCCGGATACAGGATCTTCATCAGCCCCGAGAATGTCTTCTCGAACCCGGTCTGGTCACGCGTCGAGACTTCCGCGGCAATCTCGAAATGCTTCTTGTACGCGCCCGTGAAGTCCTCTGTCCGTAAGTGCTTCAGCACCTCCGCGATGTAGTCCACAACAAAGCCGTACCCATGCGAGAAGTGGTCGTGCCGAATTGACGCGACTTCCCACCCGGGATTGTACGCATGCATACGGTCGAGGAACGCAGAATCTATGTACTTGTCCGGCAGCGGCTCGAAGAAATGGGAGTGCTTGAGCATATAGGCAACGGATTTCTGCGTGTTGCCCATGAAGACCATCGACGCTTCCGCCGTGAGCTGCTCGATGCCGCGCGAGAAGCTGCGGTTCGCCATGTAGTTCTTCATGATATCGACGACTGTCTTGTCGATCTTCTTGTCCTTTCCGGCAAACTCGTCGAAACAGATACAGTCCCAATAGCCCACCAAGCCAATCTTCCCGCTGGCGCTGTTGTTCACGAAAAGCTTGGGTGCCGTAACCTCGGATCCCGAGATGAGCATCCCGTGCGGCGAAAACTCGGCGTAAATGTGCGACTTTCCGGTGCCCTTGGGACCGAGCTCGATGAGATTGTAGTTCCGTTCGCAGTACGGTATAAGTCGCATCAACGTCAGGAGCTTCGCTCGCCTCCCGAAGAATTCTGGATTGAAGCCCATGCTCTGCATGAGCACGTCCATCCACTCTTCAGTGGAGAACTTTGCTCTTGCAGCCAGGTCCTCATGCACGTTCGCGGGAGCGACCTGGATCGACTTGAGCGTTTCGATCTGCCATGGACTTCCCTTCGGATCGTCCACTACTTCGTACGTCACGTCGGTAATGCACCAGATCCCGCCGACGAGCAGCTTGGGATAACGACGCACGAAATCGTCCGCGACGGGCACTTTCTTGAGACCGAGATTCGTGAACTCCGCCTCATAGAAGCCACCCTTGTCGTTCAGCTCGACGGTCAGCTTGTCGATGACCTTGTGCCGTCCCTTCTCCTTGATGGTGGACTTGACCAGCTCCGCTTGATTGCGATGCACATAGTGCTTGGCCAGAATGCGCTGCACGGACTGGAGTCCCGCCGCGATCACGGTTGGGTCATCCGTCGCACAATGCTGGCCGAGCAGGTACTCGAGCACGTACGTCGGAACGACGGCGTTCTGCTTCAGGCCCTGCGTCAGATCCTTGCGGACCACAAGCCCAGGGAAATGCTCGAGAATCTTTCGGTCAAGAGCGCTCGGCGCATGCTGCACAGGAGCGGCAACCTCACCTTCCTCGGCCGGCACTTGATCAGACGTCATCGAAATCACTCATGAAGGCCTTCTGAATCTTGAGGTCGTGCATCTTGTACGTGACCCAGTGGCTCGTGCCCTGCACGGTTTCTTCGAGGCGAAGCTCGACCGTGCGATTGTTCTGCGCGTCGGCCACCCCGGAAAGGACGAGCAAGACGGGCGTTTCACGCATTCGCGCTTCCGTTTCCTTGGAGTCGAAGGTGATGGTCTTCAACTCTGACAACTGCGCGCCATCCTTGGCGAAGAGCCCGATGCGAAGTGTGCGAGGCCGCACCTTGTCCGCCACGGCTTGCTCTTGGTAAACCGCAACCGCCAGCTGGCCTGTCGTGATCTTCGCCGGCACCCGCAGGATATCGACATTTACCTGAACGACATCATCCGTACGCGTCTTGCGGATCTTCACGACCGGCACGATCACCTCCTGGAGGCTGATGCCGCCATGTACGTACCGGTTGCCTGAACCTCGCACGAGAAACCGGCCAAGGGCCAAGGGAAAGGCCCCGGTCCAATCACCACCCACACCGAGCGCGGCAGCGCTGAACTGCTTGACGCCCGCGGTAGGGGCAATGCCCCAGCCCAGCGCGTAGCGACGGCTTTGGCTGCCCCACTTTGTCGCCGGTGGGAGATAGGCCATGTCTCCATCCTCGACAGCCGTTTGCTGGAAGAGAAATCCGTGGTCCGCCGTCAGCAGCATGTTCGTGCCGTTGATGTTGGCGACCTTCTTGATGATGGATTCGAGTTCCTCGAACGCCTGGGCAACTGCCTCGGTCGTCTGCACCTCGGTGGTCGTCTTGTCTCCAATGTGATCGATCTTGTTGTGATAGATGTACACGACGTCGTTGTCGCGCATGAGATCGCGACCCTCCGTCTTCGCGTTCATGACAAGGAAGTCTTCGGCCTGTATGGCGGTCCCGCGTCCCTTGCAGGCGAGCGCCAGGATCTCGTTTCGATTCGGCGTGCCAGTCGCACTCCGTCCGTCAACGCTCGCGTTCCCCGTGACTGCGTCGATCGAGCATTCCCTGCCCGGAAGCAGGGACGCCATGCCAAGCTGGGTGTAGGAAGGCAGTGCGCTCAACATGGGCTCGATCTCGGCGGACCACCGATTCGCTTCTCCCAACCCCTGAGCAAAGTCCGCAGCGGCCTCGTAGCGGAGGGCGTCGGAAATGATGACGAAGACCTTTTGCCCCTTTGACAGGAAAGGCTGCACGAACGTTTCGAAGAAACGCCGTTGTGCGGGAATGCCGTCGCACGCCCAGCGATCGAGACGCGCCACATGATCGCTCCACCGCTCAGCAAGGGGAAGCAGAAAGCTGTTCACGTAGTGCTTCTCGATCCACTCGTGCACAGGATCCATGACCTGTGTTTGGCCATATCGCCGCAGATGGTAGGTGCAGCGCCGGTATTCCTTGTCGATCTGCCACCACGTTGTGGCATAGCGACGCGCGCCGGCCTCCGTCGAGTCCAGTTCCAAATCGGCCGCGTCGATCAGCTCGCGCAGTGCAACTGCGTGCTCCAGTGCGTCGTATCCATCCGCATGCTTCTCACGCCAGAAGGACCCGCGTCGCTGCTGAATGACAGCGCGCAGCTCCCCGGCCGGACTATTCTGCTGAAAGGCGTCGACCAGTCTGTGCAGCGTGAACCGCTCAAAGATCCCGAAGGTATCGTTCTCGCCAAGGGAGACACGTTCGTCGATGGCGCCGAGCGCAACCTCGATCTGTAGGTCCTCTTCCAGTGCGTTGGCCCAGTGCTCGTATGCGGCCTTGTGGGTGAGACTGTCCTTCCAGTTTCTGAGGAACACAGTCGCATGCGGCAGGAGCGTGACCCTCTTTTCGAGCGGATTCGCGCTGCGAAATAGCGTGACGGCAAAATCCCGGATCGAGGGTGACGCGGCGGCATACCCGAAGCGCTGACCCGCTTCGCGCCAAAATGGATCCGTGAGTCCGGCAGGACCGAGCGTCTCGGCAACAGGGTCAGCCAGTTCCGCATTGATTCCCCGCGCGAGGAAATGGCGCAGTAGCGTATCCAGATCTGGCTGCGCGCCAACGAGCACGGACATCATCTTGAGGTGGACATCGCGCGCCTGGTCTTCTGCGGTGACAAGCTCCCGCAACGAGGCGATGCGTTTGGTGCTGTTGAAGAACGCCGAGTGGTCGGCGGCCAGGTGCCAGAACTCCTGCGGAAGTCCGGCTTCCTCAGCGCCAAGAGCAGCTTTGTCGGCGTGGAACTCGTGTCCTTGGAGCAGCAGATCGAGCAGCCAGTTGTCGGCGTCGTTCGGCCTTGGGCCCGGCACGTACAATAGAAAGCGCGTGTCCGGCTGCCGAACGACTCGGACCTTGGTCGCGAACTCGTCATTGGCGATCCGCAGCTTGACGACGCCATCCCCAGCGTAACCTTCGAACGTGTCGTTCCACTCGCCGGCGCCGTCATACCAGAAGACGAGCCGGTTGCGGTCGAACGCACGCGCCAATCCATCGTAGATGCGTTTCACGTCGGATCGACTCTCATTCCTCGACAGCCGCGAGGCCCGGGATCGGGGCCAAGACGTAAGCAAGCTTGAGGTAGTTGACCTTCACTCCGTCGTCCAGATCTAGGTCAATGCGCTGCTGAGCGAGCGGGAGGAGCGCCTCGCGCTCCCATTCTTCGCACTCATGCAGAACCTTGGCGATTCTCTCTGACTCCTTGCGAGAGGACGTGCGTTCGGCGGCGGTCAGTGATTCTCCAGCGAGCAACTGCGCTAATTGTGCCTGGCGACTCCGCAGTCGTACGACGTATTCTCGCAGATAGCGATTGAGGACGATGTTCAGCGTATCGCGCGTGTAGCGATGGAGGTAGATGAGGACGCTGAACCCTCTCTTTGGGCTCTGGACCATCCAATAGATCGGACGCTTCTTGTAGGTCTGGAGATGGTCTTTATAGAAGTCGGTCAGGAAATACTTCCGCAGATCCTTGCCCAGAGAGTCTTCGATGAACCGCAGGTTCTCCCGCAGCGTGGCTTCGCCGAACGTGGCGCGGAGGAACTCGCGGGTGCGGACCACGATGTCGTCCTCAAACCACTCGCCATCGAGCACCGGGACGATGCCGTCCTCGTCGGGAGTGAACGTGAGCCGTTCCTCCGGCAGCTGCACCTTGGCCAGAAACTCACTCAGTGAATCGCCGGTGTTGGCGAGGATGAGGCCGGGATGGTCGAGGGAATAGCGCCCCATCATACAGCCAACCGCATACGAGAGAAGGGCGGCCACGTCGCGGCGGGCGTCCGCTCTGGCTAGGGTAATTTGCTCCTCTTGCACTTCGGGCTCCAACTCGCCCTGAAGAGCGTAGGCAGCGATGAAGATGCGGTTATTCTCCGTCTCAAGTCCCTGCATTCGGCCGACGGCAGCGGCGCAAAGCGCTTCCCAATTCCGCCAGCTAGCCTCCAACGTCACACCCTTCGTGCCCGAGCGAAGCAACGGCTGGTCGCGGAAGTCCCATGACGTCTCCAAGTTGTCCCAATCTTCTTGAGCGACCTTGATAAACTCAGAAGCTCGCTGTTCCGACGTGTCCTCCTGAATTGCATCTGACCATGGCAAACGCGCGATGTTTCCCGCTTGAAAGTGTAACGTTGGATTTAGCAGTTGCAGGAAATTGAACGCCACTACGCTGCCCAGGAATGCCAGAATCGATTTGCACTTATCAGATGCTACGAATGACCCGGTGGCGTCAAAGAGGAATCCGACTGGCGTGTATCGAACACCGAAGTCGGAAGAGCTTATGTCCGTCCAGCTAACGGCATCACGAAAAATGAACTCTAGATTGAAATTAGTCGCGTGAACGCGATCTTCGATTGGATGTCTCTTGTTGCGAAGAAGCATTCCGTCGTTCTCCCACAACACAACATGTTGGTGATTGCCGTACCACTTTCGAAATTCGCCCCCCTTTGTATACGGAAACCACTTCTTATTGGACGAAGCGGCAAGGCTGCGCTCTGAAAACCCTAAGCCCAGAACCGATTGACTCACTTCGTGCCATGACCTCACGTACAAATGATTTCCGGCGGTTACCATCCCCTTGCGTGCGGTGCCGAAGTCAGAAAGACACTGGTTTCTGGTGAATGCATTGCGAACTGCTTCGCTAACCCAATAGGCAATCGGACTTCCTGGGATCGCGGAGAACATTTGTGAGCTGAGCTTGAATGTTTTTCCGCACCGGATTTTCTCTTGCAACATCACGGTCTTTTCTGCTTCATTCTTACCTTCGGTGACGCGAACGAACGTTCCAATGCTGTGAGGTGTTACGCCGTTTCTCAGCACGAAAGCTGTTGTCTGAACTACCTCTCCCCCGATGCTATCGAACCCGTTCGGTCCAACGTGCACCATTGTTGCGATAGGCAACTTTGCTAGTACTTGCGCTCGCAGGTTCTCATACGACGACAGAAACATCCAGGACTGCATCGTCACCACCGCAATCGTTCCAAAGCCCTCGACCAATGTCGCTCCTCGTTCCAGGAACATTGCATAGAGGTCCAACTTGGAGAGAGGATACTGATCCGATGCGAATGACTTCAACCTGCCGGTCATCGCACGGTTCCCCATATAGGGTGGGTTACCAACGGCGACGTGATACTGCTTAGCGAGCACCTCTGCCTGTTCGAGCACCCGCAAGACCCCAAGATGTGTCTCGCTCAGGAGTAACTGACCAGTGATGTCCTTTGCTTCGATTGCGCTGCGAACCTCGGCAATTGTCCGTTCGTCGAGACATGGTTGGATAAGTGAGCCGAACGTTTTCGCGTCTTCGAACTGATGGAGCAGAGCGAGCAAGGGCTGAGTGAAGAGGTCCCCCAGCTCAAGCGTGTGGATATAGTCGCGCAGTTCGTTGTCCGAGAGGCACACGTTTCGCAACTCGATGATGTTAGGCCTAACGAAGTGCTCCGACTGGAAGATCCGACGGGACTTCTCCCGCGCCTTGAACACCAAGGCCAGCTCGGCGAGCTGTGCCGCACGGGCATCGATGTCTATGCCAACGAGATTGTGCCGCAGGATGAGTTCGGGGATCTCGGTGGGCGCGTAGCCTTCCTCCTCGTAAATAAGGGTGAGCAGG
>OCZT010003299.1_pt1 | contig 16499 bp, 13 predicted proteins | sample 1539031 | NCBI WGS metagenome assembly OCZT01 (sample SAMEA3539308, study PRJEB22396) | soil metagenome | biome: tundra; feature: field; material: soil | place: USA | collected 2010-05 | depth 0.15 m | reverse complement strand
GCTTATCCAGAATTGGGTGATCGGACCTATCCTGATGTTCGGGCTCGCGATCATTTTCTTGCGCGACCATCCCGATTACATGGTCGGTCTGATCATGATCGGCCTGGCTCGCTGCATCGCGATGGTCATTGTCTGGAACGAGTTGGCACGCGGCGACAGCGAATATGCTGCCGGGCTGGTCGCTTTTAACAGCGTGTTCCAGGTCCTGTTTTACAGCCTCTATGCATGGGTGTTTATCACGGTGTTGCCGCCGTTCTTTGGATTGACGGGCGTTGTGGTCAACGTGAGCATCTGGCAAATAGCGCAAAGTGTCTTTATTTATCTTGGTATCCCCTTTATTGCCGGCATGCTAACGCGGATCGTTCTCGTTCGCGCCTGGGGCAAGGATTGGTATCAGGAGAAATTTGTGCCCGCGATTAGCCCGATAACGCTTGTCGCCCTGTTGTTTACGATACTTGTGATGTTTAGCCTGAAAGGCAATCTCATCGTCCAGCTTCCGCTGGATGTTGTGCGCATCGCGATACCGCTGCTCATCTATTTCGTAGTGATGTTCCTCGTCAGCTTTTATATGGGACGACGTATCGGGGCTGATTATTCAAAATCGGCGACCCTTTCATTTACCGCCGCAAGCAACAACTTCGAGTTGGCGATCGCCGTCGCGGTTGCCGTTTTTGGGATCAATTCGGGGGCGGCATTTGCCGCTGTTATCGGACCGCTGGTCGAGGTCCCGGTTCTAATAAGCCTGGTTAGCGTCTCGCTCTGGTTTCAAAAGCGATACTTCGCCGGCGGTTTGGTCGAGACAAACTTAACATGAGTCAAAAGAGCCGTGTTCTCATCCTTTGCACCGGCAATTCGGCGAGGAGTCAAATGGCCGAGGGGATCCTGCGCCAAATAGCCGACGATAAATTCGATGTCTTTAGCGCCGGTGTTGCGCCATCGGCAGTCCGGAGCGAGGCTATTGAAGCAATGCGGGAGATCGGCATAGACATTTCCGCTTATCGCTCTAAATCTGTCGATGAATTTGCCAATGATAGATTCGATTACGTCATAACCGTCTGCGATAACGCTCGCGAGAGCTGCCCACTTTTCCAGGGGCATGCAAAACGAATTCATTGGAGCTTCGACAATCCGGCCGCTGTTGTCGGCGACATTCAAATACGCTTGGCCGCATTTCGCAGAGTACGCGACGAGATCCACCAAAAACTCACCGCGTTCGCTAATACAGCGTAAACTCTCGTAAAACCGTGCATCCACTTCTTGTAACACTGTGTCATCTATAATACACTGTCGGCATATGATAATTCCGGAAGTGAAAAGGGTCGTAAGATTTGATGGATTTCAGGGAAAAACGATAAAAGAAATACAAGAGGACCGGTTCAAGGTGCGGATTATTTTTACTGACGGCACATTTGCCGATCTATTTGCGGAAGCGACCGAGGACGCTCGGGTTGTGCTTCAGGGCATGCGACCGAGGCGGCAGAACCAGTATAGGTAGTTTCTGGTTTCTGGTTTCTAGTTTCTGGTTTCCCGCTGTACGAACCTGTTCAATGTAGAAACAAGATCAAAGATCAAAGATCAAAGATCCCTCATCTCTTAATGCCCCATCTTCGACGGACGAACTCGCATAAAGATCTCCCAACCGCCATGCGTCGTTCCGCCGTAATAGGATGTCAGGCTATCAGGATTCATATCCAGAGTGACCATACCGCCAATGCCTAGATCAAATCCGTGGTCTTTTACGATGTCTCGCACGTATCCGACAGAAACGAGACGGACCCAAAAGAGTGTGCCGGCGAGTGCTGGTGCGAGGACGAGATCACGGCCGCTTTTCTGAACGGCTTCGGCCCGTCCAAAAACAGAGTTTCCATAAAAATCGTAATTGCTTTCAAACAATATGGAATTTGCCCGCTCGCGGTTCGCATAGTTCTGACCCCAGACAATACTGTTTCCCCAATTCCGGTTCTCGTCGAATTTCTTATTGTAGATGGCCGACGCGGCGGTCCTTCTCAGCACGCGCACGTCGGGTTCCGCCGGTTCCGGGCTTCTGATATAACCATGCGAGATCTGAAACGCCCAGTCCTTCGTAGGATTCCACGAAAGGCGGCCACTGAATGAATTAAGCCGTGGCCGATCGAAATTCCAACGGTTCTCGTTCGGCTCGCGGCCGTTGAAAGCGCTCGCTTCGATCTTTGCCTTGCCGAATGAAAGCCCGGCGGTAACGACCCCGAATGTTATATGGGTCGCATCCTGCCAGTGATGTCCGATCGGAGCATCGGGAATGTTCGAGCCTGATGTGCGATGCAGATACATTGGCGGCCCGAGCGCAGGCTCACCCGGATAGCCCGCATAAAGGTAAAAGGACCGTTTCTCATCTAGTTTGTATGAATACGAAATGGCAAGCTCGCTAAATAGGTCATGCGCGTGCTGACGGTCATGTATGGGCAAACCATGATATTGTTCCCCGGTTTGATACAGCAGCGGATAACCCCAGCCGCGTTGAAAAATGGGGTCGAGGCTCATCATTACGTGAAAACCGATCTGAGCACGGCTCCCAATCGGTTTTGACAGCATTCCCATAAACATCGACGGTGCGTCGGCCCGGCTGCGGCTTCCCTTTCCGGCAACCGATACGTCACGGCTCGAGCCAACATGGGTATATCGCACAAACCCGGTCCCCATAAACATCAACATGCCGCCACTCTCGAACATTTTGCTGCGAGCATACATTGGCGATGAGTCGGGGGCCCAGGACGTGCCCGAACTCTCGCGAGCCATTGGGTCACCGATATTCGTGGTCGACTTCATTTCCATCGCGTGAGCGTTATCCATCATGCCGGCCATGCCGTTCGATTTGGCTCCCGGTTTCATTCCCGGCATTTTAGACATTTCATCGGGTTTCTTTGCCGTTTCTTTGTCATCGGTCTTCATGCCCGGCATGTTTTCCATTTTGTCGCCGCTGCCAGATGGTGTCTTTGGCTTGACTGGAAGTTTCAGTTTCGAACCAGGTTTCACCCCTACAAGCAGGTTGCCCCACATCCCCCCTTTGGCGTGGCCCCGAACCGAACAAAAATATTTATACGCACCGTCGCCGCCTATCTTTAGAACTACCGCCTCGGCCTGCATCGGTACGTTCTCGTCATGTGAATCAAGCCTATCGGTACCGACACTTTCCTTTATGTCCGGCAGCGAGACGAAGTCCCCCATTACCTGCCCGATTCGAAAGTCGTGTTTCATGTCATCGTCGACATTAACGAACACGATCCTGATCGTTGCCCCTGAAGGGACCACTAGTGTGGGGTTTCGCATGTCCTGGATCCGGTAGGACAGCATATCGTCATCGGGTCCGGTAATAACAACCAGACTGATCTCAGGAGCTGTAAATGTAAGATTCGTGCCGCTTTTTGTTCCGGCGGTCTGTGCTTTCTCTAAATTCGACAGATCGGCTCCAGTGACTGTCTTCTTTTCGCTGCTAGTCTGTACAAATGCATTCTGGGCGAGCACGCTCACGCTAAAGAGCGAGCAAAATGTCGCTAAAATTATTAACTTTTTCATTATTTCCTCTCGACCTTATCGAACAACTGATCGCGGATCTCCTATGAAGTAAAAGCGATCCGCTCCGAACGCAAGAAGCGTCCGGAAACATCAAATCAAATATTTGTTCTTAGATACGAGGGGGCCCGCGTTTAGGCGCGAGATCGTAGAATGAATCGGAAAGATATTCCGGTTTTGCGAAATGAATCGGATGCGACGGAGATGCTTCCGAAAAAGTTACGGGTGTCAACAACGATCCGGCCACGATTACCGCTGAATGCTGGTCTAATTTGATCCGTTCAGCTCTAACGACTAACTTGGCGGCGGTTATCTCGCAGGTACAGTTGTCATTTTCGTCGACAGAATCACAGGTTGTTTGGAACTGCGAGTCCTCGTCTTCAGTCGTTCCGATATCATGATGGTCTTCATGCGAATTGTAGGCTGAGTGAGCGATGTCCGTTTCATCGTGCTGATGCAAACAGGTACAGGCAGAAACCGATACGGTAAGAAGCGAAGCGATCGCCCCCATACTGATCAGAAATGTTCCCATTCGTCTGTTCACCATACAAGGTTACGACGTAAGATGCGGTGTTGTACACAATTTGTTGGAAAGAATGTATCACGATTGGTTTTTTCGCCACTTATGGCTTTACCCGCCCCCTTACGAGTCTGTGTCAAAACTCGTTTTGGCTGCGCCTCACTTCCACTGCGGCGACGGCTACCCCTCGCCGGAACAGTTGTCAAAAAAATCATCGAGGCTATGCCTCGCGCCTTCGGTCGCCCGCTAAAGCGGGCTGAGAGAAGAAAAGGGGCCGAACTGACCTCGGCGAGGCAAGCCATCGCCGCCGTGCATGAAGGCGCAGCCACTGTTAAGTTTTGACACATCTTCTTACGGCATCGCGATACGCAACACAGGTCTGCCATCGACATTTTGCAACGGTAGAAATACGCGATGACTGTTGCTGTCGACTGATATCGTGTGAGCGCCGGCCGCATAGAATCCGCTCCAGATCGTTTCGATCTTTCCGGTTTCTTTGACGTCAAAGATGGTCAGGACACCGCTTTCGGCAGCGACATAAAGCCGCCTCAGACCCGTATCGAACGCAAGTACGTCGGGATCGTCACCCACCGGCAAAAGAGCGATCAGCTTCTTACCCGTCAGATCGACCACCGCCAACTTCGCATTTGATTCACAAGCAGCGAAGGCAAGATAGTCTTTTCCGTCCACCAGTAAGCCGTGCGGGTCCTGGCATCCCGGAAGCGAATAACGTTCGACGATCTTGTCCGAAGCCGGATCGATCTCCGCGATCTCGTTAAGCCGGTGTACGGCAACGAACACACGGTCAGAGATGGGGTCGTACTGGCTGTTGCCGGCGGGTCCACCAATGGAAATGTTTCCGACAACCTTGTTTGTTTCGGCGTCGATCACAGTATCTGAGTTACCATGCTTGTCGGAAACATAGACTTTCTTTTCTTTGGCAGCATATGCAATGCCGTCAGGGTACTCTCCGGCGGGGATACGAGCAACGATCTGAAGTGTTTGGTCGTCGATGACAACCAATTCGTTGGTCCCGGTCGCTGAGGCATACACCCGGTGGAGTTCGGGCACCGCAAGAACACCGTGGACGCTCTTTATGTTGGTTACGTCGCCGACTACCTTCTGCGCTCTGGAATCGAAAACGGTCAGCATCCCGTCCCCAAGGTGCGCAATATACAGTCGCCCGCTGATCGGATCATAGCTTTGATAGTCAAGCCTCGTCGTCTTACCCGTCAATGGAATGTCGCCGAGTTGGCGAAGCGACACCTGGTTGGTCGAGGGAGGTGCCACCTTGGAGGTTTGTGCCGTTGTACAGGACGCGAAAAGTGTTAGTGCGGCGGTCGCAATAATGATTCGCGTTCTCATGGTATGACCTCTTTTCAAATAGAACTTCGCGATATCAACCACTAAATGAAATTATCGTACACGCGGCCCCATCATCGAAAGATTTTTCGATTCAAATCGCGGAAAAAAGAAGAGGCTCTCTGAGCAGGCGGTCCTTCCGTATTTCAGCAGATGAATTTTCGTCGGAGCCGCTTTGCAAGGCGGCGAGGCTTGCCCCACTAGCGCCAAGTTAGGTCGGAAATTTAGAATACACGGGCTAACGACATATGTTTTGCGGCTGTGTCGCTTCGCACTGCGGCGACGTTTTACGTCGCCGTCGAGGTCGTCCCCTTGTCCCACGGCTATGCCGCCAACTTTTGCGGCGGCATAGCCGCACAAATCTTGAGGTGGGCTTTCGGCGAGGCAAGCCACGCCGCAATGCTATGCGGCAAAGCCGCCCGAAGCCTCGTTCGGTATCAATCCAAAGCTAACATGTCGATACCGGTAAGAAGATCGGAAACACTCAAGGTTCTTGGTGCAAATCTATACCGTTTAGACTCAACGGCGATCGTATACGCATCGCCCCGTGCAACCCCATCGAAGATGTAATAACCGAAGCTGCCCGTAGTTACCGTTCGCAGCGTTCCAGCGGAGTCCGTTAGAGAAACTGTTGCATTCCTTAGACCGCGGCCGTCCGAAGTAAGCACGCGACCGGAGATCTCGAAGGCAGGCGATGCCGCATCGGGCAGCGTTACCACACCGTCAACAAATCGTGTCGGTATCAAATTACCTTCGGCGTCCGATGTGCTTCCCTGGGTGATCGCATCGGTAAAGGTAACAGGTGTCGTTTCACCCCCAACATTAGCTGCTACGTCAAACGTAATGCTGACGATCTGACCGCTTGCAAGGGCCTCTTCAGAATCGACCAGAACGGCAAGCTGTCCCTCTCCACTCTTTATCGTGTTTGCCGTCAGAGCGGTTCCCGATGAAGCACCTGAGCCAAGAGTTACCTGCGGATTGCTCAATCTGGCCGGATCAAAGCCGAGTGTAAAGGCCGTTGCGGCTTCGTCACCCTGCCGATCCATCCGGACATAAAGAACAACTTTGCCGGCGGGAGCTTGCTCAGCCTGAACAACGTTGACCACTCTCGGCGTCCAAAGCGACTTTAGATACATACCCGCCTTGTCCCATTGATCGTACAACGGTCTCAACGCTTCGATCGTTCCGGGCACTTGATCCATAGCGTCAAGGCCTGCGACATATCTTCGAACCTGTATCGTGTCACCCGACGTGAGAAAGCCGTCACCGTGTGTATTACGCGGGGCACAATCAGCCCTTACGAATTCGTTTCCATTCGGAGTCTGCAGCCCAACAATAAATTGACGTTCGATGATCACATCGGCGGACAGCAACAGACTGTCGCCATTAGGACGCGGTGCCACATCACCGTAAGTTCCACCGGGACCTGGGGTCGGGGTCGGTGAAGGCGTTGGCGTCGGAGTTGGGGTCGGTGTAGGTGAAGGTGTAGGTGAAGGTATAGGTGAAGGTGAAGGTGAAGGTGTAGGTGTAGGTGTCGGCGTAGGCGTGGGGGTAGGTGTCGGCGTAGGTGTCGGCGTAGGAGTTGGTCCTCCCAGATCTACCAGGATATAGGCTGCCCCTTGATCGATATTCGCTCCATTGTTGCCCAAGTATGCTCCGACGATCGCCGTACCCGAACTTATACCGACACCGCCGCCGTAATTGTCGTTCGCGGCACCATCGGAGGCCGTAGCCTTTTGCAACTGTGTCCAAACCCCACCGCTTCTGGTAAAGACGTACGCAGAACCTTGATCGGCATTGGCACCGTTGTCATTGTCGTTTGCACCGACGATCGCCGTGTCTCCTTCGACGGCAACGCTGCCGCCAAAACTGTCATTGGCGGCGCCGTCTGATGCCGTAAGCTTTTGCTGCTGTGTCCAGACCGCTCCCGATCTTGTAAACACATACGCCGAGCCCCTGACCGTCCCGGCAATGTTGCTCAAAACCGCCCCAACAACGATCGTGTCGAGATTAACGGCTACGCTGTAACCAAATTGGTCATAAGACACTCCGTCAGCCGCCGTAAGCTTTTGCTGCTGACTCCACACACCGCCGCTGCGTGTATAAACGTAAGCCGCCCCGCGAGCCGTACTGTCGCGATACTTCCCCGCGACGACCGTGTCATTGTTGATCGCAACGCTCCACCCAAACTCATCGTCAATGGCGGGGTCGGATGCCGTCAGCTTTTGCTGCTGGGTCCAAACTGCCCCGGATCTGGTAAAGACATAAGCCGCCCCGCGATAGCTGCTGTTGCCGAAAGCCCCTACGACAACCGAATCGCCGCCGATAGTAACGCTAACGCCGAACTGGTCGCCTGCCGCACCGTCGGATGCGGCAAGCTTTTGCTGCTGACTCCAAACGCCCCCGGTCCTTGTAAACACGTACGCGGCCCCCTGGTCCGTTCCCGCCGTGTCGTTGAGGTATGCACCAACGACCGCCGTGTCCCCGTCGATCGCAACGCTCCATCCGAAGCTGTCTTCGGCGGCGCCGTCGGAAGCGGTTAATTCTTGCTGGAGCTGCCAGATGGCTCCGTTGCGTACGAAGACATATGCCGCACCCTGATTGCCGTTTGATCGATCGGCCCCGACTATAGCTGTGTCGCCACTAACGGCGACGCTGAACCCAAATTGATCAAATGCCGCACCATCGGCAGCCGTCAATTTCGCAGATTCAGAAAAGGTCTCAGGCCCACCTCTTCGAATGATGGTTTCCGCGCTAGACTTTGAATCATTATTACCGCTTTCAAGACGACGTGCCGCCCGCACGGCCGACCTCGCGCCGCTGTCCCGGCTGCCCGTATTGGGGACCGCCACAATACAGTACGCCGCAAGTGCAGCGGCACACAGCAACCTGACGCAAATAGACATAGTTAGAACAGAAAAAATGCGTTGTGTGTGTTGCAGCATAAAGAAAACGCTTTCAGACGAACTTCCTTTTTCGATTTATCGAATTAAAAGTGTGAGCCCGTGTTCCCGGAGATAAGCGGAAACTCTTATAATCTTTGCAACCTGACCGTCTGTCAAGTGCCGGCGGACGTTCGTATGAGGGATCGGTCTGGGCTACAGAGCTTTCCGTATTTGGAAAAGAGGCCAAAGAATATAAAAAAAGTTCCGCTAACCGAAATTAGCGGAACTTTTCTCTTTGAGAAGACCGGATGTCTGCTTCAGGTGTTGAATCGCAATTAGGCGAAGCACATCGAAAATCGCGCCTTATCGGCTTAATCTCTAACTACTTCTTTCCCACACCTACGAGGTTAGCTGACGGGCTAGGAACGAAAGATTATCCCCGCGTAACATTAACGCTTCGCCCCCGTTTCCGCTTGTCCCGAAGCGGATCAATGGTTCCCCCGCGCCGCTTCACGAGAAACGGCTTCGGTGATCGACTTTTCAACACACCAAATATAGCAACAACACGGTGCTATTTTCAAGGTTTGGATGTCGGAATATTCCAAAAGGTTTCCGCGAATGTATATTTTATTTGGCGGGATAGATCTGATAGAGCAACAAATAAACGATGACCCCCGTTATCGAGACATAGAGCCAGATCGGAAAAACAAGCCGGGCGATCTTTTTGTGCGCTTCAAATCTTCCCTTCAATGCTCGCCGTAGCGTCACAATTATGAAGGGCCCGATAACCGTCGCGAGAATAGTATGTGAGGTCAAAATTGTGAAATAGATGGGGCGAATGATTCCCTCGCCGGTGAATTTTGTAGGACCAAGGCCAAAGTAATATGTTCGCAACGCGTGATATGAAATATATGAAACAAGGAACAAGGCCGAAACGCAGGTCGCCGTTATCATGCAAAAACGATGTTCACGAACACGGAGCCGCATGATGTATACAAACGCGGCCAATAAAAAAACGCTGCTGAGAGCGTTTAGGGCTGCATTCAGATGAGGAAAGATTTGGAGAAGATCCATTTTCGCCTCTCGCGTTTACTTCCAAAACCCAAGCAGGATGAATAACACTATCCAAATGCCGCCCATGAAATCCCAGTACCAGCCGACTGCCTGGCTGAGGGCCTTACGCTTAACTAATTCCTGATGGATAGCGGTCGGATACCATGATCGAAGCAGCACGGTGCTCAAGGCCGTGATGCCCCCGACAACATGAACCGCATGAACGGCGGTCAATATGTAAAAGAAACCGGCATAGGGGTTGCTCTGGACGTACAATCCACGTCCCGTCAGGATCACCCACGACAGTATTTGCGACGAAATGAAAGCCGCTCCAAGAATAGTGGTCGCCAGGAGCCATTTTTTGGCCTTTATTTGCTCTTGACTATTAAAGGCATTCGTTGCCATATGATACGTGACGCTGCTAAGGAGTATGATCACCGTGCTGATCCAGACCTGGATCGGCAGATCGAACGGCGTCCATTCCGGAACGTTGTTGGTTGCAATTACAATATACGCCGCCATCAAGCCGCCAAACGTCATCACAACCACTATCAACAAGAACGCGGTGAAGATTCGGGACTTGCTCGCTATGGATGCATCGCTTTCACCGTAGTCGTCATCATCCGACCTATCGCCTCCGCCGTCGCCGTTGGATCCATCGCCGCTGCCGGACCCCGTACCGCCAGAGAGCCCTTTGCGACGACGTTCTTCCTCGAGTATTTCGATTACCTCGACAGTACCGATCTCCATATCGCTATCGTTTGTCGGCCACCATCAGGATGAATAAGAGCGGAAGGTATATGACAGACGCGAGAAGCAGCTGGCGTGCCCGCTCATTTGTTTTGACCAGAGCTGCCCTAACGCTCATCCAAAGAAACGCCACACCAATGATCGCTGCGCCGAAAAGAAAGATCGAGCCGGAAAAACCAAAGAAGTAAGGCGCCAGACTCACCGGAAGAAGCATTATCGTAAAGACAACGATCTGCCTTCCCGTGATCCGCCCGGAAGGTTCGACGACGGGCAACATTAATATGCCGGCTTTAGCGTATTCCTCGCGATAAAGCCAGGCTATCGAAAGGAAGTGCGGAAATTGCCAGAGAAACTGTGTCGCGAATAAGGCCCATGCTCCGACCGAGATCTCATTGGCCGCTGCCGTCCAGCCCATCAACGGCGGCAACGCGCCGGGAAATGCCCCGATCGCGGTGGAAACAGATGTTCGCGTCTTTAGCGGCGTATAGAGAAATAGATAGCCGATTATTACCAACAGCCCGAGAAACGCGGTTAGCGGATTTACGAGCAGCAAAAGGTAAACCTCGGCGATGACACATTGCAATATCCCGAATAGGAGGGCCTCGATCGGGGTGATCCGGCTTGTCGGCAGCGGTCGCAGCGAGGTTCGAACCATCAACCTGTCGAGATCACGTTCCCAATATTGATTGAGCGTAGCCACACCGAACGCGAGGAGCGTTATCGCAATGACGGTGTTAAAAAACAAGACGAGGTCGATCGGACCTTTACTCCCAAGATAAAATCCGGCTGCAGAGGTCATAACAAGCAAGAAAGCAATGCGCGGCTTTGTTAACTCGCTAAAGGCGACCAGTCGGTTACGGAAACCCACGACTGCGGGTTCTTTTACGTCGGTTGCAAATGTATCCATTAAATCTAACACTGAGGCAAAACCTTTGTATCAAGGATAGCGTCTAAGAACTGTATTTCCAAGCTTCTGCCGTGCGAACCGTGGGAAGAGGTTCTTTAGAAGCATTTGGAACGGTTGTTTATGTTGATGTTTCAGTTGCCTCCAGCTTTAGGCTGGAGGTTGACGTGCTTCCAAAAGCCTTTGGGCTTTAGCCCTATTTTTGCTGAAGCACCAAGGAATATTGCTTTTCTGAATTTGGCTGAAGCCGGGTTTGATGTTGTCACTAACCACTGGCTAAAGCCAGTGGCAACTGATGGGAAACTGAGTTTTGACACATCCTCTTCACGACGTGGATAGGATGGGCACTAATTTAGTAGCCCGTTTCAACGGGCTTACAAAAGAGGCTTAAACCGCACGATCTAAAAAGATGTTGAAAACGCCCTTTCGATAGATTTGCTGCTATTGTCCACGCCGTGAACGACGTGGCTAGGCTTTAAGATCTCGATTCATAGCAAATAGAAATGGGAATCCAAATTATTTTCGATTGATCCATTTTCTAAGGATCGGTCTGCAACTCAGCCTATCAACTTGCTAGTTAATAAACTATATCTGCTAAACTATACTTTTTTGTAACGATGTCAGCTGCTGAAGAAACAATAGAACGGCGTCCCGCCGTAAAACCAAAGATACCGGCGATGAACCGGGCGCTCGATTTTCTAAGTTCCGTACGTTTCGGCGTCATACAACTTTGTGCCCTCGTCGTCCTGGCAATGTTAGGTATGCTCATCGTACAGCAGGAAGTAGACCCCGGCTTCGATTCTTACTATGCCTCGCTTACGCCCGCCGAAAAGCTCGTTTTTGAATCGCTTGATTTCTTCAACATCTATCACAGTTGGTACTTCAATCTTCTTCTGCTCAGCCTGTCGCTGAATATAGTACTCGCCTCTATCGATCGATTTCCGTCGTCGTGGAGCTATCTCGTCAAGCCAAAACTCAAAGCCACAAAGAAGTGGCTACTTGCTAAGAAGGATAACGAAACCTTCGAGTTCGCAAACAAAACCCCTGAGGACGTGGCCGGCGTTGTTGGTGATGCTTTGCGAGAGAATGGCTATAAGCCGCTTGTGACCCAGGATGGTTCGGCGACCATGGTGTTTGGCGAACGCGGTAGAACGAACCGTTTGGGTGCATACGTAGTGCATATCTTTTTGCTAACGCTTTTCCTTGGTTATTTCGTTGCTTTGCAAACGGGGTTTACGGCGGATGTAAGAATGATCCCGGGTTCCAAGACCGACGAGATACAAATGATCGAGTACAACCTCGATAAGAAAGAGCGGTTTAACGTAAAGCTGCCGTTTACGCTCGAATGCACCGACATCCAACAGAACCTGATCAATGAGAACGGATCGATCGATGTGACGAACACACTCGATTGGCGTACACAGGTTAAGATCGACGACCCGTCATATGGCGTTTCCGTCGATGACATAAGCCTAAACAAACCGTTGGATTACCGCGGTTATAGATTTTTTCAGTCGCAGACGATCCCGATCGGAAACGCCCGCACGATTACTCTCGAGTTGACACCACAAGCCGGCGGCGACCCGCTTCACGTGTCGATACCGCGAAATGGCTCCTCAACGCTTGCCGACGGTACAACCGTCCAGTTCGAAGACTTTGAGCCCGATTTCTCGTTTGGAGCGGACGGAAAGCCCGACACCAAAAGCGGGGACTACAACAACCCCGTGGCGATACTAAACGTCTGGCCTCCGCTTCACCGCCCGGACAGGCTCCGGCCACGAAATCGTGCTCGATGATTCGGGCGGCAACGCCGGTCCGCGCCCAGTCGAGATGCTCCTGGTCGGCCAGGCCGGCTGCACCGGGATGGACGTCATGTCGATCCTGCAGAAGAAGCGCCAGGTCGTCACGAGCTACGAAGTCGCAGTGTCCGCGGAGCAGCGAGACAGTCAGCCGGCCATATTCACGCGAGCCGATGTCGTGCACATAGTCGAGGGTCCGGCGGTGGACGAAGCCGCTGTGCGCCGCGCCATCGAGCTTTCGGCCACGAAATACTGCTCAGTGGCCGCGATGCTGTCGGCCGGAACGGTTGAGATTCATCACCGATACCGCATCGTCGGACCGGAAGGCGCGGCCCCGATCGAGGGCGAGGTCATGGTCAGCGGACCACACGCCGACCCGGACGCCCTCGGAAAGTAGCGGGTCGGGCACCAACGGGCGCTCTGCCTCTAAGTCCGGTTCTTCTGGACCAGGGTCCTGCCCGACGATTGCCAGGCGTTCATGCCGCGGTCGAGATTCCAGACGTTGGTGTAGCCGAGGTCAAGGAGGGTCTGGGCGGCCTGGCCGCTTTGGACGCCGCTGCGGCAGTAGACCAGGATCTTGGCCGACTTGACGGCCGGCAACTGGCTCGCTCGGGCCGACAGCTGGTCGTAGGGAATGTAAAGGTCCGTGCCGTCGATCTCGCCGATGTAGGGCGTCTTGACGTTGACGAACGTGAAGTCCTTGTGTGTAAGCATCTCGGCGAGCCGGTCGGGGGTCACGTTGGTCCAGTGGCCACCTTGACCCTGCACGATGGTCTCGCCCGAAGCGAGGCTGGGTGCGGCCTTGGAGCCCACGCCTCCCAGAGCCACGAAACCGATCGCGATCACGGCCAGCAGCGCCAGAACGCCCCCGGCGATGGCCAGATAGAGCTTGTTTCGGTTCGGGGTTGAGGGGGCCGGTGTCGACCGACGGCTTGATGCGCCCGACCTGTATCCCGATCCTTTGGGTGTCTTCTTGCTGGCCATGATCGGCTCCCCTCCGATGCTCCTCAGTTGTCGTGCTGGTGACCGCCGCCGCAAGAACCGGAGCCGGGCCCGCCGCAGCCGTCTTCCGAACCCACGACGCGAAGTGAGCTACGGCGGAACGATGCTATTGCAGAGGCCACGTCCGGTCCATCCGAAACGTAGACCGGGACTCCGGCCTGCTTGAGACGGTTGATGGCGCCCTGGCCGATGCCCTGGCATACGACCGCGTCGTAGCCGCCCTCGCCGAAGGCCTGGGAAGCCGGGACGCACTCGCCGTGTCCGTGGAAGACGGATGGGTTCTCGACGACAACGATTGTGTCGGCGTCGGTGTCCGCGATTGCCTAGAACGGGGCTCGGCCAAAGTGGCCGGAGAGCTGAGCGTTGGCGCCGTTGGTCGGGATGAGCAGGCGCATTCGGTCTCCTGGACTGTGTCGGGAACCCCACGTTCGGGTACGTCTGGGACGAGTTCAGCTTACCGCCTGCCCGCCACGGACATGGCCTCGGCGGGGTTGGAGCCGTGGCTCAGAATCGTGCGGGACGCGCAGGCCGGATCGGTGGTCCTCGCAGAGATCCGTCCAGACCATCCAGCCGGGTAGACTGCCCGCCATGATCGACTTCACGCCCAATCCGATCGCCCTCGCGCTTGGCCCGCTCGAGATCCGCTGGTATGGCATTGCCTATGTCGCCGCCATCGTCGCCGGCACGTGGCTCGCCTTCCGCCTGGCGCGCCAGCGCGGCGAGCGCACCGACATGCTCGTCGACGGCCTGATCATCGTCGCCGTCGCGGCCTTGATCGGTGGGCGGGCATACCACGTCATCGATCAATGGGCTTACTACCAGAACCATCTCGCCCAGATCGTGCTGCCGCCTTACAGCGGCCTGGGCATCTACGGCGGCCTCTTCACGGGCATGCTCGCGATCATCTGGTATGCGCGGCGAAAGCATCTGTCGTTCTGGCGCTGGGCCGACATCATCGTGCCGTGCGTCCTGCTGGCTCAGGCCGTGGGCCGGTGGGGCAACTTCATGAACCAGGAGCTCTACGGCCCGCCGACTAATCTGCCGTGGGGCATCGCCATCCAGTGCCAATACCGCGTCGCCGAATTCGCCTGTCCGGCCGGCTCCTCCCCGACGGCGACACTCGGCCAGCACTTCACCCCGCTGTTCTTCTACGAGTCCGTGCTGAGCCTGCTCGGCGTGGGCGTGATGCTCTTCCTGTGGCGTCGCTTCACGGCGCATCGCCGGCTATTGATCGCCGGCGACGTCGGCCTGATCTACTTCGTCTGGTATGGCCTCGAGCGGAGCTTGCTCGAGACTCTGCGCAGTGGCTGGAACTGGACCTTCTTCGGTCTGGCCACGGCGCAGGTCGTGGGCCTGAGCGCGGCTGCCGCCGCGATCGTCGCCATCTTCATCCGCCACTGGTGGGTGCGACGTCATCCTGAAAAAGCCGCGGGCGGTCCTGCTGAGACGATCGCTGCGCCGGGCTCACCGTCAGAGCCCGTGCCAGCTACCTGACACCGGGGCGATCGATTGGGGCCGGGCGTCGGCCTGAAGACGACCCATTCGCAAGAGGACGAGCTTGGATTACGCGCAGGCGATCATTCTCGGTCTCATCCAAGGCGTTACCGAGTTGTTCCCCGTTTCCAGCCTGGGCCACTCGGTCATCTTGCCCCAGCTATTCGGCTGGACGAGCGTCGCTGCAGCCGTAGGAGAACTGCCGGGTCCAGCCAGGTTCAATCCGATGTACCAGGAGGTCGACACCGTGGATGTGTTCAGGGCTGAGGTCGGTCGCCTGGTCGTCTCCACGCGCCCTGACGACCGCGAGCGGATAGGTAGGCTGACCTACCTATTTGGTGTCCACGGTCGCCGGATCAGATGCTCTAGATGGTTTGTCCGTTGAGCAAGACCCCCTGTAAGCTCCGAACGGTTACCATATCGCGGTTCCCGGGTTTCCAGCCAGATTGACTCCGAGCGTGGGATCAGATGCTCGAAATGAGCGTGGAACAAGTCGCGACCGCGCGCCCGTAGCTCAGTGGATAGAGCATCTGACTTCGGATCAGATGGTCGGGGGTTCGAATCCCTCCGGGCGCGCCACTTTCCCTAGTGAAACCGCACGTGTGTTCGAGGCCGAGGGGCACCGAACGGCATGTTCCGGCACGATTCGGCACTGAGATTGCTACATAGATCGCTACATTGACGAGTGCCGAAATGGAGTCGAGATGCCGTCGACGTGAGCGAAACGGCCGACTTAGTCGCGCGCTCGACTCGGTTCACCTTCCCGGAAGCCATGCCGGTCGAGAAGCCGATTCTCATACGTGCCGACCGCCTCAGCGGCTTCGCCGTTGCGGACTCGGATGCGTCAGGGCAGTGTTCACCCTTGTTCGCCTGGTCGCCGGAGGCGCCAATTGGGTGTTGACCTTGAGCCAGGGAGCATCCATCGTGACGCTCATCGCCTAGCTGGCAACTGGGTGGCGGTGTCAACGGCTTTCGATGACGGAGGGGGACATGTCTGACGTGACAAACCCGGCTTCTGCGGTCAAGGGGACCGCCGAACAGGGTCAAGCAGTGATCGATGCCTTTCTGTTGGGCTGGCACGTTGCCGAGCTCTTTCACGTTCTGACACTCCCGCCGCATCCCCGCATGTCGGGTTTCGACGCAATCTTCGAGAGCCGCGACAACGAGTTCGGGGCCCTCGG
>OCZT010003298.1_pt1 | contig 16502 bp, 16 predicted proteins | sample 1539031 | NCBI WGS metagenome assembly OCZT01 (sample SAMEA3539308, study PRJEB22396) | soil metagenome | biome: tundra; feature: field; material: soil | place: USA | collected 2010-05 | depth 0.15 m | reverse complement strand
ATCGACGTCATTGCGTCCCTGCTGCCTTACGATCGGTACGTCACAGCCGAAACCGTGCTGAGCATGGCGCAGGTACGGGGAAATCTTGGCGGACAATTCCGCTCCTCCGAGCAGGCAACCAGCGCGCTAAACGATCTCCGACGAGCCCAAGCCGAAGCGGAAGTGAGATGTTTCTGAGGCGCACCGTCGTTCGTGGCCGCAGCTTGCCAGTCCAGGCTATGTCGCGCCGCATCAAATCCCGGAGTCGTCGACCTTCCATTCGTTCTGGAACACGTGGCCCCCGGTGTCCTTGGCCTCGACGCGGAAACGCTTCGCGCCATTCGGAACATAGGTGAATCGAATATTGGGATCTTCCGAAATCGAGATTCCGCCTTCCATCGCCAGCACCAGACTGTCGTCCTGCCACACCCGCAATTCGTTGACGAAGAACGGCGGAATATAGAGCTGCGTGACCTGGTCCATCTGCAGGCCGGAATTGTTCGGATGGCCGATCATGATCTGAGCCTCGCGGGGGCCGCTTGTCGGACCCTCGCCAGATTTTGCGAACTGTCTGAATCGCATCTGGCCGAGTTTGCCTTTTGCTTCGTCGGCGTTCTTGGCCGCCGGAGCCGAGCAGCCGCCGGATGCCTTCACGTAGGTTTTCGTCATGTAAAGCTTGCCGTCGCTCAATTCGGCGACCGCATGAACGTCGGTGTAATTGTTGACGCGTACGCGCGTGGAGATTTCCGACACCGAAGAGTCGCGCCCTAGTTCGAACCGCGCCGCCATCGGTGCGGGATTCTGATCGATCACCAACGTAATGGCGACGACGCGGCGGGCGTCGCCGGGTGAAAGCATCGCGCGCAGGGTGACCGGAACGATCGCCGCATCTTCGGCGCGGTACGGCATCTCGATGGCGATCACGCCGGCGCCGTCGTTCATCGCGCGATTGTTGAAGATGTCCTGCACGAGGCCGGGCCACGGATCGTAAGCGTCAGGCGTCGCGGCAGGTGCGAGGCCTGCGTCAAACTGCATTGCGGCCAGGATGCCAGCGACGCAGAGCAGGCGGGAATGATGTCCCAGCATAGTCGCGATTCCTCCTAACGACTGAAGCAACGGACTCCCAATATACGCCATTGAGGGGGCTATTCCCATTCAATTTCCGAAAATGCGGCAGTCGCGTTACGCGCATTGTAGTCGTCAAATAGCTCCCATCGCGCCCGTTCGGAGGCTGCGGCGGTATCCGCCGCGACCGTTATTGGTTTGCCAGCCGCGACCAGCGCTCGAACATCCGCCGCCAGTCTTTCCAGGTAGCGACGCTCGTCGACAAGTGCGTCCGGCCAGTTGCTCACGGGTCCGTGACCGGGAACTGCGCGTTGCGCGCGAATAGCACCAAGTTCGTCAATGATCGACAGCCAGCCACGAACGCTGCCATCGAGGACGGGCACGTGGGCGAGGAACACCAGATCGCCCGCGAACAAGGTGCCGGTCGCCTCGTCGAATACGGTCAGGTCACTGTCGCTATGCGCCGCCGGCCACGTCCGCAGCACCAGGCTCTTGCCGCCGAGATCGAGCTTGAGCTCGCCGTCCACCAGCAGCGTCGGCGGAACGATGCCGACCTCTCCGATCAAGGCGTCGCCCATGATGCGGCGAAAGGCGTTGAGATAGAAATGTCCGCGTGCTGCCAGTGCCCGCGGCAAATTCTTGTGTCCGACAAAAACGGTGCCTTCGTTGACGAATGCTGCATTGCCGAAAACATGATCGGGATGGCCATGGGTGTTCACGACATAGCGAATCGGTTTGTCGGTACGGGCTCGAATGGCCGCGAGCAACTGTCGTCCTTCCTGCACGCTGCCACCCGTATCGATAACCGCGACCGTATCCTGGCCGACGATGAATCCGATATTGGCAATCGCGCCTGCGTTGTCCTTGGTCATCAGCGCTGTAACACCGATGTGAACGAAATCGCCGGGGGCGACTTCGTTGACGGGTAATGGTTGCGAAAGTTGTTGCGCTTGCACGACAGGCGTCGCGGCGATCATAGCCAATGCGGCAAGCGTCATGCGGTAACGCGTCATGCGTGCCTCACCTTCGCCCGGAGATCGATCGCTCGCGATCCAAACATCCGCGCAAAGTTTGCGGGATCGCGACAAGGGAATGATGCGATGCGTCTGCGAATTCGAAACATCTGTTATTTCTGTTGCATGCTCCAGTTGACAATAATAGCATTTACTTTCTTCCGGCTCCAATTGGACTTCGGTTGATTGGAATAGCCGACGTCCACGGAAGCCGAGGAGTGTGAAAAGACAAGGCGGTCTCTTGCAAAGCTGAGACACGCTGTCAAAGGTACATCCCGTTGCAAGGGTCTCGTGGCGTCGGGAGGGATCGCTTTGGCCGAAAACGCCGCCGATCCGACAGCAGTCAAATCCGAGGATTGCAAATATCTGCGCAAGGAGGATAACCCGACATGTTTGCTGTCTGGCTGTTTCCGATCAACAAGGAGAAGACGGCGATGACAAATGCGTTACAGCGTTGGCCGGTGATTCCAGCTCTCTGCCTGACCGCGATCGTGATGGCGATGGATCACGGGGCAGCCAAGGCGCAGGCGCAGGACGGCACCGATCTGTCGATCGAACTGGTCGATCCCAAGGTGCTGCGGGTCTGCGCCGACCCGCGCAACCTGCCTTTTTCGAACGAGAAAGGCGACGGGTTCGAGAACAAGCTCGCCGAACTGTTCGCCGAGAAGCTGCAAAAGAAGCTCGACTACATGTTCTTTCCGCAGGCGACCGGTTTCGTGCGCATGACGCTCGGCGCCCATCGCTGCGACGTGATCATGGGTTTCCCGCAAGGCGACGATCTGGCCCAGGGCACCAATCCTTACTACCGCACGGCCTATGCGCTGGTTGCCAAGCCGGGCAGCGGGCTTGACGACGTCGCGACGCTTGGCGACGAGCGTCTCAAGGGCAAGCACCTCGGCATCGTCGCGGGTACGCCGCCCGCCACCAATATGGCGGTCAACGGCCTGATGGCCAATGCCAAGCCGTATCCGCTGATGATCGACACGCGTATTGATTCCTCGGCGATGGCCATGATCCAGGATTTGACGGCGGGAGTAATTGACGCCGGCGTGCTGTGGGGCCCGATGGCGGGTTACTACGCCAAGCAGTCCAATCCGCCGCTTCACGTCACGCCTCTGGTCAAGGAAACGTCGGGGCCGCGGCTGGCCTACCGCATCGGCATGGGCGTTCGTGGCTCGGACCAGAACTGGAAGCGGTTGCTCAACCGTCTGATTCAGGAAAATCAGCCGGCGATCAACAAGATCCTGCTCGACTACGGTGTGCCGCTGCTCGACGAGAATGATCGGCCGATCACCGCGGAGACGGCCGCGAAGCAGCCATGATGTGGAAGTTGGTGCGCACGGTCGCCGCGACGCTGGTCTTGATGGTGGCGGCGCACGCGCAGGGTGGCGCGCCCGAGCCGGAAGGATACCGCAGCGACAATTATCGTGCGCCCGTTCCGGCAACGCTGTCAGGCGCCAAGGTTCTCACGACAGGAGAGGCGAATGCGATCTGGCGCGCTGGCGCCGCCGTCTTCATCGACGTGTTGCCGCGCCCGCCGAAACCACCAAACCTGCCCGCCGGGACGATCTGGCGCGACAAGCCGCGGCTCAACATCCCCGGCAGCGTCTGGCTGCCGGACACCGGCTATGGGACGCTTGCGGCGGCGACCGAAGAATACCTGCGACAAGGACTTGCCCGCGCAAGCGGTGGCGACAAGACTAGGTTGTTTGTGCTGTATTGTCAGGCGAATTGCTGGATGTCGTGGAACGCGGCGAAACGTGCGCTGTCCTTTGGGTATTCCAACGTGGCTTGGTACCCCGACGGAACCGATGGCTGGCAGGCGGCTGATTTGCCACTGGCGGAATCCCAACCGGAGCCGCGGCCAGGCGAGACGTTGCCGCCATCGCACTAGCGGACAGCCGCATCGCCGACGGCTCCGGTGAAAGCTATTCCATCTCCTGCTGGATCGTACGGCCGAGTGCAAACAGTCGCTGGTCGATCGCAGTCGGCACCTCGCAAACGAACTTGATTACGTGCTGGCGGTCTTCGAAAATGCGCGTTTCCCATACCAGTTGATTGCCGAGTTCGTCGATCTTGGGCTGATCTGGCGGGGACGCATCCTGCAGGGCCTGCAGCGCCAGCGTGTCGGCGCGGATCCTGTCTGCTGCTTCGCGCTGTTTGCGCGTCACCCGTTCGAGCCCGCTCATCACAGACGAACGCTGGGCATTTAGCGTATCGAACAGGCCGGCGAACAGCAGCTTGCCCGTCGCGGTCTTTTCCGCCGCCGAACCGGCAATAAATTCCGTGATCGCCTTCTGGGCTTCGTCGAGCGGCGTGCGCCGTGCGGCCAGCCGCGGCACCAGTGCGCTCACTTTGGCGTCGTCTTTCCATTTGTCCGCGACATCGTCCAGCGGTGGGCCGGCCCACACTGCGGCGAGCGAGACGTCCGGCACCTTGGCCTGGGCGCACGGCCAGTCCGGATAGCGCGGGTCAGCGGCAAAGCAAGGTTCGGCCGACCCGGCGACCGCGAGCAAAACCCAGACCATGATCCGCGATCTCATGTTTCGCCTCCGGCGGGGCCGCGGCGGCTGAGGCCGCGTGATGGATCGTAAGCGAATACCGCGCCGATCATGAAGGCCGCGGTGCAACCGCCGACCACCGCGAGGGAGATCCAGTTCATCTGTCCATACAGCGCGAAGCGGATCAGTTCGACCGCGTGGGTGAAGGGATTTAACAAGCACACATAGTAAAGCATCGGGCTTCCTTCCTGCACCCGCCACAGCGGGTAAAGGGCGGACGAAGCGAAAAACATCGGGAAGATCACGAAGTTCATCACGCCCGCGAAATTCTCCAGTTGCGTGATGCCTGAAGAAATCAGCATGCCGAGCGCCCCGAGCATCAATCCTGAGAGTACCAGCGCGGGCAGAACCGTGAGGTAGCCGATCGGCGGCGGCTCGATATCCCAGAACCATGCAATCAGCAGGAAGGCGTAGACCTGGAGCAGCGAGACCGCGGTTCCCGCGAGAAGTTTGCAGGACAAAAGATACCATCGCGGCAGCGGGCTCACCAGCAAAGTGCGCATGTTGCCCATCTCGCGGTCGTAGACCATCGAGAGCGACGACTGCATGCCATTGAACAGCTGGATCATCGCTATCAAACCCGGCGCGATGTAGACCTCGTAGAGGATGTAGGTTTCGTATGGCGGGATAATGGAGATGCCGAGCACCTGGCGGAAGCCGGCGGCGAAGATGAACAGCCATACCAGCGGCCGCACCAGCGCCGAGACGAAGCGTTCGCGCTGGTGCAGGAAACGCAGGCCCTCGCGCCACACGATGCCGTTCAGGCAGGTAACATACTGCGCGAGCGAAAACCCGGCCGGTTGATCTTTGATGACGGTGGAGCTCATGGCGAAAGGCTCCCGCAATCGGCTGCAGCTTCGGTGAGGCGCGTGAATGAGGTGTTGATGTCCTGTGCTCCGGTGTCGGCGATGATGCGCGCGACCTGGCCGTGCGCGAGAACCCGGCCCTGGTGTAGTACCACGAGGTCGTCGCTGGGAACGATCTCATCAAACAAGTGGGTGGCCCACAGCACGCCGATGCCTTGCTCGGTGACCAGTCGCCGGACATGGCCGAGGATATCGGCGCGGGCCTTGACGTCGAGGCCGACCGTCGCCTCGTCAAGCAGCAGCAGGCGAGGGCGGTGCAGCAACGCGCGTGCGATTTCCAGCCGTCGCATCTGGCCGCCCGAGAGGTCGCGCACCTTGCTGCCGGCACGGTCGGCAAGGCCGATGCGGGCGAGCACTTCGCCGGCGCGCAAGCGCGCCTCGCGCCGATCGATGCCGTGCAGGGCGGCGTGATACAGCAGGTTTTGCGTGACCGAGAGATCGAGGTCGAGGGTGCGCGGCTGGAACACCACGCCCAGCAGCCGCAGCGCTTCGCCGGGCGCCAGGCCGATGTCGTGGCCAAATATGCTGATGCGTCCGGCCTGGATGCCAAATAGCCGCGTGACCAGCGAGAACAACGTGCTTTTGCCGGCGCCGTTGAGGCCAAGCAGTGCCGTGAAGCTGGCCGGCGCCACGGAGAAGTCGATGTCGATGAGGGCGCGTCGGGCACCGTAGGAATGGCTGACGCCGTCGATCGACAGCGCGGGAATTTCGGCCGGATCGCTGCGGCGGCGACTGTCCGGCGGGGTTTGGCCGGCGATGGGCGCGTCAGTTGCCGTCATGGCTGGGCGATCGTGATGCCCCAGGGCAGCTCGCCGACCTGGATTGTCTTGATCACCTTTTGCGCAACGACATCGATGATCGAGACGTCGTTGGATACGCCGTTGGTCACCAGCAGATATTTTTCGTCCGGGGTGAAGGCCATGTGCCAGACCCGCTGGCCGACCAGAAGGTATTTGGTGACCACATGGCTGGCGCCATCGACGATCGCGATCCGGTTGGCAGGGCCAAGCGCGATGAAAGCGGTCTTGCCATCTTTGGTCATGCCGATGCCGACCGGCTGGATTGCCTCCCGCCGCATGCCGGGAATGCTGAATGTAATCTTGCCGGTAACCGCGCGTTTTGCCGGGTCGATGATGGACACCGTGCCCCCGATCTCCGAGGACACCCACAGTTCGGAACCGTCACGCTTGAATTCGGCGAAGCGCGGCCGCGCATCGACCAGCACGTTGGCGACGATCTGGCGCGTCGCGGTGTCGATGAAATGCGCCATGTTGGTGGTCTCTGACGTGTTGATCAGAATTTTGCCGTCCGGGCTGATGGCCATGCCCTCGGGCTCGACGCCGACCTCAACGTCGCCGACGCGCGCGCGCTTTTCGAGATCGATGATCGTGACCGTGTTGTCGTTCTCGTTGGCGACATAAAGGATCTTGCCGGCGGCATCCTGCACGAACAGTTCAGGATCGGGACCGGAGGGCAGGGAGTCCACCACCTGTTGGGTCGCAGCGTCGATCACTTGAATGGTGTCGTCATCGCCGACCGCGACCAGCACGAACTTGCCGTCCCTGGTAAAGTCGATGCCGCGCGGCCGCTGGCCGACCTTGATGGTTTTGGTGACGGCCCACTTGTCGGTATCGATCACCGACACCGTGTTGCTCTTCTCATTCGACACATAGGCGATGAAGGCCCCCGCAGGCGTGGTGGCCGCAAGCCAGATAGCCGTCCCGGCAAGCAGACAGCGTTGCCACATGCGCGATCTCTCCATCTTCAATGTAACTTGCATTTGGTTTCGGGCCGATCGACGCCGAGTGTATCGAGTTCCGAGACCTGGTGCAGAAAACCGTCCTGCGGCGAAACCGACACCACCATGCGGCCGTCCACCAGCAGGATCGGCTGGCGAAGCTGCAGGTTCCAATCCCGCAGTGTAAGCCGTTGGCCCTTGAAGGCGCCGATCGAAAAGTCCGGGCCCTTGAGAAAATCCAACACCGTTTTCGGATCTCCGGAGTTGGTACGCGACGTCGCCTCGCCAATCATCCGCGCCGCGGTCCATGCCTGCATGTCCAGCGCCGTCATGCGCCGAGAATTAAGCTTCAGAAACCGGTTTTGCATCTGTACCGCGCCCCACTGGTCTTGAGCTGCATCCCAGCTTTTCGGCACAAGGCCAGCGGATCCTGCGACCGGCCGCGGATCCCACGTCCGGTAGGGTAAGTACGATGCGAACACCTCGCTCTCATCTGCCGCGACGAGAATGTCATAGGCGGGCGCCTGCTGGGTAAACACGGGCATCTGCCGCTGGATCAGGGTCACACCGCTGTCGGTGCGGCGTGCGCCGCCGGTGTCCTCGAATACTCGCTCCTGGACAATTTTCGCGCCAAAGCGCGTGGCGGCGCGTCGCAACGCTTCGGCATAGAGCTTGTCGTCTTTATGCGATCCAACCACCAGCATCCAGCGCTTCCATTGCTTCCAAACAAGATATTGGGCCAGACCGTCCGCGAGCATCGAACGTGTAGGGGCGGTATGGATCACGTTGGCGCGGCAATCCTCCTCGCGCAAGCGATCGTCGATCGATCCGGCGTTAAACAATACGGTTCCGCGATCACGGATAGCGTCGGCGGCCTTCAGCAGCGCGTCGGCCGGAAGATCGGCAATGATGAAGCCGTTGCGGTCGGCGAGCGCTACCGCAGCTTTGGCTGCGTCGTCGCCATCCTTTAGCCTGACTTCTTCCAGGGTGAAATGCTGATTCATGAACTTGCCGGTGGTGTTGTTGTCCTCGACTGCGAGGCGGGCACCTGCCTCGCCGTCGTTCTCGGCCGGCTGCTCGACCAGGGATAGTGTCGGTTTGACACCGGCGCGGCCAAGATAGCCGATTCCGATCTTGACAGGGTCCGCTGCGAGCGCGGCAGTCGCCAGCGCGCTCAAGGCGATTACACCGGCGAACAATCGGATCATGACTTCTCCCTGAAGCGCCGCTTCAATGGCAACCGGCCATGGCGAGGCTTCCTGCTTGAAACATGGCCGATCCCCCCTACGTTGCAATAGACATTTCGTCGCCGAGCGCGGCGCGAGGTGGATCGATCATGTGGAAGCTTTCGTCTGTCATGGCGTTAACGCTACTGTGTTCGACACCGGCCCGCGCCGATTCTCCCAAGGTCGCTGTGTTCGATTTCGAGCTGCTCGACACCAGCCTGCAGGGCGAAACCGACGGGCCGCGGGCAGATGAGCAGGCGCGGCTGCTGCGCGCCGGCGATCAGCTGCGCAAGGGACTGGCGGAATCCGGCAGGTACATCATCCTTGATATCGCGCCGGTCAATGCTGCAGCGCACGGCGGGAACCTGCAGGCGTGTGGCGGCTGCGACGCGCAGTACGCGCAAGATCTCGGCGCCGATCTCGCCATCACTGGCGTGGTGCAGAAGGTCTCGAACCTTATTCTCAACATGAATGTTTACATACGGGACGTCCATACCGGACATCTCATTACATCCATGAGCGTGGACTTTCGCGGCAATACCGACGAATCCTGGTCGCGTGCGGCGAGCTATCTTTTACGCAACCGGCTGCTCGCGCCCGATTACGGCTCGCCGCAACCGCAATAGCGGTTCGGGCGAGCGCTTAAGCTTTCAAACGCGCGGCGTGCCAGCGCAGGTGATCGTTCATGAAGGTGGAGATGAAGTAGTAGCTGTGGTCGTAGCCCGGCTGGCGACGCAGAGTGAGGGGGATTTCGGCCTTTGCACATGCACGCTCCAGCAGTTCCGGGCGCAGTTGTTCGGACAGGAACGGATCGGCATCGCCGCAATCGACGAGAAGATCGGGAAACCGGGCGCCGTCCTCGATCAGCGCGATGGTATCATGCTTGCGCCATGCCTTCCGATCGTCGCCGAGATAGCCGCCCAGTGCCTTGATGCCCCACGGCACTTCAGACGGTGCGACGATTGGCGAAAAGGCGCTGGCGGCGCGATAGCGATCGGGATAGCGCAGCGCGATCGTCAGCGCGCCGTGTCCCCCCATGGAATGACCGAGGATCGATTGCCGCTGGGGATCTGCGGGAAAATGTTCGGCGATCAAACCGGGCAGTTCTTCCGTCACATAGCTCCACATGCGATAATTGCGCGCAAACGGCGCTTGGGTGGCATCGACATAGAAACCGGCGCCGAGCCCGAAATCGTAGGCTGCGGCGGGATCGCCGGGCACGCCTTCGCCGCGCGGGCTGGTATCCGGCGCGACGAAGATCAGGCCGAGTTCGGCGCAGGCCCTGCGAAATTCGCCTTTCTCGGTGACGTTGGCGTGGGTGCAGGTCAGACCCGACAGATACCAGATCACCGGGAGCTTCGCGCTGCCTTGATGCGGAGGGACATAGACCGAAAAGGTCATGCCGGTTGCGGTCTCGCGGCTTGCATGTTTGTAGACGCCCTGCACACCGCCATGCGATCGATTGAGGGAGACTGTTTCGATCGTCATGATGTCACGACTCCGGTGCTGGCAACTCGGCTTTCGATCAGCTCAGACTGCTTGCGATCGCCAACCGCACGAGTTCGGCGGACGTCCGTACGCCCAATTTCTGGCGCATGATCGACGACGTATTGGCGATCGTCTTGTAGGAAACGTGGACCTGCCATGCGATCTCGGAAAGACTTTTGCCTTTGCTGAGCAAGCGCAATATCTCGATCTCGCGCGATGTCAGTTTCGCCAACGGGCTCTGGGCGAACGAAGGGCCGGCGAATGCAATGCTTCGGGCGAGCGCGGGCGGCAGGTATGTCCCGCCTTTGCCCACTTCGCGAATGGCTGCGGCCAGGTCGCGCGGATCTCCGGATTTGGAAACATAGCCCTTGGCGCCGGCTTCGATTGCGCGCGCGGCGAATATCGGATCGTCGTTCATGCTGAACATGATGATGCGAGCGGACGGGTCGCGCGCGAGAATCCGCCGCGCCAATTCAAAGCCTGATACGCTTGGCAGGTTGATATCGAGAACGCAGACATCGGGCTGCCCGGACACGAACGCACGCTCGCCGCTCTCCGCGTCGGACGCTTCCAGTATGACGATCTCGGGGTCTCCGGCCAGCAATGCCCGGCAACCGGAGGCCACGATGGGGTGATCATCAACGATCAAAACTCGCATTGGCCTTGGTCCTAAAATCTCGCTATCGTTTTCGCTTCATCCGAAGTTACGCAGCTCCGGCAAAATGCGATAGGCTTTAATTAGATAACTGCAATCTTTGCCTGTCAACGCTCCCCTTAACGGCGGCCGGCGCGACAGGAGCAGGGGAACGAGCTATGTGGCAGAAGCTATCCTTGCGCGCGCGGCTCAACACGCTTCTGGCGCTGGTTCTCTTGCTTGGTTTGGTGATCAATATCGCGCAGCTTCTGCTGCAAGCCGGGCCTCGCGTGCAGGCCGAAGACCAAAGCGTCGTACGACTGGCGCGAGCGTTTATCGAAACATTAGTCGCCGGTCTGAATGACGCGCCGGATCCCGACGCGAGGCTGAACCGGATTGTCGAGGATCTCAATCGGCTGCGTCATGTCAGCATCACGCGTGAGGACCGCGCGGTCGAGGCGAAGGCTGTGTCGGTCTACCGCTCTGACGTCGCTGACGCGTCGCGCGGGCCGCCGGCGTGGTTCGTTGCACTCGTGCACCCGGAACGGATGGCTGTCAGTGTTCCGGTAACTGTCAACGGAAAATCCGGATCACTCGTCATCACCTCGCATCCGAACGATGAGATGAATGAAATCTGGGATGGAATCGTTACGCAGGTTCAAGTCGGTTCCGCAATCGCAGTCGCTCTTCTGCTCATCACGATGACGGTCGTCAGCCGGGCGCTGGCGCCAATTCAGGCGATTACCGATGCGATGACGAAGATCGAATCCGGTGGCTACGACACGCGTGTGAAACCAGATGGGCCGCCCGAGCTGGCTGCGATCTGCAACCAGCTGAACCATCTAGCGGTCGCATTGGGTGACGCAGTTGAGGACAAGAGACGCCTGGCCGAACGCGTCATCTCACTTCAGGATGTCGAGCGCAAGGAGATTGCACGGGAACTGCATGATGAGTTCGGGCCCTATCTTTTCGCGCTGCGCGCCCACATTAGCTCGCTGATGCGGATCGCGGAAAGTCACGAACCGAACACCGAGTCCTTGCGGAAGTACGGCAGCGCCATCTGGGAACAGGTTAATGCATTGCAGCATTTTAACCGGCGCGTTCTCGAAAAATTACGGCCCGTCGGTCTGGCGGAGCTTGGACTGCGCGAGGCGCTCGGTGCGCTGCTGCGCCTTTGGCGCGAAGCGCGTCCCGATATTGTCATCGAAACGGCAATTTCCCCTGCACTCGGCGAGTCCGGAGAGACCGCCGATTTGACGATTTACCGTATCATTCAAGAAGCCCTGACAAACGTTTTCCGCCACGCAGACGCGACGCGCATCGATGTGACCGTTGAACCGGCACCACAGTCTTTAGGGATAACCCGCGGTCCCCGCGGGTCGGTTCTGGTGCGGGTGCGCGACAATGGCAGCGGCCTGTTACGCGATCATAAAGCGGGTCTAGGCCTGGTTGGAATGCGTGAGCGAGTAATGGCATTGGGCGGTACAGTGGCAGTGGTGTCCACTGACAGCGGTGTAACGATTGAGGCCGTCGTTCCCAATGATGAGCGCGCAACTTGAAGATCGGAGGGCCCGGGTAGTCGCGGCGTCAAACGTCCGGCAACAGGCTGCCGGCCTGCGCCTTGTGGATCGACGACGGAACAATTCCGAAATACCTTCTAAAGACACGGCTGAAATGCGATGAGCTTGAAAATCCCCACGAAAATGCGACATCCGTGATCGTCTTCCCGCCCTGGGCCTCCAGCTCCTGACGGCAGTTCAGTAACCTTGCCCGCCAGATATAGTCGCTAACGGTCATGCCCCTGTCACTGAATAACATGTGCAGATAGCGTTTGGTGCAGCCCAACGCCGCGGAAATCTGGTCGATGCTGAGATCCGGGTCGCGCAAATGTTCGCGTATGAAGGCCTGAGCCCGCAGATACAGCACCGCTGGACCGCCACGATCGAACACCGCGCCGGCTTCGCGAAGCGGCAATAGCAGGAGATCGATCAGCGTATCGGCGACCCCGGTTGCGTTGTTTGGTGACAGTTTTGGAGCCTCGCCAAATGCGGCATGCATAAAGTCATGCGCAATCCGGCCGGTGCCGGTGCGCGCCGAAAGTTTGCATGCTGGCATCTTCGCCGAATGGAAACCACGTTCTTGCAGCAGTTCCGTTGGTACGATGACTACTTCGTGCCGTGTCAGCGAGGGGCTAATGATAGTATGCGGACAGGATACATCATAGGCGAGACAATCGCCGGGCATTAGCTCGATGCGGCGGCCGCCCTGCTCGAAATGAGAAATGCCGTGTGTCTGAAACAGTATTTTGACGAAGGGATGCTCGCCTATTTTCACCCGCGAATTGGGATGCGAAACCCGATGCTGACTTACCTCGATCTGACAGAGCTTTAACCGCGAAATGCTAGTGTAGTTTATCTGTCCCTCGAGCGACGAAGCTCCCAGAGGATCAACATCAAATTGGCCGCAAAGCTCCGTCAGTGCATCGGTCCAACACTGGATCTGCTTCCTGGGCGCCAGTCCGGAGGTGCTGAGTGAATGGACGCTATTGGACATGATCCAACCACATGAGTGACTCGAGATCAAAATGTGACCGCTCGCCGCCGCGAGGAGGCGTTCGGTCACGATGAAGCGGCATTTGCCTCAATTCAAAGCGGTCGTTGGAGCCTGAGCAGCGTTCCTCCGGATATCCATTTGACAATCCTCCGACTTAGTTCGGGCGTCGTCAAGAGGAACCTGCACCGTGCCTGGCGCTGGTACCGTTCGGAGCACTGCCCCAGGGGCGGCCCTGCGCAGCTTTGCGGTTAACGCCCGTAAACCACTGGCTGGCAGCTAAAAAGTTCATTGAGTTCGCTTTCGAGCAAGCGTGCTTCCCTCTTGGGCAAGTTTCCTATCGCCGAACCGGGTAGGGATACACAGGAAAAATAGAGCAAGTGGGCCGTCTTTGGGCGGAAACCCGAGGCTCACATGGGGAGGAAGAAATTGCGGCATCGTTCTAAGTTCACCTATGCGCTGACGGGCACAAGGCACGGAGCCTCACAATCGGGGGGCGGCGTGCTTCTGTGTCGATGCGTGGACAAGCGTGCTTGGCGGTTGAAGAAAGACTAAGTGGTACGTCGCTGAAGTTTGCGCTGTCGTAAGAACATGCCGCTGCAAGAGTTGACGCTGGACACGCAAGGCCCAGCGATAAGCAGAGAGCCAAATAACTATAAATAAAACCCGGGGAAGGATTCATCATGCGCAAGGTGCTACTCGCGACCTGTCTTGGAGCCATAGCGGCATTCGCCGCTGGTGCGGCCAATGCCAACGACGAACTGATCAAGCTGTCGCAGAACCCTAAAGACTGGGTGATGCCGGCTGGCAACTACAACAATCAGCGCTACTCGCAGCTCAAGCAGATCACCGCGGCGAACGTCGGCAAGCTGCAGGTGGCATGGACGTTTTCAACCGGTGTGTTGCGCGGACACGAGGGAGGTCCGCTGATCGTGGGCAACCTGATGTACGTTCACACGCCGTTCCCCAACAAGGTCTACGCCCTCGATCTTTCAGCCGAGAACAAGATCGTGTGGAAGTACGAACCCAAGCAGGATCCGAATGTGATCCCGGTGATGTGCTGCGACACGGTGAACCGTGGCGTGGCCTATGGGGATGGCAAGATCTTCCTGCACCAGGCTGATACGACGCTGGTCGCCCTCGATGCCAAGACTGGCCAGGTTGCCTGGTCGGCAAAGAATGGCGATCCCGGCAAAGGCGCAACCGGCACCTCGGCGCCGCTTGTGGTCAAGGACAAAGTTCTGGTCGGTATCTCCGGCGGCGAGTTCGGCGTGCAATGTCACGTCACCGCCTACGATATCAAATCAGGCAAGCAGGTATGGCGAGCCTTCTCGGAAGGGCCGGACGACCAGATCATGGTCGACCCGGCAAAGACCACCGAACTCGGCAAGCCGGTCGGCAAGGATTCGAGCGTCAAGACCTGGCAGGGCGATCAGTGGAAGATCGGCGGCGGCTGCACATGGGGCTGGATGTCCTATGATCCGGCTTTGAACCTTGTCTACTACGGCTCGGGAAATCCCTCGACGTGGAATCCAAAGCAGCGTCCCGGCGATAACAAGTGGTCGATGACCATCTGGGCGCGCGATGCGGACACCGGCGTGGCCAAATGGGTCTACCAGATGACGCCCCATGATGAATGGGATTACGATGGCGTCAACGAAATGATCCTGAGCGATCAGCAGGTTGGCGGTCAAGCCCGCAAGCTGTTGACCCATTTCGATCGCAACGGGCTCGGCTATACCCTTGACCGCGCTACCGGCGAATTGCTGGTGGCTCAAAAGTATGATCCGAAGGTCAACTGGACCAGCGGCGTCGATATGGACAAGAATTCCGCGACGTATGGCCGTCCCAAGGTTGTCGATCAATACTCGACCGACAAGCAAGGCGAGGACCACAACAACAAGGGGATCTGCCCGGCGGCGCTCGGCTCCAAGGACGAGCAGCCGGCGGCCTATTCGCCGGATACGCAGCTGTTCTACGTTCCGACCAACCACGTCTGTATGGATTATGAGCCGTTCAAGGTGAGCTACACCGCGGGCCAGCCCTATGTTGGGGCGACGCTCTCGATGTATCCGCCTCCCGGCGATACCAACATGGGTAACTTCATCGCGTGGGACGGCAAGACCGGAAAGATCGTCTGGTCGAACAAGGAGCAGTTCTCGGTTTGGTCGGGTGCGCTCGCTACCGCCGGTGGAGTGGTATTTTACGGAACGCTCGAAGGCTACCTCAAGGCGGTCGACGCTAAGACGGGCAAGGAACTCTACAAGTTCAGGACCCCGTCCGGCATCATCGGCAACGTCACGACCTACGAGCAGGGCGGCAGGCAGTATGTCGCTGTGCTGTCCGGCGTCGGCGGTTGGGCGGGCATCGGCCTTGCGGCCGGTCTGACCGATCCGACCGCGGGTCTTGGCGCTGTCGGCGGCTATGCGGCTCTCAGCAACTACACTGCGCTCGGTGGAAGCCTTACCGTGTTCGCGCTGCCGCAGTAGTGATCCCAATCGTTCCGGCGCGTGGAGTTGCTCCGCGCGCCGGGCCGTTCTGTAATCGAACGCCGAGGACAATCGCTTGCGTAAAATCTGGTTTGTGGTTGCCGCGATGGCCCTCGTGGCATCGGGAGGGATCGCTTTGGCCGAAGGCCCAGTCGATCCGGCAGCAGTCAAATCCGAGGACGGCAAGTATCTGGACAAGGAGGGCAGCCCGACGTTCAAGGTCGCGTCAGATGGCACCGTCGACTGGTATACCTATTCGGGGTATCGCCGCTATCATTCGGAGTGCCACGTCTGCCATGGCCCCGACGGCATGGGCTCCAGCTACGCACCGGCGCTCAAGGATTCGCTCAAGACGATGAGCTACGCGGATTTCCTCGGGGTGGTCGCGAGCGGACGCAAGAACGTCAGTTCGTCGCAGGAAAATGTCATGCCGGCGTTCGGCGACAATCCGAACGTCGCCTGTTACCTGGACGATCTCTACGTCTATCTGCGTGCCCGCGCCAACGACGCAGTGGGCCGGGTACGGCCCGCGAAGCATGAAGACAAGCCTCCCGCCGCGCAGCAGGCGGAGGATTCTTGCATGGGCAAGCGCTAATCGATCTCGGAGCTGCCGGAGTCCGCCGGTATCGGCAACTGTCCGGCTTTTCCGATCAACAAGGAGAAGACCGGCAATCGCGCAGGCGCAGAAGTGGAGATCTCAATTGAATCGAAACAATAAATTGCAATCTGCCCGCTTCTCCAAAAGTCAAACACGACGACGATACCTTATGCGAAAGTGGAGTTTAGAATGAAGACGCGTGCTGCCATCGCGTTCGAAGCAAAGAAACCGCTCGAGATAGTCGAGCTTGATCTGGACGGCCCGAAGGCCGGCGAAGTCCTTGTTGAAATAAAGG
>OCZT010003297.1_pt1 | contig 16506 bp, 12 predicted proteins | sample 1539031 | NCBI WGS metagenome assembly OCZT01 (sample SAMEA3539308, study PRJEB22396) | soil metagenome | biome: tundra; feature: field; material: soil | place: USA | collected 2010-05 | depth 0.15 m | reverse complement strand
TAGTTATCCATGATCAGGTGCAGCGCTTTGTCTTTGGGAGTCCGCCCATCGATCAGCTTGAGAAAGCGAATCCAGTCCTGATGATTGTGGGTGGGCATGCACACGTCAATGACCGTTCCATCCTGCGTATGTAGTTGATTCGCGGTCGAGTTCAAGCGGATCGTTGGAGTTGCAGTGGATCTGTCGTGCTTAGCCGGAGTTCTGGGGAGGAGTGGAGCCTGAGGCGGAAACTGCGGGATGCAGCGAGGCCAACTTCTGGGATGATGGTCCCTTTTACAAGCGCCTCCCCCTTGTGCGGCTACAGGATAGCGTCGGCCCGCTGCTAGCGGCCCTGCAAAGTCCGGTGAATGGGGAGAACGAATAGCCCATGGCTAGAAGAGTCGTAGTCGATCCCGTCACGCGCATTGAGGGCCATCTGCGGATTGAAGGCGTGCTTGATGACCGCGGCGTCATCCGCGATGCCATCTCGTCCGGTACCATGTGGCGCGGTCTGGAAGTCATTCTGCAGGGGCGGGATCCGCGCGAGGCATGGGCCTTTTGCGAGCGTATTTGCGGCGTCTGCACCACGGTGCACGCCCTGGCCTCGGTCCGTTCGGTGGAGAACGCCCTCAAAATCCAGGTGCCGCGCAACGCCGATCACATCCGCAATATCATGGCCCTGACGCAGATGGTGCAGGACCATGTGATGCACTTCTACCACCTGCACGCCCTCGACTGGGTGGATGTAGTGTCGGCGCTTAAGGCCGACCCGGCAGCCACCGCCACGCTGGCGCAGAAAGTCTCGCCCGATTGGCCCACCGCTTCGCCCGGGTACTTCCGCGAAATTCAGGCAACCGTCAAGAAATTCGTGGATTCCGGCCAACTGGGCATCTTCGCCAATGCCTACTGGGGCCACCCGGCCTACAAGATGCCGCCGGAAGCCAATCTCATGGCTGTGGCCCACGATCTGGAAGCCCTGCAGTGGCAGAAGGAGATCATCAAGATCCACACCATCTTCGGCGGCAAAAACCCGCACCCCAACTACCTGGTGGGCGGCATGGCGTGCGCCGTCTCGATGGAGGGTGATCATGCCATCAACATCGAGCGGCTCAACCAGGTTCGCGACCTCATTACGGAGGCGCGCCGGGTGGTGGAAGGGCTCTACGTTCCCGACCTGCTGGCGGTGGCCTCGTTCTACCCGGAGTGGACCAAGCTCGGCGGCGGGCTGGGAAACTACATGTCCTACGGCGATATCCCGCAGAACGGCATCGACGACCCGGCGCATTACCGGTTCCCCAGGGGGATCGTAGTGGGGCGCGACCTTTCCCACGTGGTGCCGGTCGACCCTACCGATTCAGGGCAGGTCCGCGAGGAGGTTGCCCACTCCTGGTACGACTACCCCCAGGGGAAGGACTCTCTGCATCCGTGGGAGGGCGTGACCAAAGCGCGCTATACCGGCCCCAAGGCACCGTATCAGCAACTGGACGAAAACGCGAAGTACTCCTGGCTCAAAGCGCCGCGCTGGAAGGGCCTTCCGATGGAAGTCGGGCCGCTGGCGCGCGTGCTGGTGGGATACGCCGGTGGCCGCAGCGATTTCAAGGAGGTCGTGTCCGAGGCGTTGGGCCGCCTGAAGTTGCCTCCGGCCGCACTGTTTTCCACTATGGGCCGGACGGCTGCTCGCGGCCTCGAAACCCGCCTCGCGGTCCGGTGGCTGGCCGAGGAATATGACAGCCTGGTGGCCAATATCAAGGCCGGAGACACGGCGACGGCAAACACCAAGCGGTGGGAACCGGAAAGTTGGCCCGCGGAGGTCAAAGGCTACGGCTTCTGCGAGGCGCGCGAGGAGCGCTGGGGCACTGGATGCACATCGCCGCGGGGAAGATCGCGAATTACCAGATCGTGGTCCCTTCCACCTGGAATGCTTCGCCGAAAGACGGCAAGGGCCAGCATGGCGCCTATGAGGCGGCCCTGCTCGATACTCCCATGGCCGATCCCGAACGGCCCATCGAGATTCTCCGGACCATTCACTCGTTTGATCCCTGTCTGGCATGTGCCTCGCACGTGATAGGGCCGGACGGCCGCAAACTGGCCGAAGTAGTGGTGCGCTAGCCGCCTGTAAAGGAGGGCGATTCCGATCATGACACGCGGCAAAACACCAGTCCAGATATTGGACGTGGGCAACCCTGTGATCCGCGACAACGGCGTCGTGGTGCAGGCCCTGCCTCCGGCGGCAGAGGCAGCCCGCGGACTGCTGGTGGAGTTAGCAGAGGCGGCCGCTCCGGAAGTCGAAAGAGAGCGAAAGCCCGTTGACAGTTTTGGTCCAATGGTCATACCCTTTGGAAAGAGATAAATACCTTATTAACTCTGAAATCGAAAGCGGACCCCATGAAGAACAGCCCGGAAAGCATCGAGAATAGGGAAGAAGCGCTCGCGCAACCGCGGAGCCGTGCCACCTCAGCGCCTGATTCGTTGCGGGAAGATTCCCCATCCGATGGTGGTGGATTCAACCGGCGGAATCTGTTGAAGGCATCAACGCTCTTCGGCGGTGGGGGCTTGATAGCTCAGGCCGTGGTTCCGTCGCGAGCCTCCGCGCAACAGACTGCCCCATCCGGTGCGCCCGGCGCTGCGGGGTCGGGCCGCCTCAATTACAAGGACATTCTAGTCAAAGCTCGCGAGCGTCTGTATCCCACATGCCGGGTCTGCCCAGTATGTGACGGTGTTGCCTGCTCGGGAGATTCCGGGGGAATAGCCGGCAGCGGGACGGGCATGTCGTTCCAGAACAACTTCACGGCGCTGCAACACGTGAAGCTCATGATGCGCAACGTGCACGACGTGGCGAAGGCCGATACTTCCACGACGATTTTCGGTCGTAAGATCTCCTTGCCCGCCGTGTGCGCGCCCATGGGCCCCGCGGCCACCAAGTTTGGCAAGGGGATGACGCAACAGGAATGGTTCGACTCGATCGTGGGCGGATGCGTGGCTGCCGGGACACTCGGCGCCGTTGGCGATATGCTGACGTATCCCATTGAGGATGTGAAGCGAAACCTGAAGGTGGTAGAACGATTCCAGGGAAAAGCCCTCTATAACAGCAAGCCGGTTGCCAACGAAATCATTCTGAAATGGCAGCCTGAAATCGACGCCACTGGGGCCGCCTGGCTTTCCATCGATGTGGATTCCGGGCCCAAGAGCGTGGCGCAACTGAAGGAACTGGTGAAGGCTTTCAAGATGCCTGTGGTGGTAAAGGGCATCATGCGGCTCGACGACGCTATGCGATGCGTCGATGCCGGTGTCGCGGGAATCGCGGTGTCAAATCATGGCGGCCGCCGGCAGGATCACACCGCGGGTATCGCGGAGGTGTTGCCCGCCATTGCCGCAAAACTGAAAGGCAAGGTCCCGATTCTTACCGACGGCTGCGTGGCCTCCGGCAGCGACATACTGAAGTACCTGGCCCTGGGAGCCGATGTCGTCATGGTCGGCCGGCACATTCTGCGCGGTGCTTATGGAGGAGGCTCCGAGGGAGTCGCGCTCTTCGTGAACAAGCTGCGCACCGAGTTGCAGAGCGCCATGGTGCTGACAGGTGTTCCGTCCGTGTCGAAGATCGACAGCAGTATCCTCTACACATAGCCAGGTGAGTCATGCGAGTCCAGATCAGCATTCAGGTGGCGCTGCTTTCGGGGCTGTTGCTCTGTGTGCAGCCGGGGTCGGTCGACGCAAGTGGTCGCCTTCCTACGCTGAGCTATCGCGGCGGCGGGCACGGGAAGGTGGTCTTCGACCACCAAACGCACGCGTCGGAGGGTTTTCGTTGCGACGATTGCCACACCAATTTCGCCGGGACCGGAAAGCAGCTTTTTGCGACGCGGAAACAGGGGCTCATCAGCTTTAAGGACCATACCGCCGGCACCAAATGTTTTGCCTGTCACAATGCCGACGGCGTGCCCGCCGAACGCAAGGGCGCTTTCTACGATGGCAAGGGCGCGTCCGATAATTGCGACAGTTGCCACCGAAAGATCGGCGGCTTCTAGAGCGGTTGCCATCACGACAAGGAGGAATAATGAAGCGACTTTCAAACATCTTAGGACGATTAGCTGTTGGATGCCTCACGCTTGGGGCATTGCGGGCCCAGGATCCAAACACCCTCGCCAAAGAAGAAATTGCCGCCGGCTGGAAGCTTCTGTTCGATGGTTCCACCCTGAAGGGCTGGGAGGCTCACGCAGCTTCCGCTACCGAACCCGCGGCAACCGCGTGGCGTGTGACCGATGGTGCCATCTTCTGCGACGGCGATCGCCGGGGATGGCTTGGCACGGACGACACTTTCAGCGACTTCAACCTGAAGATTCAGTTCCGGGTCGGCGAGAAAGCCAACAGCGGCGTTTTTCTCCGCTCTCAGAAAACGGGGGGCATCCCCGCCGAGACTGGTTATGAATTGCAGATTTGGGACTTTCGGCCGACTTACAAGACCGGTGCCCTGGTGAATACCATCGAAGCGGAACCGACCAAGATCCTGGCGGATCAATGGAACAGTTACGATATCACCGCGGACGGCAACCACTTCGTCGTAGTGCTGAATGGTAAGAAGGTCCTGGACGGCACGGACGCCAAGCACTCCTCGGGAGTGGTTGGCCTACAGTACAATACAGGCGGCGGCAAGGTCGAGTTCCGCAACATCAAAATCAAGCCGATCAAGCACTGACAGTGGGGCAGGCGCTTTCGCCTGGCAAAAAGCGCGGCCTGCGGGCAGGCCGCGCCCCCCGGTCACAAATCGATGGCCACTACTTCGTGCAGGGATATGGTCGGTGTGGTGGTCTCAATCCATCCCCCGCTTTGCCGCCACTGAGCCTTGGCTTCGCTGACCAGGAACCGGACACTGCGCGCCTTGGCCCCGTCGGGTAGCTTCACGCGGACCTTCTGCGGGCCAATCGGCAGAATCTCGCGAATCGGCCCCTTCATCATCATTGAATTAGTGAGGTTGACGAGGTGTGCCGTAACGGAAGACTGTTGCTTCCATCCGGCCATGTCGAGCACGCCCGGCCCTTCCACCTTGAGCGGTTGCTCCTCGTTGGCGGCCCAACGGACCGCATTCGCCAGAACAATCCCGTGTTCCTGGCACATGATCTCCCAGAACGTCCGGTCGATATCCCACGGAAAGTAAACCACGCGGCCCGACCCGGAGGCGTGAACCAGCACACCCGGAATATCGGTTTTCATGTCGCGCACGTACACCTCCTCCATCGGCAGATCGGGGTAGGTGGGAACCGTCATGAGAGGCGCACGCAAGCCCGGCGCCGTGCGAATCTCCACGCGCTTGACGCCGTGGATCATGCGGCCCGCATACTCGAGGCCCGCAAGCAGTGGATGGGAATGGTCTTCGAGATTCAGATAGGCGTTCTGCTGGCGCTCGATCACGTTGCCGGCAAACGTGGCGCCGAAAAGGCCGGCGAGGCCGAAATCGTCGCGGCGTTGACCGCGCTCGTCGTGGAGCGAGGTCTCGTGGGTGGCAACCAACCCACCGCCCTTCTCAACGAAAGCTTTCAACTGCGCACACTGCGCGTCGCTCAGGTTGGCGATATTCGGCAGGGCCAGGACTTTGAATTGCTGCACGTGCGCAGCGTCGAGTTGGCTGTCCGGAACCATCTCGAAGGGGATCCGGCCTTCCACCAGGGCATGGTAGAACCCCGACGTGTGGTCCGATCCGGCCCGCCCTTGCTGCGCGGACACGAGCCCGACGCGAGCCAGCGGACGCTCGTTGCGCAGATATTTCTCGTTCTTCCAGTGCCAGACGTAAAGGTCCTCCACCGGCTTGAACCAACGTTTATCGAGCGGCTTCGCATTGAACTTGACCACCCAGGGCCGGAAGCCCTGCGCGATGCCATCAACTGCCCACAGCCGGACCTCATTCGGGTTCTGGGTGGAGTCCTTCCAGCGGTAAGGCGCCTCATATCCGACACTGAATATGCCCACGATCGGCTTCGAGCCGAAGGTCGAGCGGGCATCCTTGGCATACTTGCCGTTCTGCCAGGGCAACTGGAATTCGGAACGGCACTGGCGGTCCGCAAAGAGAATCGGCACGGACACGCCTTCGCGTATCTGGTCGAATCCGTTGGGGAAATACACGGCGCTCGGGTTGCGCTTCCTGATCTCGCCATCCCAGAGTGAATACAACTCCAAGAGGCGCTTCCTCTGCCATGCGGCGAATTGGCTGCGCGCGTCGCCTGCCGCGCCTGCTGTTGCCCGCGCGCCTCCGGCTCCTGGCGCGGCCGTTGTCCGTGGAATCTCCAAACCGCTGAATTCTTTGAAATTCCGCTGGCAGTGCTGGCAGTAGCACGTGCCCGAGCCGCTCCAGCGGTTCGCGAAGACACCGTCGACCTTGTAAAGCGTCATGATCTCTTGGATCACGCTGGTCATGAACTCGAAGTTGTAGGGGCCGAGCGCACACGTTACCCATTCGGTGGGCATCGCCCAATGCTTGCGTGGCTGGCCGTTGGCTTCCACGGCGATCCAATCCGGATGCGCGTCGAAGACGTCCTGATGCGCGGCGTGGGGATCCACGCGCGCGGTCACAACCATGCCGAGTTTGCGGCAACCCGCCAGCATTTCGCCAAAAGCGTCGCCATTGCCGAGGAACTTGCTGCGGTAATGGAACGGCACCTTCGTCGGATAAAAGGCCACGCATCCGCCGGCGCTCAGGCACACTGCATCGGCATGGATCCGCTTGAAATAGTCCAGCCAGAAGCCGGGATCGTAGCGGCCCGGATCGTCCTCAACGAAAGCCAGTTGCACCCAACGCATGGGCCTGTCGAACCAGCCTTCGGCCGGGCCTGACTGGCCGAAGGCCGTGCTGGCCGCCGCGAGCGCACCGGTCTGTATCATCCATTCGCGCCGATTGATTTCCATTACGAGCTATGCTCCTGATCTTTAGTCTAACTGGGTTTGCGTACGTAAGGGCCGGTCCTTTTCACCGTCGCCGTTGGAACGGCGCGAGAACAAAATTCGCAGCTAGATGTGGTGAAGGACGACCCCGATGAACAACCGGATCGTCGAATGCGCCGTGGGAGCCGGTTCAGAGTACAGCGTGACGAAAGACAAGGACCTCCTCCGACTGGATGAGTACGGCGGGATCAAGATCGTTAGAGCGGTGGATCTCCTGAAACGGGGGATGGGGCGGTGAGTTGCGGATATCGAACTCCAGTTGCAGGATCACGCAAAGGCAGAGCGTCTTTACAGCCGCACGCTTGAGCTTCATTCATCGCCAGCGGTCGCAAAAGGCCCTGGCAAGTTTTAGAGCGAAATAGAACTTGCGCGATCTCCAGAAACCACCAAGTAGCACCTTGGACGCGGGCACTCGGGTTGTGCGCCGTTTCCGTAAGGCGAAGTTTCCCCGATCCGGCCTGGAGCGGTCCCGCTAAACATAAGGTCCAAAGTCAAGATTTCTAGGCTGCTGAACTGAAAACCTGCTCGAAGCTCCAATTTCTTGTCCCAAGCGCTTTGACGCGATAATCATGAACGGGCCACTGGTAAATTTGACGAACTATCTCCCGCATCTGGCGGGACGAATGGATGCTACAATTAACGCTCCTCAAATGCCCCCTCGCCGCGGCACCCGAACGCTCTCCGCTGCGCCGAAGGCGCCCAGGGCCGCGCCGCGTTGGCTGCGGCCGCTCCTGCTGACGCTGGCGGCGGTCCTGCTGCTCTCCCTGTTCTCCGGCGAAATCCGCGATACCGACATCTGGCTACACTTGAAGACCGGTCAGCACACATTCGAGACGCGCGCCCTGACCGTTCCCGACCCGTTCTCCTATACCAGCGGGATGGGCGCCGCCAAATACGCCGGCGAGGAAGTCACACGCTACTTCAACCTCACCCACGAGTGGCTGGCGCAGGTCGTCATGTACTTGATCTACTTGATGGCAGGATTCCCGGGACTGGTGCTGGTGCGGGCGATGCTGCTCATGGTTCTTTGTGCGCTCGTGGGCTGGATGGCCTTTCGCCGGACCAACGGCTTCTACATCAGCCTGGCAGCCGCGTTTGCCGCCGCAGGTGTGGCCCTGCATTTTCAGCAAAGCCGGCCGTTTCTGGTGACGTTCGTGTGCCTGGCGGTGACGATGGCGATTCTGGAATCGCGCCGCTGTATGTGGCTGCTTCCTCCGGTCTTCCTGATTTGGGCCAACTGCCACGCGGGATTCTTCATGGGCTGGCTGGTGCTCGGCGCCTACTGCGGCGAGGCGCTGATCCGGCTCCTGCGGAAGAAACCCGTGTGGAACGAGCGCCAGCTATGGCTGGTAGCGGGGGCCTGTTTCCTGGTCTCGGGCCTGAACCCCAACGGCTTCCGCGTGATCCAGATCCTGTTCTTTTACCGGTCGAGCGGGATCCAATCGGACAATCTGGAGTGGCAGCGCCCGATGTTCTGGGAGCCCGGCATGTACAGTTTCTTGCTGTTCGGTACGCTGCTGGTGCTGCTTCTGGCACGCCGCCGCACGCGGCCGGTGGATTGGCTGCTCTACTTAAGTTTCGCTGCCATCTCTCTCATGGCTGTGCGCAACACGATCGTCATCGGGCTGATCGGCCCGGTGGTGATGGCAGCATACGTGCCTAAGTGGCGCGCGGTTCCGATCGCGGCGATGTTATTGGCTGTGGCGACCCTGGTATACGGTGTCGCGCCTGAGGTGGCGAGCGGGAACGTATTCGCGCTGCGCGGCGCGCAGTGGCAACTTCCTTCCGGAGCAGCCGAGTTCATCCAGGCCCACCAGATCACGGACCGCATGTTCAACAACTACGAAGCCGGGGGCTACCTGGTGTGGTGGTTGTGGCCGATGCAGCGCGATTTCATCGATCCGCGGGGCTTGAGCGAAGAGGCCTATGCGGATTACAGGCATATCCTGATGAATACCGATTCCGCGGGCCGAAAGGGCGCAGAGAAGCTCTTCGAGAAATACGGAATCCAGATGCTCGTTTTCGAAGGTTTTGATTACTTGTCGGGGCAGGTGTACCCGCTGGCGGTGGAACTGGCGAATTCGCAGCAGGCAGGATGGAAGCTGGTCTACGCGGATTCCAAGGGCGTCATTTTCATGCGCCATCCGCCGCCGGGGATCGCCCCGCTGAATGCCATGGAAGCGCTGCTCGAAAGCCTGGAAAAACAGTGCGGCCAGCACATGCGCCACGACCCGGCCCGCCCCTACTGTGCCCGCGGCCTGGGCGAGTTGTACGCCTTCAACGGCAACACTGCCCAGGCCGAACATTGGATGAACTACTACCTCCAACACCGGGTCGGTCCGGATCCGGAGGCCGAGAGAATCTACCAATCCTTGCGCGTAACGTCGCTGAACAATCAGGCGTTGTCGCTGGAGTCCAAAGGGGACTTCGTGAGCGCGGAGCCGCTGTTCCGCAGCGCGCTGGCCATCGCGGAGAAGGCCCTGGGAGCGGACCATCCGGATACGGCAGGTTCGTTGAACAACCTGGCGGGCTTGCTGGAATCCAAGGGGGATTACGCGGGCGCGGAGGCGCTGTACCGCCGCGCCTTGGCCATCGCGGAGAAGACCCTGGGGCCGAATCATCCGAACACGGCCACGGCACTGGACAATCTGGCAGGCTTGCTGGAATCCGAGGGGGATTACGCTGCTGCGGAGCCCTTGTACCGGCGCGCCCTGGCGATCGCGGCGAGGACGATGGGACCGGACGACCCGGCCACACGAGCGATCCTCGAGAACCTGGACGGTCTATTGAGAAAAAAGAGGTAGGACAGACGCTTTCGCCTGTCCTGCCCCGCTGGCCCGTTAGCGAAGGCGGCTACGTACGGAGCTCGGCTTTCTGCCGAACCAGCAGCGCTTGCAGTGCTTTCACATCCAGTTGCCGCGGCTGCACGCCATTCTTCACGGCCAGGGCGGCAGCGCATCCGGACGCATGGCCGATAGCCATAGCGGGCGCCATCGAGCGCGCCGATTGGAAAGGTCCCTGCTCGCTCGAAATACAGCGCCCCGACAAGACAAGGCCGTCGATCTTCTTGGGAACCAGCGAGCGATACGGGATGTCAAAGCCTGCGTGAGCGAAGAAATACCGCTTCCCGTGGTAGCCGGGCATGGGGTTCGAACTGATCGCGATCACGTCGGGGAAGCGCTTGCCCTCAATGGCGTCTTCGGTGGTGACGACATACTCGCCCAAAATCCGCCGCGTCTCCCTCACGCCGATTTGCGTGGCGCTCTCGAGAAGGTAAAGCGACTCCATCCCGGGCTGTTTGCGCATCTCCTGAATCGAGTCCCAGAGCTTCAGGCGCGTATCGATCTCGGCCTGCGTCAGGTTATTGACGTCCAAGGCGCTGCCTTTGGCGGCGGGGCCCCACCGCGTGACGCGATCCTTGATGCGGATTCCCGAAAACGCGCCCTTGACGCCCGCCGGCAGCCCGCCGAGCCGGTACATCAGGGTCATCGGCATGCGATCGGTCTTACCGCTTTCGTCGGGGCTCATGAACGGCGCGCCAGCGGCCGCCGCCACGTCGCCATCGCCCGTGCAATCGATCACGATATCGGCTGCGATGGCCTGCCGGCCCGACTTGGATTCCACGATTACGCCCGTCACGCGGGTGCCGTCGAGCATGGGTGCGGCAATCCAACTGTGCAGCTGAAGCTTGACACCTTCCCTCTTGAGGATATTGAGTTGTGCGACTTTGGCTGCTTCCGGGTCGAAACCCACTGTATAAGGGATATCGCCCTTGGTGACGTCGTGCGTGAACTGCCTTTCGTAGTTATCGATGTCGGCCACTCCGCCCAATCGCACCAACTCGGCGACGTACTCGGCCGGAATGCCCTTCACGGTCTGCAAGGCTTCCGGAGCGTGCTGGTTGCGGAAGCCGTTGTAGCAGGTCATCAGGCTGGCCACGCCGGTTCCTCCCAGGAAGGCATAGCGCTCGATCAGCAGTGTGTCCGCGCCGCTGCGGGCCGCCGCCACTGCTGCGATAACGCCGCTGGGCCCGCCGCCGGCCACCACGACCTGATGGCGTTCCACGACTGGCGTGCTCAACGTTTCGCGGTAGGCCGGCGCCCCCGCCCGCGCGCCCGGCGCACCGGCCTGCGTGGCTCCGCAGGCGCCGGCTACGGCGCCGCCGAGGGCCGCCTGGACAAAGCCGCGCCGCCCAACGGCCGGCGTCTTTTGAGGTTGACCATCTCTGTTGTTCCTGCTCATCATTCTTCCTCCAGGGGCCCGAACCGCCCCTTCGCATCACTCATGCGAACTTTGCCTCCTTGATTGCCCGGCCCGCTCCGCCCAGGTTAGCCAGCATCATCTCGGAGTACTTCCGGGACAGGAGAAGACCGTGCGCGCCGCCGCGGATCGATTCCCGGACAGCAGCTTCCACGCCCTGGGGCGTGCACTTGGTCTGATTGGCCGCGGTGGGGATATCGATATCGATTCCCGGCCAGATCCGCGTCTTGGTGCCCATCGCCCCATCTACGGCACGCTTGGTCTCGCGGTACACGTAATCGGCGGAAAGGCCGGTGAACGGGATTTGATCGAGACTGCGTTCCTGGTAGTTCATTACACGGTACACGACATCGAGAGTCTCCTGCTTCGAAAAGTCGCCGTACAGGGTGGCTCCGAGGCTGTCGACGTAGGTGGCTATCCGCGGACCGGCGCAGTTATTGTACATGACCATCTTGAGATAGTCGGAGTACGGCGCGAGTTGCTGCAGGTCCTGCTCCGCGCGGAAGAGCCAGCTCCAGGAGTTGGCGTGCCAGATGTGCCATCCCACCAGGAGGGCCGGATTGACGGACTTGACCTTAGTGTAAATGGCGGAGTACAAATCGCGAAGGCTGTCGTTCCAGAGGTGCTCCCACGAGAGGATTTCGGGGTATCGCAGAATGATGCGCCAGAACGTGACGTAATGGCCATCGACCGGGCGCTTGCCGGCGCGGGCGTCGCGCACCATGCTCGCGAGGGCGGTGTAGCCTTCGCGAACCCGTGCGATGTCGATTCCGCGCTGCTTCGCTCTTTGCTGGCAGTGCTCGCAGAAGCATGTCAGGCGGCTGGCATCGCCGTTGCCGACCAGCATCTGGCCGAGCGGTCCCTGGCGCTCCGAGCACCACATGACCCCATCGATCTCGTAGGAGCGCGCGTAGTCTTCGAACAGCCCCAGCAGGAAGTTCCGGTGGCCGGGGTTGTTGTAGCACTGGGAGCGCGCGCGGGCGCCCTGTAGATTGATTTCGCGGATGCCTTCGATGTGCGGCACCTGGTCGTTCCACACGTCCTCGCACCAGCAGATGGTGCGCATTCCGCGTTTCCTGGCCTGCGGTACCACCTCGGCCAGCATATCGAATTTGCCGTGGTCGGGAGCCCGGGTATCCTCGGGCCGCAAGGGCGTGTCCTTGTAATACTGCGGATGAACGGTTGCGTAATTGCCGCCGTGGAAGGTGTCGGTATCGTATTCCTGCTTGCCGTGGTCAGGCAGTGGCTGCCCCGGGACCTGCCGGCCGGCGATACCTCTGCCATAAGTGAACGTCGCCAGAAACAGGGTGTTCACGGCGGCGCGCTCCTGAAGGACATCCAGCACCTTCCCGGTGCCTTCATCGAGGAACGATACCGCGCCCACCTGTATGCCAATCATCTTCTGCGGCGGCGTCTGCGCATCGGCCGGATTCAAGGCAGCCAGCACGCCTGATCCCGCCGCCGTTTTCATGAACGATCTGCGATCCAATCCGTGACTCTCCATAGACATCCCCCTTGAGATGCAACCCTAGAAACTTAGTTTGAGCCCGAACTCATACAACCGCGGCTGGTTCCGCGTCGAGGTTACCTGCCCTCCCGTGGCGAGATTCGTGTTCGTACCGGGAGTATTGAAGCTCGGTGTGTTGGTCAGGTTGTACACCTGGGCGCGGAAATCGACGCTCTTGGTCTCGGAAATCTTGAAGTTTTTGAAGAGCGACGTATCCAGTTGGATCAGCCGGCCATTGCGCAAAACGTTCCGGCCGGAGTTTCCGTACACATACTGCGCGGGGAGCAGAAAAGTGTCGGTCTGGTTCGGCAACAACGCTTTGCACGCCGGGTTCGCGGATACGAAGAACCAGCAGGTCGGATTGCCCACTAACACTGGCGCTGCGATGGAATCGGGATTTTGCGAAACCGCCGTGTTGGCCCGGTCGGTGTTGATGGTCGCCGAGAAAGGTACGCCCGATTGAAACGTGTTGATGCCCTGCCATTGCCACCCTCCAATCACGAAGTTCACCGCGCGCGGAGCCTTGGAGAGCAGCTTGTGCCCGTTGCCGAACGGGAGCGCCCACACGTAGCTGGTAACGAAATTGTGCGGCACGTCAAAGCTGCACAAGCCCTTATTCAGGCGGTCGAGATAGTACGCTGGGGAACCGCCCTCTTCACTGCCGGGGCCGTCGATGCACTTAGAGTATGTGTAGGATCCCAGAAGCGAAAAGCCGTTGGAGAAGCGTTTCTCCAACTTTGCCTGGAGGCTGTTATATGTGCTGTCTCCACCCCAGATCAAGTAGCGGATCACTCCCCAACTCTGATAGGGCCGGCGAGCCTGCACGTTACCCGGACCGGGCAGCGGGATGTTGTATACCGATAGTGACGACAAACGCGTCCCCTTGTTGTAGGTTCAGATTCCAGGTCTGCGTATAAGCCGACCGGTACTTCGTCCCACCGGTGGTGATGGCGGGGGCGGCGTTCACAGACGCCAGCGGCTGGCCCAGGAAATAGTTCGCCAGGTTCCGGGTGGGCGTCAGGGTGCTCGCGGTGGGCACGTCGTTATTGACGGTCTGCGTTAATTGGAACGGGGGCACCGCGATCTGCGATTGGGTCTGGTTCGTGTCGGGGAAGATATAGAAAATACCATAAGCCGACCGCACCACCCATTTATCGCTGTTGAACGGCTTCCAGGCGAAGCCGATGCGGGGCGCGGGGTCGCGATGGTCCGGGTACCGGATCGACCACGGAAGGCCCTTCTGTTCGCTGGTTTCCAGTAACGGTTGGAACACCGACCAGAGCTGCGCTTCCTGCGGCTGCGCCGTGAGGTCGGGCGTGCCGTTCACGGTCGGGATGATGACCTTGCCGGTAGTGAAGTCAAAGGCGTCCGTCTGGCCGCGAATTCCGCTGTAGAACGAGTTCAGCTCCCAACGCAGGCCGACGTTCAGCGTAAAGTTGCGCGTGACGTGGTAATCGTCCTGACCGTAAAATCCCCAAAAACTGCCTGTGTTGCCGTAGATTTGAAGCGGCGTGGAACGCGTTACGCTGTTCGGTTCGCCCAGGAGAAAATCGGCAAACGCATCCCCGGTATTCCCGGCAATCAGCGGGTTCTGCGTATACTGGCCATTGAAGCTGAATGTGCCTTGTGAAGCTTGCCCGTGGTAAAACGCGTGCGCCTGGTGCGAAAGCTGCGTGCCGAACTTCAGGAGATGATTGCCATGCGCCCACGTCAATGCCGACCGGTACTGGTAGGTGCGTATGCGATTGGACTTCGGTCGATTGTCCGTACTCCCCAGCAGCGACGTATAGCCCGACAGATTGAGCGCCGGGGCCGCCGGTTGCAGGCTGGAGATCCCTTCGAATCCCGTGATGCCTGCCTTTCCAACGACATCCTGGCCGTTGAAACTGCTGGCATTCAGAAGCACGAAATAACTTCGATAGTAATTGTAAGTAACTTCAGCCGTAACCGAAGGAGAGAAGATGTGCACGTAGCTCAAGCCGACGTTTTGCGAGCGGCTATGCAGGGGATAGTAGCCCAGCGCGGGATAACCCTGCTGATCCTGTTCCTGGTTGGCGACATAAGAATAGCGGCTAACGATGCTGTCTTTCGCAGTAAGTCGCGGAGAGACTTTGATATCGAATTTGTCGGTATTGAGCACCAGCGCGGGAGAGTACGCATAGAGGGACGGGCCGTTATTCGGGGTCGGGAACCACGATTTGAAATAGAGAGCCTGCGGAGCCTGGCGGTTCGCCGGAATGGCGTTGTTGGGGAACTGTGTGCGAATGAACTGGCTGGAATTCGCTGGATTCACCGCGGTTGTCAATGGATCGAAAATGGGCCGGCCGCCGGCGAAACTGCCGTCCAATGCCTGCACCGTCGGGACGTTGGAATTGAAGGTGCTCCCCTGACGGGTGCGCGCCCCTTCGTAGTCGCCGAAAAAGAAGATCTTGTCGTGCTTGATAGGTCCGCCGAACGTGGACCCAAACTGATTGCGCTTCAGCGGCGGTACCGTGGGAGAGAAAAAGTTACGCGCTTGAATGTCCTGGTTGCGGATGTATTCATACGCGCTGCCGTGAAACTGGTTGGAGCCGCTCTTCAGCGCCGCGTTGATCATCGAAGGCATCGCGTATTCCGAACTCATGCCGCCGGCCATGACTTTGAACTCCTCGATAGCATCCGTAGAAGGCGTAATGGATGTGGAGCCAAGTTCGTATTCCGTAATATCGAAGCCGTCCAGCAGCCATCCCGCGGCAAGGCGCGAGCTGCCGCTGATCCGCAAGCCGATGCGCGAGGCACGGATCCCCTGGCCGCCCGATGCAATGTCCGAGCCTCCCGGTGTGTAGACCGCCCCAGGCGTCAACTGTGCCAATTGCCAGAAGGCCCGTCCGTTCAGGGGCATGTTGGCGATCGAGACACCCTCAATCACCTGCCCGACGGAGGAACTATCCGTGACCAATAGCGGAGAGATTGCCTGCACCTCTATGGATTCAGCCGCCGTGCCCAACGTGAGCGTGATGTTGACCCTGGCCTCCTGGTTAACTTGTAACGTGAGGCCGGTGATCGTGCTGGTCTTGAAGCCGGATGAATCGGCGACCACGGTATATTGGCCGATCGCCAGCCCGGGGATGAAATAATCCCCTGTCGCGTTAGAGACAGTCTTCCGCTCGAGGCCGGTAGCAACATTTCGGACGGTTACATTTGTTCCAGGGATTACCGCGCCTGACGGGTCGGTGATGGTACCAAGCAGGCGGGCATTGGATTCCTGCGCGAATAATGAGGATGCGAAGCTCACCCCCAGGATCAACACGATTGCCGAGTAACGCACAAATGCCTCCCCTTCTGCATGATGCAGACGCACTTTGGCGGATCTTTTTTAGCGCTAATGAAGACGGATGTTAGCACCCCGTAACCTGAATTGCAACCCCACGACAGCCCCACGACAGCCCCACGACAGCCGGGAGGGTCTCCTGAAGAAAACGGCTCTGAGCGAGAATCTGTAAAACGCCCTATTTGGCGGGGACTTGAGCGTCTGCTCCCTGCGGCGGGGTGCCGGTTGGCCCGCCAATCGCTTTACTCGGAACCGCAGATCCAGCGATGGCGACCTGTCTTGTGGGGGCGGACATTTCACGCAAGCCGCAGAAGTTGGAAAGAATCCTCGCATCCCATTGATAGCAGTTGGCTTGGCACACCTGCAAGGCTCATTGCCGGAACCCTTGGAGGAACCGGGATTCCTCACCGCGTTCCCTGGCTCGGAAGGAGCGTACCAACCAAGGCCGCAGGAATCCCATGGTTGCCAAATGGGGAAAACCCATCAATTCCCCGTCGTTTGAAGAATCCGGAATGCTGCCATC
>OCZT010003296.1_pt1 | contig 16508 bp, 17 predicted proteins | sample 1539031 | NCBI WGS metagenome assembly OCZT01 (sample SAMEA3539308, study PRJEB22396) | soil metagenome | biome: tundra; feature: field; material: soil | place: USA | collected 2010-05 | depth 0.15 m | reverse complement strand
GGGCGGGCCGGCCACGACAGCCGTGGCCGCGCAGCGGCGCCTATCGGGCCAGGATCCGGCCGGGCCAGCGCGCCGCGGGAGGGGGGACATGGTGAGGCAGCCTCCAGCGCTGGCTGGCGGCAGACTTCGCGGCACGCCGGGGGGAATGCCGAGCATTGTGCGGTATGGGACCGTGCGCGCCGATAGCGAAGCGCACGGTAGCAGAAAGACCACCAACGGTCACGCCAACGGATCCTTGGACAAGCTGCCGTTTCCTTCCGGTGGTGACCACGCAGCCGATCATGACCAGGCCGCCAGTGACGTCCCGGAGCAGGCGGGAGAGTGGCGCGGGCGGATCGCCGAGGCCCTGGAGTTCATCCGCCGCCAGATGGCCTGCGGAAACGAGGCCGATGAGTTCGGGTTTGACCCTGAGTTCAACTCCCGCGTGCTGATGCCGGTGGCCCGCGCGCTCTACCAGCATTGGTTCCGGGTGCGCATGAAAGGCCTGACCCACGTGCCCGGCGAGGGAGCGGCCATGGTCGTGGCCAACCATTCCGGTGTGCTCCCGGTCGACGCGATCATGCTGCAGTCGGGGCTGCACGACGAGCACCCCGGCCACCGGAACCTTCGGCTGCTCGGCGCGGATCTCGTTTACGAGCTGCCGGTCCTGTCGCAGCTGGCTCGGAAGGGTGGCCACACCCGCGCCAGCCCGTCCGGCGCGCACCAGTTGCTGCGCTCCGGCGAACTGGTCGGGGTCTTCCCGGAGGGGTTCAGGGGGACAGGCAAGCCGTTCAGCGAGCGGTACAAGCTGCAGCGCTTCGGCCGCGGCGGGTTCGCAGTGTCCGCCATCCAGGCGCGGGTGCCCATCATCCCGTGCGCGATCGTGGGGGCGGAAGAGATCTTCCCGATGATCGGGAACGCGAAGCCGCTGGCCCGACTGCTCGGGCTACCTTACTTCCCGATCACGCCGCTGTTTCCCTGGCTCGGGCTGGTTGGCGCGATCCCGCTGCCGTCACAGTGGATCATCGAGTTCTGCCCGCCTGTGCCCACCGATGGCTATCCGGCCGGGGCGGAAGAGGACCCGGCGGTGATCGCCGAGCTCACCGCCGCGGTCCGGGACACGATCCAGCGGAAGCTTGACCAACTGCTCGTGGAGCGCGGCCCGGCTTTCCCCTGACTCAACACGGAGCCCGGGCGCGCCGGTCCCGGAGGTGCCCGTAGCGGCGCGCCAGTCCCGAAGGTGCCCGTAGGCGGGTCAGTCGAGGTGGTGCCCGTAGCGGCGGGTCAGCCGCGGATGCGGCGCCGGTGCAGCGCGAAGGCGGCTGCGACCCCGCCAGCGACCGCGCCGGCCCCCGCCGCGGCCGGCAGGGCGATCAGGGTAGCCCGGCGGCCGGAGCGGAAGTCGTATACCGGCCAGTCCCTGGTCCTCGCCTCGGCACGGAGATCGGCGTCCGGGTTGACCGCGCTGGGGTGGCCGACAAGCTCCAGCATGGGCAGGTCGTTGATGGAGTCGCTGTAAGCGGAGCAGCGGGCCAGGTCGAGCCCCTCGCGGTCGGCGAGCGCCTGGATCGCCGCCGCCTTGGCCTCCCCGTGCAGCAGACCGCCGATGAGCCGTCCCGTGTACAGGCCATCCACGGACTCCGCAACCGTGCCGAGCGCGCCCGTCAGCCCGAGCCGGCTCGAGATTATGCTGGCGAGTTCCACTGGCGTGGCGGTGACAAGCCACACCCGCTGGCCAGCCTGGAGGTGGCGCTGCGCGAGCTCTCGGGTGCCTTCCCAGACCCGGCCGGCCATGCTCTCGTCGTAGATTTCCTCGCACAGCCTGACGATGTCGGTGACCTTGTGATCCGCCACGAACGCGAGGGCGGCCTCTCGTAGTGCATCGATATGGTCGGCGTTCTCGGCACCGCGCACCCGGAAATTCGCCTGGCCCCAGGCCATCCGGGCCAGGTCCCGTGGCCCGAACATCTTGCGGGCGGCCAGGCCGCGGGCGAAGTAGTAGATAGACGCGCCCCGGATGAGCGTGTTGTCAAGGTCGAAGAAGGCACCCGCCGACGGGTCGGGCTCAGGCGGGGCCTGCCGCACTTTGGCGGCGGCCGCGGAGGCCGCTCCCGCGACGGCGGCCCGGCTCTTACGTAGCTGCCTGCGGCTGCTGTTGAACTGGTCAGGGGGCCCGGGACTGGGACTGGATGCGCGACTCGCCCGGCCGGGCACGGGAAGCCGTCCTCGCAGCTGCCTCATGGCCCCCCAGTTTAGCGACCTGGGCGGGAGCGGCCTGCCTGGTCATCCATCTGGTCGCATCCTGGGCGCGCGTCAGGCACCATAGGCGGTAATGTCTATTTCTTTCTTGGCGGGGCTGGGTGGCACGCTGCTGGCGGCAGTTGGCACCATCGTGCTCGTGGTGCGGTTTGCTCGCGCGCCCCGTGCCGACCTGATGGCCTGGGCGCTCGCGACGGCCGGGCTGACCGTCGCGCTGGCCGCGCAGACCCTCGGTTACCGCAGAGGCTTTGACCCGGCCATGTTCCGGGCCGTGCAGATCGGCGCCCAGATGGTCGCTCCGCTGGCCCTCGCCTGGGGGATCACCGAGGTGGCGGCGCGGAGCGTGCCAGGCAGGTTCATGGCCCGGCTGGCACTTTCAGCGCTGTTCGCGGTATCCGCCGTGATTCTGAGTATCGACCCGCTGGCTGCTCAGCCATTCGGCCTGTCCTGGCCCGCTGCCTCGGTGCACTATCAGTTCCCGTCGAGCGAACTGCTGGTGCTGATCGCAGCCGTCACCGTGGTCATCGCGGTGGTGGGGGTGATCCTGGCGGCCGTGCGCGCACGTGGCAACCGCGCCTGGCGGGACGGGTTCGTGGCGGCCGGCGTGGCCGCGCTGGCCGCGTTCGCGACGGAAGGGCTGGCGGTCCATCTGCCGGCCAACTCGGCCTACCTGGCGCTCACGCTGCTCGCCGCGGTGCTAGCCGTCCTCGCGTCGGTGCTGGCCGGCCGGTTCCGGCCGGCTGCCCTGCGCGCTCCGGCCGGCTCGGCTGATGACGCCGGATGGGGTCCGCCGGGCGAGGGCGGCGCCAGGGACTCCGGGCGGTACGGCGCGGATGACTCACTTGGCCTGTACCGCGACAGTGGTCAGGGCAGGTACCCGGCGGCGGCCGGTGGGTACGGCGGTACCGGTGGTTACGGGGGCTACGGGGGCTACGGCGACGCGGACTACGGTGGCCCGGATGCTGACTACGAAGGGCCGGTGACCGGCGCTTTCGAGGGCCCGGTGACCGGCGAGCTCGAGAGGCCGGTCACGAGAGGCTTCGAAGGGCCCGACACCGGAGGCTTCGACGGGCCGGTCACCGGTGCCTTCGACCCCCTCTATCTACAGAACGGCTTGGCCGGGCAGGGTGACGACAGGCCGTACGGAGTAGATGCGGGCCACCTCCCCGCGGAGCCTGCCGGGCCGGCGGCCGACGAGCCGGCCGAGGAGTTCGATCTGGCCCGGCTCTACGGCCAGATCGCCATCTATACGCTGCTCGAACACGGCGCGGGGGAGTTTGACCGACTGGCCGAGCAGGTTGTCGAGCAGGTGCGGGCGCACGAGCCTGACGCGCTTGTCTATGTGGTCCATGGTGTCCCGTCCGCGCCGCTGCAGCGGATTCTCTATGAGGTCTACGCCGATCGGGCCGCCTACGACGATCACACTCGGCAGTCCTATGTCCGGGAGTTCGAGGTAGGCCGCCTGCCGCTAGTGCTGGCGACCAATGTGATCGAGCTAGGCGTGCGGCAGGCCAAGGTGTCGCCGCTCGGGCCGCCGTCCGGATCGCCGTCGCTCAGGCGGTCCTTGTCCGGGTCGCATTCCGGGCCGCTTGCTTCCGGGTCGCATTCCGGGCCCCTTTCGCCTGGATCGCGGTCCGCGCCGGCCAGGTCGTCCGGGCCGCCTTTGCCCGGGTCCCGGTCCTCCCGGCCTCGGTCATCCGATCCCTGGTCACCTGAGCCCAGGTCGTCCGAGCCTGGGTCACCTGAGCCCCGGTCGTCCGAGCCTGGGTCACCTGAGCTCCGGTCGTCTGAGCCCCGGTCATCCGATCCCTGGTCACCTGAGCCCAGGTCGTCCGAGCCTGGGTCACCTGAGCCCGGGTCGTCTGAGCCCGGGTTGTCCAGCCTGCCCTACGGCACCGCGCCGGGAGGCAGGACGAGAGACGGCCGGTCGCCGGGGGGCCGGGTATCGTGACCCGCGACCATGCGATCACGCTGCTGTCCCGGCCCGGCTGCCACCTGTGCGATGAAGCCCGTTCGGTGATCGCGCGGGTCGCCGCCGACCTCGGTGTCCCCTGGGAAGAACGCGACATCACCCGCTCAGATAGTGATCTGCGGGAGTACTGGGAACAGATCCCCGTCACGCTCATCGACGGCGTGCAGCACGACTTCTGGCACGTCAGCGAGGAGCGCCTGCGGGCTGCGCTCAGCCGGTAGCCCGGCGTGCAGGCCGCGTTCAGGCCGATTTATGCCCTGGTTCCCCAAGGCCTGACTTTGTGCAAACGTTCACAAGGGCGTACCGTGAAATACAGATTTCCCCCGGCGGGCGCCTGGGCAGCCCGCAGTGCCCATAGCGTCGATCCCCTCAGGAGCGCCGGCGCATGTCCCGCCGTACAGTGTCCGCCAATGGCAGCCATGGCATACCCGAGGCGACCATCGCCCGCCTTCCGGTCTACCTGCGGGTGCTGTACGCGTTCGCCGAGCAGGACATTGCCACGGTGTCCAGTGAGGAACTGGCGGCAGCGGCCGGGGTGAATTCCGCCAAACTCCGCAAAGACCTGTCCCACCTGGGCTCGTACGGCACCCGCGGCGTCGGGTATGACGTGGACTACCTCGTCTACCAGGTCTCCCGCGAACTCGGGCTGACCCAGGACTGGCCGGTCGTCATCGTGGGCACGGGCAACCTGGGTCGCGCGCTCGCGAACTATGGAGGTTTCGCGTCACGAGGCTTCCGCGTGGCGGCGCTGCTTGACAGCGATCCCGAGGTCGTGGGCACCGAGATCGCGGGTCACGTGGTGGGCAGCGCGGACCAGCTCGAGTCCGTGGTAGTGCGGCAGGGAGTGTCAATCGGCGTCATCGCCACCCCGGCAGGCTCCGCGCAGGATGTCTGTGACCGCCTCGTCGCCGCGGGCGTGACAAGCATCCTCAATTTCGCCCCTATGGTGCTTAACGTGCCGTCAGGCGTCGACGTGCGTAAGGTCGACCTGTCCATTGAATTGCAGATTCTCGCCTTCCACGCGCAGCGGAGGTCTGTCGTGCGCGTAGATACCGACGATGGTGGCTGGCCGGCCGGGCCGGCGGCCCAGCCAGCCAGCAATGCCCCGGCCAGCAATGGTGTGGCAGGCCGGGAGGTGCGGACGTGAGTGTGCTCGTGGTCGGGCTCAGCTACAAGAGCGCGCCGGTCGCCACCTTGGAGCGGGCCGTGGTCGGCGGCGACGCCCTCACCAAGCTGCTGCGCGACGTCTCCCAGGCGGGCAACGTCGCCGGTGCTTTCGTCGTGTCAACCTGCAACCGGGTCGAGGTCTACGCCGAGGTGGACAAGTTCCACGGCGGCGTTACCTCGATCTCCGAACTGCTGGCCCGGCACTCCGGGCTCCCGCTCAGCGAACTCACCCAGCACCTTTACGTGCACTACGAGGACCGTGCCGTGCAGCACCTGCTCGCGGTGGCATGCGGGCTGGAGTCGTTGGTGGTGGGTGAGAGCCAGATCCTCGGCCAGGTCCGCCAGTCGCTGGGCCTCGCGCGTGAGCAGGGCACCCTTGGCCGCATCCTCGGCGACCTGGGAGCCCTCGCGCTGCGCACGGCCAAGCGGGCGCACGCCGAGACCGGCATCGACCGGGCGGGCGCCAACGTGGTCGGCGTCGGGATCGGGCTCGCCGCGGAGCACCTGCCGGCCCCGGTTGACCCAGCGGTCCCGCTGCGCGGCCGCGCAGTCCTCGTGATCGGGGCCGGCTCGATGAGCTCGCTGGCCGCCAACACTGCCGCCCGGATGGGGGCATTCCGCATGGTGGTGGCAAACCGCACGCCGGATCGCGCGCGGCGGCTCGCGGCAGCCGTCTCCGGAACGACTGCGGATCTCGACGACATGCCTGGCCTCCTAGCCGCCGCCGACTTGGTGATCTCCTGTACCGGCTCGGCGGGGCTGGTGATCAGCGCAGACGACGTCACCCGGGCCCTGCGGCTGCGACCTGGGCGCCCCGGGGACGGGAACGTCGCAGAGCGTGGGGAAGCCGCAGGGGGCGGGGAACCGGCGCCGCGCGCCGGGCACCCGCTCGTGCTGCTCGACCTGGCACTGCCCCGCGACGTGGAAGAAGCCGCGGGCCGACTGCCCGGCGTCAGCCTCGTCAGCCTGGCGACATTCGGCGAGGCGGGAGATGCCGGGCAGGTCACCCTTCGCGGCGATGTGGCCGCGGTGCGGGCGATCGTCGCGGAGGAGTTCGATGCGCGAGTGTCGGCCGAGCATGCGGCTCGCGTGGCGCCGACCGTGGTCGCCCTGCGGGCGAAGGCCGCCGAGGTGGTGGACGCTGAAATCGCCCGGCTCGCCGGACGGCTGAACACGCTCGACGCCCGCACGCACAGTGAGGTGGCGCGGGCCATGCGCAGGGTGGTGGACAAACTGCTGCATTCGCCGACCGTGCGGGTCAAGGAACTGGCCGGGTCGCCGGGCGGCGACTCCTACGAGAACGCTCTGCGAGTCCTGTTCGATCTGGACCCCGCGGCTATCGACGCGGTGACCCGGGCTGACGTCGGCCTGGTGCGGCCCTCGGGGCCGGATGGGGCCACCCCTCAAAACGCTGCCCTTGATCCCCCCGCTGGGCCGGAGGCGGCCCGGTGAGCACTCGCGCGCTTCGGCTCGGCACCCGCAAGAGCCCGATGGCCATGGCCCAGTCCGGCCGGGTGGCGAGCCTCGTTACCGAGCTGACCGGGGCCAGCGTCGAGCTGGTGGGGCTGACCACGTTCGGTGATGTCACCCGGGCGGAACTGGTTCAGGTGGGCGGCACCGGGGTGTTCGTAAGCGCCCTGCGGGAGAGCCTGCTGGCCGGTGAGGTCGACTTCGCGGTTCACTCACTCAAGGACCTGCCGGTCGGCCCGGCGCCTGGCATCGTGCTCGCCGCGGTTCCGCCCCGCGAAGACCCCAGGGACTCGCTGGTGGCGCGGGATGGCGCTAAGTTGGCCGACCTGTCACCCGGCGCGCGGATCGGCACCGGCTCGCCGCGCCGCGCCGCGCAGCTGCTGTTGCTGCGCCCGGATGTGCGCCCCGTCCCGGTCCGCGGCAACGCTGGAACTCGCCTGGGCAAGGTCGAGTCCGGCGAGCTCGACGCGGTGCTGCTGGCCTATGCGGGACTGGCCCGCATCGGCCGCCTCGACGCCGTCACCCAGGTATTCGAGCCCGACGAAATGGTGCCCGCTCCCGGCCAGGGCGCGCTGGCCGTGGAGTGCCTGGACCGGGACCCTGGCCTTGCGGACCTCCTGGCCTGCGTGGACAACCCGGTCAGCCGGGTGGCCGTGACTGCGGAACGCAGCCTGCTCGCAGCGCTTCAGGCTGGGTGCAGCGCCCCGGTGGGCGCGTATGCTGCCGGAACGGAGATGCTGCAGCTGAGAGCGGTTGTCGCGGGGGCCGACGGGGGAGCGGCGGTACGGGCGAGCGCGGAGGCTCCCGCGGATGAGGCAGGCCGCCTCGGCCGCGAGGTGGCAGTGGAACTCCTTCGCCGAGGCGCTGGGAGGTACATGGCGATGTCTTCGGACGATATGAGCAGCGGGGACGATACACAGTGAGCCTGGGATCAACAACCAAGAAGCCCGCGGCGGCAACTTCCCCGGCGGCGCAGACGCCCGGGAAGGCCGGCCGGACCGCGGCCACGAAGTCCGGGCTCGTGGCCTTCGTGGGCGCGGGGCCCGGGAATGAGGGGCTGCTGACGGTCCGTGCCGTCGAGCTTCTCGCGCGGGCGGACCTGGTGGTGGGCAGCCCTGAGCTGACCGGCCGGCTCGGTCACCTGCTGCGCGCCGACGCGGTGGTCTCGGATTCCACCAGTCCCGAGCAGGATCCGCGGATGCTGGCGCGGGCGGCGAAGGCGGGCCAGCTGGTGGTCAGGCTGTACGAGGGAGATCCGTTCATCTTCGGCCAGGCGGCCAGCGACGTCGCAGCCTGCACGAAGGCGGGTGCCCGGTTCGAAATCGTGCCTGGCGTGCCTGCGGCCACCGCCGTGCCGGCCTACGCGGGCATCCCGCTGACCTCCGATACGAGCGCCGATGTGCGGATCATCCACGCGTCCGACGTCAGTCGGCTGGCATCGGACGCATCGCCGTCGGGCAGCCTGGTCATCCTCGGCGTGGAGGCCGGGCCCGTCGATCTCGCCAAGCTGCTGGTGGCGGCCGGATGGCCGGATACCACGCCGTTCACCATCACCTGGAACGGCACCACCACCGATCAGCTCACCGTCGCCTGCGCGCTCGGGTCGGTATCGGCGGACCTCAAGGCCGCTGGTGTCAGCCTGCTCATGGAGCAAGGGCCCGCTGTCGGCGTGGTGGGCCAGGCCGCCGCCGCGCACCGGGATCTCTCCTGGTTCGAGACGAAGCCGCTGTTCGGCTGGCGAGTGCTGGTGCCCCGCACCAAGGAGCAGGCAGCGGCGGTCTCGGAGCGGCTGCAGGCGCACGGCGCGGTGCCCGAAGAGGTCCCCACGATCGCCGTCGAGCCGCCGCGTACCCCTCAGCAGATGGAGCGTGCCGTCAAGGGCCTGGTCACCGGACGCTACCAGTGGGTGGCCTTCACCTCGGTCAACGCGGTCCGCGCGGTGCGCGAGAAGCTCGAGGAGTACGGCTTGGATGCCCGCGCGTTCGCCGGGGTCAAGGTCGCGGCGGTCGGCGAGCAGACGGCAGGCGCCCTGCGCGAATTCGGTATCAAGCCTGATCTCATCCCCGAGGGGGAGCAGTCGGGCGAGGGTCTGGCTGCGGTCTGGCCGCCCTTCGACGACGTCCTCGACCCGATCAACCGTGTGCTGCTGCCCCGCGCCGATATCGCGACAGAGACGCTGGTCGCCAAGCTGACCGAGCTCGGCTGGGAGGCGGAGGACGTGACCGCGTACCGCACGGTCCGGGCCGCGCCACCGCCCGCGCCGGTCCGCGAAGCGATCAAGGGCGGCGGCTTCGACGCGGTCCTGTTCACCTCGTCATCCACGGTGCGGAACCTGATCGGCATCGCCGGGAAGCCGCACGCGGTCACGGTGATCGCCGTTATCGGGCCGCAGACCGCGCGCACCGCGGCCGAGTTCGGGCTCCGGGTGGACGTGACCGCAACGAAACCCTCGGCCACGGCCCTGGTGGACGCGCTCGCCGAATACGGGGCGAGCATCCGCGACGCGGCCGTCGCCGCGGGCGAGCCGGTACGGAAGCCAAGCGAGCGCCGCCGCGGCGCCCGCCGCCGCCTAAGGTAACCAGCACTGAGGTAACCAGCACTGAGGTAACCAGCACTGAGATAACCCCAGGAGCCGCAGTGACCGCCGAGTTTCCCGCAGCACGGCCGCGCAGGCTGCGCCGCACCGCGGCGCTTCGTCGCCTCGTCGCCCAGACCAGCGTCCAGCCGTCCGACCTGGTGCTGCCGCTGTTCGTCAAGGAAGGAATCCGCGAGCCGCAACCGGTGAGTTCCATGCCAGGCGTCGTCCAGCACACCAGGGACAGCCTGCGTAAGGCCGCCGCCGAGGCGGTGGAGGCGGGCGTCGGTGGGCTCATGCTCTTCGGCGTCCCGGCGGTCAAGGACGCCCGCGGCTCGGCCGCCGACGACCCGGCGGGGATCCTCACATCGGCCCTGGCCGACCTGTCCGCTGAGGTGGGCGGGGCCACGGTGCTCATGGCGGACCTGTGCCTGGACGAATACACCGACCACGGCCACTGCGGACTGCTCACCGAGTCGGGTGAGGTGGACAACGACGCGACCCTGGAGCGGTACGGACAGATCGCCGTTGCCCAGGCGTCGGCGGGCGCCGACATGGTCGGGCCCAGCGGCATGATGGATGGCCAGGTGGCCGCGATCCGGGCCGCCCTCGATGGCAGCGGCCATGCTGACGTGGCCATCTGCGCGTACTCGGCCAAATACGCCTCGGCCTTCTACGGCCCGTTCCGTGACGCGGCCGAATGCGCGCCCCGGTTCGGCGACCGGGCGTCCTATCAGCAGGATCCGCAGGCCGGCGACGCGCTGCGGGAAGTGCTTCTCGATGTGGCGGAAGGCGCTGACATCGTCATGGTGAAGCCTGCCCTCCCCTATCTGGATATCGTCCATCAGATCGCTGCCGCCGTGCCGGTGCCGGTGGCCGCGTACCAGGTGAGCGGGGAATACGCGATGGCCGAGGCCGCGGCGGCTAACGGCTGGCTGGACCGGGACCGGGTAATTATGGAGACACTCACCGCGATCCGCCGGGCTGGCGCTGGCATTATCCTCACTTACTGGGCCACCGAGGCCGCCCGCCGCCTCGCCTAAGGGGCATCCGCGCGTCGCCCCGCAGGCTTGCGTAGCTTTGTTGCGGCTTCTGATGTGGCGCACGAGACGCCCTTGACCTGAGATACTGGTCTCTACGGTTACGCCCGCGGGTCGACGCACGGACGCCTGCGCACCGGTGGCCCTGGCCACGGTTACGCTTGCGGCTCGGCGCACGGACGCCTGCGCACCGGTGGTCCAGTTGAGACCGCTGTTACGGGTTGTCGTTGCGGTAAATGGGGTTACCCGCGCGTATCCGTTATGCAACATGTCGGCCACACCTAGTGGGGCGGCCTGCGCGGTGCCCGGGTCAGCGGGCATCATCGGTCAAGAGGGTCCTGGTGGGAGAGGAGCAGATGGTCGCACCGGTGCTGCGTCGGAGCCGACGCAGGGACGCAGGGCGGCTAGCTGCCGCGGCCGTCGAGTACGCGGCCATGGGCTGGCCGGTGTGCGGGGGGGCCCACTCGCTGGGCGAGGGCCCCGGCATGTCCACCGCGTCCCGGAGCCGCTCCTTCTTGTCCGCCGCGTCGCTGGGCGACCGGGGCACCGGCCGCGCATGCTCCTGCGACCGGGTGGGCTGCCCAGCCCCTGGCGCACATCCGATCTCAGCCGCCTGGCAGATCGAGGCCACCTCCGATCCGGTTGAAGCAGGGCGGTACTGGCTGGAACGGCCGGACGCCAACGTGATCCTGGCCACCGGCCGGGTCTTCGATGTCCTGGACGTGCCCGCCGCGGCAGGCGCCGCCGCGCTCGGCTTGATGCGCCGGGCCGAGGTAGAGCCCGGGCCGGTCGCGGCCGGTGTCGGCGACCGGGCGCTCTTTTTCGTCACCACCCGCGGCGCTCCCCACGACGAAGGTGAATGGTGGTCCTGCCAGCTGGACTGCGAGCCGGAAAACGTGGCCCAGGTGGCCAGCCTCCGCTGGCATTGCCGGAACAGTTACGTGCTCGCACCGCCGTCCAAGGGTGCCACTGCCGGGGCGCGCTGGCTCCACCCGCCGGATCGCCGCCCGCTGCCCGACCCGGTGCGGATGCTGGAGTTCCTGGCCGATGCCTGCGAGGGGACGGGCGGGTGACCGGAGCACCGCGATCGGGTGAGTTTTTCGGCCGTGCCTGCGCCGTCATCCCCGGCGGTGTCAACTCTCCGGTGCGCGCGTTCGGCGCGGTGGGCGGGACCCCGGTGTTCATGACCTCGGGCCGCGGACCGTACCTGACCGACGTGGACGGCCGGATGTACGTGGATCTGGTCTGCTCGTGGGGGCCGATGATCCTGGGGCACGCCCACCCTGAGGTAACGGCCGCGGTGACGCAGGCGGCTGCCAGGGGAACGTCGTTCGGCACTGCGACACCCGGCGAGGTCGAGCTCGCCGAGGAGATCGTGGCCAGGACCCCCGTCGAGAAGGTTCGCCTGGTCAGCTCCGGCACCGAGGCGACCATGTCGGCGGTGCGGCTGGCCCGGGCATTCACCGGCCGCCAGATCGTGATCAAGTTCGCCGGCTGCTACCACGGCCACGTGGACGCGTTGCTCGCCGCGGCTGGATCCGGTGTGGCCACCTTCGCCCTCCCGGACTCGCCGGGCGTCACTGGCGCGTCCGCTGCGGACACTGTCGTGCTCCCCTACAACGACGCCCTGGCTGTCCGCCAGGCCTTCGTGGACCACGGCCCGCGTATCGCGTGCGTGATCACCGAGGCGTGCCCGGCCAACATGGGAGTGGTGCCACCGGCCGGCGGCTTCAACGACATGCTCGCCGAACTGTGCCACGAGCACGGCGCGTTGCTGATCATGGATGAGGTGCTCACCGGATTCCGGGTAACGTCATCCGGCTGGTACGGCCGGGAAGGCGTCGCTGGCGACCTGACGACGTTCGGGAAAGTCATGGGAGGCGGGCTGCCCGCCGCGGCGTTCGGCGGCCGCGCCGAGATCATGGACAGGCTGGCCCCCAGCGGCCCGGTCTACCAGGCCGGCACGCTCTCGGGTAACCCGCTCGCCACCGCGGCCGGTCTGGCGACGCTGCGGGCATGCACGCCGGAGGTGTACTCCCGGCTGGACGAGGTCGCCGCCATCATCGCCAAGCTGGCGGCCGACGCGCTGACCGCCAGTGGGGTGCCCTTCCGGCTGCAGCATGCCGGCAGTCTTTTCTCCGTATTCCTCGGCAATGACCGGGCGGTGCGTGACTTCGGCGAGGCCCGTGGCCAGTCCAGTGTGGCCTACGCCGCGTTCTTCCACGCGATGCTCGATGGCGGCGTCTACCTGCCGCCGTCGCCCTACGAAGCCTGGTTCGTGTCCGCGGCCCACGATGACGAGGCAGTGGAGCGGATCGCGGGGGTCCTGCCCGGGGCGGCGCACGCCGCGGCCGTGGCACTCGGCTGACGCCCCGGAACCGCCTCCGCGTGGTTGGCGGCGGCGGCGCTATCATGGGATAGCGCGAGGAGGTGGAGCATGACAGACATGCTGATCCGCGACGTTCCTGACGATGTTATCGCTGCGCTGGACGCGCATGCGGGACGCCTCGGCCTGTCGCGCAGCGAGTACGTACGCCGCCGCCTCGCCCAAGACACGGCGATGTCCGGTTCTCCCGTTAGCGTTCAGGATCTAGCGCGGTTCGCCGACGTCTTCGGCGACCTGGCCGACCCCGACGTCATGGCACAGGCCTGGCGGTGACGTCGTGGCTGATCGACAAGTCCGCGCTGGTGCGCCTGGCCGCCAGCCGGGACGCCACTGAATGGGCCGCCCGGATCGAGCGCGGGCTGGTGCGCATCACGACCGTCACCCGCCCTGGAGGTCGGGTACTCGGCCAGATCAGGACCGGACCTGAGGGCTGGGCTGGCGCAGCCGCCACTGTTGTCGATGCCGGTCGAGTACCTGACCCCGGCCATTGAGGACCGGTCCGTAGAGGTCCTGACGCTGCTCGCCGACCGGGGGCGGCACCGGGCCCCCTCCGTACCAGACCTGATCATCGCCGCGACCGCGGAACTCGCCGGGCTTACCGTCCTGCATCTCGACAAGGACTTCGACGTCATCGCCGAGATCACCGGCCAGCCTGTCGAGCGCCTCACCGGGAGATGATCCAGGACGGCCCCGGTGCCCCAGACCCTTACCTGCGCGGCCTCGGTTCGCGAGGGTTTTGAGCTTGACCTTGACCTTGTGTTCGTGGTGCCCGCCTGTGTTGCTGGTTTTGCTGGCGGAGCAGGCTAGCCGACGGCGATGCAGATGATCCCGGCGGCGATTGTCGCCGCGGCGGTGAGGCGGCGGGCCAGGCTGCCCTCGCCGAGCAGCCTGCGGCCGAGCAGGACACCGAGCAGGACGCTGACTTCGCGGGCCGGGGCGACCGCGCTGACCGCGGTGAAGCTCAGCGCGATGAGCACCAGGATGTAGGCAAGCGGCGATAGCACGGCCGCGCCGAGAACCTGACGCCGGTAGGTGACCCACACCCGGGCGGTGCGGCCCCTGTCGCGCAGCGCGAACGGGGCGATTATCAGGGCCATCACCGGCAGGGAGGCGTATCCCTGGACCAGCGGCGGGACATTCAGCGTGCTGACCGCGTACTTGTCCCACAGCGTGTACGTCGCGATGAACAGGCCAGTGATCAGGGCGAACATGATCGCCTTGGCCGTCACCGCCGCGGCCGCGGCCGTGTCGGTGGTAGCCCCTGTGCTGGTAGCGGCCGTGCTGGTGATGGCCGTGCTGGTGGTGACGGCGGCCGTGTTGGTGGGGAATGCTCCAGTGGCCGCCGCCACGGTCCGGGGCGCGTCGGTGGCGAGCCCCGGACCGCCGGATGCCGGGATGCCGAGGATGACCAGGCCGCCGACGATAAGCAGGATCCCGGCGATCCCGGCCGGGCCGGGACGCTCGCCGAGCAGGATGATCCCGGCCAGGGCGGCCAGCAAGGCGCCGGTGCCGCGCCCGATCGGGTAGATCAGGGACAGGTCCCCCAGCCGGTAACTGGTCTGCAGGAACAGGAAGTAGCCCACCTGGAGCAGGCCGGTTCCGGCCATGAATACCCAGGCCAGCGCGCTCAGGTGGGGCGGGCTCGCGATCACGCTCACGGCCACCACTGGGAGGTAGGCCACGGTGGCCGTGGCGGACATCAGCCAGACGAAGGAAGCGGCGCCGGACACGGACGCCTGCTTGCTGAAGAGGTTCCAGCTGGCATGCGCGATGGCGGCGACGAAGATCAGAAGGAGGGCGGTGGCATTCAGGGAGCGGCTCCAGGTTCGGGCCCTCACGGGCACGACGGATAGAGCCCTCGAGGTTTCTGTCCCGTGAGGTGTGGGCTCCCGCCGGCGGCAGTCCTGCCGCTGCCTGGGTGCCTGGCGCCGCTCGGTCCAGACCGCCCGGCCCTGATTGTGGTCGTCGGGAGCAGGCCAGGCGCGGAACCCTAGGCGCAACCACGCGCTACCTGCAGTTTACCTCGCGGCCCACCGCCGTTAGCGGTCGCTGAAGGTGACCGGCCTGTACTGCTCGTGTCGACGGTGAGGTGGAAGACGTCCGGCCGGGTGTCGAGTACCACTAGCAACGCCAGCCCGGCCGAGTCGGCCAGCAGCGCCGGAAGTTCGCCCTGGAGCCGCCGGCAGCCCCTGCCCGGGTTCTCTTGCGCCATCTACTGGATCCAGCCCAAGGCGGCCAGCACTGCTGGATCAGCGGCTGGCGACCCTGCTAAAACGGCGCGTTGCCCACGCCGGATCGCGGCAGGCCCTTGCATGCCCCGACCGCCGCCTGGTACGAGGGGGAAGACTGGTTCTGATGTGCCGAGGCCGGGAACGCCCCGTTCCTGCCGGGATCGGGGAATGCTGGGTCGCCGTTGTGGCGCATGCACTGCGCGATGGCGAGGGCCCGCTCATATGGGGTCTTCCCGCCGCCGTCTACTGCTGTATGTTGCGGGCCGGGGCCGCTGTGGCACCCTGCGGCGAGCATCATGCTGCCGATCACGGCGGCGCCGAGGAGCGTGCGCCGCAGCGACGCCGGGCGCAGAGGTCCCCGGCTGCGGAAGGTTGGCTCGTTCATTCTGCTTGTCCTTACTACTTGTCCGTGTGGGCCGCTCTGCCGGAGAGCGGGTTGCCCGGAAGTCCGGGTGATTGAAGGTTGTACGGCAGGGCCGGTCATACGGCCGTCACAGGCTTTGTGACCGCGGTGTGACCGCGGGCCGGGCATCCTTGGGGTAAAAGGCCAGCCTGGGCGGCTTGCGGCCGGGCGGCACTCGTGGAATGCCGGGGTGCGGATGATGAGGGTGCTGGTGGCTGAGGACCACGTGAAAATGGCCGAGGCGGTGGCGTCCGGGCTGCGCCGTGAGGGCATGGCCGTGGATGTCGCGCTGGACGGGCGGCAGGCCCTGGACCGGGCCAGACTTACCGGCTACGACGTGATCGTGCTGGACCGGGACCTGCCCGAGGTGCACGGCGACGAGGTCTGCCGCCGCCTGGCCGCCGAGGGCCGGGACAGCCGCATCCTCATGCTGACCGCGGCGGGCACCATCGAGGACCGGGTGGACGGGCTGGGCCTGGGCGCTGATGACTACCTGCCCAAGCCGTTCGCGTTCGCCGAGCTGGTGGCCCGGGTCCGGGCGCTGGCCCGGCGGTCGAGACCGCCGCTGCCGCCGCTTCTGGTACAGGATGACCTGCGGCTTGACCCCGCGCACCGGGTGGTCACCCGCGCCGGGCGGCGGCTTGAGCTGACCGTGAAGGAATTCGCCGTGCTCCAGCTGCTGCTGGAGGCGCAAGGCGCCGTGGTGCCCGCCGAGGAGCTGCTGGAGAAAGCGTGGGATGAGATGGCCGACCCGTTCACCACCACCGTCAAGTCCACCATCCACAGGCTGCGGGCAAAACTTGGTGACCCGCCGGTTATCCACACCATCCCGCAGGCCGGCTACCGGGTCTGAGGCCCGGTGCGCGTTCCTGCCCAGCAGCCACGTATGCCCCGGCGCACGATCCGGCTGCGGCTGACCATCCTGTACGGCGTCGTATCCGTGCTGTCCGCCGCAGGCCTGCTGGCCATCACCATCACCCTGGCCGGCGGCTGGGGAGAGGGAACGGCACACGCCCCCCCCGCCCC
>OCZT010003295.1_pt1 | contig 16510 bp, 12 predicted proteins | sample 1539031 | NCBI WGS metagenome assembly OCZT01 (sample SAMEA3539308, study PRJEB22396) | soil metagenome | biome: tundra; feature: field; material: soil | place: USA | collected 2010-05 | depth 0.15 m | reverse complement strand
TCGCTTCAGCATTTAATTATGTTGCTATGGGAACTAATGGAACAGTATCATTGCCAGTTACTGCTGATGTTGCAGGCACATTCAGAATGAATTTGATTTATCAAAACGTTCACGGAACTCAACCTGGAACATTAACAGTTGACGGTGGTTCTCCGGTTTCGCTTTCATTACCTGGCAATACCGATTCAACATCTATTCCTTTCCTCTCGAGTTCATTCCCCCTATCGCAGGGGAGCCATGCGATCGCTATTACTGCCGGAAATCTCAATCTGGATTATGCAATATTAAATCAGGAAACAACCGGTCTCAGAGACGGAAACAAGAGCCCTCTGACTTATTTGCTTGAACAGAATTACCCGAATCCATTTAATCCGACAACCACAATCAACTTCTCATTGGCAAAGGCAGCGAAAGTCGAATTGTCGATCTATAACATCTTAGGCCAAAAAGTTATGACTTTGGTTAATGGCGCTTTGTCAAGTGGATTACATGCTATACAATTTAACGCCACCCATTTTGCTTCAGGCGTTTATATCTATCGCCTCGAAGCTGGCGATGTTCAAATCAGTAAGAAAATGGTCCTCCTTAAATAACTGTGAAGTGTTGATCTAACTTAATGAGTGGAAGGCAGCCGTTAAATAGCGGCTGCCTTTTTTAATAAAAACTACAAATATTCCCGGGATAATTAATTCAGGGTGTAGTGTTATGGACAAAGTAATTCAAAAACTTTCATTTAAAGAAAAAGCTGGCTATGGTTTTGGGGATTTAGCATCAGTTTTATTCTGGCAAACAATTTCCGCCTATTTATTATATTTTTATACTGACGTATATGGTATTACAGCAATAGCAGCAGGATCTCTTATTTTAATCTCGAGGATATGGGATGGCATTTTCGACCCTATGATGGGAGTAATTGCAGACCGTACCAATACGCGCTGGGGAAAATTCAGACCATATCTAATTTGGGGCTCAATACCACTTGCAATATTGGGAGTTTTAACTTTTACAACACCGAACTTCGATTATACAGGGAAACTTATATATGCCTGGATTACATTTATTTTATTTATGATGGCTTATACAGCTATTAATATTCCTTATTCTTCATTGCTGGGGGTAATTACCCCTGATCCTATAGAGAGAACAAGTGTTTCATCGTATAAATATGTTTTCGCCTACCTCAGCGGAACCATTGTTTCATTTCTTGCTCTACCAATGACAAAATATTTTGGAAAAGGTAAAGAAGCCGCTGGATGGCAGATGACTATGGTTATCTTTGGGATAGCTGCTATCTTTTTCTTCTTTATAGCCTTTATTTCTACTAAAGAGAGGGTAAAACCCCCTCCATCTCAAAAAACTTCTGTAAAGCAGGATATAAAAGATCTGACTGATAATAAACCCTGGCTCGTGTTACTATTTGCAACTTTATTAATGATACTTTTTGTTGCAACAAGAATAAGTGTAACTGCTCACTATTTTAAGTACTATGTGGGGAATCAGCAGTTTAATCTTTTCGGTACTCATTTTACCTGGGGATTCATAGAGTTAACATCAGCGTTTAATGGTATCGGACAGTGGCTTGCAATTATTGGGGTAATATGCACAAAATGGATTGCAAATGCCTTTGGCAAAAAGAAAGCTTTTATACTTCTTTTTATAATTGCGAATGTAAGTACAGCATTATTCTTCTTCCTTAAACCTGAGCAGGTAATCCTGATGTTTGTTCTCCAGATATTGGGATCGTTTACGGGTGGCCCCTTAACTCCATTAATTTGGGCTATGTATGCAGATACTGCCGATTATTCAGAATGGAAAAACGGCAGGAGAGCTACCGGGTTAGTTTTTTCAGCATCTACAATGTCGCAAAAATTCGGCTGGGCTCTTGGAACTGCTTTAGCAGGACTGTTATTAACCATTTTTGGATTTGAAGCAAATATTGCGCAGTCAATTGCAGTAAAGAACGGTTTGCGTTTTTTAATGAGCCTGATACCCGCAGCTATGGGAGTAATCGCAATTATTATAATCTTATTCTACAAACTTGATGAGAAGACAATGGAAAAAGTGGAAACCGATCTTGAAGCCAGACGAAAGAAGATTATAGAAGAAGCCCTAGAAGTCTAAAATGAGAATTATTTTATCACAAATTTATTTTTAACTCAGGATAAAAATGAGCATAATAATTCAAAGTAAACCGCTCCCCAATATTCCCTGGCAGGAAAAGCCGGAGAACTATACAGGTGTTATGTGGCGTTATGATAAAAATCCTGTTGTAGGGAGAAATATTTTGAAGGATGCGGGGCGAATTTTCAATAGTGCTATCATTCCTTACGATGGGGAATTCATCGGGGTTTTCAGAGCTGACCATAGAAACGGCTATCCTAATTTGCACCTGGGAAGAAGCAAAGATGCTTTACACTGGGAGATAGAGGAAGAAATAATAAGATTTCAAAATGAAGACGGGGCTCCTGCAAAACCAATATTATATGGTTACGACCCGCGACTGTTGGAAATTGAAGGAATATATTATATAACTTGGTGCAACTATTTTAACGGGCCTACAATCGGTATTGCTAAAACAAAAGATTTCAAAGAATTTACACAGCTTGAAAATGCTTTCCTTCCATTCAACCGGAATGGCGTTTTATTCCCAAGGAAAATAAACGGAAATTTTGTTATGCTTAGCCGTCCAAGTGATAACGGGCATACACCTTTCGGAGATATTTTTCTAAGTCAAAGCCCGGATTTAATATATTGGGGAAAACACAGGCTAGTATTGAAAACCAGCCATTACTGGTGGAAGAATGTTAAACTGGGCGCTGGACCGTTGCCTATTGAAACTTCTGAGGGATGGCTGCTGATATACCATGGGGTCTGTGCTACTTGCAGCGGTTTTGTCTATAGTATTGGCGGGGCGCTGCTTGATATTAATGATCCTTCTAAGGTAATTGCAAATTGTGCTAACTACCTGCTCACGCCTGAAGAGCCTTATGAAACTATAGGCTTTGTTCCCAATGTAATTTTTCCTTGTGCCGCTTTGTATGATTCAGAAACCGGTAGGCTGGCAATTTTCTACGGAGCGGCGGATACTTATTGTGCCCTTGCTTTTGCCCGCTTGGATGAAATAATAGATTATATTAAATCAAACCCGGATAAATTATTTTAGACAGGAAAGTCCCTTGTTATTCGGAATTCGACTTTTTATTAATAATGAAAGAATCAAGTCATAGAAGATTAAATTTACTTACTAACGAATGGGTACTGGTTTCCCCTCACAGGATGTTAAGGCCCTGGCAGGGAAAAATAGAGAAATTGTCCACTGTACCAAAGCTTAAACATGATGCCGGTTGTTACCTATGCCCCGGTAATCAAAGAGCAAATGGAGAATTTAATCCCGCTTATTCTTCAACTTTTATATTTAACAATGATTTTAGTGCATTTAAAAATCTATCTCGTGGAGAAATGGAACAAGAGGATCAGTATTCAGAACCTTACACTGAGTTATTGGTAGCAAAACCTGAAATTGGTATTTGCAGGGTAATCTGTTTCTCTCCCAGGCATGATTTTACACTGGCTGAGCTTGGAATAGCTGATATTATAAAGGTGGTAAAAGCATGGAAAAGAGAATATGAAATTTTAGGCAATGCGGATTATATTAATTATGTTCAGATTTTTGAAAATAAAGGAGAACTGATGGGATGCAGTAATCCGCACCCCCATGGACAGATTTGGGCTGAAGAAAGCATACCTGTTGAGCCTCTTAAAGAACAGAATAATCAATTAAGATATTATCACGAACATCAGCGCTTGCTGCTTTTAGATTACCTGAATATTGAGCTCGTAAAAAGGGAGCGTATAGTTTATGAAAATAATTCCTTTGTTCTTCTTGTGCCGTTCTGGGGAGGATGGCCTTTTGAAACTATAATAATTCCTAAGCGGAGTATTCAGAAAATTACCCAATTTACTGTGAGAGAAATCGAACAATTTGCTGATATATTAAAAGTAATAACGGTTAAGTATGATAACATTTTTAATATTTCATTCCCTTATTCTGCAGGGATTCACCAGGCACCGACTGATGGCACGGAACATAAAGAATGGCAGCTGCATATGCACTTTTATCCACCCCTTTTGCGGTCGGTATCAGTAAAAAAATTTATGGTTGGATATGAGATGTTTGCAAACCCGCAAAGAGATATTACCCCTGAAAGGAGCGCAGAAATATTGATTAATTCTCCTAATAAACATTACCGCCTGATTTAACAATTTTATGACTGTTGAATTAAATGATCGTCTGCAAAGAATATATGAAAATAAAAAAACAGATGGGCAGCTATCCAGGTCCAGAGATTTAATTAATAAATTTGAACAAAATTTAGTCGAAGAATACACAAATTTTATAACAAATGTTTTTAAAAGAAATTCAGTTAAAGTTTTATCAATAAGAAAACATGGGGCTATTTGTCTTAATAATTTATCATAAGAAGAAAAATACAGGAATAAATTTATGAGTGCTATAGGCTTGACTTTTATAGATTGGATAATTATTGCAATCTATTTCCTCTTCGTGCTTGGTATCGGCTTTTATCTTAAAAAATTCACTAAAAATGAAGAAGATTTTTTCCTTGCTGGGAGAAGAAACAGCTCCTGGGTTGCCGGTCTTGCTTTCTTATCGGCTAACTTAGGTGCATTAGAGCTGCTGGGCATGTCGGGGAATACTTTTAAATATGGGATGTATGTTGCCCATTTTTACTGGATAGGGGCTATTCCTGCTATGCTTTTTTTAGGCATTTATATGATGCCTTTCTACTATAGTAGTAAGATCAAATCTGTCCCTGGCTATCTTAAACTGCGCTTTGATGAAAAAACACGCGTACTTAACGGGATTGCATTCGGCGTAATGACTGTACTTGTTTCAGGAATAAATCTCTATGCAATGGCATTAGTTCTTCATACATTCTTAGGATGGAACTGGGACTTAAGTTTGTGGATATCCGCAGTAACAGTTGCATTTTATGTAACACTTAGCGGGTTAATGTCGGCAATATTTACCGAAATAATACAGTTCTTCCTGATATGGTTTGGTTTATTCCTTATTTCGATATTAGGTATTATTGAAATAGGTAGTATACATCAAATATTTGCAAGAATACCTCAATCGTTTAATACACTTTGGTCAACATCTGGAAATCCCGCTGATAATGGGATGTTTGTTCACTGGGGCGGAATCGTTTTAGGTCTGGGGTTCGTTCTTTCATTCGGGTACTGGACAACCGACTTTCTCGTTATTCAGCGTGCCTTTTCTGCAAAAGATCTCAGGACTGCAAGAATGGCCCCCATACTTGCTTCTTTCTTTAAAATGGCTCTCCCTTTTATTGTTATATTAACCGGACTAATAGCCCTTGTTCTTGCAAATAAACCCGGAAGCGGTTTTGCTTTGCTTAAAGACGGCAACCAGGTCAATTATGATTCTGCTCTTCCTCTCTTAATTGCAAGATATTATCCAACCGGGTTGGTAGGTTTAGGAGTTACCGCGCTGCTTGCTGGCTTTATGGCAGGTCAGGCAGGTAATATCAGCGCATTTAATACTGTATGGACTTACGATATCTATAAATCAGTCATAAATAAAAAAGCATCTCCTAAGCATCTGTTATGGATGGGAAGAGTTGCAACTGTAGCCGGCGTAATTATCAGCTTAGTTACAGCATATTGGGCAAAAAGTTTTCCGAGTATTATGGATTATATGCAGGCTATTTTCTCCTGGGTTAATGCTCCTCTATTTGCTACAATGCTGCTTGGGATGTTTGTTGTCTGGATTACACCGAACGGAGCTTTCTGGGGTTTGATTTTAGGAATGAGTTCCTCTTTCAGTATGTATCTTGCCGTAAAGTTTAACTGGATCAGCTTAAGCTTAATTACAATGTCCAAAACTTCCTCCGATATGGCGGCTAATTTCTGGCGTGCCTGGTGGGCATGGCTTATCTGTTTTATTGCTACAATAGTTATAAGCCTTTTTACGAAAAAGAAACCGAAAGAAGAATTAGTCGGACTGGTTAAAGGATTAACCCCGGAAAATGTTGATAAGGATATAACACTTTTTAAAAAGCCTGAGTTCTGGGCAGTTATTTCTTTAATTATTCTTGTGTTACTTAATATCTATTATTGGTAAGGAGAAAATATGAAACCGATCTGGTATTTTGTAGGATTAATTCTTTCTATAATCGGGCTGATAATTTTGCTAACCGGAATTTATATGCTGATTTCACCGGCGCATAGCAAGCCTGTTTTAGGAGAATTGCATCCCGATATATGGTGGGGAGCCATAATGGTGATAGTGGGTGTTATTTTCATCCTTAGAAACAGGAATGTAAAAATTGAGTAAGTCTGACTTTAGTGGTAAAATATCAACACTTGAAAAAATTCTATCAGCTTTTTTATATCTATTGTCTTCATATAGGGAAAAAATCTATATAATTATTAAATTAGCTATAATTCTTATGGTTATAAATCAATTCCAACAGACTTCTGCACAAACTCCTGTTTTTCTTGATTCAACTGTTTCTCCCGGGAAACGAACTGAAGATTTATTAAGGAGGATGACCCTGACGGAAAAAATCGGACAGATGACTCAAGTTGATCATTCAGTCTTAGCAAATAATCTCAAGGATGTTACAAACTACTTTATTGGTTCTGTTTTGAGCGGCGGTGATTCTGAAAATGGCGATAATCTAACTTCCACCTGGGCTGATCTTTATGACTCACTTCAAACTTATGCTTTAAAAACCAGGCTCAAAATTCCTATCATTTATGGAATAGATGCCGTACACGGTAATAACAATATTTATGGTGCAACTATCTTTCCTCATAATATCGGATTGGGATGTACCAGAGACCCCGGGTTAGTTGAGTTAATAGGGAAGATTACAGCAATTGAAGTTGCAGCTACAGGTATTGACTGGACCTTTGCCCCCTGCATTGCAATTCCGCTAAATGAAAAATGGGGAAGGTTTTATGAAGGTTTTGGCTCCACCCATGAGCTCGCAAGTCTGATGGGCTCAGCTTTTATCCGCGGACTACAGGGAAATAATTTAGCAGGTGGCACAAATATCCTGGCATGTGCAAAACATTATCTTGCAGACGGCGGAACAATGAACGGCGTAGATCAGGGGAATACTATTGCTTCTGAATCTGAAATCAGGAACATTCATTTACCCGGCTATGTATCTGCAATTAGCGCTGGTGTTGGGAGTATTATGGTTTCCTATAGCAGTATTAATGGGTTAAAAATGCATGGCAGTAAATATTGGTTGACGGATGTTTTAAAAAACGAATTAGGTTTCGGGGGCTTTATTGTTTCGGATTGGGCAGCAGTTGACCAGTTGTCATCTGATTATAAATCTGCCGTCCAAACTGCAATAAATGCAGGAATTGATATGGTAATGGTTCCGCTCCGTTATAAAGACTTTTTTACAGTGATGAATGAGTTAGTGAATGAAGGGAAAATTTCTGTTTCCCGGATTGATGATGCGGTTCGCAGAATTCTGAAAATTAAATTTGAACTGGGATTATTCGAAAAAACGTTTACTGATAGATCATTAATTCCGATGGTTGGTTCAGATGGGCACCGTAATGTAGCCCGTCAGGCAGTGAGGGAATCACTTGTTCTTCTTAAGAGAAAAGATAATATTTTACCCATTCCTAAGAAGAACGTAAGAATTTTGCTTGCCGGCTCTCATGCTGATGATCTGGGCTTGCAATGTGGAGGGTGGACAATTTCATGGCAGGGGAAAAGTGGCACTCCTACAATAGGTACAACTATACTGCAAGGAATGAAAAAAGTTGCTCCTGACGCCCGGATTGATTTTGAAACAGACGGCAACTTCACCGATACCAAAGCTGATTATGCTGTTGTTGTTATTGGTGAACAGCCTTATGCTGAAAGGAAAGGGGATAATCTTGATCTTTATATCTCCCCAACGAATGTAGAGCTCATAAAAAAAATGAAGAGCTATGGTATCCCCGTTATTGTTATTTTAATTTCCGGAAGACCGTTAATGATAGAAAGGATTCTCCATTATTCCGATGCTGTAATTGCAGCCTGGCTCCCGGGAACTGAGGGGGAGGGAATAGCAGATGTTCTTTTTGGTGACTATAATCCTACAGGAAAGCTCTCACATCCCTGGCCAAGAAATCTAGAGATGTTAACACTTGGTAAAAACGACTCTAAACTTTTATTTGAATATGGATATGGAATAAATTCTTTCAAAAATTCTTCTCCCGGATCTGCGCCGCTCCTTTTATCTGCGATTGTTATGGAAGATGGCAAACATATTGAATTGACTTTTAATAAAGAAATGAAAATTCCATCGAATGCTGTTTTCGGAATAATAACTCAGCAGGTCTCTTATTCTAATATCAATGTCTCATTAAAAGAGAAAGAACATACAACATATATTTTAACATTGGATTCTGCATTAAATTGGGATAATTCTTTTAACCTGTCTTATCTCTCCGGAAAGATAGAATCATTTGATGGAGGGATTCTCAATCCAACCGGATTTATTAATGTTTATAATTGGACAAAGAAATAATCACAATGTTCAGGGTTCAAATAAAAATATCAAATATACTTATAAATGACTGGGTATAAACTATGAAAATTAAATTGCTCACTTTTTTCGCCTTAATTGTTTTTACAAATATTTACGGTCAAAAATATGAAAAACTAGCACTGACTCCTCCTATGGGCTGGAATAGCTGGAACCGTTTTGCATGTGACATTAATGAAAAATTGATCAGGGAAATTGCCGATACAATTGTTTCATCCGGAATGAAAAATGCAGGTTATATTTATGTAAATATTGATGACTGCTGGCATGGTAGCAGGGATAGCCTGGGATTTATTCATCCGGATTCTGTAAGATTCGCTTCCGGTATGAAAGCTCTTGCCGATTATGTACATTCAAAGGGTTTAAAATTAGGTATTTACTCTTGTGCAGGTTCAAAGACCTGCGGAGGGCGCCCTGGAAGCAGAGGATATGAATACCAGGATGCTTTAACCTATGCTCAATGGGGCATTGATTACCTGAAATATGATTGGTGTAATACTGAAGGGCTGAATGCAGAAGGAGCTTATATTACAATGCGCGATGCTCTCTATGCTGCCGGTCGCCCCGTCGTTTTTAGCCTGTGTGAATGGGGTAATAATAAACCCTGGATTTGGGGCCCTGCAACAGGTCACCTCTGGCGTACAACCGGTGATATTTATAACTGCTTTGATTGTATAAAGGACCATGGAACCTGGAAATCGTGGGGAGTAACATACATTCTCGATATGCAGGATAGCCTTAGAAAATATGCTGGTCCTGGTCATTGGAATGATCCTGACATGTTGGAGGTTGGCAACGGTATGGCTATTAATGAAGACCGGGCTCATTTTTCAATTTGGTGTATGCTTGCGGCTCCATTAATAGCTGGAAATGATATCAGGAATATGTCAAAAGAAACTAAAGAAATATTAACTAATAAAGAAGTATTAGCAGTTAACCAGGATTCTTTGGGAATACAGTGCTTTAGGTATAGTAAAAATAATAATGTCGAAAGTTGGTTTAAACCACTTGCTAACGGTGATTGGGCAATGTGTATTTTGAATCGTGGTAATACCCCACAAAAATTTTCTATCAACTGGAAAAATGAAAAAATTTCCGATAAAGATTCAGGAAAAGAAACTAACTTTGCAAAAATAACCTATAGGCTTCGCAACCTTTGGACTAAAGAAGAAGCAGGTACTACAATAAATAGCTTTACTACCGAAATTCCGGCGCATGACGTTGTAATGCTCAGACTTATAAAGTTATAATATGAAGCAGGTGTTTATGAGATAAACAGAAAAATTATAGGATGTAACAATGAAAAACAAAATATTACCTTTTATTCTACTTATTATCTTTTCTCATTCGATTTTTTCCCAGTCAAACCGTATTAAATATAATAATCAGCATCTATTCCTCAGCGGCGCAAATTTAGCATGGGTTAATTTTGCGGACGACATTGGGCCAGTCGTTACTGATTTTAATACTTTTGCTGATGTTATGCTTCAGATGCATGACCATGGAGGAAATGTCATGCGCTGGTGGTTGCATACAAATGGTACTGTTTCTCCTGAATTTAATAGTTCCAATTTTGTGTCAGGCCCCGGAAGTGGTACAATTTCTGACTTAAAGCAGGTCCTCGATTTAGCCTGGCAGAGAGAAATAAGTGTTAAGCTTTGTCTCTGGTCGTTTGATATGTTGCGTTCTTCCCTTACACCGGCTGTCCTTAATAGAAACAAATTAATGCTTACTGATACTGCCTACACTCATGCTTATATTAATAACTGCTTAATTCCAATGATCGATTCCTTACGTGGCCATCCGGCTATCGTTGCCTGGGAAATATTTAATGAACCAGAAGGGATGAGTAATGAATTCGGATGGACAGGCATTGACCATGTCCCTATGTCGGATATTCAGAGATTTGTCAATCTTTGCTCGGGTGCTATTCACAGGAGTGATTCTACAGCGAAAGTTACTACAGGCGTGTGGAGTTTTAAGGCACTTACCGATATTGCTACTCTTAGTAATAAAGAGAAGCTTACTCAATTATCTGCCTCACAAAAAGGTGAACTGGAAACTTTCTTTTTTCAAAAATATAGACTATCTCTGTCGGCTAATGAAATTATTAATTACTTAAAAAAAATTGCAGAAATACAAAATTTCAATTACTATTCTGATTTACGCCTGATTAACGCCGGCGGTGATCCGGACGGTATTCTTGATTTCTTTTCTGTTCATTATTATGTGGCTCTTGGGAGTCAATATTCCCCCTTTATTCATACAGCATCTTATTGGAATCTTACCAAGCCAATTGTTGTTGCTGAGTTTGCAATGCAGACTAATGATGGTGTAGCCAAAAATCTTTTATTTGAGAGAGCATATCAGACAGGATACGCTGGAGCCATCCCTTGGTCCTGGACGGATATAACAATCTCTACTCATGAGGATATGCTAGCGGGGATGCAATATATGTGGGATCATTACCGGGCTGATGTGGATGTTTTAGGTATTGGCGGTGACTGGCCCCTTATATCAATAATAAGTCCTGATACAAATGCAGTTTTCCCGGATAGTACTGACGTACCTATTGTTACTACGGCAGTCGATAGTGATGGATATGTTGCTAAGGTTGAGTTTTTTGCTAACGATTCTTTAATCGCTGTCAGAGATACTACCCCCTTTAATTATACATGGACTAATATTCCTCCAAATCATTACACATTGTATGCTATTGCAACGGATAATCAGGGGCATCAACGTACATCTAATAAAGTTGTAATTACTGTTGGTTCGCAGACAATGAAAAGACTCGAAGCCGAAAATGCAATCCGACAAGGTAATATAACTGTTAAAAGTGATCCGTTGGCTAGCGGCGGCGCTTATCTGGATATCCCGACTCAATCCGGATCAGTTACCTGGAATATTACCGGAGTACCGGTTGCCGGAAATTATCCAATAAAATTTGGATACAAGCTCCATTACGATACACCCAAGACTCAGTACCTCAATATTAACGGAGTGCGGGTTGATACGCTTATATTTACTGGTAATTCTACGACATGGGGAGAACTTACAACAAATATAGACTTAATAAAGGGAAATAATGCGATACAAATGGAACTGTCGTGGGGCTGGATGTACCTGGATTATCTTTCTGTTCCCGCATCTATAATCACATCAGTTGGAGAATCTAAACAAAATCCATTCAATTTTTCTCTTGAACAAAATTATCCTAACCCTTTTAATCCGGTTACAAATATCAAATATTCGCTTGCAAAACCCGGGTTTGTTAAACTATTTGTTTATGATATACTTGGTAGAGAGGTTGCCGTTCTTATTAAAAAGCAGCAGGAGGCTGGCTTTTATAATATCTCGTTTAATGCTGGTTCTTTTGCAAGCGGGGTATACTTTTATCGTCTGGAGGCAGGAAACTTCACTGAAATAAAGAAAATGATGGTTCTGAAATAGTATCAAATGAAAAACTCTACTTAATACCAAGATCTTTGCACATTCTGTAAAAATTAGAAGGAGCCATACCTAGTCTTTCAGCAGCACTCGAATCTGAGCTTGATATACTTCTTACATATTTAAAGTATTTAATTCTGAAAATCCTTTCCATGTCATTTAAGGGAAGAACCTGTCCCGAATAGAGATCTTCAAAATTTGTTTCCTCCTTTAAAAGAATATGATTTCTCAGGATCATCGGGTTGTTAATATCTTTTGCCGTTATTGATCCGTCGCAGTTTATTATCAACCTTTGAACAACATTTCTTAGTTCTCTTACATTCCCTGGCCATTTATAATTCAGGAGAATTTCTTTGGCTCGTTCATCAACTTCGGGAAGTTTAATATTCATATCCTGACTGAAGTACCGGAGGAAATGGTCAAAAAGGAGAGTAATATCTTCTCCCCGTTTTCTTAAAGGAACAATATCTATTGGAACAACATTCAACCTGTAATATAAATCCTCCCTGAAATTATTATTCATTACTTCGTTAGCAAGATTTTTATTTGTGGCTGCGATTATTCTTGCATCAACATTTATTTTACCAACTCTGCCTATTTTTTCGATCTCACCGTCCTGAAGTACGCGGAGTAATTTAACCTGGGCAGCATGAGGAAGCTCGGATACTTCATCAAGAAAGAGAGTTCCATGGTTTGCAATCTCAAAAAGACCTTGTTTTTTGTTGTATGCACCCGTAAAAGCTCCTTTTTCATATCCAAAAAGTTCACTTTCGATCAGCTCCGCTGGTATACTGCCGCAGTTAATAGGAACAAAGTTTTCATATTTTCTATTGCTTTTGAGATGTATATTCCAAGCCACCAACTCTTTGCCTGTTCCGGATGCCCCGCTGATTAAAATACTTACATCACTTTTTGCATATCTCTCAATATTATCATTTAGTTGAATTATAGGTTCCGATTCACCTATAATCTTTTTCACCTCCAGCAGGCTTTGAATATTCTGTTTCAATTTTTTATCTGATTTAAGCTTATATTTTTCAAGTCTCTTCTTTTCATAAGCATTAAAAATACTAAGAATAAAATCCGTTGGCTGATAAATATAATCTTCTATATTTCCGGGATATTTGGTACAATACCAGAATGCTCCCGCTCCTATAAGTCTATTTGCGAACTCATAATTTGTAATATTAATAGTCATTTTTGTAATAACTATTATCTGAATAAAGGAGTCATAGTTTTTTATCTGGGTTATTAATTCTTCTCCTTTTAACCCGCCGGAGATTTGATAATCTAAAATTACTATATCATATTTATCATAATTTTCTTTTATTAGTTCAAGTGCAGATCTTCCGTTCGAAACCACATCCAGAATTTTTATTCTTTGATTGTAATAACTGATTGTTTTTTGTACTCTCTTAACGTCAAACTCTTCGTCCTCTATCAGGAGTATATTAATACAGCCGTTTCTTTCCATAATTACGCTTTCTGATTTTTAATTGTTATAGTGAATTTACAGCCCAATTCAAGGTTTTCTGCATCCATTTCCCAGCCACACCTTTCAACAGCCATCTGGTAAGCGATAAAGCATCCGTAACCCGAATTTGCTCCATCTATTTTTTTTGTCGATTCATTCTCAAGGAAAATTTTCTTAATTCCTTTTTCCGTTTTTTCTAATAGTTCTTCTTTAATTCCAACTCCGTTATCGAATATTATAATATATGAAACATTGTCTTCCATGTCGTATATAGTAGAAATTTTTATTTTAATCGATTTCTTATCCCCATGGTCAATGCTATTTTGAATTAAGGGCTCAAGAATTTCCCATACAACAAATTCATTAACGTTTACGGAAGGAAGCGATTCATCCAGGTTAAGTTCAAAGTCAAACATTTCATTCTTACTGGAAATCCGTAAGAATATATTTTTAATAATGAACTTGATAACCTCATTTACATTTGTCTGAAACATAGGATTAATTATAGTGTTAATCTCAGGATCAAACCATTTCATATCATAAATAATTCTTGAAATAAAATTAGAATATGTTATAACTCTCCGCCTAAGATCGGGAAGATTTTCATTATTCATCTGCCTTACATCTTCTTTAATAAAGCCCATTATCTTTTCAGCTTTATGATGAGTATGATAAATCCGCTTTGTAAATAAAGATTCCTTTTCAAGCTTTATCTGCTTCTTAAGATTTATCTCGTGTTCCTGATAAAACTTGTGCTGAGCATCATTTCTTTCTTTTACGGCTTGGGAAGATACCAGAAATATGGCAACAAGCCCGATAAAAATTAGTGAAGAATACACTATTGCAACTTTATTAAAGTTAACACTAACTTCCTCCGTTAAAAATGAAAAATCGGGAGTTATTCGCATATATATAACGCCCATGTATTCACCATCCGGAACAAATGGGACAAGAATATTAAATGTATTCTGATTTTTAAGAGTACTGTATATTACTTCCTCTGATTTTAATTTCTCCCGTTCTGCAATGTACAGCTCGACTCCTTCTGAATGAAAATCATTTCGGGATTCATAGGGGGGCAGCGTACCTGCCAGATATGAGTGAAGTTTTTGGCCGCTGTCAATAACATATAATTTATGATTTTTACTTAAGATTAGAAAAATATCTTCGAACCCTTTTTGTAATAATTGCTGCTTAAAAATTATATTAAAAGAGTAAATAAACTCTTTTTTCTCGTAATTCACTTCTGGCTTATGAAGGAAAAAATTTTCAAAGAAAAGCTCCATACTGGTGGAAGTTACTACTGCTAATCTTTCGGCAGAATACTTTCGGTACCATATCTGCGTTTCACGTAAAAAACCATCAAGAGCTGATTTTTGTATGAATGCTACTACGATCTGAAAAATAATTAATATTGTAAAAAATACAATAATATGCCGGATTTCAAATTGGTATTGCGAGATTTTGTTGAGAATTTTTCTTTTGAACATACTTGATTAAAACTCTTTTATCATCATATCTGTTCTAATAGCTTCTGTACAAGCAGTTAATGCCTGTTTAACTGTTATCTTTCTTTGAATTGCAGCATTGAAATAAAAAGACATTATTTTAGAATATTTTGTGTAATTTATATTCGCAGGCCGGTGAACTCCTGATTTCATAAAATTCTTAAAACTCTCGATTTCAGGATATTTTTTTTGGTATTCGGGTTTATTGTAAAAATTATTTATTACAGGATAATAACCGCTTTCCGTATAAAATATTTCCTGTGATTCATCTTTCAGCAGGAATTTTATAAAATCTATTGCTTTCTCTTTTTTGTTAGAGAACTTCGAAACCATCAGATTCCAGCCGCCAAAAACCGAAGTAGGTACCCCGGATTTAAAATAAGGAAGTGGAGCTTTCTTAAGGTTGCTCTCTTTTTTGAGATCAAATGGAGTCTCCTTAAAATCTTTATCATAACTGGGCCACCCTCTTATAAATAATCCGTCATTTTTTATAAAATACTCATAACTTGGTACTTCAGTAAACTTGGTTACTTCTTTAGGCGAGGCATTATATTTATTTACAAGATCTACTAAAAACTGTAAAGACTTTTCGGCCTCTGGTGTATTAAAATTAAAACCGTGTTTATGAAAATAATTCCTCTCGAGGCTCAGAAGCAAGTCCATAAAACAGCAAATAAAGCCTTCATAATTGGCAGCAGGAAAAATATAAAATGGCGTCTGAACGTTGAGAGTTTTTTTTAGCTTAATAAATTCTTCCCAGGTAACGCCATTTTCTATTTTCTTTATAATCTCATTTGAGTTCTTGAATTTTTTTAATATATCCTCACGGTAATAAAGTATCCCCTGAACCATATTTAGCGGTATGGCGACTAATTTATTGTCATAATAACATGACTCAAGAGCTGAACTTAGAATCCTGTTTCTCTCATCATTGAGGAAATAATTATCAAGAGGCTCTGACCATTTTGCAAATCTTTGAACCCAGATAAGGTCAACAGCAAATATATCAATCCCCTCACCTCTTCCTATGAGCGAGCGAGCAAGTAGTTCTTTTCTTTCATCTGTGCTAAAATCGAAATTTGGAAAATCAATGGGTATTACTTTAATTTTGCCTTCGTTTAATTTATTATACTTATCTATCAAAATTTTGTGGGCAGCTGAAATCCTGTCGGCAAAATATATTTCTGTTATATTATTTTTTATGGGATTACTCAGAAAGAAAAAGCTGATGTAGACTATTGTTACAAGAAGGAGAAACAATAAACCCCACCTTTGTTTTATTCTTATATGCATCTGGAAGTAAAAAAATTATTGCACTTTATCATTGTTCTATAAATCTTTCCGGGAGTTTTTATGGTCAGATATATAAGCTATTATTAAAAAAAAGATTATATTTTTGTTAAAATTAGGGAAAAAATGTATAGCAAAAAAGAAATATGTTTTTTGTTGATAAAGGAAAATAATTCTTCACG
>OCZT010003294.1_pt1 | contig 16511 bp, 17 predicted proteins | sample 1539031 | NCBI WGS metagenome assembly OCZT01 (sample SAMEA3539308, study PRJEB22396) | soil metagenome | biome: tundra; feature: field; material: soil | place: USA | collected 2010-05 | depth 0.15 m | reverse complement strand
TAAAGGTTGGGAGGTCGAGCCGGATGTACCAAGATTACAAAGACCTTTTGTCCGCCTTTCATGCCCATGGCGTTAGATACCTCATTGTGGGGGCATACGCGGTCATCTATCACGCACAGCCCCGCTTTACCAAGGACATCGATCTTTTCATCAAAGCAGACCCTGCGAACGCGCAAGCGATCTACGCAGCACTCGCTGCATTCGGCGCGCCGCTCCAAGGCATCCGGCCGGAAGATTTTGCCGAGCGCGGCACTTTCTTTCGCTTCGGACACGATCCGCACGGCTTCGATATTCTTCCCGATATTCCCGGCGTCGATTTTGAGTCGGCATGGCAGCGGCGCGTTGAAGGCGTAATCGACCCAAAAAGCGGACTCAAGGCATTTTTCATCTCCGCTCCCGACCTAATCGCGTCGAAGCTGGCCGCTGGAAGGCCGCAGGACATCGCTGACGCGGAGGCTGTTCGCAAGGCCGCCGAAGCATCTCGCTTTTGAGACCTGTGAGACCACGAATCTAATGGCGCGCAAGCGTCGCCCGCTTGGACGGCCAGTCCCCTCACCGCCGCCCGTGCCCGTGCACAAATACCAGCATCCGCAATAGCAGCAGCAAAACCGCAAACGCCACCACGCACGCCAGCACCAGCCGGCCGGAGCGCGGCTTTGCTTTGCGGGTTTGGTCTCGGCGGCTCATCGGCAAGCCAAACCAGTGTACCGCGAGACATCCAGCGTCAGGTTCACTCGGCTCCACGCTGCGCCATCCGCCAAAACCTGTTTTCCCTCTTGCTGATAGAATAGAAATTGCCGCACTGTGCTGCGATTGTCGCGGTGCTGAGAGCGCCAAACGGGCTTTCTGATCACTGATCACTGTATTGTCCCCCAACCCATAGCCCATCGGCCAAGCCAGAAGAAGGAAAACTCCCTGTGACCCAGACGATACGTAATATCGCCATCATTGCCCATGTTGACCACGGCAAGACCACTCTCGTGGACGCCATGCTGCGCCAATCCGGTACATTCCGCGCCAACGAGCAGGTGGCCGACCGAGTGATGGATTCCAACGAGCTGGAGCGGGAGCGGGGCATCACCATCCTGGCCAAAAATACCGCCATCGTCTTCGAAGGCGGCAAAATCAACATCGTCGACACGCCCGGCCACGCCGATTTTGGCGGCGAGGTGGAGCGCGCCCTCAAAATGGTCGACGGCGTAATGCTTCTCGTCGACGCCGCCGAGGGTCCGCTTCCGCAAACCCGTTACGTCCTGGCCAAGGCTCTCGAAGCCAAGCTCAAGCCCATCGTGGTCATCAATAAAATTGATCGCCCCGATGCGCGCCCGCAGGAAGTCTTGAACGAGATCTACGACCTTTTCATCGACCTCGACGCCGACGAAACGCAACTGGATTTTCCCGTGCTCTACGCGGTGGCCAAAGATGGCACGGCGACCCTCGATCCCGCCACTCCCGGCGTCAACCTGCAGCCGCTCTTTGAAACCATCGTCTCCACCATTCCGCCGGCCACCGGCGACGCCGACGGCACCCTGCAGATTCTGGTCACCAATCTCGATTATTCCGATTACTTTGGCCGCATCGCCATCTGCCGCGTCTTCCAGGGCACGCTTCACTTCGGCGACGACGTCACCATCTCTAAGCGCGACGGCTCGCTGATGAAGACGCGCATCACCAAAATGTTCACATTCAGCGGCCTCAAGCGCATTGAGATCACCGAAACCACCATGGGCGACATCGTGGCCGTGGCCGGCGTCGAGGGCATCACCATCGGCGAGACCATCACCAGCGTCGAAAACCCCTCGCCGCTGCCGCTCATCGTGATTGACGAACCCACCATCGCCATTCAGTTCAGCATCAACAACTCGCCCTTCGCCGGACGCGAGGGCCAATACGTCACCAGCCGCAACCTGCGCGAGAGGCTGGAAAAAGAGCTGCTGACCAATGTTTCAATTCGCGTCGAGGATACCGGCTCACCAGACAGCTTCAAGGTGCTGGGCCGCGGCGAACTGCAACTCGCCATCCTCATCGAGATGATGCGCCGCGAGGGCTTCGAGCTTTCCGCCGGCCGCCCGGAGATCGTCACCAAGGTGGTGGACGGCACGCGCATGGAGCCGGTCGAGCATCTCACCATCGACGTGCCCGATGCCTACACCGGCACGGTGATCGAAAAGCTCGGCCCGCGCAAGGGCGAAATGACCAAGATGCACAATCACGGCTCGGGCCGCGTGCGCATGGAGTTTCGCGTGCCCAGCCGCGGCCTGATCGGCCTGCGCAGCGAGATGCTCACCGAGACCCGCGGCACCATCGTGATGAACGCGCTCTTCGACGGCTACATTCCCTACCAGGGCGAGATTCCGCAGCGGCCCACCGGCGCGCTGGTCTCTGACCGCCAGGGACTCACCACCACCTACTCGCTCAACGGCCTGCAGGAGCGCGGCATCTTGTTTATGGGCGCGGGTGTCGAGGTCTACGAGGGAATGATCATCGGCGAGCACGCGCGCGACAAAGACCTCGACGTGAACGTTGTCCGCGAAAAGCACATGACCAACATGCGCGCCTCCAGCGCCGATGAGGCCATCCGCCTGGTGCCGTACCGCAATCTCAACCTTGAGCAGGCCATCGAATTTATCGCCGAGGATGAGATGGTCGAGGTAACTCCGAAGTCTCTGCGCCTGCGCAAGAAGGTTCTGCAACAGAATCGCCGCCCCAAGCGCTGGGAGAAGAACGCCGAGTAATTGGCTCCCCGTATGATAAGCTCCTCATCAAATGGCCGGCTTCGTTGTTGACATCATTATCGAGTTTTTCTTCCGGATGAGTGTGAATCTCCTCCAAAGAATCGGAACCAGCAAATGGCCGGTTGTTACGGCGATTGTTTCCAATTCAGAAAAGCGACCCTATCCGGGCTTGGGATGTACAGTCATTGTCATCCACTACAAATATCGCAACGCGGAGATGCGCTGCGAAGGGACGCACAAAGAGCCGTTTTTATTCACTAACTATGCCGAGGCCTATCTGAACCGCTTTCCCGGCGGATCCGAGTTTCCCGTGCGCATAAACCCCAAAGACCCCTCGGAATCCATCCCTGCAAATCGAAAAATTGTTTTCACTAAGGTAAAGTAGTTATGCTGCTAGGCTGGGATTCGTCGCAATCCAGTGAACGCTGAATCACGCTTTCACCGCCGGAACATCGCCGTTACCGCCACCTCAATCACCGCGAATAGCACGCTGACCGCCGCCAGAAAACCCTTGGCCCTCTGCCAGTTCTGCTCGTGCCGCTCCATGCGCCGTTCCAGATCGGCGACGCGCCCGCCGTTGCCGTCGCCCGTGAGATTCGTCATCTGCGTCTTCAGCACGCTCAAGTCGCTCAGCACCTGCGCTTCGAATTCATTCATCATTCGCATCCGCTGAACCCCATCCGCTCACGTTCCCTCAAAATTTCGTTCACCATCACAGCGGCAGATTGATAAACAGTGCCGTTGAAAACTCCGAGTAATTCGGCGGCGTCGCGCCGTCAGTACTGTGTGTTCACCGACCCGTCGCTCAGATAGAAAATTGCCGTGTAATACAATCCCGCCGGTGTCGCCCCCTGGTTGGCTGCCAGATTCACGCTCACAAATCCATCCGGAGCTATCGCCACCGTCATGCTGTCGGCCGCCACCACCTGCCCGCTCGCCGTCGTAAACGATGGCCAGCTCACCACCAGTGTTCCTGTCCCTGGCTGGCCGTTCGCCAGATAAACCGTCCCCTGAACCGTCGTCGTGCTGAATGCCTGCGAGTGAGCCACGCTTCCCAAACCCATCAGGAATAACTCAATCAGTAGCAGCCCCATCATTCCGCTGGCGCGCAAACCTTTGTGATTCGTGAGCTTCATTCGTCTCTCTTCTTTCTTCTCGGAAGCAGGACTAAGAGTTTTTCCTCTCCGCCCTGCTCCCGCAAAGTCTTGTCTTTGTGAACAATGAACTGCTATCCCGCTGTTTCGTCCAGCTTCGCCTCTTCTGCCACAACTTCGTCCCCGGTCAACTGCCGCTCCGACTTCAGTCCTTCCGCATAACTGCAAAGTTGGCTCATCACCACTGGGTCTTCGCAATTGATGAGCCCATCCGCCAGATCAATCAACAGTTTGAGGCTCATTAAGTTGCCGCTTTTGATCCCGCTGTCGTACAGCGCGTCGACAATCTTCGTTTTGTTATCTCTTAACTTGTTGTCGGCTTTTGCGTTCAACTGTGACTTGCCCGGGTTGACCGCCTTCGTTTCTGTCCCGCGCGGCTTGCCCGCAGCCGCCTGCCATTTCCTTGCCACCACCATTTCTCCGCCAATCCCGTCCCAATCTTTCACGGCCGCGTACTCTGCTCCGTAGAAAGGGAAAGGGGGGATTCCCCTTGGGAACCTCCCCTTGCATTCGCCGAATTGGACTCCTCGGTCGCCGCGAACTCCAGCGGCTTCCTGCACTTCAAACCGCCTTGCTATGTTCTTCGCAGCTCCGCATCAATTCGGAGAACATTCTGATCTCTTCCAGAGTTTGCCTTGCCCATGCCATTCTGCCTTCGGCCGCTTTCAACGCTTCCATGCGCGGCCCTTCGTTAAGGTAAAACATCCACTTGTTCTCTGAAGACGCTCTCAGCCTCTCCCCACGCTTGCAACTCCGTGGAAGTGGTCCGAAAAAACCAGGGAAGCCACTTCCTTGCTCCCCTGTCGCTCTCTTCTCATTGTTCCCGTTGAATGTTCTTAGCTTAACCAATCTATAGCGAATTTAATGCAACATTCTAAACAGCTCTCTTCTCCCATCTTTTCAATTACTTAACTCAATTTCCCCAACTCCCGTTCTTTGACAAGAATCCCAACAAAGAACAAAACGCCTCAAAATAAACTTTACTTTTCTAAAATGGGAGCGGCCGCCCTCGTCAATGGAAGTGGGTGCCCCACCTTCGGCACGTCTTTGTTTTTGTGCCTAAGGTGGGATATCGATAACTTCAGCCTTTTATCTCTAAAGTTTTTTATGGTTTTTTCCCGCCGGATCCCTCCTCTACCGCTCCTCCGCCTAAATGCTCTACCATAGCTCGGTGACCTCCTCGGCTCCTCACTCTCCCACTCTCCTCGTGCACGGTGGCGCATGGGCCATCCCCGCCGACGCCGCTGCCGCCCATCAGGCCGGTGTACGCCAGGCTCTTGAAGCCGGCTACGCTCTACTCTCTCGCGGAGCATCCGCCCTCGACGCCGTCGAAGCCGCCGTCACCGTCCTCGAAGACGACCCCACCTTCGACGCCGGCCGCGGCAGCTTTCTCACCTCCGATGGCCGCGTGCAGCTCGATGCTCTCCTCATGGACGGCGGCCGCTTGAAGGCTGGCGGCGTAGCCTGCGTCGAGCGCCTGCGCAACCCCATTCAGGCCGCCCGCCTGGTCCTCGAGCAAAGCCCCCACGTCTACTTCGTCGGCCCCGGCGCAGAGAACTTTGCCCAGGCCCACGGCATGACCCTCATCGACAACTCTGAACTCGTCCTCGACCGCGAGCGCGAGCGCCTCGTCCATGCCAAGCTCCGTGAGTCTGCCGGCCTCGGCGACGACACCTTCTCCGGCCAGGATTTCCCCCTGCACCCCGTCCTCCACGACGACAAAAGCCCCGAAACCGCCTTCCCGTCTCATCTGAACAGCCACGACACCGTCGGCGCCGTCGCCCTCGACGCCCAAGGCAATCTCGCCGCCGCCACCTCCACCGGCGGAACCCTCAACAAAACTCCCGGCCGTGTCGGCGACTCCTCCCTCATCGGTTGCGGCTGCTACGCCGACAATCTCTCCGCCGCCGTCTCCCTCACCGGCTGGGGCGAACCCATCATGAAGCTGGTCCTCGGCAAGTGGGCCACCGATCGCGTCGCCTCCGGCACAGCCCCCGACATCGCCGCCCGCGAAGCCATCGCCTATCTCTTCAACCGTCTCGGCGGCCACGGCGGCATCATCCTCCTCGGCCCCGACGGCCGCTTCGGACTCGCCCACAACACCCCCGCCATGGCCTGGGGCATCGCCACCCCCACCACCCTACAAACAGGCCTCACAGTCTGACCATCTACAAATTTGGATGCCCCACCCTCGACGCGTCTTTGTTTTTGCGGCTAGGGTGGGATTCGCTAACTCGCTATCCCGCGAAGCGGAGGCTAACTTGCAGCCCCTGCCATAATCAAGACATGCTCGTCCTCGCATCCGCCTCGCCCCGCCGCCGCGAACTTCTCACCCTGGCCGGCTACTCCTTCGAGGTCCATCCCGCCCACCTCCCCGAGGACCCGATACCCAACGAAGACCCCATCGCCTACGTCACCCGCCTCGCCCGCGAAAAAGCTCAGGCCGTCTACTTACAGCTCTCCAACAACCCGGAGTCGGATAATCCACAAATACTCCGTGCCCCATCCATTTTGCGTTCTTCGCAAAATGGGTGGGAAAGCACAGACCTCAACCTTCCGGGCGCTTCGGAATTCACAAAAGTTCCTGCGAGCGAACAGCGAGCGGCTGCCGCACTGCAAGTGCTCGCTGCCGACACCACCGTCACCCTCGACAACCAAATCCTCGGCAAGCCCTCCAACCCCGCCGACGCCGCCCGCATGTTGCGCCTCCTCTCCGGTCGCACCCATCACGTCATCACCGGCATCGCCCTCATCTCCGCAACCTCCACCCAGGTTGCCTCTGAGACTACCGCCGTCACCTTCCTCCCCCTCACCGACGACGACATCGCCGCCTACATCGCCACCGGCGAGCCTATGGACAAGGCCGGCGCCTACGCCATCCAGGGACGCGCCGCCCGCTGGATTCCCCGCATCGAAGGCGACTACTTCAACGTCGTCGGCCTCCCCATCGCCCTTGTCTCCTCCCTCCTCAATTCCCGCTGACTCGCCGGAGTGTTCTAGGCTAAGAGCCGACAAACCCCATGGCGCGTTAGCGCCCGACGCCTGGACGGCAAGTCCTGGCGCGCAAGCGCCGTATGCCTGGACGGCCAGTCCTCTCGACTCCTCCCTCCCTCGCCGACGAAAAAAACGCCGCCGTCCTCAAAAAAAGTGGCCGCTCATCCCTCCGCACAAAGTTGGGTGCCCCAGGTCTCTCGCATTTGGGGACCTGGGAATTAGAATCAAGTCATGATTCGCTGGCTGGTCATCGGAATTGGCGACATTGCGCGCCGCCGCGTCATCCCCGCCATCCTTGCCGAGCCGCGCAGCCGCCTCCAGGCCCTCGTCACCCGCGATCCTGAAAAGGCCGCCGCCTACCCCGGCGCTGAGGTCTTTACCAACCTCGAAGTTGCTCTCCAGACCACCCCCATCGACGCCGTCTACGTAGCCTCGCCGGTCTTTCTCCATGCGCCCCAAACCATCGCCGCTCTCTGCGCCGGCAAGCACGTCCTCTGCGAAAAACCTACCGCCCTTGATTTCTCCTCTGCCCAATCCATGCTCGACGCCGCCAGCGCTCATCAACGCCTCTTCGCCGTCGCCTACTACCGCCGTCTCTATCCCAAGCTCATCCGCGCCCGCCAGCTCATCGCCGAAGGTGCCATCGGCCAACCCGTCCTGGCCGAAGCCAACTGCCATGAATGGCGCTCCAACAACGCTCCGGACGGAGCCAGAAGCTGGCTCTTCAATCCCGCCATGGCCGGCGCCGGCCCCCTCTTCGACATCGCCTGCCATCGCATCGATGCCATAAACTTCCTCTTCGGTGAACCCGCCCGCGCCACCGGCCTGCTCTCCAACGCCGTCCAAAAGGCGCCCGTCGAAGATTCAGCCACCGTCCTCATCCAATATCCGCCCGGCATCCATGCCGCTGTCGATGTGCGCTGGAACTCGCATATCGAACGCGACCAGTTTCGCGTCATCGGAACCGACGGTGAACTCAATCTCGATCCTCTCAGCGGCCCCATCCTCCGCATCAATGGTCGCGAGGAATTGCTCCCCGCCCACCCCAACAACCACTATCCATGCGTTGAAAACTTCGTCTCTGCCATCCTCGATGGCGCGCCTCTCGCCTGTCCCGGCGAGCAAGCCCTCTGGACCGACCGCGTCCTGCAAATGGTCCTCGCTGACTCGCTGACTTGCTGACTCGCTTGAATCCCTTCCCCACGCGCCCGCATCATTCACTCATGAGCCATCCTCTTTTTTCCCCTCTGCAACTCCGCTCGGTCAGCCTTCCCAACCGCATCGGCGTCTCCCCCATGTGCCAGTACTCCGCGCACCACGGCATCGCCTCCGATTGGCACCTCGTCCATCTGGGCAGCCGCGCCCAGGGCGGCGCCGGCTTGGTCATCTTTGAAGCTGCCGCCATCCTCCCCGAGGGACGCATCTCCCCCGGCGATCTTGGCCTGTGGAGCGACGCCCACATCTCCGCCCTCGACAGAATTGTCCAGTTCATTCACTCGCAGGGGGCCCGCGCCGCCATTCAACTCGCCCATGCCGGACGCAAAGCCGGCACCAAAATTCCCTTTGCCACATCCGGTCCGCTCTCACCCTCCGAAGGCGACTGGCAGCCCGTTGCGCCCAGCGCCCTGGCCTTCTCCTCCGATTACGCTCTGCCCCTGGCGCTCGATCAAGCCGGCATTGATGCCATCATCGACGCCTTCGCCCAGGCCGCACGCCGCGCCCTCAAGGCCGGTTTCGACGCCGTTGAAATTCATGCCGCCCACGGCTATCTCCTCCACCAGTTCCTCTCGCCGCTCGCCAACCAGCGCGCCGATTCCTACGGCGGCAGCTTTCAAAATCGCGCACGCCTTGCCTTGCAGGTCGTCGATGCCGTCCGCGCCGTCTGGCCCGCCCACCTCCCGCTCCTGATACGCATCTCCGCCACTGACTGGGTTCCCGGAGGCTGGTCCGTCGACGAATCCGTGCAACTCGCCTCGCTCTTCAAAGAGCACGGCGTCGATCTCGTCGATGTCTCCTCCGGAGGCCAGGTTCCCGACGCCAAAATTCCCGCCGCTCCCGGTTTTCAGGTCGAGTTTGCCGCCAGAATTCGTCGCGAGGCCAACATTCCCACCGCCGCCGTCGGCCTCATCACCGACCCCGTCCACGCCAACGCCATCATCGCCCAGGGCGAGGCTGACCTCGTCCTCCTCGGCCGCGAACTGCTGCGCGACCCCTACTGGCCTCTCCACGCAGCAACCGCGTTCGCCGAACCCGGCAGTTGGCCCCCGCAGTATCTGCGCGCCGCGCCGCCTCGCTCCCCCGCCCGAGCTCCCATCACCCGCCCGGAAAATGCCTGAGGATCTGTCCGGGCGTACAACAACCCCGTGCCCCATCCATTTCGCGTTTGTTGCGAAATGGGTGGGAATCCTCGAATCTAATTCACCGCGTGTTCCACCTTTCTCTCCACAAAATTTGCACACCCCTCGCATTTTTGCATCGCTTTTCGTGCAAATCTGGGCCTATACTTTCTCTAGAGAAGGCTTCCCACCGCGGTTGCGGTCTCCCTCTCGTCTCTCTATGGCCATGCAACTTCCCCATGATCGCGCTCCCGACACGCCCCTGATCCCCGACCGCCTCTACTTCAAGATTGGCGATGTGGCGCGCATCTGCGGCGTCGAGACCTATGTCCTGCGCTTTTGGGAGACGCAGTTTCCTCAGCTCAAGCCCAACAAGAGCGGCACCGGCCAGCGGCTTTATCGCCGCAATGATGTTGAGCTGGCACTGAAGATCAAGCACCTGGTTCACACCGAGGGCTATACGCTCTCCGGCGCACGTCAGTCTCTGGAGCAGGCCCACTCCCGCAAATCGCCCCCGCCCCAGACCAAAATTGATTCAACGTCCAGACTGCTGGAGCCCACTGCTGTCTCCACCCAGTCTTCGCAAAACGCCGCCGCCACCATCGCCCATGCCCGCGCTGAACTTCGTGAGATTGCCGGCCTGCTCGCTTCACCCGAGCCGCAGCCTCCTCACCGCCGCGCCCGTCTAGCCACCATGCCCCCCAAATCAGACACCCTCTTCCCGCTCTAGTCGCCGCCCGCTCATTTGCTATTCCCGAAAAAATGGGTGCCCCCCCTCGCCGCGTTCTTGTTTTTGCGGCTAGGGTGGGATTCGCTATTTTCTTTCAAAACTCAACGAAACCGAGTTGATGCAATACCGCATCCCCGTAGGCCGCGGCCCATCCGGAAACACATGTCCCAGATGCCCGCCACACCGCGCACACGTCACCTCCACGCGCCGCATTCCAATGCTATTGTCTTCATGCTCCGCCACCGCCTTCGACTCCGCCGGCAACAGAAAACTCGGCCACCCGCACCCCGTATCGAACTTCGAACCACTCAAAAACAGCAGCGCCCCGCAGCCCGCGCAGTGATAATTCCCGCTCTCATGGTTCTCCGTGAGCGCCCCGGTGAACGGCCGCTCCGTCCCTTTCTCGCGCAGCACCCGGTACTGCTCCGCCGTCAGCCGCGCCCTCCACTCCGCCTCCGTGCGCACCGCCTTCTCGGGCTTCTCGCTCATCGCAACCTCCTGAACTTCACGCAAATTGGATGCTGGGGTGCCGCTGAATTAGTCAATGTTTTGAAACGGCGCGGCTTTACCGGTGTCTTCAGCGAACGATCTTGATTCGCTGGTATGGCTATTCTCTATTCCCTAGTCTCTATTCCCTAGTCCCTATTCCCTACTCCCTGCCCTTCTCACACCTCCGCCACCAGCTCAATCTCTACCAGCACATCCTTCGGCAGCCGCGAAACCTCCACCGTCGTCCGCGCCGGCGGCGCCTCGCCCTTCGCGCCCAGGTACGTGCCATACACCGCGTTCATGGCCGCAAAATCTTTGAGGTCTTTCAGAAATACCGTCGCCTTGACGGCCTTGGCCAGGCTCGTGCCCGCCTCTTCCAAAATCGCTTTCAGGTTTTCCAGCGCGCGCGTAGTCTGTTCCGTAATGCCGCCCGCTACCACCTGCTGGTTGGCCGGGTCCACGCCCACCTGCCCGGCTGTGAAGATGAGATTCCCCGCGCGCACCGCCTGCGAGTACGGCCCAATCGCCGCGGGAGCTTTGTCGGTTGCAATAACGTGTTTGTTCATGCCCCAATTGTAGCGGCAGCGCCGCCCCATCCCGCCTTTCCCCTTGCCCTTTCGGCCCCCGACGCGCCACACTGGAAAGCAACATGATCTTCCCCCTGGCAATCGGACTCTCCGCCGGTCTTGGCGTAACCGCCTCGCTCGGTCTGGCGGCGGGCGGCTTCGCTTACGCCTCCCTCTGGCCCGCTTCGCAGCTTTTCGGTCCCGCGCTCATCGCCCCGCCCCGCCCCGGCGAACTCGCCCTCACCTTCGACGACGGCCCCAACCCCATCTGGACCCCCCGTCTGCTCGACATTCTCTCCCGCCGCGATGTCCGCGCCACCTTTTTTCTCGTCGGCAGCCGCGCCCAGGCCGAACCCTCTCTCGTCCGCCAGATTGTCGCCGCCGGCCACCTCATCGGCAACCATTCCTGGTCCCATCTCAACCTGGCCCTAGCCTCCTCCCGCCACATCGATGAGCAAATCTACCGCACCACCGAGACTCTGGAGGAAATCACCGGCTTGCCCATCCTCTACTTCCGTCCCCCCTACGGAGCCCGCCGCCCCGCAACCCTCCGCATCGCCCGCCGCCTCGGCCTCTCGCCCGTCCTCTGGAACGCCATGACCTCCGACTGGAAAAATCCCTCCGCCGACGCCATCGCCCACCAGCTACAAACCAAAATCGACCGCCTCTACCGCCGCGGCCAGGCCGCCAACATCGTCCTTCACGACGGCAGCCACTCCGACCCCGCAGCCGACCGCGCCCCCTCCATCGCCGCCGCCGCCCAACTCATCGCCCGCTACAAGCCCACCCACCAGTTCGTCACCCTCAACGCCTGGGCCTAGTGCCGTAACCGCTTGAATTTGTAATGGCTGAATGTAGCGCCGGCCTCCCGGCCGGCTGTCGCGTGGACCTCCTGGTCCACGCCGCACTCTACACCATCTGTAAAAATGCTTTATCGAAGCACCTGCGTTTGCTTTTGCGTTCTTTCCCCAATCACAAATGTCTGGGTGCCCCATCCTCGCCGCGTTCTTGTTTTTGCGGCTTGGGTGGGATAGCACAATTCTCAATCGCGAATCTTTATCATTCGTGTTTTGTATCAGGGCACGGCTTCAGCCGTGCCGATCAAAGCCATAATAAGCGCGGGGTTTAACCCCTGGGGGAGGAATCAATACGGAGGGAGGCGGGGGTTTCAACCCCCGCATAAAATCGTTGCTTTGCTCTCAGAAATCAACCCACGCGACGAAGTCGCGATTAAATACAGGCTTTGAAGGGAATTGGCTGGTAGGCCGGGGATTTATCCCCGGCATTAACTTCCATAAGTTTTTTGAAATCAACTCATGCGACGAAACCGGCTATTTTATAGGCTGTTGACTCATCGGCTGTGCGGCCGGATGTAGTGCCACGTAGGCATCGCGAAGGTGCTGAAATGTGGGCGACATCAGGAGATTATTCACCTCAAATGCAGGCACAATCACCGACACATTGCTGTTAGCAGAAACCGTGCCCTTGTAGGTGGTCGTTACATTGAGCGTCAGGTCCTCAGTCTCTTGTATTTCGCCGGTCACGACCCCGAGGAACTTGTAATCGAAGCCAAAGCTGTTCTTGAACTTGTTAACGTCAACAAACATGGGCGAACCACTATTGCCACCGAAGGCGTGTGCCTCTGCGAGGTAGACATGCCCGAGCTTGTGCAGGGTCGTTTGGATGAGGTTCTGCGGGACCATGGCGATTGCGCCGGACCGCACAACGGGCTCCAACGATATTATTCCAGCATACTGGATGAAGAGTCCGGTAAAGATCACGGGGTCTCCCTCAACGACCTCGTTTTTTTGAATCATTTCTTGCGTCACGAAGAGATTGATTGGGATCGTCATAAAGTCATACTTGGTGTTCGAGAGTGGGAACTGCGTCGCGGCCAGATCAACCGTGTCGTCATCGGGGAAGGCCCATACACCCTCAGGGTTGACGGGAAGGGATTGAAGGTAGGGCATGGGGTTTGCCGGCATCCCAATATGGTTGATGGAAATCGAATAATTGACTACCTTACAAGGCTTTCCATTCTCAATGCCGGGCTGTACTACATGCCTATTTGTGACAAGGTAGCTGAAGCCCATGTCTTTGCCAAGTCGTTCATCGAGAATGCTCACGATAAAGCCGGTTCCGATATAGGAGTCCTGTCTCAGCCTCGCGAGTTCTTCCGGCTTCAATTTCGCGATTCCCTCATCCGTCCATCTGGCACGATCTTCCGGGGACATCGCCGCCAGTTCCTGGTCGGATGTCATGTGAACGCAGTTTGTCCTGATAAAGACCACTGATTTCTTGATCTGCGTGGTGAAGGGCAATTTAGAGGGCGTGGGAGCTTGCGGGCTTGCGCTTGGCTGCGCCTGACCGAACGCGCCAAGTGATGCGAAGAAGCTGAATGTAAGGGTTAACAGAATGATCGATTTGCTGCACATGGATTCCCCCGTCTGATAATAGAACGGCATTGGTCCTCAGACTTGCAGGGAAAATTGTTTTTTTAGGGTCCCGATTACAACTTCCACTGTCCACATGCCAGCCTCAACTGAATCTCTCCCGCTATGCGCTCTGCTCTCGAACGGAACCTCCTGTTGACGCTCTACATATATTCCCTGTTCCCTGACCCCTAATCCCTAACTCCTACGTTCACTATCCCGCCACGCCCTCTGCTCTCGTGCGGAGCCTCCTGTTGACGCTCTACATATACGCCCTGTTCCCTGTAATTATTCTCCCGCGAGTTGCTCCAGCAGCCCATCGAAATCTTCCAGCCGCGCGTACTCAATGATGACTCTGCCGTGGCCGTTGTGGTCTTCGATGTGAACCTTCAGCCCCAGCGCTCTCTGCAGTTGCTCCTGCACCGCGCGAATATTTGGATCAATTGCCCGCTCTTCTTTCTCGTCTTTTTTCGCGCCGCGCTCGGGATTCGTAATTCCTTGTATGAAAGCCTCTGATTGGCGAACAGAAAGCGAAAGTCTGACCATCCGTTGCGCCATCGTTTCCATGTCCTCGGCATGCTCAAGAGCCAGCAGTGCCCGCGCATGGCCAAAGCTCAGCTCCCCGGACTCCACACGCGCCTGCACGGTTGCTGGTAACCTCAACAATCTAAGGAAGTTAGCAACTGTTGCCCGGTCCTTGCCGGTCCTCACCGCCATCTGCTCCTGGGTCATGTGAAACTCGCGCCCAAGCCGCTCAAAAGCTCGTGCCTGCTCCATCGGGTTCAGGTCAGTCCGCTGCAAATTTTCGACGATGGTGATCTCCATCGCCTGCTCATCGGAGACCCGCCGCAAAATCGCCGGAACGGTCTTTTTGCCGGCCAGCTCCGAGGCCCTCCAGCGCCGCTCGCCTGCGATCAGTTGAAAGCGCCCGTTGGCCAGCGGGCGCACCAGCACTGGCTGCACCACGCCGTTGGCGGTGATCGATGCGGCCAGCTCGGCCAGTTGCTCGTCGTTCATGTGCGAGCGCGTCTGAAACGGGTTGCGATCAATCTGCTCAATGGGAATCTCCATCGGCTTCCCCCCCTCGTTTTCGACAGCGGAGGGAGCGGCAGGTACGCGCGGCAACAGGGAGTCCAGGCCCTTGCCCAGGGCGCGGCGTTTAAGGTCGGTAGCGGTAAAGTTCATGGAAATTCCTCTTTCCGGAAGAGTGGCCGGGGGGTTGAATCTGGATGGGGAAGTTTGCGACGGCCTGTCTGTAAGCAGCCATCAGGAGGCAGGCAAGACACTCACCTCGGCCACGGGCTCTGCGGCGACGCGTTCTTTCTTCTGTGGAGTCTCGATGCCGTTGCGCGCCATAAATTCTCCGGCCATCTCGAAGTAAGCTTCGGTGCCGCGCGAACGGTGATCGTAAAGCGCCACTGGCTTGCCGTGGCTGGGCGCTTCGGCCAGCCTTATATTGCGCGGAATCACGGTGTGGTAGAGGCGGTCCTTGAAGTACTCGCGCAGCGTTTCCGCCACCTGCTGCGCCAGGTTGGTGCGGTCGTCGTACATCGTCAACAGAACGCCCTCGATGGTCAGCGAGGGATTGTACGCGGCGCGCACCCGTTCCAGCGTCGAGATCATTTCTGAAATTCCTTCCAGCGCAAAGTACTCGGCCTGCATGGGAACAATCAGTGTGTCGGCCGCGGCCAGCACGTTGACGGTGAGCAGGTCCAGCGCCGGCGGGCAATCCAGAATCACCAGGTCGTAGTCAGCCTGAATCGGCATCAGCGCGTGGCGCAAACGGAGCGCGCGATCATCGGCCGTGGCCAGTTCGATATTGGCGCCGGTCAGGTTCTTGGAGCCGGGCAGCAGCGACAGAAGATCGATCTCCGTGGGCAGAATCACCTGCTCCGCCGGGGCGTCGCCCATCAGCACGTCGTAGATGGAACGGCGGTTGTCGTCGCGCTGGAATCCCAGCCCGGAGGAGCAGTTTGCCTGGGGATCGCAATCCACCAGGAGAACCTTGAGGCCTTGGAGAGCAAGGCAGGCGGCCAGGTTGATGGCCGTGGTCGTCTTGCCCACTCCGCCCTTTTGGTTGACGAGGCCGAGAATTTTACCCATGGCAATCCAGAGTAATGGGAAGGGCGGTTCGAGGATAGCCTCACGGTCTGTGGAGAACCGCGCCAACCTGTGGAAAGCGCTTGCCGCGCGGCGGGCCAGGAAGTGAGCAAACCTATATGGGGTAAGGCTTTCACGACAGGGGCGAGGCGGCGGCGGGGTGAGCGCGAAAAAATCTGTTCGGTGGAAAACTTTCGAGATTTTGGTTAGAAAGCGGGTGGAGGGGCGGTGGATTTTCGGCGGTCCTCCATTTTTGGATCGCGCCCATTTGGGGATTGTCTCGGAATGTTCCACGTGGAACATTTCCCGCTATGTGCTGGTTCCCAAAGTGTTCCACGTGGGACATTTTCTGCTTTAGGCTTGGTCCCAAATTGTTCCACGTGGAACAATTTCCCGTTTTGGTCCTGCTTCCCAAAAGTGTTCCACGTAGAACATTCGAGCGTTGCAGATTAACAAAGGAACGTTGCAGATTAATTGTGGGGTGTCTTCGTCTCTTTTTCGACTAGACGCCGGAGGTGAGACGGGGCCAAATTTTCTCCGGGGCTAAAGCCCTTGTTAACTCTGTTGGCATATTGCGGGGGTTGAAACCCCCGCCTCCCTCCGTCTCCGAATCGCCAGCAATTTGTTTTCGTCTTCGCGCGGCGACGGGAAACGCGAGAGGTAGAAAAGAAATGAGCAGAAATTGAGAGCGGTGATACACTCGCGGATTATGGCGAAGGAGCAAGATGGAAACAGTGAATGCGTTTATCGGAAAAACGGCAATGCCCACGGAGGCGGAGGTGGCCGCGGCGCTGGGCGCGACGGCTGCGTTGTGGAAGCAGTTGGTGGATTGGGTGGCGGAGCATGGCGCTGGAGAGAGTGAGTGGAATTCGTACTCGCCCAAGGCCGGCTGGGCGCTGCGGCTCAAACAGAAAAAGAGAAACATCGTCTACCTTGCTCCGTGCGAGGGGTGCTTTCGCGTGGCGTTCGTTCTGA
>OCZT010003293.1_pt1 | contig 16515 bp, 13 predicted proteins | sample 1539031 | NCBI WGS metagenome assembly OCZT01 (sample SAMEA3539308, study PRJEB22396) | soil metagenome | biome: tundra; feature: field; material: soil | place: USA | collected 2010-05 | depth 0.15 m | reverse complement strand
ACGGCGACCACCGAGATCTACACTCTTTCCCTACACGACGCTCTTCCGATCTATGCGGACACGACGCCTGACTGGCTGACGCCCCTCACGCCAGGAGTCGAATCCGGCGGCCGGAATCCGGATGATCCTTGCCGACACCCGCAAGGCCGGGAGTTCGTCGCGGTGGATCAGGTCGAGCACGGCGTCGTCAGAGATGCGGAGCATCTCGGCCACTTCTTTGGGTGTGTAGTAGAGCCGGTCCACGGTCCATCTCACGATAGCGGTATCGCCACTATACCGCTGATACCGCCGATGTCAAGGCGTCCACAGCACCTCGGCTCAACCCCCTGTCCCCTCCCCCAGACCGACGATCACCAGCGCGGTCGTTCCGCCAGAACGTCGTCGTGGCGTTCGGCGGTGTCCGTGTGGCCAGAAGAGAATGCGCCGGCGAGTCGGAAGGCGGCGCGCGGCCGCCCGGAGTAGTCGTTCCCATTCGGGAAGCTGCTCGGGCACGGCTCAATCCTCGCTCTTGGGGGTCTCCCGACTCCGCGGCTCTATCGCAACCGTGTCGGGTCCCGGCGATTGGCGCCCGTCGTTTGCCCCTCGATCTGGCTGATGCGCTGGTTGCTGACGCCCAGAAGCATGCCGGCGTCTCGCGCCGTGTAGCCGGCGCCTCGGATCTCACGGACGGCGTCACGCATAGCCTGGGATGACCTTGCCTGCGCCTTGTCGGCCGCCTCACGGGCCCGTACCGCGTTCTCAACCGTTCCTTGGAGGGCGCCCAGCGAGGCGGAGTCCACCTGGACGGCGACGTCGAAGGCGTCATCCGGCGCTCGGAGCGCGATCGCGATCGCTTCTCGGGCCATCGATTCGACCTGATCCAGCCGTCGTGCCTGCGCCCGAACCCCGCGCAGCTCACGGACTTCGATCGACCACCAGCGGCCATTTCGGACCGCCCGGACCCTATAACTGGGCTTGATCATGTTAGTAGCCTAGCACCATAGGCAAAGCCTGCCTAGTCTGCTAGGACTCTCGCGTGCAACCGGGCCGCACGGCGCCCGCATGAGGCTTCTCGACAAACAGGAGGCGGCCCGCCGGCGCCTCATCAGGCACGCGGCGGGTCGCTCGTGACGGCTGACGAAACAGAGATGCCCAGAGGAACCGCGACTCCGCATCGTTCGGCCGATCCGAGAATCGGTCGAGTCGTTCGGTTGTTCGTGGCCCCTCCGGGCAAGAACGAATCTAGGCCGATCGAGCCGGCGTGCCAACGGCTTTATCCACGTCTTTGCAAAGTGATGCGCGCCTGGGAGCCCGGTTTCCACGCGCCTTGCACATGGCGGCGCGGAAAGACGCGCAGAGTCGAACTGCCGAGTCGAACGGGCGTGCGGTCTATCGCCGCGAAGCGGTCAACCCTCGGCGGCGAGGGTTCGTCGGCGACGGCGGAACAGCGTCGCGAACCGAAGGGCCAGGACGAGGAGGAAGGCCTCCATGAAGATGTTCATGCTCATCTTCGAGGTGCCGAGACGGCGCTCCTCGAAAGTGATCGGGACCTCGACGACGCGGGCGCCGGCCAGACGGGCGCGGAAGGTCGTCTCGATCTGGAAGGCGTAGCCGCCGGCATGGAGCTTGTCGAGGTCTATCTGGCGTAGGACGGGTGCGCGCCAGGCCTTGAAGCCACCTGTCAGGTCTCGGTATGGCATCAGCAGAACGATGCTGGCAAAGAGGCTGCCGCCTCGGCTGACGAAACGCCGGAGGATGTTCCAGCGCGGTATATGACCGCCTTTGACGTAACGAGAGCCGAGGACCAGATCGGCTGCATTGGCCCGCAGTGGCTCGAGGAGTGCCGGCAGGAAGCGGACCGGGTGGCTGAAGTCGGCGTCCATCTGGACCACGATGTCGGCATCGCGCGCCAGCAGGTCCTGGAATGCCGCGACGTAGGCTCGCCCAAGGCCCTGCTTGGCCTGACGGTGGAGGACGGCGATTGCCGGAGTCTTGGCGGCCATTTCGTCGGCCAGCTCCCCGGTGCCGTCCGGAGATCCGTCATCGACGATCAGGATATGGGCGTCTGGGACGGTGGCGAGGACGGCGTCCGCAATGGGACCGACGTTGTCGCGTTCGTTGTATGTCGGGATGATGATCCAGACGCTGAGACTGGGCGGCATCGACGTCCTTGCTGCAAAAACTAAAAAGGGCTCGCAGGCGAGGATACCGCCTCTCTCCCCTACCCTGCTCGGCGGATGCTCGGTCTAGCGGCGGAGGCTGCTCTGGGCGCCTCGACGCCTGGGAATCCGGGCACAACAAAATGCCCAGAGGAACCGTTCGATCGGACTGCGGGTCTGCGCGTACCGGCCGCTCTGACCACCGCGGGCAAGGAGTCCGAGGACTTCTCGCTCAGCGGCGGACCGCGTTCCGGCCACTGCCGGACCTGCCACCGGGCCCTCTACATTCCGGTTTCCGCGGTGTACGTTCTGCGTCCGACTCGAGAACCGTTGCGGGTCCAAGAGCTTTCGTGCAGATCGTTGGCACCGTTTCCGCCAAAACCGCTGGCCTGATGTCGATCTCGCTGGCCCCTCCGGGCAAGACAGAATCTAGGCCCGGCGAGCCTCCTCAGGAAGTGGCTTATCCACCAGTTTTGGCCGCGCCGGTGGCTGTTTTCGGAGTTGTCCACGCGCTACCAACACGGGTAGTCGGGGGCGTCGAAATCCGCCGTATGCATGAGCACAGGCGTTCTAGAGTGACCCCCTATCGTCGCCCAGGCCGTCGCCGTTGCGGAGCGACTCGCGCCACTTGGCGGCGACCGCCTCGAGCTCGCCGGCCAGTGGCGGGCTGACGCGGCCGGTCACTCGAACGTCGGAGTTGCGATATTCGAGTTCAACGGTGCCGCGCTCGCGGACGCGGGCAAGCAGCTCGCCGGCGCGGTATGGCACCGCCACGTCCACGTCCACCCAGAGCGAGGCAAGGAGCGCGGACAGCTCGGCCTTGAGGGTCTCCAGGCCGTAGCAGGTTTTCGCGGAGATGAGCACCTGGCCGGCGATCGCGGGTGCGGGCGTGTCGCCATCGCGGGCCGCCGCTTCGATGAGGTCGGCCTTGTTGAAGGCCACGAACCGCGGCTTGTCGCCGGCGCCCAGTTCTTCGAGAACCGTCTGGACGGTGGCGCGGTGCTCGGCGAAGTGGCGGTCGGAGGCGTCAACGATCTCCACCAGGACATCTGCGCGCGTGACTTCCTCGAGCGTGGCCCTGAAGGCGTCAACCAGCTGGTGGGGCAGCTTGTGGATGAAGCCCACCGTGTCGGTGACGATTGCGGTCTGGCCGTCGCCGAGCTTCACCTGGCGCGAAGTGGGATCCAGAGTGGCGAACAGGCGGTCTTCGGCTTTGGTGACGACCTGGCCGACGAGGGAGTTGAGCAGGGTGGACTTGCCGGAGTTGGTGTAGCCGACGATGGCGACCGTGGGATACAGGCGGCGATCACGGGCGCGGCTGGCCGTCCGACGCTGCTCGGCGACCTGCTCGACGCGCTCCTTGAATTTCTTGATCCGGTCACGAACGAGGCGCCGGTCCGTCTCGAGCTGCGACTCGCCGGGCCCTCTGGTGCCGATGCCGCCGCCGGTGCGCGACAGGTGCGTCCACATCTTGGTCAAACGCGGCAGCTGGTATTCGAGCTGCGCCAGTTCGACCTGAAGCCGGCCTTCGTGCGTCTGGGCGTGCTGGGCGAAGATGTCGAGGATGAGGCGCGATCGGTCGATGACCTTGGTCTTGACGGCCTCTTCCAGGGCGCGCTGCTGAGCCGGGGAGAGTTCGTCGTCTGCGATCAGCAGCGTGTAGCCGGTCTCCGACTTGGCGGCGACCAGCTCGTCCACCTTGCCCTTGCCGACGTAGAAGTTGGGGTCGACATGGCGGCGGTTCTGCCACTCCGCGCCGACGACCTCAGCCCCGGCGGTATCGGCCAGGCTGGCAAGCTCGGAGATGGACTCTTCGGCGGTCCAGCCGGGATCGTCGCCGGTGTCGACTGCGACGAGGAAGGCGCGCTCTTTGGGCGCCGTGAGATCGATCATGTCTTTGGTCATCAGGGGCAGGATAGCCGATGGGCGGTGACGGCCCGCCTCTCGAGTCCGGAGTGCATCGGCGTCGCTGTGATTGCGGCCGCCGCGACCCTAAATCACCGGATCGATGATTACCCACTTGCCGTACCACTCGTCGTAGCCGATGTGGGAATCGATCGGATCCTGATACGGCGAATCTGTCTGGAGGTACGGCAAGAAGGAGAGCTGTATATCGCCCGAGCGCCAGGTGGCCAGAGTAACCCAGTGATCCCGGAGGCCATGGGATTGGTACGGGTCGGTGATATCGACACCAACGATGGTGAAGTTGCTTGAGCCGGTGCTTGGATCGTCGCCCGTGACCTGGTACCCGGTGATGAACTGCGAGTGGGCGCCGGACTTGGCGAGTATGCCGACCGGCTTGTGGTATTTGGCGAGGGCGGAAACTGCGGCCTTTGATGCGGCATCGAATGACGAGTACGAAGAATCGCGATAGACGCCGGCATCGATGCTGCCCCAGCCGAAATAGTTGAGGGCGTTGCGCCAGCCGTGTGGGTCGGTCCCGAGCGAGGTCACTAGCATCGTCATGTGAGCTCGCTCGTATGCGAGCATCGACTCCTGGGTGTCGTAGGAAGTCGTGGTCTGCCAAACAAGGCCGGAGGACGACCCTGAGTAGGCGATGGCATTGAGCATCGACAAGGTCGACGCCGCCGTGCAGGCCGTGAGGTCCGGGTCCTGCCATCGATCCGCCCGTGTGTCGTATAGGTCGCCGGTCCAGGCGGGATCGGGCGACGGCGGTACGAAGTAACCGGTGATGTCCAGGACGATGTTGGTGCTGTTGCCGGCGCTGGACATGTAGGTGACGCTGAGGGTTCCGCCGGAGTTGAGGGCGACGGTCACTCCGTTGGCGGTAGCGTCGGTCTTCAAGAAGTTGAGCGCCGAGGTAGTTGGCTTCGCGATCGCGGTCGGCCCCAGGAAGACCGCCCAGGAGCCGGTCTGGTTGACGGCGCTGAGGACGCCGGTGATTCCGCTGGCGTTCAGGGGCACCCCGCCTCGGCCTCGGATCTGGAAGGTGCGCGGGGCATTTGCGCCCAACTTGCCGGAGAGGCCGTTAGCGACCCGAGTGTCGAGCAAGCGAGCCGGCGCGATCGGCACATATGTATCGCCGTTGAGGTCGGCCGCGTAGTAGCCGGTGACATCGAAGACCAGATCGGTAGTGTTGCCGAAGTTGGATATGAAAGTTGCGCTCAGTTTGCCGGTGCTGCTCAAGGCGACGGTCAGGCTGTTGGCCCGGACCTGGCCCTTGACGAAGTTGATCGTGGAGCTGGCGGGCTTGGCGATCGGGCTGGGCCCGATGTAGATGGCCCACGAGCTGGTCGAGCCGGTCACCGTCACGTTGCCGGTGACCGCCCTGGCGTTGGTCGGCACTCCCCCACGCCCCCAGACCGTGAAGGTCCGGGGCACGTTAGCCACGATCTTGCCCGACAGACCGTTGCCACAACGCGTGTCGAGCAGGCGAGCCGGCGTGAGAGGGTGATAGGTTTCGCCGGTGGTGTCCGGCGTGAAGAAGCCGGTGACGTCCAGAACGAGATCGGTGGAACCCGAAGCTGCCATGTAGGTGGCACTCATGGTGCCGGTCGGGCTGAGGGCGACCGTTACGCCGTATGCGGTGATGTCGTTCTTGTTGAAGTTGATCGTGAATGTCGACGGCTTCGCGATCGCGGTCGGTCCGAGATAGACCGACGATGCCGCACCCGAGTTCACGATCGTGGCGTTGGCCGTTACCGCGGTGGCTCCGGCCGGGATACTACCGCGGGTCGTGATCTGGAAGGTCCGGGGCTTACCGGCGACCAGCTTCCCGGCGAGGCCGTTGCCGACGCGGGTGTCGAGCAGACGGACAGGAGAAACGGGGTGGTAGGTGGCGCCAGCGAATGGAGTGACGGGCGCCGATGGGTCGGACGCCGGGCCGGTTCCTACGCCGTTGGCGGACGTCACAGTGAACGTGTATGGCTGGCCGTTCGTCAGGCCGTTGACGATGCACGTGAGGGCGCCGGTCGTAGTGCAGGCCCTGCCGCCGGGATTGCTCGTGGCCGTATATCCCTGGATGGCACTGCCATGGGACGGGCCGGCGGTCCAGGCGACAGACGCAGAGGCGACGGCCGCGGTTGCAGTCGCCCCGGTCGGCTTGCCGGGAGCGGTCGGCGCGGAGGGAGTGACCTTGTTCGACGGATCGGACTCGAGCCCGGGGCCCTGGGCGTTGGCGGCATGGATGGTGAAGGTGTACTCCGTGCCGTTGATGAGGCCGCCGACGCTGCAGGCGGTGGTGCCGGTCATGGCGCACGCGACTACGCCGAGGCCCTGCTCGGTCTCTGCAACGGTGTAGCCGGTGATCGCGGTGCTGCTGGAAGGAGCGGTCCACGACAGGCCGGCGGTGGCATCCGCGGCGGAGGCGACGAGGTTGGTCGGCTTGCCGGGTGTGGTGGGAGCGGCGAAGGCTCGCGTGCCCTTAGGCGTGCCGAGGCCCGTGGGACCGTCGTATCCGACGCCGCCGTTGCACAGGTACGCGACCGTGCATGTGTGGCTGAGGTCGTTGTTGCCCGCCGTCACGTCGTTGAGGTCGGAGGGATCCGCGTAGAGGTAACTCGCCGGGTAGATGCCCGGCCCCGGTCCGCCCGCGAGGGCAAAGGTTGCGGCAATGATCGGGGACGAGGCGCTGGTGCCGCCATAGGTGTACCAGGCGGCGTTGACGTAGACCGACACTCCGGTGCTGGGATCGGCGACGGCCGAGACATCGGCTTCGGTTCTCTTTGCGCAGCCGCCGTCCTGCTGCCAGGCCGGTTTGGCCTCGTACAAGGAGCATCCGCTGCCGGCTCCACGCCAGGCCGACTCGGTCCAGCCGCGGGCACTGCCGTTGCGCGTCAGGCTCGTGCCGCCGACCGCGATGACCCCCGGTGAAGAGGCCGGGTAGCCGACGCCGGTGCCGCTCGCACAGTTGTAGCCGCAGTCTCCGGTGGAGGCAGTGATCGCCACGCCGGGATGGTTGAAGTACTGACTGTCGTAGGAACCGGCCCAACTCCCCTCCGAGCCGCCGTAGCTGTTCGACACGGCGACCGCGCCCAAGGAGACGGCCATGTTGACTGCCGCCCCGAGGTTGTTCAGGTAGTTGTCGTTGGCCTCAACGAGCAGGATCTTGCAGCGCGGGCATATGGCCGAGACCATGTCGATGTCCAGAGCGATCTCTCCTCCCCAACCACTGTTGACCGCGGGATAAGAGCCCTGAACGCCGTTCTGGTTCACCTTGCGGAAGCAGCCGCTGGCCGTCGTGCATGCCGGCAGGCCGTAGTAGGAGCGGTATGTCGCGAGGTCGGCCTCGGCCGTCGGCAGGTCGTAGGCATCGACAATTGCGACCGTCAGCCCAGAGCCCTCAGACCCTGTGGGCAATGCATAGGCGCTCTGAAGATCGGCCGGACCGTATCCCCAAGGTGTCCCCTGCGGCGAGACCGCCGGTGTGGCTGATGCAGCCACGTCGGTACGACGAAGCGCTAGACACTCAGCCGTGCCGGGCATTGCGGCCGGGCAGACGGCCTCCACGTCGGAACTCGGCACAGCGGATGAGTCGGCGAGTGAGGGCGCCGCGCCGATGAATGGCGATGCCAGGAGCGCCAGTACCGCGGCTGCTGCGAAGCGCCGCATAACCGTCGAGATCCCCGGCATGCCCCTAGCCACTACGTCCGCCCGATGCTCCGACCCCGATAGTTCCGCGCTGGTGAAGGCACCCAATTCGCCACCAACTCCGCCGGTTTGCACCGGGCGCAGATCATTGCGCGGGCAAACTAACCGGTCGCACTTGCCCTGCGTAATCAACCCGATGGCTAAACGGGCCAGGACCCCACGGGCGATCTGGCCACTCAGATTTAGGTGTCGGCGGCAAGCCATTTGGGCTGTGCGCTCGAGGGCAAGCCCTTAGTCCCTCTCCATGTAGGAGATACGGCTCCGTTTCCCTCGTCCATGGGAGCGAGTCTTGGAGGAGCCGGCAGCGACGCTAGCGCGAACTCGCGAGGTATCTCTCCGTGGCCACGATTGCAGCTGCGAGTGGCAGCTCTCCGGTGGCGTCCAGCCAGCGCACGTCCTCTTCGCGGCGGAACCACGTGGCCTGGCGGCGGGCGAAGAGAACGTTACGCCGCTCGTCCTCGGAGACGGCCGCATCGATGGAGAGTCGGCCCTGGAGGACGGCGAGCGCCTCGGCATAGCCGATGCCGGAGAAGCTGGGCAGGGATGGGTCGAATTTGGCGACGAGGGCCCGCGTCTCCTCGACGAGGCCGGCATCGAACTGGGCGCGGGCGCGGGCATGGATGCGCTCGCGAAGGATCGGCTGCTGCACGGTCAGCCCCAGCCACAGGACGGCCCGGCCGTAGCCCCGCGGCTTGGGGAGTGGCACGTCGCCCTGCAGACGAGCAATCTCGAGTGCGCGGACGACGCGGCGCGGGTTCCGCAGGTCCACTTCGGCGGCGCGCGTCGGGGCGAGGCGTTGTAGTTCCGTGACCAGCGCCGGCAACCCTTCGGCGATGAGCGCCGCTTCCACGGCAGCGCGGACCTCCGTGTTCCACGGCAGCTCGTCGACGGCGAGGCCGCGGGCCACCGACCGGAGGTAGAAGCCCGTGCCACCGGCAAGGATCGCCACTGCTCCACGTTCGGCGATGCCCTCGAGGGCGACCGATGCATGGGACGTGAAATCGGCGACGCTGAACGGTTGGTCCGGATCGACGAGGTCAAGGCCGTGGTGCGGAACGCGAGCTCGCTCCTCCGCAGTCACCTTGGCCGTGCCGATGTCCATGCCGCGGTAGACCTGCCGGGAGTCGGCCGAAATGATCTCCGCCGCGACCCCTCGCGACGCCAGCTCCTCGGCCAGCGCGAGCGAGAGCGCGGTCTTACCGCTTGCGGTTGTGCCGGCCAGTACCACCAGCCGCGGGAGGGCGGGGTTCGTCACCGCGCGACGGGGCCTGCCGGGCTGAGGACGACACGGCCCCGCAGGGCGAAGGGGCCCGCATGCTCCACGCGAACGTTCACTGTATGACCGATGAGCGCCGGATCGCCGGCGAGGTGGACTAGCTTGTTGTGGCGAGTGCGGCCGGCCAGGGCGACGCTCCCCTCCCCTGCCGTGCCGGCCAGGTTCGGGATGCCCGCATCGGCCTCAGCGGCTCCGTTGGGATCGTCTGCCACAGCGCCGTGGCGGCGCGGCATTACCCGCTCCACGAGCACTTCCACGTCGCGGCCGAGCCAAGTGCGGTTGCACTCCAGGCCAATCTTCTCCTGAACGGCGAGCAGCTCGTTGAGTCGGCGGCGTTTCACTTCAGGCGGGACGTCATCGACCATTCGGAGCGCCGGAGTCCCAGGCCGCGGCGAATAGGCGGCGGCGAACACGATGTCGTAGCGGATCTCTTCGAGTGCAGCCAGGGTGGCCCGGAACTGCTCATCGGTCTCGCCGCAGAAACCGACGATAACGTCGGTAGAAACGGCGATCTCGGGCACGGCCGCGCGGATGCGTGCCAGGCGCTCCTTGTAGTGCGCCACCGTGTATTGGCGGCCCATGCGCTGAAGCATGGCGTCGTCACCGGACTGTATCGGCAGGTGGAGGTGCTCGGCGACGGACTCGCATCTCGCCATCGCGTCGATCAACCGGTCGGAGAGATCCCACGGATGCGAGGTGATGAAGCGCAGGCGCGGTATTGCGGGCCGGCCGTCGGATCCGCGGATGCCGTCGATGGCGTGAAGTAGCTCGGCCAGATCCGGTCGGGATCGCAGGTCCAGCTGCCTGCCGGCCGATCGTTCGGTGTCGATATGGGCGAAACGCTCCTCGGCGGGCAGGTCGTGGCCGTAGCTGTTGACGTTCTGGCCGAGCAGCGTCAGCTCGGCGTAGCCGGCCGCGGCGATCTCACGGGCTTCCGCCACGATGTCGTCGAAGGGCCGGCTGCGCTCCGGGCCGCGGCTGAACGGCACGATGCAGTAGGTGCAGGTCTTGTCGCAGCCGTAGACGATCGGCAACCAGGCCGAGGTCGTGGACGAGCGGGCGACGCGGCCCTCCGCCAGGGCGCTGGCTCGAGAGGCGGCGAGGCGATCGGCGGCGCTGACCGGACGGCCACTCAAGATCGTCGTTGCGGCCGTGGATACCGTCTGCAGCCCCACTGGAGCTTGGGCCGAAACGAGACCGAGCCGGAGCGCGAGCTCGGGCTCTTCGTCCGGCCGGAGGAACATGTCGACGGCTCGGAAACGCCGGGCAAGGCCGGCCCGTTCGGACTCGCGCACGCCGCAGCCGGTGAGAACGACCCGCATACCGGGACGTGCGCGCTTCATGTCGGCGAGCATCCCCTGGCGGCCGATGACCTTCGCCTCGGCGTGCTCGCGAACGGCGCAGGTATTGATCACGATCAGGTCCGCTTCCCCCATTGAAGGGGCGCGGGCGCAACCCGCGGCAAGGAGCTGGCCGGCCATCTCTTCAGAGTCGCTCATATTCATCTGGCAGCCGAGGGTCCACATGAAGAATCGGGGCAGGCTGTTTGCCTCGGGGCGGAACTCGAGCAGGCCGGCCTCAACGGCCGGTTCCGGGGTTCCGCTGGACCGCGGCGAGGCGGTTAGCGCGGCGGCCAGGTCCGCCATCGATCTCGCGGTCACGAGGCACTCATTTCGCTGGCGGCGAACTCGGGGGTCCGGCGGCCCAGAGCGCTGAAGAGGGCAACTGCATCTTCATCCGGGACAAAGAGGGCGGCGTGTGCCTCGGCGTACGTCTCGCCGTCGCCGTGATAGTCGCTGCCGCCGGTGGGCACGAGTCGCAGGTCCCACGCCAGGGCCGCCATCTCGGCCACGGTGTCGGCATCGAAGTGACGGTAGTGGACCTCCAGTCCGCCGAGTCCGGCGGAAATGAGATCCGCCACGAGGTCGCGGCGGGCCGGAGCGTCGGCGAAATGGGCGAGGGTTGGCAGACCGCCTGCGGCACGGATTGCGGCGATCGCCTGGTGCGGACCGAGGCCCTGGCGCGGCACGTAGGCGGCCTTTCCGCGGGCCAGCAGCGTCTGCATCGCGGCATCGACCGACGGCGCGTGGCCGGCCGCAACGAGGAGGCGGGCGATCTGGGGCCGCCCAAGCGACGATCCGGGCGCCGACCCGACCGCGGTGGTAAGCGCCTCGGCCTCTTCGTCCACCGGCATACCCAGCTGTCGCAGACGGGCGATCATCATGCCGAAGCGGATCGAACGCGAGTCGCGCTGAGCCACCAGCGCGGCCTCGAACGCCTCGTCGGCGGGATTCACGCCGAGACCCAGGATGTGGAGCTCTCCCTCCCACAGATCGCCGATTCCAGACGCGATGCTGTTGATCTCCACGGCCGGCACGAGCTCCAGCGGCAGCTTCGGCGACCCGGGCGCACATAGCTCGCGGACGCCGGCGAGGGTGTCGTGGTCGGCTAGGGCCAGGACTCGGACGCCGATCGCGGCCGCTGCATCCACCAGCGCACGTGGCTCCAATACGCCGTCGGAGCGGCGGCTGTGGGCGTGGAGGTCTACGCGCGACGGATAGGCTGGCACCACGGGCCGGCCACTCATGACCCTGCTGGCGCGATCCTTGAAGCGTGGGGCGGGACCGGCCGCGTCGAGTTCGTCGCCGCGCGGCTGTGCTGAGGCGGCCGTCGACCGTCCCTCCGAGGTGGGCGGCACACGGTCCTCGGCCACGTCAGACCTCGACGGTGCGCTGGATGCGTTCGACCGCGACGGCCCGTCCTGTGGCCGGGTCGACGTCGATGAGACAAGAGTTGAAGACGACCGGCCCAGTCCCCACTTCGAAGCGCGTCGGCAGGCCGTTGAGGAATCGTGGAATGACGGTTGCCGGGTCGAACCCGATGACGCTGTGGATCGGACCCACCATGCCCAGATCGGATTGGTAGGCCGTGCCCTTGGGCATGATCCGCTCGTCGGCGGTTGGTACGTGGGTGTGCGTGCCGACCACCGCACTGACTCGGCCGTCCAGGTATATCCCAAAAGCGTTCTTCTCGCTCGTGAGTTCGCAGTGGAAGTCGACGACGCGGACCGGCGGCAGCGGCTCGGAGGCCTGCTCTATCAGCCGATCGAACTCCGTGAAGGGGTTCTCGATCGGGGTCATGTAGGTCCTGCCCTGGAAATTGAGGACCGCCACCTCGGTGCCGTCTGCGGCGTGGAAGACGCCCCAGCCGCGCCCCGGAACGCCGTCCGTGCCGTAGTTGAGCGGCCGCAGGATGCGTTCGTCGTGGTCCAGCTGGGCGTACATCTCGCGCTTGTCCCAGATGTGGTTACCGGACGTGATGACGTCCACGCCCGACTTGAACATCGCCTCGGACGTGGACACGGTCAAGCCCATGCCGCCGGCGACGTTCTCGCCGTTGGCGGTCACGAAGTCGATATCCAGCTCATTACGGAGATCCGGCAGGATCGCCTCGACGGCCACGCGGCCCGGCTTGCCGATGAGGTCCCCGATCATCAGGATCCGGCAAGCCCTGCCCTTTGGCGCCGGCTGATGAAGCGTTCCACCGTCTAGTGCCACCGCGGCTTACTTCGCGTATTCGACGGCCCGCGTCTCGCGGATGACCGTCACCTTGATCTGGCCCGGGTAGGTCAGGCTTGCCTCGATCTTCTTGACCACGTCGCGCGCCAGTCGGCTGGCGCTCACGTCGTCGATCTGTTCGGGCTTCACGAGGACGCGAACCTCGCGGCCGGCCTGGACGGCGAAACTCTTCTCGACGCCTTCGAAGCTCTCGGCGATGGCCTGCAGATCCTCCAGGCGGCGGACGTAGGTCTCCATGGATTCGCCGCGGGCGCCCGGCCTCGACGCACTGATGGCGTCGGCGACCTGGACGATCGGGGCTTCCTGCGACTCGAAGTCCACTTCCTGGTGGTGAGCCGCGATCGCGTTCACGACCTTCGGCGAGAGGTTGTTGCGTAGGGCGACTTGTGCGCCGATCTGGGCGTGGGGGCCCTCGACCTCGTGATCGATTGCCTTGCCCAGGTCGTGAAGCAGGCCGCCAACCTTGGCCGCCTGGACGTCCGCTCCGAGCTCCGCGGCGATGATCGCCGCAAGCCGGCTGGTCTCGACGGAGTGGACCAAGACGTTCTGGCCGTAGCTGGTCCGGAACTTGAGCCGACCAAGCAACTTAACGATTTCGGTCGGCAGGGCCGGGACACCGGCGTCGTAAATTGCCTGCTCGCCGGCCTGGCGCATCACCAGGTCTACTTCGGCGCGCGCCTTTGCCACGACCTCTTCGATGCGGCCGGGGTGAATGCGGCCATCGGCCATCAGCTTGGTCAGCGCGATGCGGGCGATCTCACGGCGAACCGGGTCGAAGGCGCTGATCACGACAGTTTCCGGGGTGTCGTCGATGATCAGGTCCACGCCGGTGGCCTGCTCGAGGGCGCGGATGTTCCGACCTTCACGGCCGATGATCCGGCCCTTCATCTCGTCGTTGGGCAGGTGGACCGTAGAGACGGTGTGTTCGGCCGTGTGGTCCGCGGCGATGCGCTGCATCGTGGTGATGACGATCTCGCGGGCCCGCTCCTCGGCGTCCTCGCGAGCCGCATGTTCGATGGACTTGGCGAGGCGGACGGCGTCACGGTCCGCTTCCTCGCGGACTGCCTCGAGCAGCTGAGCCTTTGCTTCGGCCGCGGACATACCGCTGACGCGCTCCAGTGCAGCCACGTGCTCCAGCTGGGCTCGGGCAAGGTCCTGCCGGCTGGTCTCGAACTCGCGCTCTCGATCCAGCAGCTTGCGGTCGCGCTGCTCGAGCATGTCGGCGCGCATGTCCAGCTGCTCGTCACGTGCCAGCAGCCGGCTCTCGAGACCGCTCAGCTCGCCGCGCTTTGCGCGGGCCTCATCTTCGGCCTCGCGCTGCAGCCGCAGCTTCTCGTCCTTGGCGGTGAGGATCAGCTCTTTCTGCTGAGTTCTGGCCTCGGCGACGATCCGAGCGGCCTTCTCCTGGGCGCTCTGTATGGCTTGGTTGGCAACCAGGCCGCGAACCAGGAAGCCAACGACCACGCCCGCAACAAGCGCGACCACGACGATAGTGGCCACAAGGGCGGTTTCCATATTCACTTGCCTCCCACCCGGTCAAATGATTGACCGGAGGTACGTATATGTTTTCAGAGCGGCCCCGACCCCGGCGCACCCACTCCCAGGTTCAGCCGAGTGAAGCCGCGTTGTCAGTGATTCGAGCTGGCGTCGCCGTCTATCTACTTGGCCGCCGACGCGTTGTTCGTCTCGACGCGTAGTCTACGGCGAGCGGAGGAATCCGGTCACGCAGCCCTACATATCGAGGTCCGTGTTCCCGCGGCCGGACCAGGGCCACGGCCGGAGTTCGCCGCCGCAGCCGAGCCGGCGCCCACGTCCGACCTGCGCTGTGCGGTTTGGTCAGTCGTCGAGGTCCGCCTCATCGGCCACCGATCGCGCGCTGACCTCGCGGCAGACCTCCGGATCGAAGCCGTTGCGAGCCAGCAGGGCGTATGCGCGGCCGCGGCGGGCACGAAGATCCGGCACGCGCAGCAAAGCGGCGCGGTTCTTGGTGAGCAGGCGCTGTGCGGCGGTCTCATCGGCCCCGACGCCGCCGGTTTCCGACTCGTCTGAGAGGGCAGTCTCGCTCCGCTCGGCCAGAACGGCGGCCACGGTTTCGCGGTCGATGCCTTTGAGGGCCAACTCGCGCCGAAGAGCCACCTGGCCCCGTGGCCGCGCCCGGTCCCGCGACTCCACCCATGCCCGGGCAAAGGCCCGATCGTCGAGCATGCCCAAATCGAGCAAGCGATCGATGGCACGCTCCGCGAGTGGCTCCGGAAACGCGGCCGCCGCCAGGTGTCGCCGAACTTCATCGACCGAACGGGACCGCAGCTCCAGGAAGCGCGCGGCCGCGTTCAGGACGACGGCCGGGTCCGTCTCAGCGCCGTGCCGCTCCAGACGGGCCCGCCGGGCCGCCAGCCGTTCTGTGCCGGTTCGATAGGGCATGGCCGGCTATTCGGCTTCTTCGATCCCTTCGACCGGAAGAGAAACCTCGGCCATCTTGCCCCGGATCTGCTTTTCCACCTCGCCCGAGATGTCGGAGGTGGACTTCAGAAACTCCTTGGCGGCCTCGCGGCCCTGGCCCAGGCGCGTCTCGCCGAAAGTAAACCAGGCACCGGTCTTGGTCACGATGTCCATTGCGACGCCGACGTCGAGCAGCCCGCCTTCGCGCGAGATGCCCTCGCCGAACATGATGTCGAACTCCGCGACCCGGAACGGCGGCGCGACCTTGTTCTTCACGACCTTGACGCGAACGCGGTTGCCGACCGAGTCGGTGCCGACCTTTATCGTCTCGACGCGCCGGATGTCCAGTCGGACTGTGGCATAGAACTTCAGGGCGCGACCGCCGGGCGTGACCTCGGGGTTGCCGAACATGACGCCGATCTTCTCGCGCAGCTGGTTCGTGAAGACGAGCGCAGTATTCGAACGGCTCACGGCGCCGGCGAGCTTGCGCAGGGCCTGGCTCATGAGGCGAGCCTGGATGCCGACGAACGAGTCGCCTATGTCGCCTTCGATCTCGGCCTTGGGGACGAGTGCCGCGACGGAGTCAAGGACCACGCAGTCCACACCGCCGGAGCGGATCAGAGTCTCGGTGATCTGGAGAGCGTCCTCGCCGGTGTCCGGCTGACTGACCAGAAGATCGTCCACGTTGACGCCGCAGGCGCGGGCGTACCCGGGGTCCAAGGCGTGCTCGACGTCGATGAAAGCAACGACGCCGCCCCTCTTCTGGGCTTCGGCGAGGATGTGCTGGCAGAGGGTCGTCTTGCCGGAAGACTCGGGGCCGAAGATCTCGGTCATGCGGCCGCGCGGAATGCCGCCGACGCCGAGCGCAAGATCAAGGGCGATCGAACCGGTTGGGATGACGTCGACTGCCTGGCGCTCTTTCGAGCCCAGACGCATGATCGAGCCGCGCCCGAACTGCTTCTCGATCGACATGATGGCCGCGTCGACGGCCTTGCTGCGCTCGGTTGTCTTCTCTGGGGACGTGCCTCGGATCTCGGCCCCTCGCTCGGTTATCGCCACCTTGCTCCTCGCTCCTGTCCTCTACGGAAATGCGGAACGGGTCGCCTGGTGGCGTCCGCCCGCGAGTTAGCTCTCGGTTTCTTCTGTCCTCGGCTTGCGCTTCGGCTTCCACACCTCGACGTTGGTGGGCGGCTCCAGCATCGGCTGAAGCTTGTTGATGCCCTTTGCCGAGGCTTCCTTCGGCTTCTTCTTCTCTTGTTTCTTGGGGCGATCTCGGCTCGCCATGTGGTGTGCCTCCGCATGCGACAGGTTACGAGTGGCCTCTTCACTCCGACTGCACTGCCAATGCACTCGACCTTGACAGGTGCGCGTTTGCCCGTAGCTCAGGCAGGCGCGAGGTGAACGTGCCGGAGCGTAATTCGGAGCGGATTTCGGCCATGAAGTCTAGGGTGAAGGTCAGGTTGTGACAAGTCGC
>OCZT010003292.1_pt1 | contig 16518 bp, 17 predicted proteins | sample 1539031 | NCBI WGS metagenome assembly OCZT01 (sample SAMEA3539308, study PRJEB22396) | soil metagenome | biome: tundra; feature: field; material: soil | place: USA | collected 2010-05 | depth 0.15 m | reverse complement strand
GCTTTCGCCGCGGCAGCGTCGGCGGCGCGGCGCGCGGCCTCGATCGAGTCCTGGTTGACGCGCGGCGCAACGGGAGCGGGTGCGACCGGTGCGGGCGCGGGAGCCGGTGCGGGCTCGGGCTTCTTCTTGCACGCGGAGACCGCGAAGAGTGTGAGCGCAACCGCGGCGATCGAGCGACGAGAAGCAAACATGGTTGTTCTCCGAAGCGGGGGGGTCATAATTCCCGGGCGACTAGCGGCCGGTGTCGAGGCGGGGCGACCAAGCGCCCAACCGCGCCTTGCCGGCGCGTGTGAGTTGGCGTGTGCGACCCGACTCGGTGTCGAGCACCCAGAGCTGACTGGTCCCTGAGCGCGTTGAAGTGAACAGAAGATGGCGGCTGTCAGGCGCCCACGAAGGCTCGGTGTTGCGTCCCTCGCTCGTGAAAGCCTGCACACTCCGGTCTCGCAAGTTGATCGCCATGATTTGGAATACACCGCTGATCTGCGACTGGAACGCCACCCTTCGTCCGTCCGGCGACCAATCGGGATCGGAGCGGTACAGCTGGTCTCCGAACGACGTCGTCGTCAGCAGGTCCTGGTTGGTGCCATCGGCATCCATAATATACACCTCGGCATGACCGAGTCGACTGGACGTAAACGCCATTTGCCGACCGTCGGGATTGAAGCTCGGACTCGCGTTCGAAGTGGCGCCCGGACCGGCCGTCAAGCGAGTGGTCGAACTGCTTCCGAACGGCGCGACCGTAAAGATGTCCGTGCCGTCGTCGCCGGAGGCGAAAGCAAGCGTGTTTCCGTCGGGCGAGAACGCCGGCGACATGTTGAGGGTATGGCGGGTCGCGAATCGGCGCGACGGGCCGCCCGTGAAGTCCCGAACGACGATGGTCTGATGCCCCGTGTTGGCCAGTTCATCGTACGCGATGTAACGGCCGCTCGGATGCCAGGCAGGAGAAAGGCCGCCCTCCGTCCCCGACACGGCGTGCGCCTGCGATCCGTCGGAATCGACGATCCAGAGCATGCCCTCGTGCTCGAACACGGCGCGCGTCGCCGCGATTCCCTTCGCACCGGTCACGACGCGCTCGACTTCGTCGGAACCGCGGTGCACCGCGAGCCGCCACTCAGCGCCGAGTGCCGGCGCCGGGAGCGGATAATCCGCCACGTCCATCACGCGCGCACCGCCGACGTCGTGCACAACGATGTGCAGCGATCCCGCCGGCGTGACCGAGGCCTGAACGACGGCTGCGGCGCCGAGGGACGCGTAGACCGGATAGTTCAGCGTGCCGGTGGGCGGCTCGCCGCCGTCGGACTGGATGACGGTGATGCGATCACCGAAGTCGAGGTCGCGGGCAAGCACCACGCGTACCGAGTCGGCGTTGGGGCCGCTGACGGGAGCGATGAGCACGCCCGGCCGCGTGCCCGGGGCGTAGGTCAATCCGATTCTGACACCCTTCACGGTCGCGGTATCCTGCGACCGCAGGACGGCGGACGGCAGAAGGCAGACGACAGAGCACAGCAGAACCGCAAGTCGCTTGGTCATTTCAGTTTGCTGGGGTCGAAGCTGAATACGATCGGCAGGACGTCATCCGGGTATCCGGCGGGGAGCGTGCCGAAGCTGCGCGACGCGGCGTCGACCGCGCCCTGCGCCTCGATGTCGAACGCGAGGTTTCCGCTGCGGCTGATGAACCTGAATCCCGTCACCTTGCCGTCGCGACGGATCATGAAAAACACCTCGGCGCGCAGCGCTCCGACGTTTCCTCTCGGAGAGAAGTTCAGCGCGATCTGGCGGACGATGTTCTGAAGATATCCGGGGAACGGAAAGTCGATCCCTTCGGTCTTGATGCCCTGCACGTCGGCACCCTTGCCGCCCTCCGGGCCGCCGCCCGCCTTCGGCGCGTTCTTCGCCGGGGCTTCCTGCTTGGTCGCCATCTTCGGCGTGGCCTGCACCACCGGCTTCGCCGCCGTCTTCGTCTTGGCGGCGGTCTTCACCATCTTCGTCTCTTTCGTCACGGCCTTGGGCGGTGCCTTCGTCGGCACGGCGGGCGCCGGTGCGGTCGTGACCACGCCTACCGCCCGCTCGCCCGCCGGCGCCGCGATCAGTTCCACCTTGTACATCGGCGGCATCGATACGCTCGACGCCGCGTGAACGAGCAGGAACGGAAGTATGATCGCCGCGTGCAGCGCCGCCGATGCGCCGATGGGCCCGGCCAGTGAGCGGGGCGCACGGCGCAGCGTCATTATTTCACGACCTCCTCGGGCTCCGTCACGAAGCCGAGGTTCGTGACGCCCGCTGCCTGGATGATCGCGAGCACCTGCGCGACCACTCCGTAGTTGATGTTCTGGTCGGCGCGCAGATACACGCCCTCCTTCCCCTGGTTCTTCGCGAGGCCCTTGAACGCGAGACGGAACTCGCGAAGCGTCATCTTCGTTTCGCCCGCGTAGATCGCGCCGTCGCGCGTGATGGAAATCACGAGGCCGCTCTTCGACTCGAGCGGCATCGCCTCCGCCTTGGGGAGCTTCACGTCCACCCCGCCCTGCATGATCGGCGCGGTGATCATGAAGATCACCATGAGCAGCATCATCACGTCGATCAGCGAGACGACGTTGATCTCCGCGTTCAGCGGCGTGCGTTCGCCCCGCGAGCGCCTGCGCATGCTAGATCCTTCCCTCTCGCGCCATCAGGGCGATCACCTCTGATCCGAAGCCGTCGAGCTCGCCGTCGAAGCGGTTGAGCTTCGTCGCGAAAATGTTATACCCGAACACGGCGGGAATGGCGACGGCGAGCGCGACCGCCGTGGCGGTCAGCGCCTCCGCGACGCCGGGCGCCACCGCACCGAGGTTTCCGGCGCCGCTCTTGGCGATGCCAAGGAACGCCGAGATGACGCCGAGCACCGTGCCGAGCAGGCCCATGAGCGGGCTCGCCGAGCCGATGATCGCGAGGCCGGGGATGGAGCGGCCGAGCTGGTCGCGCTCGGAATTCGACTCGGCGTCGAGCAGGAGGCGGAGCGCTTCGACCTGCGAGCCGCTGAGCGGCCCGCGGGGGCTGCCGGCGTCGGCCCCGAGGGGCGTTGTGTCGTGCAGGAACTGGATCGCGCGGGCGAACACGCGGGTGTACGGGCTCGGCTTGACGCGCTTCGAGAGCGAGACGACCTGTTCCAGTCGCGAGGCTTTCGCGAACTCGGCGAGGAAGGCGTCGCTGGCGTTGTACACGCGGCGGAATTCGAGCCACTTCGCGAGCATGATTCCCCAACTGACCAGCGAGAGGCAGGCGAGGAGGACCAGTACGCCTTGCGTGACGTAGCTCGCGCTCTTGATGAGCTCGATGGGCGTGCTGGGGATGGCGGAGCTGGCTTGGGGCGGGAGCAGCATGATGGAGGATCGAAGATGGAAGATCGAAGACCGAAGACCGAAATTAGCCGGGTTTATTGAACCAAGCGTACGTCTGCGACAAACCCGGTTCGAATTTCACGTTGGGTTTCCAGCCGAGGATCTTGCCGGCCTTGTCGATCTTCACGGACGAACGCTGCTGCTCGCCGTCGCGCTTGGGGGCGAACTCGACCGGCACGCTCATCTTCGCGGCGCGCTGGAGCGACTCGGCCAGGTTCAGCACGCTCGTCTCGATGCCGGTGCCGATGTTGAAGGCGCGGTCGTCCAGGCGCCGCACGCCGGGAAGCTTGGCGGTCGAGGCGAGGACGTTCGCAGCGGCGACGTCCGTCACGAACACGTAATCGCGCGTCTGCTGGCCATTGCCGTAGACGGTGAGCGGGCGGCCGTCGAGGAGTCGCTGGCAGAAGATCGCGACGACGCCGGCCTCCCCGCTTGGGTCCTGTCGCGGACCGTAGACGTTCGCGTAGCGCAGCGTGACGGTATCGAGGCCGTGCGTGCGAGCGTAGTAGGCGAGGTAGTACTCGACGCTGAGTTTCGATATGCCGTACGGCGACTCGGGATCCTTGGGCGATTCCTCCGGGCTCGGCGGAGTGCTCGCGTCACCGTAGACGGCGCCGCCCGTCGACGAGAAGATCACGCGCGGGCGATGCGTTGCGTGGCGGGCGGCCTCGAGGAGATTGATCGATCCGATGATGTTGCACGACGCGTCCGCGCCCGGATCCGCGACGCTGACGCGAACGTCCATCTGCGCCGCGAGCATGAACATCGCGTCGAAGCGCCCCTCGCGGACGAGGATCGCCGCCTCCGGACTGCGGATGTCGAGATGCTCGAATCGCGCGCCTGCGGGAACGTTCGCGCGCTTGCCGTGAGATAGATCGTCGACAACCACCACGTCGTGATCCGAGGCGAGCAGCGCCTCGGCGACGTGGGACCCGATGAATCCGGCGCCGCCGGTGACGAGCGCGCGGCGTGTCAGGGCATTTTCGCGGTTACGCGCGCCTTCATGCCCTGGGCGACGCCGGCCTGCAGAGTCCGGATAATGATCGCGCCCGAGCCCCACGGCGTCACGCGCGTCACCTGGACGACGGCGACTTCTTCATCGGGAAGCTCGACGCCCTTCGAGTCCACACCGCGGCTGCGCAGCAGCGTTACCTGGTCGCCCGGCAACATGCCGTCCTTCGCGTTTGCCGTCAGAACCAGGTAACTCCCGCTTCCCGGCAGGACGGGGTTGTAATCGAGCCACGAGACGTGCATGGCGAGGCCGAACTCGACCCGCACGGGAATGACACCGGCGGTCTGCCGGAGCGTGTCGAGCGGCATCACGCTCTGACCTTCGAACACGTCTTCGAATTTCTTGACGAGCTGCGCGCGAGAGCGGCCGTTCGCACCCGTGGAGATCAGCTTGACCACACCGGTCGGCACCACCACCTGCCCCTGTGATTCGATCAGGCTGTCGAGGCGATAGACGAGATACTGGTCGCCGATCTTTCCCTGCGAGTTCCTCGGCAGATGCACGAACACCGGCTCGAGGTACTGGATCGGACGATTGGCCGTCGTCATGCTGATTCCGACGGCCTCCGCGGCCTCCTCGAGCGTGCCGGCGTCACCCGGACCACCCAGAGACCAGACGAACGGCGATGCAAGGTATTCGCCCTGCCGTACGGCCGCGGTCCTCGCCCTGAGGTTGAGCGACTCGCGCGCCCTTCGCTCGACGATATTGGCGTCGGGATTGAAGACGGTCATGCGGCGGCGCTGCTGCTGACGCTGCGCGACGGCGGGATTGCTGACTGCGGTGGCGTTGGCGCCCGACGCCGCGGGCCCCGTGGCCATCGTCGCGCCGGGCAGCTTGAGGGTCTCGCCGGGATAGATCCAGTGCGGGTCTTCGATCTTGTCGGTGTTGAGCCGGTAGATCTCGGGCCAGAGGAACGCGTCGCCGAGATACTGCTTGGCGAGATCCCAGAGGGTGTCGCCCTTCTTCACCGTGTGCGTGCGCGGCGCGTCGCCCTGCGGTGCGCCTTGCTGCGCCGAGAGCGGAGCCGCCACGGAGAAACCGGCGACGAGCAACGCGAGAGACCGGATTCGGAGACGATGCATAGGACCGCAGCCCGTTGATGGCTATGTACGAAAACAGGTGGCCGGCCAGGGGCCGGACACGCTCTTACGAAAACAGACGAATTCGAGGCGGGCTAGGAAACAGGGGGAGACGCGAGATGGATGCGGGATGCGGGATTTCGACCGGATTCGGGATGCGGGATTTCGACCCGATGCAGGGTGCAGAAGAGGAATGCGGGTGGTGGGGTCGAGCGGGGAGAGGCGAGAACGGTCGCTGCGGGCGTTGCGGTCAACCCTTCCCGTACTTCCTGATCAAGTCGTGGGGCACTACATCGGCAACGAGCAGAGTGTCATTCTCGATACGAAAGACCAGGCGATCGCCATCGTTCACACGAGCCTCGCGATAGTACTTCTCCGGTTCGATGGGCTTGATGCGCATGCCGGGCGTGCTCACGCCCTTGGAGAGGGCCATCACGAGTTCGTCGATCCGGTCCTGTTCCCTTTCCTGAAATATCGCGTAGCTCTTCTTGAATTTCGGAGCGAAGACGATATCGACGAACGACTGTTTCCTGCGCATACGGCACTCAGCGCTTCGCTGCGCGCTTCGGGGACTTCTTCGCCGGCTTCTTCGCGGCACCGAGCTTCTTTAGCGAGTCCAGAAACCGCCGCGTCTCCGACTCACCGTGTGTCCGCGTCCCACGTCCCGCGCGAAAGTCCGCCTCGGCTTCCTCGAACATCGCGCGACCCTCGGCACCGTGGTACCAGGCCTGATCCTGCGGAATCGACACCGAGGGCACGATCTCGAAGGCCCCCGTTTCCGTCTGCTCGATGCGGAGCTGCGTCCCGTCGACGATACCGAGTTGCTCTCGTACGCGCTGCGGGATGGTCGTGCGACCCTTTTGGTCGATGGTCAGGTAGCCGATGATGCGACTCATGGCGTGTCCTCTGGTAAATAATCCCTCAGTGGGAATATACCACTTGCCCACGCTCCGTCAAAGGGAAGCCAACGACGAGGCCCACCCGCATTGCAGATGGGCCTCGTCATCCGTCGAAGAAACGTTCGGTTCCTAGAATATTACTATCCCACGTCAGGGTTGTCGTTATATAGCAGGGCCTGCTGCGGAACGAACGTCGCCGTCGGCGCCGTCTCGGCCACGGCCCGCCGAGGTACCGCGGGTGTCACGAGCCACCCGCCCGGCGTCAGTGCACGATCACCGTACCGGTCATCCCCGAATGAATTGTGCACTGGTAGTTGAACGTACCCGTGGTAGTGAACGTGGCCGAGGCGGAGCCGGAAGAGGTGTCCGGGATGTTGGCAGGTGCGCCGGCCGCGGCGTTGAACGTCACATTGTGAGTAATGGCGAAGTTCCAGGTGACGACGCCTCCCACGGCGATGTCGACTGAACTGGGCGCGAACGTGAAGCCCGCCGTGGCGTTGACGCTCGCGCTGCTCGCGAACGTAACGGCCGTCACTGTCACGACGGTCGGCGCCGACCCGACGGTGACGCCGCCGGCCGTGGCCGACACGGTGATGTTGGTGGTGCCCGTGGCGACGCCGGTGACGAGTCCCGAGTTGCTGATGGTCGCCTTCCCCGGCACCGACGAATTCCACACGAGCGTGGCCGCGATCGCGTTGCCGTTCTGATCCTTGGGGCTCGCGGTGAACTGCAATGTCCCGTTGACGGCGACGGAGTTCGACACGGCGCTGATGGTGACGCTTGTGAGCACGGGCGGGGGCGGCGTGATCGTGATCGCCACATTGCTCGTGACCGTCACGCCACCGGCGGTCGCGCTCGCGGTGATCGTCGCGCTGCCCGCCGCAACGCCGGTCACGAGACCGGTGGTGTTCCCCACGCTGGCGATCGCGGGTGCGGATGAACTCCAGGTGACGGTCGCGGCAAACGCCGCGCCGTTCTGGTCCTTCGTAGTCGCCGTGAGCTGAATCGTTCCGGAGACTCCGGCCGAGGTCGCGGGCGCACTGATGGTCACCGAAGTGAGTGCCGGTACGGCGACCGTGATCAGCACGTTCGCGGTGACGGTCACGACGCCGCCGGTCGCCGAGGCGGTGATCGTCGCGGTGCCGCCGGCGACTGCGGTCACGAGGCCCGTCGAGCTCACGCTCGCGGTGCCCGGCGCCGAAGAACTCCACGTAACGGTCGCGGCGACTGCAGCGCCATTCTGGTCCTTTGGGTTCGCCGTGAGCTGCGTCGTGCCGCCGATGGCGAGTGCCGTCGATGGCGCCGTGATCGTGACGGTGGTCAGCACCGGCGTAACGACGGTAATGAGGGCAGTGCCCGTGACCGTCACGCCGCCTGTCGTTGCGCTGGCGGTGATGGTCGCGGTTCCCCCAGCGACGCCCGTCACGAGGCCGCTGCTGCTCACGCTGGCTGTCGCGGACGAGGACGAGCTCCACGTCACGGTGGCGGCAATCGCGGCGCCGTTCTGGTCCTTTGGGCTCGCCGTAAGCTGGATCGTGCCGCCGATCGTGAGTGCGCCGCCGACCGTCGTGACAGCGACGGTCGTGAGCACCGGCGCCGCCGTGACCGTGATCGTGATCGGCCCCGTGACGACCGTGGTGCCCGACGTCGCCGTCGCCGTGATCGTGACGGAACCGGCGGTCACGCCGGTCACGAGTCCCGACGCGCTGACCGTCGCGACTCCCGGCGCGGACGATCCCCACGTTACGGTCGCCGCAACGGACGCACCGTTCTGGTCCTTGGGGCTCGCGGCGAGCTGCAGCGTGGTCCCCGCGACGAGCGACGTCGAGGCCGCGCTCACGGAGACCGACGTCAGCACCGAGACCACTTGTGTAGTCGTGCCGCCCCCGGAGCATCCTGCGAAGGCCAGCGCTACGGCGACGAACGAGAGGACCGAGCGCGCGGAGATGCCGAATCTGCGATTGGCTTGCATGTTACCTGACAGGCAGATGTGAGCGCGTCGATCCGTGATCCGGCGCGAAGGGGTTCCATACTGGCAGGCGGCAGCACTTCGATATTTATTCCCGGCGATCCTGGAGATTCCCAATCGGACCCCGACAGCCGTCCCGGGCACTCTTTAGACACCCGCGCGCGGGAATAACGGCGGGACTGGCGCCGTCGTAGCATTCACCATGGCTGCACCGTCCCCGGACTCCCTCAATGAGATGCACGCGCGATTCAACGCGCTCGTGCTTCCGCATCTCGACCGGCTGCTGGGGTTCGCGCGCCGCAGGACCGGAGAAGCCGAGGACGCCGCGGACGCCGTCCAGGAAGCCTGCGTCCGCGCCTGGCTCGGGTTCGGCGACCTACGCGACGAATCACTCGTGCGACCCTGGCTCTACCGCATACTGCGAAGCGTGCTGAGTGACAGTCACGAGAAGAACGGACGCCGGCGCGAGCTCGTGCCCATCAGCCGACTCGAAGACACTCACGAGGAACTCGTCGCGACCGACGGCGACTTCGTGTTTGCCGAGGTCGCCGCACGCATCGAGGGCGAGACCTTGCGCGCCGCCCTCGCGACCATCCCCGAAGACTTCGCGACGGCGGTCGAGCTGCACGACATCGACGGGTTCAAATACAACGAGATCGCCGACATCGTCGGCATTCCCATCGGTACCGTGATGAGCCGCATTTCCCGCGGACGGCGACTGCTCGCCGGCGCGATCGCGAATCACCGCACCGCATGGGCGCACGGCGTGACCGCCCTGGAAGCCGGAGAACCGGCCCGCTCACGCCGCATGCGCGAGCGAGGAATCCCATGACAGACTTCCCCACGTCGTTGGCCGGCTCGCTCAGCGAACGGCCGGAAGAAGAAGCGAGCCGCGAGGAGCGACACCAGTTGCTCGCGACGCTGCTCGGCGCCTTCGCTGACGGCGAGTTGCCGGCCGAGACCGCGTCCCAGATCGACGCGCACCTCCTGGGGTGCCAACGCTGCCGGCGGGAGGTACTGGTGCAGCGCACGCTGCGACTCCGCCTGGAGCAGGAGCCGCTGGCCACTGCGCCTGCGGCACTGCGCGAGCGGATCGTCTCGACGATCGCGGCCATGCCGCTGCCCAAGTGGGAGGAAGTCGCCGGATCGGCGTCGATCCCGGGGCGCGTCTCCGAGGCACCCGGAGCGGATTCGGGGCTGCTTCGGCGCGTCAGTCGCGCCGCTGTCTTGGCGGCGGTCGTGGTGATCCTCGCTGTCGCCGCGCTGGGCGTGCGATGGCTCGTGCCGCGCAGTGGCGGGGCCCCGGTGTCCGTCGTCCCGGCGTCGGCCGTTCCGCTCTTCTCGGCCGCGCTCGCGGATTATCGCCGCGTCATGAGCGGAGACCTCCCCGGTCGCGCCCGCGATCTCGCGGGAGTCCGCGACGCGATGCCGTTTCCCGTGGAGGCACTGCAGGCCCCCTCACTTCGGCTCCTCGCCGCCTGGACCACGAGCCTCAACGGCGAGCCGGCCGCCGTGCTCGCGTATCGCTGGAACGACCAGGTCGTGCTCCAGTATCTGGTCTCCGAGCTGCAGCTGTACCGGTCCGCCGAGCTGAGACGTGCCTTTGGCAACGGTCACCTGCTGGCCGCGCATGACGGAACGCGGAACGTCGTGGCATGGCCGGAACCGGCTTCGGGGTCGGTGGTCGTGGCGGATGCCTCGCTCGACCGCCTGAGGGTATTGCGGGGAGCCGTCGCGCCACGCTGATTTTGGTCGATCAGTGTTCGGGCGCCACGGCTCGTCGGCCGCGCGAACGCTCACCCGCGAAGACTATCACAACTGAGGATCCGTGCACGTCGCCTCGTATCGACGAGAGCTGGCGTCGTCGGCGTTCGACCGCCCTCGACGACTGCTCGGGCTGGTGCTCCTTCTCCTTGGACTGACGCCCGGTGCGCGCGTGCGCGGCCAGTCGCCGCCGCCGCGTCCGGACTCTGCGGCACGCGACTCGGCGGCGGCGCGGCTCTCGCCGGATTCGCTCGCGGCGCGACTGGAGCGCGCCGAGGCGGCGGTGGAATTGTTGCGCCGCCAACTGGCGACCGAGGCCTCGAGCGCGGTGCGCACGCGTTCCCGCCTGCAGGTGGAACTCTGGGCGCAGATCCTGGTCAACGGCTTCGCGAGCCAAGGCACTCTCAACAGCGCGGAGGTGCCGACGTTCGCAACCAATGATCAGGCGGCGTCGGCAGGCGCGAACCAGCCGGCCACGCGGGCGCTCGGGATGTCGCTGCGGCAATCGAGGGTGGGCATGTCCGTCGCCGTGGACAGCGTGCTGGGCGGCACGTTCACGGCCGATGCCGAGCTCGATTTCTTCGCCGGCGGTGCCGGCGGCTCGACGGCCCAGTACCTCTTTCCGCAACCGCGGCTGCGCACCGCTCACTTCGCGATGCGATGGCCGCGCACGGAGTTGCTCATCGGGTCGGATTCGCCGCTCATCTCCGGCCTGAGTCCGGTCAGCGTCGCGTCCGTCGGGCTCCCAGGCTTCGCCAGCGCGGGCAACCTGTGGTACTGGCTGCCTCAACTGCGCGTTACCCGCGACCTCGGCTCCACGCCGATCGGCGCGACCTCCCTTCACTGGGCGCTTCAGGGCGCCATCCTGGACCCTTACTCCGGCGTCATGCAGGTGAACGAGGAATACGGCGTCGACGCCGGCGAACGCTCGGCGCGCCCGTACCTGGAGGCTCGTATCCGAGCGCGATGGGGTCCGGACGAGACGGCAGTCGCCGCCGGGGCCGGGCAGAGCGACGCGGGCGGCGAGGTTGGCGTGGGAGTGCATCGCGGCTGGATCCAGCTCTCCGGAGACACGCTGACGACGAACTCGGCGGTGAGCCTCGATGCGCGCATCGGCCTGCACCACGGCCTGGAACTGCGCGGTGAGGGCTATCGCGGCCGCGCGATGGCCGGGCTCGGTGGCGGAGGCATCGGGCAGAACTTCGGCACGCCCGCGGCGGGTGCTCAGTTCGGGGCGCCGCTTCGCGACACCGGAGGGTGGATGCAGCTCAACTGGCGGGCGAACCCCACGCTGATCACCGGCGCAGGCTGCGGCATCGACGCGGCCGACGTGGCCGATCGACCGGTGCGCCAGCGCAACGAATCGTGCGCTGCTCACCTCGAGTGGCGGCCGGTGCAACCGCTGCTCTTCGGCGTCGAGTTCCGGCGGCTGCGCACGACCTACGCGACGGGCATCGCCAGCGGGAGCCAAATCAACCTCGTCTTCGGCATCGAATTGTGAGGTCCCGGCCGTGATGGTCCGCCGCGTTGCCGCCGCCAGAGCCGGTTTCTGGCTGGCGGCGCTCGGCTCCGCCGTTTCGGTCCCGATGGGGGCCCAAGGCACCGTCTCGGGCCAGGTGACGCTCGCCGAGCCCGGGTCCTCGGCGCGGCGCGACGTGGCGCAAGCGGTCGTCTACCTCGAGCAGGCGAATCGGGCGCCCCGTTTCGAGCGGGCTGGTGGAGAGCCATCCGCGGTATCCATCGTCATGCGTGACCGCCAGTTCAGTCCGCGCATCCAGATCGTGCGCGCAGGGGGGAGCGTGGACTTTCCCAACCAGGATCCCTTCAGCCACAATGTCTTTTCGAACACGTCGCTCGGGGCATTCGACCTCGGGCTCTACCGGCGGGGAGCGACCCGTGCGGCAACATTCTCGCGAGTCGGCGTGTACGCGATCTACTGCAACATCCACTCGAGCATGGTGAGCTTCGTCGTTGCCGTTCCGACGACGGCGTTCGCGCGAGTGGGGGCCGACGGCCGGTTCACGATGCCGGACGTGCCGGCGGGCAGCTACCTGCTGCATGTGTGGCACGAACGCGCTCCGGAAGCCGTGGAGAAATTGGACGTGCCTCGGGCCGGCCTTCGCACGCTCTCCGTGACGCTCGATACGCGCGGCTTCGTCGCCTCGTCGCACTTGAACAAGTTCGGGCAGCCGTACGCGCCGGCCCGCGCGGACCGCTACTGATCGCGCCGGAGCGCAGGGCGTTGTCCTCGGCAAAGTCCTCCGACGGCGAGATCGGCGTCGAGCCCCCAGCTGGGGCCGCGGGCCGTCCGGCGTGGAATCTCACCACACGCGTGTTCGTCAGCACTGCCGCAATCGTCTGTGTGGTGGTGGCCGCGGCGCTCCTCATCGGCTCCATATCGTTGCGACAGACCAGCGACGAGGCGGCCCGGCGAGGACTGGAGCAGTCGGCGGACCTCGTCGCACAGTTTCTCGCGGGCCGCGAGCGGAGCCTCGCCGGAGGCGCCCGCGTATTCGTCCAGGGCCCCTACTTCCGCACGCTCGTGGCGGAGCGACGACGCGAAGACATCCTCGATCAGTCTTTCGAAGCGGTCGCGCAGATCGGCGCGAACTGGGTGATGATCACGGACGATCGCGGCGTGCTCCTCGCCAAGAGTGACGAACCGAAGCTCGTGGACGATTCACTCGGGGGGGTGCCACTGGTGTCCGGTGCGTTGCGCGGGGGAACCACCAGCGGATTCGGCGTCTCGCGTGATTCGCTCCTGTTCCAGGTCGTCGCGGTGCCGATCGTGATACCGGGCAAAGCGCCCGTGGGCGTGCTCGTCGCGACGCGTCTCGTCGATTCCGTGTTCGCGGCCGACGTGAAGGTCGGAACGGCGTCGGACCTGCTGTTCTACGTGCGCGACACGCGTGGCGACGTGCGCATCACCTCGTCGACGCTTGGACGCGATTCGAGCGTGCTGGCGGCGGCGGAGGCGCTCGCCCAGAAGCCCGCCGGTCCGCGCGGCACGTCGCCGACAGTGCGCGTTCGCGGCGCGGAGTACTTCGCGCAGGCCGGCACGCTCACCACGGCCGGCGGGGACGCCATCGGCGGCTTTGCCGTCCTGCGCGCACGCGATGCCGAGGTCATCAGCATCAGAGGCGTACGACGCTCATTGATGATCGCCGGCTCCCTTGGTTTCGTGCTGGCGCTATTGTCCGCGTACTTCGCGGCCCGTCACGTCACGCGACCGGTGCGCGCACTTTCGAAGGCAGTGCGCCGTGCCGCGGACGGAGACTACCACGCCGGCATCGCTGATCGCGCGGCGGTCTCCGCCAGCGATTCGGAGATCAGCGCGCTCGTGGTGGCGTTCGACACGTTGCTCGCCGACCTGCGCGACAAGGAGTCGCTCGTTGCCACTGTGATGGGGGCGGCGACCGCGGAGGGCGCGCGGAAGACCGGAGCGGGGGCACGCCCCACCCGAGCGCACGCCGGCAGCATCGGGGCCGCGAGGACCATGCGCCGGGGGGACCTGACCTTCGCCGCAGGAGAGTTGCTGGCCAATCGGTACCGCATCGAGGCCGAAATCGGGAGCGGAGGGATGGGAATCGTCTACCGTGCGACGGACTGCCTGTTGGACGAACTGGTGGCGGTCAAGCTGCTCCGACCCGAGGTTGTCGCCGCTGACCCGCAAGCGTTCGAGCGTTTGACACAGGAGCTGCGCCTGGCCCGGCGCATCACGCACCGCAACGTGGTGCGCACGCACGACCTCGGCGAAAGTGACGGCGTGCCGTTTCTCACGATGGAGTACATCCAGGGCTCCTCACTCGCGTCGGTCATCGCGAGTCGCGGCGCTCTTCCACCGCCGGCGGTGCTCTCCATCGGGAAGCAGTTGCTGCGCGCGCTCGCCGTCGCCCACGAACAGGGCGTGATCCACGGCGATCTCAAGCCGCAGAACTTGCTCATTGGGGCGAACGGTGTCCTCAAGGTCACCGATTTCGGAATCGCACGGCTGATCCGGGGCGCCGTTCCAGAGCGCGAGCGCCGCGCCGCGCAAGCGGCGGAGGCATCGCTGCTGGCGCAGCTGGCGGGCGCCGTCACCGGAACGCCGCAGTACATGGCACCCGAACAGTTGATTGGTGGACCCGCGAGTCCGCGGTCGGACATCTATGCCGCCGGCATCGTGCTGCACGAGTGCTTGACGGGCACGACGCCTTACGGCGCCGACACTCCGATGGCGTTCATCGCGCGCAAGCTCGACGTGACGGCTCCTCCGGCCGAGCCCCGTCTCGAGGCAACGCGCCTCAGCGTGTCCGAAGCCGAGGCGACGGACATCCTCCGGAGCGAGCTGGAGGCGCTCATCGTCGAGATGACGCGCCCCGAGCCGGGCGACCGGCCCGGTTTCGCCGCTGAGCTCGTGGAGCGCCTGGGCAGAATGGGGTGAGCCCCGCAGCCTTCGCGGCGAGGGAATAAGTGACGTGCCGGCACAGTCCTCAGGTCTTGTCAGCCGTGCACGTCCATCCCGCAACGCACTCCCAGGCATTCGTGATATCAAAGGAAGCAGATGCGATCGCCGCGCTCGCGCGGTGGACCGAGCCGTGGCACAAGACGTTCAGCTCCTCGCGGCTGATCTCCACGGGTGTGCTGTACGCGCATGTGACGTCACTGGTGTGTGCCGGGGGGCTCTCTCTCGTGGCGGACCACGCATCCCTGCTCCTCGTCCTGTGGCTTCTGACGCTTCTCGCGGGCACGGCGCTCGTGACGGGTTAGCACGCGTCGTCACTAGCGACGTAGGCCGGATGTACGGCGGCGTGCGGGATTGCGCCCAAGCCTCGACGCGAGACGGCAGACGGCAGACGACGCCCCCCACGAGCAGCCGCAAGCCGGCTGCCGCCCCGCGACCGAAGACTCTCCGCCCGGCATCTCTTGCCCGGCGCGCCTACTGGATGGTGATCTGCCCCGTCATGTTGCTGTGGATGCTGCACTGGAAGGCGAACGTGCCGGCAGTGTTGAACGTGCGCTGCACCGACGTGCTGTACGAGCCGGGGATGTCCGCCACACCGGATCCGGCACCGAACGCGATGTTATGCGTGATGGACCCGAAGGTGAATGTCACCGTCGTGCCTTTGCTCACCGTCAGGCTGGTCGGGTTGAAGACGAGCCCGTCGGTGGCCTGGATGGAGTTGGCCGAAGTCGTCGTTCCCGTTGTCCCCTGGTTACCGTAGGGGTCGGTCGGGGTGGAGTAGCTGGACCCTCCGCCGCCCCCGCTGCACGCGATCAAGGCGAGAGTCACGGCTGGGATCACGGCAGTGCGCATCTTCATCATTTGCTCTCCAGATGTGTTGAGAGGCCGGTCTATGCCGCAGATGCGATAACTGGGTTTCCGCCGCACGGGAATCAGCTCCACACTCCTTGACGGCACGAGTGCGGATTTCATTCCCGGCGATGCTCGCCGCTCTGTGCGAATCGCGGTACAGGGCGCGGTGGGCCGCGGGACAGCCACCGTCGGCATCCTGGGCCCGGAGATTGGGCGCGTGTCTTCCGCGCCGGCGCAAGCAAATAAAAAGACAGGCAGCAAGTCCATTGGACTCACCGCCCGTCTTCCTAATCCCCATTCCTATAACCACTTCACTGAGCAACTCCACTACTTCAAATACGACACCGTACAAAGTGGGGTTCTAGAACGGCAGGTCGTCGTCTTCCGCGTCCAGCGCCCCCGGGAACTCCTCGAAATCTCCGCCGGCCTTCTTGGCCTTGTCGACCGGGCGCGAACGCGCCGCGGGTCCCTCGAACGAGTCGCCGCCGCCGCCGCTGCCGCCCTTGGAGCCGCCGAGCAGGAGAATCTCGCGCACGTTGATCTCGGTGACGTAGCGCGTCTGCTTCTCCTTGTCCTCGAACTGCCGGTACTCGATGCGCCCTTCCACATAGAGCTTGTCGCCCTTGTGGACGTAACGCTCGATGATGTCGGCGAGGCCGGTGCCCTTGCCGCCCGTGTTCCAGGCGATGCACTTGTGCCATTCGGTCTTTTCCTGCTTCTCGCCGGACGCCGAGTTCCATTGGCGCGTGGTCGCAAGCGAAAAGTTCGCGACTTTGCTGCCGTTGTTCGTCGTGCGGATTTCGGGATCGTTGCCGAGGTTTCCGATGAGAGTGACTTTGTTCAGGCTGCGGCTCACAACTCCTCCTCTTTAGTGGCGTTCGATAAACTGAATCTACTTCTTGCGAGATGCTTCACCAATTCATTCCTTCACCAGGCAAACAGATGCGAGTGGGGAGATTCCTTCAGCTGCAGGGTGCAGGTGAGGAATGCGGGATGCGGGATTGCCAGCATCCCGCATTCACAGTTTGCGCCGCATGATGAGCGCATCCTCATCCGGCCGCCGGTAGTACTTCGTCCGCTTCCCCGCGACCTCGAACCCGCGCGCCTCGTACAGCTTCCGCG